>Ga0049116_10000002_pt1 | contig 111467 bp, 86 predicted proteins | sample WorMetvacBELIZE2_FD_55049 | JGI IMG/M metagenome (GOLD analysis project Ga0049116, IMG submission 55049) | Marine gutless worms symbiont microbial communities from Max Planck institute for Marine Microbiology, Germany - Olavius vacuus BELIZE.2 | ecosystem: Host-associated > Annelida >...
GGGGGGGGGTAGGTTTCGTTTTTAAACGAAAATACGGTAGTAATACACTCGTACCTAATTATTAAAAATCTACAAAAGTTTCGGTATATTATTTGACCAATCACTCGAGACTTTGCTGATCATCCATTCAGTGTTAAAGTAGTCATTCCTTCGGGCCTGTCATCAGTACAGCCCAGTTACACCTCACAATTCCTTCCTTGAAGTACCTCTCCAATGTCAGAACTTACAGTAGATGAAATAAAATCTGCGTTACCTGCGCAGTTTAAGAAGAGTATTAATCAGGAACTGATTGACGGTATCAATGCCACTATTTCAGATCCTGAGATGTACGAGAATTACCGTGAGAACTTAATGAGTTACACTCATGTTCTTAAGAACGGTAAGTTTAAGATAAGTAGTTATTTAGATGCGGTTCGCTATGTCAGTTATAAGCTGATGGGTTGCACTAATATCAAAGCTTACTCCCTCACATTCCCCGATAAGATAGAAAGGTTTAATCAGCAAGGTATTCACCCTAAAGACATTGCCAGTTATGTGACTGCATACAACAAGTCCAAACTGGTTAATCTCATTCTCGAACAAACCTTAATTCCTTCCTACGTACTAAACCAAGACCTTTATCAACAAGCTCTTAATGTTCAAGCAGAGTTAATGATGACTGCTCAGAGTGAGAAGGTTCGTAGTGATGCTGCGAATAGTATTCTTACTCAGCTTAAGATGCCTGAGAAGCAACAAGTTGAACTGGATATTACCGTTAAAGAAGACAGTGTTATCAGTCAGCTTAAGCGCACATCTGCAGAACTTGCTGCACAACAACGTACCTTCATTGAATCTGGTGCAGGCCATGCACAACAAGTAGCGCACAGTAAGATTATTGAAGCCTCTTTTGAAGAGGTGGACGATGCATAACCCTGTAGCTGAAGCCCTTCAGTCGATAATGACTGTAGAGGACTACTTAAACGCTGTTGATTACTCAGCCCCTGCGGGCTACGTGCCTTCGGCCTTCGCCCTAGAGTTCGTTAACTTCATCAAGATGGTGAACGGTGCTGACGGGGAAGAGAACTTAACCCCATTGGTTCACTATTACATGCTAGACACTATCTCTCATGGTGGTACGCGAATAGTTAACCTGTGTCACCGTGGTATTGCGAAGACTACAGTAATGGGTGAATACCTGTTCTTGTATATCGCTACTTATGGTGAGTTGCCCGGGTTCGGTTATGTTGACCTGGCGTTGTATGTTTCAGATAGCATCGATAACGGTGTTAAGAACATGCGTAAGAACCTTGAGTTCCGTTGGGAAAACTCTGACTTCCTTCGTGAAGTCGTACCTACGGTACGCTTCACAGATATTCGTTGGGAGTTCGTGAACGCTGATGGTAAGAAGTTCATCATCAAGGGTTACGGTGCTAAGACGGGTGTTCGTGGTGCTAAAGAGATGGGTAAGCGACCACAGCTTGCAGTACTCGATGACTTATTCTCGGATGAAGATGCGAAGTCACCTACGATCATAGAGAACGTAGAGGCCACCATATACAAGGCCGTTACCTACGCACTTGCGCCAGCGCAGAATATGATTATCTGGTCTGGTACACCGTTCAACGCGAAAGACCCCCTATACAAAGCCGTTGAGTCAGGTGCATGGGAAGTTAACGTATTCCCTGTATGTGAGAAGTTCCCTTGTACACGTGAAGAGTTTCGTGGCTCATGGCCTGACCGCTTTACCTATGACTACGTTAAAGAACAGTACGACATAGCGCTTAAGATAGGTAAGGTCGATACATTCAACCAAGAACTTATGCTTCGTATCATGTCAGATGAAGACCGTCTGGTACGTGATTCAGACATACGATGGTACAAGTTGCAGTCTGTTCTTACGAACAGAGAAAAGTTTAACTTCTACATTACGACTGACTTTGCAACGTCAGAGCGTACCAGTGCCGATTACTCAGTAATTAGCGTATGGGCGTTGAATAGTAATGGTGACTGGTTCTGGGTAGATGGTGTTGTTGAGCGGCAGCTCATGGACGCAAACATTAACGACTTGTTTAGATTGGCTCAGATATACCGACCACAAGAAGTGGGTATTGAGGTCAGTGGACAGCAGGGCGGATTTGTTCAGTGGGTGCAGGAACAGATGCTTATTCGTAGTATCTATTTCCAGTTGGCTTCAGAGAACAACAACGGCAATCCAGGCATTAGACCTAACACACAAAAGATGGTGCGCTTTAACACTATCTTACCGATGTTCAAGATGGGGAAGATGTACTTTCCTATTGAACGCAAGAAGAGCAAAGAGATGCTTGAAGCCATGGACGAACTATCGCTTGCCTCCAAGGGCGGCTTTAAGTCGAAGCACGATGACTTCATAGATACCATTTCAATGCTTTCCCTCCTTAACACGTGGCGACCTTCAGAAGACGCACCTATGCGCGGCAGTAATGATGAGACTGATATCTGGGATCTCAATTCTGACGAAGAAGAAGACGACTACGGCCTTTCCTCCTACCTAGTTTAAAACAGGAATACAATGTTACTTTCTGAGTTTTTCGATCACCTATCTTACGGTGAACTATCCCAGTACGGGGTAGGGACTGATGATGCAGGCAAAATAGCCAACAAGGACTATCCTCGCATCATTTCTTTTATCAACACGGGGCTTACCCGTATTCACACTAAACTCCCTCTTAGAATTGATTCTGTGCGCTTAAGTACGACAAGCGGCAAGATGCGCTACGAGCTGAGAAGTACGGCTGATTGGGTCGAGGGTATTGATGGCCCGTTCCAAGACAACATACTTGTTATCAGTGAGGTTATTGGTTCAGATGGTGAGTCACTCGTACTCAATGACGATATGGACGATGCGACGATTACCGTAGCTGACCGTGCCGTTACTTTTGAGCAGCCGGCAGATGATACCTTCACTGTCACTTACCAAGGCAATCACCCTAAGTTACCTGTATCAAGGCGCATTGACCCAGATGCTATTGAGATCGACGTACCTGACTTTGTTATCGAGCCGCTATTAACTTTCGTGGCTTCAAAGGTAATTGGTAGCGGAGGCAGTGCAGAGTCTATTCAAGAAGGTCAAATGAAACTTCAGGAATTTGTACTGCAAATCCAAGAACTGATAGATAGCGGCATGGTTAGAACGCCCACGCCTACTACACAGCGAACTAAACCGTATGGGTGGGTATAATTTATGAATCAATACCTAGCTTTCTCCGGTAACGGTCAAGCAATCATCCCAGATATACATATTTCTGGTCCATTTACGGCGACTTGGCGAGGGTTTGCCACTGATACCACAAACATCAACCCTCTTTTCGCGCTAAAGGACACCAGTAGCAATGAGCACGTTGGTGTGGGTTTTGATGAGGGTCGTCTTAAAATCTTTTCTGACGGTAGAACCCCCAATGCTGATGCCAGAGTGCACCCTATGAGTGTCTACTTTGAGGTTGCTATGGTGTGGGATGGTACAGAGTTGACGTTATTCTTAGATAATGAGTTTCGTTACTCCGTAATACCTTCTAACCCTGGTTTTATATCTACACTAGATACTCTCTACTTGTGTGGTTTCGTGAATAACCCTGAAAGTAATGCTGACCATTACTTTGACGGAGGCTTCCACTCCTTCTCCATTGAGGGGTTAGTGGATATTGACGCAAATGACTTCGGTAATAGGGGTCAATACATAGGCAACAAAGTCACAGGCAGAATGCACAGACTAGAGGGCACGTGGCCTACTGATAATAGTCACTGGGTTCAATACACAGAAAGTAAGTTCAGACTGCCTGCTCCCGTAAACCCTATTGGTTCCACAGTATTACAAAACCCTGTCCAACCGTGTACGGGGGCAGATACTTCCTTCACTGAGCGTAGGGTTATTACGCACTTCTCTTCTTACGCTAAGTCGCACTTAAGACTTAGAAACTCTTTGGCTATGACCAAGAACTTTGAAGTAGAGGCTTACATTAGTACTGGTATATCTAGCCGCGCTTCAATCTTCGCTTGTCAACGCGATAGAACAAAAGGGGTGTTCGCTGATGTAACTGAATCTACTGTACGTTTCTTCATTTATCGTGATGGAAGTGACACAGCGCGATTGGTTGAAACTGGCAACCTCAACTTTAATGATGGTCGCGTCCATAGAGTTAACTTCCGCCTAGTAGACGGGATTAGAGGTTATATTTTCGTAGACGGTGAACTTCAAGGGGCAACGTCAAGTTGGGACATTGTTGGTACAGAAGAGATTGACTTCTTTGGTCGCAGAGATGATGGCTCGTCATACAGTATTAGCGGTGTACTTTACGGGCTAAAAATTTGGCATGGAAACCAGTTCAACGGGAGTCTAGTCTTGGATGCGCCACTTAACAATGTAATTCAAGAAGGCGCTGAAATAGATAACCATGCAGATAAAACTAACCCTCTTACAGCCTACAACTTTGTTGACGAGTACTCTCAGCAACACACTCGATTACCTTCTGGGGACTGGCTCAAACGCGACGGAACTGTATTGGAGTACGCTTATGACCGATAGACGTTACCTATTGCACCTTACAACCTCAAAGTCTGAAAGGTACGCACAACTTAAGCAGCATTTCTCAGCGTGTGCTGAATACGGGCAATTTAGTGTATTTCCTCTTTTGCCTGGATTAACCGTAGTTAAGTCGGTTGACTTATCCAATACCGAAACACAAGAAGAAAATCTTTTAGCGACAATACAGTCGCTTATGGATGAACACGGTGATGATCTCGAAGTAATTATTTCGGACTATCATGGGCAACAATTACAAGCAATTTTCACAATAGAAAGCGATCAACCATAGGAATAACAATGCGCTTAGTAAACAACAAAGAATACTCAACATTTGAATTGGAAAAACTATTTCAATGCAATTTAAGCGGAGGTACTGCTTCACTTTTGGTTCGTACCGCTGGAGCACCAAATTACGTAAAAATTAAAGAATTTGATACTGATGAGTTAGTTAAAGTTTCACTCCCGAATGGGCAGTATAAAGTTGAATTAACGGGGTCGGCGACAGTCGCAGTCTCTCAATAATCGGATCAAGTAAAATTAAAAAAGGGGCTTCGGCCCCTTTAATTTTATTAGACTTATTTTAGTGACGAAATTCAGTTAAATTCCCTGTATATTCAACCCTAAAGTTACACTCCCTCCTATGATAAGTCCTTCCAAAATGTTCGAACAAATTAAAGAAATTCCACCAACAATATTAAGCGTTCTACTTGCAGTAGTTATCGCGCTATTGCGTGTTATTTATGACAAGGAAGAAACGTCAGCTATTCGTATGGGCTTAGAGTCAGTACTGTGTGGTGCGCTTGCGGTAGTGGGTGCTAGTGGTGTAGAGGCAATGGGGCTAGATCAGAATTGGACTGTATTCATCGGCGGAGTCATAGGCTTCGTTGGTTCACAAAGCATACGCTCCTATGCCGATGTATTTCTAAAAGCTAGGGCTAGTGGGAAGCGGTAGGCTGAAGGTTTACCCAACCCTGAACAGCTTCTTCTCCAACAACGCCTTGCTCTAGAAGTTCATTAATGCTTTTGCAGGTAGAGTCGATTACCCACTCTTCATTTAAGTTACAAGCTAATTTACGGACTCCCTTCACCGTAATCATCGCGTAACGACGAGGAAAGTTCTGTGTCTTGAGCTTAACTAAATTGCTCAGATCCATTTACGCACCTTTATTAACTGTATAAATCATTTTGATCACTATATATTTAATTAAACGTTAAATAAATAAAAAACCCACAATTAAGTGGGTTTTTTTAATACTTAAACTATTAAGTCGTTTTTAAATGATCTATTAGGTTATCCTCGACCTAACAGTTTGTTCCTCCCCATTCTTCTTAGCAGTTCCTACCCAATATGCGACAGCACCACCCCATAAAGTCATAAGTTGTGTAGCAAAAACAATGACTAATGGACGATTTTCTTCTGAGATGTCGAAGAACATGAGTGAGTAGCCGTATATACCAGCCATAAGCGTGAGGGCGATAACAATGAAGGCGGGCATATCACTGCCGGTGTTTTTGTTTCGTGCATCAGATCTATCTTCTGTTTCTAATCGTTGGGCTTCTAAAGCCAATTTGGTAAGTTCTACTTCGTGCTCTTTTTCAAGAGCCTCAATTTTTAGGTGTACTTCGCTGTGCGGGTCAGATAACGCTTGCGCCATTTCCGTAGGGTCAGTCGATGTACCTAACACTTTCGCTATGATGGCTTGTGCTGCAAATCCTTTAGGGCCACCGACTAGCGAAGCTAGTAAGGGGGCATACTTACCGATCGCGTCTTTAACGTTGTCCCAACTCATTACAGTTCCTCGCGGTATGACTCTTCACGGCAGTCGATGTGCACCCATGATGAGTACTCAATGAAGCCATATTCGTAAGGGAAGTTCTCGACAAGTGCCTGGAATACTTCTTTGGCCGTTACGTCACGTACCTTGATGTCAGCAGCTTTGCCGTATAGGTGGAATGAGTTCTTAGCACCACCTTCTGCTTTGTTGTGCGCTTCGCAACGACAACCTGAAGAGATAGTTACTGGCTCACCGAAGTAATCACGAACCCAGTTAAGAATGTGGAGAAGTTGTGCGTCTACAGTGTCATGGCCACAGCCGCATTGACACTCAAATTCTTCGCGAGTGAAAAACTCTGATAGTTGCTGACTCATTTGGTGATATTCCCCTTCATAACTTCAGAGAATAATTCGGTGTAGCCACCGACATGACGCTCTTCGTCATACACTTGAGGAACAGTTTGGAAACCTTGATCTCTTACAAAATCTAGTTTGTCTTTTTGTTGAGGGGATTTGATGTCATAATAATTGAAAGGTATGCCTTTAGTCGTTAGCAACTCTTGCGCTAACTCACAGTAATGGCAACCCTTATATCCGTAGATATGAAGCATAGAAGAACCTATGTGGAAAGGGTGTGGGGGAAGTACCATGTGCAATACATGGTGAAGTGAATCGGAATTGCTCCGACACGCGCAACTTACCTACAACCCTCCCAAAAGTAAATACCCATCCCTCCTAATAATCTCGCAACGAGGTATCAATGAAGCCCCTTAGAACGCTTTATACCAATAGCCATTACCCATTAACCTTGGTCTACAAAGACAGTGACGGTAATCCAAAAGATATTACAGGCTACAGTGCCAAACTCGTTTTGCGTCAGTCGTTGTCATCAAAGGTAGCAGCAACTGTAAGTGCTGATATCGATGGCCCTAACGGGAAGATCTCTTTCAAAATCAAACCTAGCGATACCGATGGTATCTTGGGTGAAGAGTTTGAATCTAAGTTCCTACTAGGTGTCACCTTGACTGACCCAGATTCTGAAACCTTAACCCTCTTACAGACCAACGTACTGATCAAAGAGAACATCGTTCCTTCGGAGGTGCCGAGTGCATAACGAAGAAGTTGATGTATCAACTGACCAACCATTAATACTGACGGACGAAGAGCAAAACCTAATTGTTACTTCTGGTTTAGGCGTTAGTGTTACCGAGCCAGAGCAAGTAATTGAGATCACTCAATCAGGTATGCTCTCTTTCTATGAGACTGGTGCATCAGGTGACGGTTATATGTCTAACCAAGGCCCGAACACTACTAAGTTCGGTGGCTTTGCTGCTGACCGTAACTTTGTACGTGTTCACTTATCTTGGATTGAGACCAACGTACCCAACTATCACCGCATGACCCGCGTTTACCGCGCTAAGTCTAACGACTTCTTGTTAGCCGAGTGCATTGGTGACAGTGAAACGCAAGCATTTACTGATACAGTTGAACCAGGCGTTGACTACTTCTACTGGTTAGTTGGTGAAACTTATGCAGGTAAACAGACTGAACACTCTTTAGGGTTATCTGTTGCAGCTACCGAAGACTCTAACTTCCTGTTAGACCTTCTTGGTTTGAAGCCGTTGATTGATGATCTTGCAACATTAGAAGACAAACTCAATTCATCTTACATTGGCGCCTACTTAAACCTCGAAGAACTGGCCGCACAAAACCTTGCATCAAATATCTCACTTATCAATGATTCCATTGCTACAGTTACCTCTAACATGGTTCAAATTGAGCAACGTCTTGGCCTAGAAAGTGAGAACGCGCTTGCATTACTTGAAGAGCAGTTAACCATAGCAGTAGATGAGAGCAACGCTCTTATCGAACGTGTAAATACCTTGACTGCCAAAGTCACCACTGAGACTGAAGAACGTCTTGCACAAATAACACGACTGGAACTAGCACAAGTAACGGCTGATTCTGCGCTCACACAGGCGCGTGACGAGCTTAACGCTAGTATTGCGAATGAACGTAGCCTGAGAGAAGCAAGCGTTGTAGCGGAGCGTACAGCGCGTGTAAATGCAGTTGAAGTTGTAGCGTCCTCAGTAGAGTCACTAAACACGACTTTTCAGACTGAAATAGCTATCACTAATGCAGCTATTGACTCAGAACGTATTGCGCGTACGACAGCTAACGCTGCTACCGCGCAACAGATCACTGATATCTCTACTGGGTTTGATACTGCCAGAGCCGAACTAGACTCACGAATCACACAGGAACTTACTAGCCAATCGACTGCTACTGAGGCTGTTGCATCTGCGTTAACCGAACTTGAAACACAGGTCACTACTGACCTTGCTAGAGTTGAGTCAAATGTTACCGAAGAACTGAATTCTTATTCGGATGAGTTGGAATCAGTTGCAGGTCAAATGCTTACCCTTGAAGCCAACTTCCAAGGCCTGTCCGGTTCATTGAGTCAAACCAATGCCTTAATCACAGAAGAGTCTACAACTAGGGCTAATGAGTACGAAGCACTTGCCCAACGTACTAGCAAACTAGAAGCAGACTTCTCTGATACTGATAACGGTCAACTAGTGGCACGCATTGAATCGGAAGAAACGGCACGTGCCGATGAGGACGGTGCTTTATCTCTTCGCATTGATGAGTTGGACACCAAGTACACTGGTAAAGATTCAACGACGAACGCACGTATTACTGATGAAGTTAAAGCGCTATCGGATGCCGACCAAGCACTTAGTACCAGAACTTCAACGTTAGAAGCTAGTTATGAAGAACTTGATAACGAAGCTATTCGCGCTCTTGTAGATACTGAAACTACTGCACGTACTACCCAAGATCAGGCGCTGGCCAAAGATATTACTGATTTGTCTGCACAGATGGACACTGATATTGGTACTGCCAAAGCCGAAGCGGAACAGTACACATTGTCCGTAGTTGGTTACTGTACTATCGGTGGAACTATTTCAGATGACACTACCCAAGAGTCATGTGAGGCAAACAGTGGCACGTGGTCTCAGTTACCCTTGTCTGAAGCTATGGATAGGGTAAGTGTTTCGATCACTAAACCGGATGGTACGGTTGTGAAAGGCAATGCCGGTTCGTTCTTTCAAGCCTTGACGGATGATGTCGGTAATATATCTACCAGAGCTTTCTTAGGCACTGACGTTAACGGTCGGGTTACAGGGGTTGTAGCTACTGACTCTTCAGGTGACCAGTCACAAAGAAAATTGGACTTACTTGGTAGCAAGGTAAACATTCTTAACGATGAAACTCTGCAGCCGTTCATTAGCTTTGATACTGTAAACAAACGTGGTGTTATACGTGGTCAATTAATACTTGATGACGGTACAAGCATAAATGGTGAAGAAGATATTCGCGGTTTCGACGGCAAAGATGGCGCCGATGGAAGTATTGGTCCACAGGGGCCAGTAGGTGCTACCGGTCCAACTGGTGCTAAGGGTGCGGACGGATCTGACGGGGCAGACGGTAAAACAGGCCCAGGTTTTTATACCATCATTAACGCCAGTGGACTTTTTCCTTCCAATTCTACTGCGTCCAATGATTTCAAATCTAACTTCGGACATACCCCTCGCAATCACGATCACCTTACTTACCGAAAGTCAGACAACAGCGCCAGCACAACAAAAAGGTTTAACGGTACATCGTGGATTGCACCTACCTTAACTGTACATGGTGACTTGCTTACCAAAGGCACTGTCACAGCGGAAGCGATTAATGTTGAAGATCTTTTTGCCCAAACCATTGAGGCAACAGGTACGATTTCAGGCCTTAACTTAACCGGTGCGCGCATAGAGGCGCGTAACACGTCTTCTGGTAAATCAGTTCTATTGGATTCTGGTTTAGGTTCCCCGATCATCGTCAATGACGGTACTAATGATGTTCTTCGATTTGACTCTAATAATAAACTCATACTCGATGCCGGTTTAGGTGCAGGTACTATTGATGACCCTTCGGTATTCTCGCAAGCAATATGGGATCAAATCCGTATGCCTGTGACAGAAGGTTCTACAGGTGGCTCGTTCACTGGGCCAGATAGGACAGGTCAGGCTTCTACTGCGGTTGACCCAGTGGAGAATGAGTTAATCTCTACGGTCACGGTAACACCTACCAACGAAGCCTCCGTTGCGGTTAGCTTTCGTTTCTACGACAAGTACCATAAGCGCCAGGGAGGTAATACACTCACCAATACCAAGTGGAACCTAGCTATAGGCATACAGACCCGTAGCAGCAGTTCAGCGGCATGGAGCGAACTGGAATGGGTACGTATCTCTGAGCATAACGGAGTGGAAGACTCTTACGGTTTCTACATTACTGAGTTGAATATTGCACAGTCGTTCAACATCGAAGACCTAGTAATGAATGGCCAGTGTTTAGTGACAGTTAAGATCACGAACAGGGACTTTGCTGGTTGGGTGGCTCCTGCTGGCTCACCTAAGCTATCTAGCGTAACGGCTATCCAACAAGTGCAAGGTGGTGGTGCTGCGGGCGCTGCGAGTACACTTAATGGTCAGGAAGGCTCCTTTTACTTAGACTATGGTAACTTCACAGGGCAGATCCCTTTAGGTCATTTACCGCAGCGTATTGCCGATTTTAATGATGGTACATTAACCAATACATATACCTTCAATAACTCCACTTACTTTAATAAACCACAAGTATTCTCACGAGATGGGATCTCTGGCGTGGTTGAACAGCACGTACATAGTGATAATTACCTGAGATTTCGTCATGGTGGTACGTCCGACATTAAAGGTCTTTCAATCAGTAACTATGACACCGTTAATATTTACCTTACCCGTGAAGGTACGATTAAGGCACGTGAATTTAAGAACTGGGATGGTGCTGAATTACCAAACCAACACTACAAGACAAGTGGCACAGACCTCAATAATTACAGCACAAAACTAACCAGCTTCAATACCATCTCAGATTCATCTGCCATTGGTTTAGGTGGTTGGCAGCATGTAATACACATGCACCATAACGATAACAACGGTTATGCTGGTCAGATAGCACTAGGCTTTGGTACGTCACCCCCTCTACGATTCAGGGGAGCAGGTTCCACAGGTTTTGGTGCTTGGAGTACAGTCTGGACTGACCGTAATGACGGTGCGGGTAGTGGGCTTGATGCTGATAAACTTGACGGTTATCACGCTAGTTCTTTCATGGCTGTTAACGGTGACTATGGTTATAATATGCGACTCGGTAGGTACATCTACCTGAGAGATTATGACGATGGTGATACCCCTAGTGGTATAAAGTCCTTTGTACGTGATGGTGTTTGGAGACTGTTCAAGGACACAGACACACCAGCTAACATAGATATCAATTTAGACGGTAATTATGTTTATCACCAAGGGCGTAAGCCTACTTACGGTGAGCTTGGTACGATCAGCACAGATCACGTTAACTTCACCAACCAATACTTAAACACTGGGTCTAGCCCTACGTTTAATAATGGTACGTTCACAGGTGAGCTACTTGTAGAAAATGCTCAGCCTTGGCTTAGGTTGAATGACACCACGGGTAATGACGCACGTATCCGTAATCAGTCTAGTGTTGTTTACTTTGACGCTAACGGAGGTAGTGGTAACGCTACGGTTGCGGTAGGTAGTCTTAGAGCAGGGTCAGCTTTCATTGGCGCAGCAGACGGTCCGTATTTATACAGGTCTAACGCTACTGACCACACCTTTGCTATTAGGACAGGTACGAGTGACGCTCGTAAATACTATGTATTCCATGGTAGTAAATCCCAAATGGACATAGGAGGTCACAAGGTATGGACAGCGGGTAATGATGGATCAGGTAGTGGGTTGGACGCTGATATGCTAGACGGGGTTCACGCCTCATCTTTTGCTCGTAAGCCTAACGACCACACCTCTAACAACACGGATTACTCTCTCGTTTGGGAAAACAATGGAGGGACACTATACACAAGTACCTCACACCTTAAGTATAACCCAGCGTTAAGGCGCATAAGTGCAGGGGCGCTACGTCTGAGTGGTGTTAACAATGATATGTTGACCCTTGATTCCACAGGCCATGCGAACCTTGTTATCGATAGGGCTTCAACCTCTTACGATAATAACATCCTATTCAAAACCGCAGGGGCTTTGAAGTGGCGTTTATGGATGGGCGCAGGGGATGATCATATAGCTTTCAGGCATGAGCCTTCAGGTACTCAACCTGTTGCAATTTATGAACGTATCATAGGGTTCCAAGGTAAACGTGCTTTTCGTTTTGACGATAGTTGGTTACGTGTTAACGATGCTGGGGACTTTAGTAATGGGATTTACTGTGCTTCTAGTATCTTACGGACTGACGGGCATCTGCAAGTTGGTAGTAGCGGTGCAGCCTTTAATGCCTCTACTAGTCAGATAGACCTTAAGGTGACTACAAGGGTTCACAACAAGCTTCACGTTAGAGAAATCGTATCTCAGGACGGTAACTTCACAACCATTGGTGCTGGTGAGTTAGGTAACAGTCTAAGAGGTCATGTTATCGATACCCACGGCACAGGCCATGAAGGGCTTCACTTAGGTGGTGAGAGTGGTGTTTACCTTTATGCACACCCTAACAACATGAGTGGAGGTATGGCAGCGTCGTACTCCATTAGACCTATAGCGTCTGACGGTGCTACGTACATTAACCATTTGGATGTCTACAAGGACCAGAACAACGCAAGTCAGGTTGTGGCCCGTTTCCGTCACCCTAGTCAAAACGCAAACGTCGCCATCGTATCTAAAAACAACGATGCTGGTTCATTCAGGCTTGAAGCCAACATGGAGGGACAAGACTTACGTATTCAGACCGCCAATACGTCAGGTGATTACTACACTAGTAGCATTAGCGTGGGGACGATTGCTCGTTTCTTCCGTAATGGAGATATGAAGGTCACTCGCGAAGTAACAGCGCAGGACTTCATCGCTACTTCAGATAGACGAGTCAAGGATAAACTAAAATCTATCGAAGGCTCACTAGGTAAGGTGGCTAAGCTACATGGTTACACTTACGACCAGCTTAAACTTAACGAACGTAAAGCGGGTATCATCGCTCAAGACGTTAAGAAGGTATTGCCTGAAGCAATCGGTGAGGATAGTGAGGGTATGCTTAATGTCTCTCCAATGGCACTTGTAGGTCTTTTAGTGAACGCTATAAATGAGCTTAGTTCCAAAGTAACCCAACTTGAAAAGGGGGTGAATTAACATGGCATCTGGTTCAGTAACCTCGCTAAAGGTGGAGGTCATTGAGTCCACCACTGACTCTGGTAGTAACTTAGAGCCTAAAGAGATAGTAAGGTTAAGGTTAACACCTACAGGTGACTTACAGGGTGAGACTACGGCTACATTGGAGACTAGTTTAGACTTTTACTTCATTGAGCGCCGTGGGTCAGCTCCAGACGCACACGTACAGGTATTCACTGTGTATGGGATATACCCTGTGTATGCCTACGTGTATGCTCCTGCAGGGTACGACCTTACTCAGAAAGTAACGGCCCGTTTCCATACAGCACGTGCCTCCACAAACCTAAGCACTAAAGAGTTTCCAGATCCTGAGCAGATTATAGAGTTCCCAGTTAAGTCTGGGACCATTAGGATGTCTCAGGTAAGGCAATTCTTTGGCTTTGGCGGGAGTTACCCTAATTTAAGGGAATACGTAAGGGGGGGAGGTTACGTGGCCTCTTTAAAGAGAAACGAGCATGTTCCAAAGTCTCCTCCCATAAGGTTGACTGACTTGAGGAACACTGTAAGCGCCCTCTATTTCATCTATAAACCTTCAAAGAAAACTGAAGTCGTGGATGTTACTAACGGGGCTGGTACGGTAGCTCTGGTCTACAACATGGGGGAGGAAGCCCCAGTAGGCTACGGGTCTTACGCAAAGGATTTGCACTACAGATTCATTGTTACCCGTACTGATAACGAGAGGGACTACGACATAACCATAGAGGGCAATACTAGGGAAGGTATGACTTTCGACACAGGGTGGCGCGGCGGTAACTCTTACATTAAGTTGTCTTACAGAGCTAACAAGAACGAAGAACGTTACTTTAAAGGCACTCTTCGCATGATAGTCCGTAACGCACTCGACCACACTAAACAGATAGAAACCACGGTTGATTGGGTGATGGAGTCATTCAGTTTTAATCCAGGTATTTAAATATATAACGCCAAGAAGGGCTTTACTCAGGTCTTTCTTGGCTTCATAATAATTATTCCTTTCAAGGTAACGTCCTGTTACCGATTCAGACCCTTCTGATAACAACTAGAGTAATCCCATGCTTAAAAACCTATCCTTTACGGATGCCCAAGGTCAGACATTTACTGATGCAGTTGTCCGAGTACAATCAGCAAGCTTATCGACCCATGCCTCACAAAATACGTATGAGAACCTAAGCACCGATTCCTCAGACTTTTCAAAGCCTGCTACCGTAGAAGCTTCTGACAACCAAAACACCAATACTGACTTAAATGCTCAGTTTGTTTATTGGCCTACGCTTTCAGCCCATGAAACCGGTCATCAACCTTACACGCTTACTTTTATGCGCGAAGGTAATTACACCCCAAACCTGTACTTAAGCAACGTAGAACTCTCTGACGAAAAGTACACGGGCCTATCACTTGAAGAGAAATGTGAACTCTATTTCACTGACTCAATCCTTCCTACACTTACACCTACCGAGACACCATAATGAACGACCAAGCAAAATCACTATCATTCGACATCATCGCTAACCTTCAATCACAACTTAATGCTGCCGCATCTCAAAACGAAGGACTAGGTAAAGTAGTCCAAACACTTGCACAAAAACTTGGTGCAACGGAAGGCACTAAACTCGAAGACCTTCCAAAACTGTTGGACGCAAAATTAGCAGAAAAAGAGGCTTAAAACTCCAAATTTGCGTCCGTGCGATAGCATAGGACGCATTTAAAACCCTCTAGTTTACATTCCCCGTATTTAACTAAATCATAACTAATCCACCTTAACTGTATGATCTTTAACATTTAGTTAAAGAATTACCTTGCCAGCAGATCCCGCATTTAGTTAAATCCATCTCGTTCCTGATTCACCTAAGTCAGGAATCAACTTAACTGCCTAATAAGTTGCCCCTTCAGATGAATACCGCAGAATTACCTCCGCACGAAAATCCTACCTCGCTGACAGATTGGGCTAACGAACCACAGTTAGCCCAGATCAAGCAGGACTACCAAGACGCGAAGATTGAAGCCGATAAGCAAGTCACGCAAATTGACGAGTGGCTAGACAATCTTCATATCACTGGCAAAGCGAAACTTCCTAAGAGTAAGACTCGCTCAACCATTCAACCCAAGCTTATTCGTAAGCAAGCTGAATGGCGCTATTCATCCCTGTCTGAACCTTTCCTTTCTACAAATGATTTGTTCACGGCACAACCTGTAACCTTTGAAGATAGGGTAGCAGCGCGACAGAATGCATTGCTTCTGAATTATCAGTTCAATCACAAAGTCGATAAGATTCCATTTATCGATAAGTACGTAAGAACTGGTGTAGACGAAGGCACCATCATCATTCGCACTGGTTGGGAGTACGAAGAAGAAGAAGTCGAGAAAGAAGTACCGACCTATTCAGAACGTGTAACCAATGACCCTAGATTCTTTGCTCAACTGCAACAGTTGACTCAACTACGTCAGACCAATCCCCAAGAGTTTGACCAACTACCTGAAGAACTAAAGCGTTCTGTTTTACGTTCACTGGAACTTCAACGACCTACTCAGGTTTTCCAGTCAGGTGTTAAGACTGTTACAGAAACTGTCGTTAAGCGTAATCATCCCACCGCTGAAGTCTGCGACTACAACGATGTAGTCGTAGATCCCTCCGCCAAAGGTGACATCAAGAAAGCAAAGTTTGCGACATACAAATTCACTACGTCATTGGCTGAACTTGAGGCTTCTGGTTTATATACGAACTTGGACAAAATCCAACTTACTCGTAACAGCCCTCTAGCAGACCCCGATGACCATAACCCTGACAATACCAATTTCAACTTTAAAGATAAGCCCCGTAAGCAATTCGTGGCTTTCGAATACTGGGGATTTTGGGATATTCATGGTAACGGTAGAGTAGTACCCATTGTTGCTACTTGGGTTGGCGATACACTTATTCGCTTAGAAGAAAACCCATACCCTGACGGTGAGCTGCCGTTTGTAATCATACCGTTCCTACCTATCAAAAACTCTTTCTACGGTGAACCTGACGGTGCTCTGATAGAAGACAACCAAAAGGTTGTTGGTGCAGTAACCCGTGGCATGTTGGACATACTAGCTTCTAACGCTAATGGTCAACGCGGCACACGTAAAGGTGCACTAGATGTTGTTAACAAGCGCAGATTATCTCAAGGCCAGGACTTTGAGTTTAACGGTAATCAGGACGCTAAAAGCATCTTCCATGTGAGTGCTTACGCTGAAATCCCACAATCAGCGCAATTCATGTTCCAACAACAAAATGGTGAAGCTGAATCACTAACCGGTGTTAAAGCTTTTGCTGGAGGCCTATCTGGTGATGCACTAGGTGAAACGGCTACTGGCATACGCGGTGCACTTGATGCAGCTTCAAAACGTGAGTTAGGTATCTTAAGACGTTTAGCTGACGGTATCGTTAAAATTGGTCGCAAGTTTGTGTCCATGAACGCGGAGTTTCTTTCAGATGAAGAAATCGTCCGTGTTACCGAAGAGGACTTCGTTGCTATTAAGCGTGACGAACTAGCAGGAGAGATTGACCTTAAGCTGTCTATTTCATCTGCTGAAGAAGATAACGCTAAAGCACAAGAACTAGCATTCATGCTTCAAACTACCGGCCCTAATTCAGATCCAGGTGAAGTAAGAATGATACGTGCTGAAATCGCACGCCTTCGTAAGATGCCTGACCTAGCTAAAAAGATTGAGGAATACCAACCTCAACCTGACCCACTTCAACAGAGAAAGCAACAACTTGAAATACAGTTACTAGAACTCGAACTTCAAGAGTTGAATAGCAAAGTAATGAAGAACCAAGCATCGGCTACTTTGGATTACGCGAAAGCAGAAAGTGAAGAAGCTAAAGCTGATCAAATGGCTCTCGACTTTGTTGAACAAGAAGCTGGCGTTAAACAAGAACGTGAGCTTCAAAAGCAAGGTGCACAAGCCTCTGCTAATGCTCAATTGGAAAGAGTGAAAGCCTCACTTAACCCACCTAAACAATCTAATCAATAAACCCCTCGGTGTCCGTTCCTCGGACACCTTTATCTCACCTCAATCTGCTCCCTATCGGGACAGGACAATTAGGAAAACCTCAAATGAACAGAGAAGAACAAGTTAAAGAAATCCAAATCGGTAAAAAAGAAGCACAGAAGCTAGTTGATACTGCAGCGTCTGTTGACCACTTGATGAAGAGTCGTCACTTCAACCGCGTAATTCTTGAAGGTTACTTCAAAGAAGAGCCGGTTCGATTAACTGGATTGCTTGCTGACCCTGAGTTCCAGTCGGAAGAGTCACAAAAAGAAATTATGGACTCTCTGCGTTCAATCTCGCTTCTACGCCAATACCTAAATACTCGTGGTTTCTTAGGCGATCAAGCTAAAGCCGCCATCGAAGATATGGACTTGGCAATTGAAGAAATTAACGCTGAAGAAGCGGAGGCCTAATAGATGGGTGATGACAACATCTTAGGCATGAGTGACGAGCAGTTCGCAGAACTGCCTGTCCCTGACTTTTCAGAAGAATCATTTGAAGAGCCTGAGTCTGTTAGCGACAGCGGTGCAGACGAAGGTGTAGATGAACACTCAGAACCTGAATATGAGCAAGAAGAAGGTGAGTTCGATGAAACCCTTGAAGAAGAAGAAAATCTTGATGAGGAAGCTGAAGAGGCTTCTGAAACTGATGATCTTGGCTCAGATGAAGACGATGAAGACGGGGAACCCGATGACGCTGAAAAAGACTCCAGCGATGTAGACTACGAAAGCTTCTATAAAGCTCTCACAGCGCCTTTTAAGGCAAATGGTAGAGAGATGCAGGTAGACAACCCAGAAGACGCTGTACGGCTCATGCAGATGGGTGCTAACTACAATAAGAAGATGGCTTCATTGAAACCCAACCTCAAACTTATGAAGATGTTGGACAACAATGGTCTACTTGCAGAAGATAAGCTATCGTTCCTCATAGACCTGGACAAGAAAAATCCAGACGCAATTAAGAAGCTAGTTCAGGAATCAGGTGTTGAAACCTATGACCTAGACTCAGCGGATGAATACAAGCCAAATTCCTACTCTGTAGACGATAAGGAGTTTGCGTTAGACGAGGTACTAGATGAAATCAAGCACACCCCGTCTTACGAAAAAACTCTCGATGTCGTAAACAACGTTTGGGACCAAACTAGTAAACGCATTATTGCGAACAACCCCGAAGTTTTAACTGCAATCAACGAGCACATCGAAAACGGTGTTTATGACCAGATCACTGCTCAGATTGACAAAGATAGAATGCTTGGACGGTTATCAGGCCTCTCTGATATCGAAGCGTACCGTCAAGTAGGTGATCGTCTATTCTCACAGGGCAATTTCAATAAAGAAAACCCGCCAACGCAAGAAAGCCCCGAACCTACGCCACAACCAAGCCCTAAAGCTAAACAAGTAGCAAGGCGCAAACGCGCAGCAGCTACGCCACGTTCAGCTTCCTCTGCTTCACAAAATCCCACCTTTAATCCCCTAGCTATGTCTGACGAAGACTTCGAAAAGGAGTTCTCAGACAGCTACATCTAGTAGGTAACATTCCTCATGTCTAGACAATATAACGATCCAGTTGGCGGTAACCAATCAACTATTGGTGTTCAGCACCGTACCGACCACTACGTCAAAAAAGCCCTCATTGAAGCAGTAAAAGAAGAGTACTTTGGCCAGTTGGCTTCTTCTAAGCACATGCCTAAGAACATGGGTAAAACCATGAAGCTGTACCACTACTTGCCGCTACTTGATGACCGCAACATCAATGACCAAGGTATTGACGCATCTGGCGCAACTATCGCAAACGGTAATCTTTACGGTTCAAGTAAAGACATCGGTACTATCACTTCGAAGATTCCTCTTCTTTCTGAAACCGGTGGTCGTGTTAACCGAGTTGGCTTCAAACGTATTCCGTTGGAAGGCACACTTGAGAAAATGGGTTTCTTCGACGAGTACACCCAAGAGTCACTAGACTTCGATTCTGATGCAGAGCTACGTTCTCACGTAAACCGCGAAATGATTGTTGGTGCTGATCAGCTAACTGAAGCAATTCTACAAGCAGATATCCTAAACGCGGCTGGTACTGTTAAGTTCGCTGGCGCAGCGTTAGACCTTGATGAAGTTGGCCCTGCAGACCTAGTAACTTACGACGACCTTGTTAAGCTTGGCATCGACCTAGATAACAACCGTACACCTAAGCAATCTAAGGTAATTACCGGTACTCGTATCATCGATACCAAAGTAGTTAGCGGTGGTCGCCCAATGTACGTACCGTCTGAACTAATCCCTACGCTAATGGCGATGAAGGACTACCACGGCGAAAAAGCGTTTGTTGAAGTTAAGCACTACGCGGCTTCTGGTCAGACTCTACGTGGTGAAGTTGGCTCAATTGCAGGCTTCCGTATCATCACTCCACTAGAGATGCAGCGTTACGAAGGTGCTGGCGCAGCCGGTGACAACACTTCATACGAGACTGGCGGTAAAGTTGACGTATTCCCAATGCTAGTTGTTGGTGACGAGTCATTCGCTACTATCGGTTTCCAAACTGATGGTAAGACCGTTAAGTTCAAGATCATCCATAAAAAGCCTGGCGAAGAAACTGCTGACCGTACTGACCCGTATGGTGAGACTGGCTTCATGGCTATCAAATGGTACTACGGCTTCTTGCCACTACGTCCTGAGCGTATCGCACGCTTTATGACAGCGGCTAAAGCCTAATCACACCGAACCCCTTGCTCTTAAGGGGTTCACTTCTTCCTTTCTAAATTTCGAGAATATCAATGTCACAACTAGACCAATTAAAGGCGCAAGCCGAGCAGTACGGCATTTCATTTCACCCAAACATCGGTGAAGACAAACTTAAAGAAAAAATTGACGAGTTCCTAAAAGCACAGGCAGATGCAACAAAAGCTGTAGTAGTGGGAACCCCAGTTAAATCAACTAAAGGCCCATCACGTGCTGAAGTACTAGCTGAAGCGTCAAAGCTTGTTCGCGTAAACATTACTTGCATGAATCCAGCTAAGAAAGACTGGGATGGTGAAATCATCACAGCCGGTAACTCACTAATCGGTACATTCCGTAAGTTCGTCAAGTTCAATACTGACGAGGGCTATCATATCCCTAATATCATCTACAAGATGCTTAAGCGCCGTAAGTTCAACGTGTTCTATACGGAACGAACCAAGAACAACGTACAGCAACGTAAAGCGCGTTTGGCTAATGAGTTCGCTATTGAAGTCATGGAGCCACTAACTGAAGCTGAACTAGCTGAACTGGCTAAGTCACAAGCAGCGCGAGGTTAAGTAAATGAGCCTGAACGAACTAACTACTGGTAGCATCGATGGTAATGGTGTCTTTGACACGTTGATGCAAAGCGTTCGGGCACACCTCGATGTTGAGTTCTCGAAAAACCGTCTTAGTGGGGAAGAGTATGGCAAAGTCTATACAAACCTCACTACGGCAGTTCTTCAACAGTCAATGCAGTTCCTTCTGTCCGAACCTGGAAGTAAGGCGCAAGTAGAGTTAATTAAGTCACAGCGTGCACAAGTTGACACTCAAACAGACTTAATCTCTACCCAACGTGCTAATGCTGTCTTGGAAGGCCAGAACATCGCAAAGCAGGGTAAGTTACTTGATAAGCAAGTCTTAACTGCTGACGAAGAACTGGAACGTGTTAAAGCACAAACCTCCCAGATCTCGCAACAGACAACAAACCTTGTTGCTGAAGGTCAGAACATTCCTTTACAGGGTTCACTACTTACTGCTCAAAAAGCCAATACAGAGGCACAGACTACTTTACAAGGTAAGAACGCTGCGATTGCTGATCAGCAAATCATTAACCTAGCGTCTGAAAACACTAACTTAGGTACTCAGAACACACTACTAACAAAACAAGTGTCTAAGCTAGATACAGACATTGACTTGGTTACAGCGCAAATCTCTTCAATAGGTAAAGAGTCTCTATTCACCGAGCAACGTACTCGCAACCTTGCAGCAGAAGCCCTTAACGTACCGAAGCAGGGCATTATTCTCGATAAGCAAGCGTCTGTACTGGAAGAACAAGTTCTCACCTCTGCGAAGTCTAGGGACACCGCTGATGCACAAATCTCATTGACCAATGCTCAGAAACTTAAGGTTGATAGTGATGTTAAGGCCACTGAAGCCAACATCCTTAAATTCAACAAAGAGGTTGAAGTTCTTCAGCAACGTAAGCTAACCGAGCAAGCACAAATTCTTGACTCAGTAGATGGAGTGCCTGTTAGCGGTATCTTAGGTAAGCAGCGAGAGCTTTACGGCCAACAAATCGAAGGTTACAAGCGCGATGCAGAACAGAAAGTATTTAAGAACTTTGCTGATGTATGGAGCGTGCTTAGAACAACCGATAACGGCTACGACCCTGTACCTTATGGTTTCACGGTTGAGAATTTTAACTCAGTAGTTGAGAAAGCGAAGAGCGGCATTGGTGCGTAGCACCTAGCCGCAACACTTAAGGAGGAAGGGGGCATTTGCTCCCTTTTTTTATTATGGCTAAATATAGATACAGCGTTGCAACCAGTACTACCTCGTTGTATGACGATCTTCCTGACCCACTTAGCCAAGCTATACTGGAGCCCATTTTCGGTGGCGAGTCTAAGAGAATTACAACCAATATACTGAATAGGGCTATAAGTGGCATCAACTGGAAAATGGAGAGTTTCTTTTCCTATGGTAAGAATCAGTACTCACTTGGTGTACCGTATCAGAAAGCTTTCACTAACGGTCTTACTGATGAACAGATAGTTGAAATCATGTCTCAGTATGAGAGTCAGCCTTACGTCATTGATACCAGTCGAATTGTTCCTAGTTGGTCGGCATTAGAACTTACGCAGGACAAGTTAACTAACGAGTACGGTTACAACCGTTACACCAGTAAAATTGAACCCCAGAACCATAGCTTTGATGGCTTAATTGATGATAACTATGCCCGCTTCCAATCAGACTTTACTGATACGTTAGCACCGGAGTTTGATGCACTTAAAGGTGGCATACCTGTTAACCGTACTATTGAAACCGGTGACACATATAACGGCGAGCCGGCCACTAGGGTAGACACCTACACGGTAACTACTACCGAGTCCCAAACTGTAGTACCTAGTAAAACGGTGACACATAGGTATGACTCTTTTGAGCACATAATCATCCCCCTGGAAGAGAGAGACCGCGACCCAACAGAGTTGATACTATTCCGCGATGCTTATGGGTATAAATTGTATTTCTCTATTCATGCTAAGTTTCGTATTCGTGCACTATCTTCTATCACATACCAAGAAACGCGCAAAAGACATTACGTATTAGAGGATGGTTCGACAACCCAAGTAGTCAGTAAGATATTCGACCCAGTAACTTTAAATGGTGAAGTGAGAACAGCATCCGCTACCGAATCGTACTATTACGATGAAGAGGGTGTAATTGAGATGGACGATATTAGTCCTGACCTTATATTTCAGTCGTACATTGAGTACCACACGATCGATTCTAACGGTAAAAAGCAACCGAAACTCATATACACACCCTTTACTGAAAAGACCTTGCTTGGTCAACCTGACGCAGACCCAGACGAGTTCAGTCAGTACTACCCGACTGTTCCGTTCATTTCTCAAAATGAGAATATGTTCGATGACAGTAGAAAAGATACTGAGCTTTACAAAACCTCAATAGAGCTACTCAAACGCCTAGATGTAGATGCGTTGGCTATCTCTGCAGGCATCCAAAGCAGTCCCTCTATAAAAGATATTGACGAAGCCTACTTCATGTTGGCTGTAGACGTAGAGACAGAGAAAAAAGCTGAACTCATGTACCTCATGGAGTTCTTTACTCACATTTACGATCAGCAACCTCCCGAACTAAAAACTACCGTAGACCAGAATAATAAATTCGTTTTTCCCTTGGATAATCTGGTTCAAGGCTTAATGGATATCATGGTCGAAGATGATGTCTCTTTGACTCTGGCCTTCAATTCCGTAGGTATTCGGAACATTACCGGCAGCATTGGTAAAGTTGGTTCAATGGAGCGCGAGTTTTCACTTGGAGAAAACGACAAGTGGTACATCAGACAACAAACAAAGGCTAACGAGTATAAAGAACTTGTTATCGTTAACCCCACACATCGCAACTGGGTGTACGGTAACGGTAGCATCGAAACCTCACTTAGGGAGGCTGTAGAAGATGAGGACAACAAGAACTTCATTATCCCTTTGCATAGGTACTACGTTAACAAGCTCAACTCTTTCGACAGACAGAAGCTTCTATACGCTGCCCCTAAAATAATCTCACATGCTTATGAGAAGTCTAAGATTGAGTGGTATGAGACAAAAGCCTTTAAGCAGTTCTTAGTAGCAGTAACCATAGTAATCACTATAGCCACAGGTGTAGACGTATATACTACAGTTGCAGCGGCATTTACGGCCGGAGGCGTAACACACGCTTTAATTGTCTTAGTGTCTTTGGTCTTAGAGAAGTACCTTATTACTTTGGCTCTTGAATACGCGGTTGAGCTGATCGGTGTAGAGGCTGCTTTCGTTGCTGCTATTGCAGCTATGGCCGCTGGTTTGTACACAGAATTTTCAGGTAATGAGTTTCTTAAGCTAGGGCCGACTGAACTACTTCAACTAAGTACGGGCATCAATTCAGCTATCAGTACTAACCTGCAAAAGGACATGCTAGAATTTCAAGCAGAGGTGACAGCATTTCAGGATGAATCTGAAAGCCTCATGGATGAACTAGAGGCGAAGCAGGAACTGCTTAAGCCGTCTAATATCATCGACCCATTCTATTTCGTTAACAGTGGGCCAATCCACGACTTCAACGAAGAACCCTCCAACTTCTATCGAAGAACTACTCAAACCAACATCGCAGATCTCTCTTACGCTGCCATTGAAAATTTCGCAGAAGTTAATCTTTCCCTCCCAAAACCTAAATTCAATTAGGACAACGTATGTTCACATTACCTATCACACAGCAGCTAACTAGTAACGCTCTGAATCCTGTCCCTACAACCGCTACACAGGACTTTAACCCTTCTACCTGGGACTCATTGTTCGGATACACCAATGAAGACACCGGAGTGCAGCACGCAGGAACATTCTTGCCAACAGCACAAGCAGTAGGGGGTCTAGCACAATCATGGTTAGGTTTTCAGAACCTTGGTTTAGCTAAAGACCAATTCAACTTCCAGAAAGGTGCCTTCAACGACCAATTTAACCAGCAGGTATCTCAATACAATACTTCAATTAATGATCGCGCCAATTCCCGCGGCTACCTAACTGATGCCCAGAAAGCCAGTTACGTTAATCAGAACACCTTGGAGGGTCGTGGCTAATGGCAAACCCTATCACATGGCGTAACGTTGGAATGCCGAACTTCGGTTCAAGCAACCAATTACAAATTGCGGCCGGTGATCAGTTGAACGCAGGCATCGCCCAGTTAGGGCGTGCCGCTGACACTTATCGTCAAGGTCAGATTGATACAGAAAGACAAACCAAGGACTTCAATACTCAGAACTTCCTTAAGCAGATAAACGGCTTCAATGATATTGATGGCTATGACCAATTCAATCAACGCATTAACAGTGAACTGGGTGGCTTAAACGCTAGTCAGGTAGACGCTGCCGCAGTACAAAGCGCACTACAGGGGAGAGATAACGCGCTACGTACAGATGCCCTGCAACAGCAAGAGTTCTCTGACAATCAAGCGGAAGTTGCAGGAAGACCTGATACCCGCAATGCCAATGCGTTAATCGCTGCTGGCAAGTTTGACGAGGCCGAATCTGTAATCAACGGTAGTTCTACTATCACAGACAAATCCACTCTTCTAAATACCTTGAAGAAGGCCAGAGTTGATGCACGAGAAGACAAGTTCAAAATGGATGAGCGCACGCGTACATTAGACCTTCGCGCACAAACCGATACCGCACTTGGTATTAGAAACAATGCACTACAAAATGTTGATGACCCGACCAACCTTGAAGATTACGTGCAAGGCCAACTTCAGGAAGCAGGCGTAACTGATGCACAAATCATTAAAAACACTATTGCCGGTTTGCAGGACGACTTTAACGCACGCAATGGTCTTACTGAAGATCAACGTAAGTCACTAGCTAACGCACAGAGCGTCCACAATAGCATCATCGACAGTACCAATCAGAAGATAGATATCATGTCAGGCAGTACGCCGACATACGGGGATGAGTTAGGTCACTTCCTTGATACTAATAATACTACCTCTTCTGCTCTTAAGTACGTGGCAGAGCAATCTGATAAAAATGTTTCATGGTATGAGGGCATAGACGGACTAGATCACTTCCTCACTGGCGGAGACTCCCGTTGGGGAGGTGACGCTACCAAGATGGCAAGTAATGCACTTAATACAGCTAAGGAGAACCTACTGGCTGATAAGGGACTTGAAAGTATCATTACTGGCCCTGATGGTGATCGCATGTTAGGTGCCGCTGTTAAGTATGCAATGGACTCAGTAGCGAATAACGACGGTAGTGGTTGGAGTCAAGAAGAGTTCCAGAAGCAGATTGAAAAAGGCTTCAAGCTGTACCATGCCCGCTATACATCAATAAAAGAGCATGAAAAAAAGCTATCAGACCTTGTATTGAAGCGTGATACGTTACAAAATGAAGCCGATGACAGCCTACGTATATTAGAGAACTCGTTTAAGCGAGCAAGGCGACAAGGCCAATAATCTTCCAAAGGGGTACATCGTTACCCCTTATTTATCTCCGCAATACCCCCCAATCAGAGAGACACCCTCCTTATGTCCAATGAACTAAGTGTCCAAAAGACACAAATGAAGCGTGATCGCATCCAAAAGAGAGCAAATGAACTCATTGGTTTCGATAAGTTCTCGCAAAATGTGACTGCTGCCGCTGAAACAGCTAGGGCTGCACAAGACAGAATAGCTGCTGAAGAAATCAGACGGGCTAAGATTAGCCGTGATTCATGGGCACGTAACAGCGAACTAGGTACGCTCTCAGGCCAAAGTAAGCAGTTAGTTAACCGACTGGCTCAAGGTGGCCTACAAGTCCTTTCAGAAGCTGTAGCTGGAGCCAATAACACTGAGGCAAACCGTTTACTTGGTAAACTGGATGACAGAGCCTTACGTCTAGCACAACGTGAACTCAACGGTGAAACCCTTAGTACTGAAGACAGTACCTATCTAGACCAGCAAGTTGATACCTCTCAATTCTACTTACCTAAATTCGGTACAAGTGCACATCACATGCCTTCTTCTAGTACGGCTCGCGAAGTATTCGCGGAGGCGTTAAGTAACTTGAAGCAAGCAGGTAATATTGATAACGCACTAACTAAAGACACGGCAGTAGCCAAAGCATTTAACCCACTTAACCGTGAAGAACAGTCTGCGGATATCGCCAAAGCCTATGAAGACTCTGGCTTATCAAATGAAGAGTCATTAACCAGTAACCCAATGGCACTATTTAACTTTGCGGTTGATGGCGCTAAGTCACTGGTGAATAACCCTGCCTCTACAATCGAATATGCTGCTGAGAGTTTGGCAGGAGCTGCATCTGCTGCTGTACCTGGATTAGCTGTAATTAATAGTGCTAACTACGCTAACGATGTTCGTGCGAACAATATCGATAGAAAGTTACAGGATGAAAACACCTCACTTACTAAAGCTGATATTGAAGAAGCTAACCAAGAAGGTGCACTAGCTGGCGCGTTAGACTTTGCCGGTGATGTGGTAACTGCACGCGCTGCAGGTATTACCAAGGCACTAAATAAAGGTAAAGCACCTAAGACCAAATCACTTGCACGTAAAGCTACTGAAGAGTCAATCAAGCGTCCAGCTAAGGTAGCTGGTTCTTCTGTCTTAGAGTCAGTAACCGAAGGTGCACAGTCAGCTATTGAAGAAGATGCTTTTGGTGAAGACTTCGATCTCAAGACCAATGGTAAAGATGTACTTGAAGCTGCTGTTATTGGTGCAGGTGCATCAGGCGTAACTACTGGTACTGGTCAAGCAGTACAAACCGCTAAGGACGTTACTAAAGCTGCCCCTGAAGTTGCTAAGGCAATTGCTGAAAGTGCAAAGACTAAGAACCAGTCTAACGATGATGTTGAAAAGGCGCGTAAAGTACGTACTGAACAATCAGTTGGTGTGGCTAATGAGACTAAGGATTATTCAGATATCATTGAAAAATCTACCGCACAGGTAGAAGAATCAGAAAAATTAGACATAGAAGAAGTCGCTAGTACTATCTCGCGCCAATTTGAAGCACAGTCAAAAGATACGACAGACCCAGACTCAACTGAAGCCAATGAATCCATTGAGCAATTAAGTGGTCTTTGGGACGCTGCAGTGGATCGTCTTGATTCTGTATTTAGTGAGATAGCGCAGGACACTGACAAGAAGAAACCTGAATTACGTCAACAAGCTAGTGAACTCGGTAGAGCGATAGATGTTATTGAAGCGCATAGAGAAAAGATCTCTGAAGCAATTGCGCGAGACAATAACACAACTGAAGCTATCACCAATTTAACTAACGCTACTGAACGTAACGAAGACTTCGAGCTAAACGCGCAACGTATCTTGGACACTGATGCTGTATCACCAGATAGTATTAGCGTGGAGCAGATGGAAGCACTTCTAAAATCAGACAAGTGGACACCAGAAGAACGTACTCGTTTAGAGAATAGCTTTAACGCTAAACAGTCAATGAAGGTTATCGAGGAAAGTCGCGATATCCAGTCTTCTTCTCCTAATGCTGATCTTGTTAGTAACGATATCTTCAACGGTAGGTCTAAAGGTACTTACAACAAGAAAGATAAAGGTGCATCAGGTGTTAAGTCTTACCGCCAAAAGGTCGGTCATGCTTTACGTACAGGTAACATCGAAGCTGCCAATAAAGCACGTGATTATCTAGCCGCATTTGCAGACAAACACACTAAGAAATCAGAAGCTATTCAATTGGCCCTTGGTGCTTATGCGCGTGTAGGTCAAAACGGTAACTTCACACTACAGTACAACGAGCAAGAACAAGCTGCCGTTGATTACCTTGCCCGTGAACACAAGTTTGAAATGAAGAGCGGTACTCCGCGCATTGCTCCAAGTATTCAACGTGAAGCTGAAGCCCTACGAAACGTCCTTACTGAGGTAGATGGTTTAATCCAGGCTAAACGAGATGTTGACCCTATTTCTACACAGTCAACTCAGCCTACACCTACAGCTAATACAGCCCCTCAAGCTACACAGGAACAACCTACGGCTACTGCTGACGCATCGCCTACGGTAACTGAAACATCCACTCCTGAAGCCACTGAGACTGTATCTAATGACACCGTTGAACAACCAACTACAGAAGCAACGCAGCCAGAGGCGCAAACAACGCCAGAAGAGAATACGCAGACGGTAACTGAACCAGAAGCTGAAACCACTACCGAAGAAAGTACCGAGTCTGAGAGCGAAGCGGTAACAGACGAGGAAGTAGGTGAAACAAACCTAGAACAGGCACTACAAGAGTCGCGTGCTGAAGAAGTTCGAATTGATAATCAAATAGAAGATCTTCGCAAGCAGCTTACTGACAAAGAAGGCATTACCAATCAAGTCATTGCTGAACTTGGTTTAGCTGATAAAGAAGCGCACTCTGTTAAAGAACGTACTCAAATCAATGAAGCGGTACGTGAACGTCAGGGTGAACTACTTACCCAGATTCAGAACTACAAGGCTGACCAAAAGGCAGTTCGCAATAGCACCCGTGCACTGGAAGGCCAAAAGGCTAACTTTGATGGAACTGCGAAAGCCTTTGAGAATGAAGGTTTCGCTAAGAAGTTCGTACCTGCAAATAAGAAGACGCTAGTTCGTGCTGTACCTAACTTAATCAGTCAGTTAAAACGAGCCCCATCTACTGTACTGGCTTACGCAAAAGAATTTACTTCTCTTACTTCTAATCAGAAGGGCGCCATTAAGCACTTCACACAATTCGCAGAAGCGTTTGGAGAACGCCTTAATACGATCCCTAACTTAGAGGCGATTGCTAAGAACCCTGATTTCCACTTGTACACGCCATTAATGGAAGACGATGGATTCTCTGAAACTGCCAAAGCTGGACTAGCAGCCGCTGCATACACGTGGTTAGCTAATGACGCTAAAGGTACACGTTACACTGATGCACGTGTATTAGCTCGCCGCTTTAACATCTCTGATAGCGATAAAGTACCTGCAAGCCTAGTAGGTGCATTGGCCAAAGATGGTCTACCCATCAACATGCTTTATAAAGCGTTAGGTCAAAACGCTGCATCTGCTTTAGGTATTCGTCTTAATGAAGAGTCAGCATCAACACGTGATATGAGTGTGTTGCAGTTACAACTAGGCCAGATGATTGTGGCCACTATGTCTGATATGGGCCTAATAGATGTTCGTCAACGCCCTATGGCTGATGTTATCCAAGCAGGTAATGCTGAAGTTCGTGAGAACGTTCTAATGCAGATTGGCCTGACTAAAGCTAAACAGGAAAACCTTACTCCTGAAGAGCTTGATAAAGTTATCGGTAAGATCCCATATACCACAGCAATCGTTAAGCACGACCCAACTACAGAACCATTTGATGACACTGGCTTGAGTAATGAAGTACAGGAAATCATTGGAGCCAATGAAGATACTGACTACGTTATTGAGAACTTATTTGATACGCATACGGTAGACCGCGAACCCTCTCTTAAGCCTGGTGAAGGCCTTAAGGAAGGTGCACTTATGAAAGGTACTATGAAACAAGTATCTGAGCGCACACGTGCAATGACAGCGGAGCAAGAGCAAAAAGCAATTACTATCGTCCAAGACAATGACTTGATCATGTCTATGTTAAACGTGGATGACAATGACGGCGAAGGCTCAGAACTTGAACGTGTACTAGGTATCGAATCTAAGAACCGACTTAAAGCAATGCCAAAGCGTATGCGCGATAGCGCGGAAGCGAAAGGTAATGGCCTACTTAACGAATGGAACAAGTACCAAACTTGGCGTAACAAACTAAGCCTGATGAAAAATGGCCTGTCTACTCCATTCTACTTGGGTATGGAAGTATGGAACTATGGTCGTTTTGGTTACACGAACCAAATGATTAATCCACAGACTTCTAAGATTCACCGTGCCTTGGTAGGTATGAAGAGCTGGAAGCAAACTGTTAGTGTCACTGATGGCCCTAAGATTCAAGCATTCTTACTTGGTGTGGCTCAAGGCTTAGACGTTGATATTGATAAGCAAACAGTAGATGACTCACTAGCTGCACTTGACCCTATCATTAATGACGTAGATAACGTATTCAACAAGGGCGCGGTAGCTATCAACGAATTGAAAGCTAACGGTACAGAGTGGGCGCAGACTGAAGAAGGCAAAGCAGCACGCGAAGATGTTGTAGCTGCAGTAGAGAAGGGCAAACATAATGTTCACTCACTACATGCTCTAACTAACTTGGCTCGATACCTTGAAGCAAACGACAAAGGCCGAGAGCACTTTGATGCTGATATCTGGCTAGAAATCGATGGTATTACCAACGGTGTTGTAATCGGCTCAATCATTTTCGGTAACGGTACAGCAAGCAATCTACGTGAAGAACTAGAAGCCGGCGGCATATTCTTCAATGAAAAGCGCGACTATGGTGAACATGCCTCCACTGAAGGTAATAAAGACTTCTACGAGCGACAAGCTGAGATCTGGCAACAGTACTTACAAGATGAAATTGTTGTAGCGAAACGCAACCCAGATAGTATTGAATCAAAGCGCCTATTTGCCGCTGTACGCTTCTTTACGGGCTTGGACGTATTCTCAGACAAAGCACTAGAGATCAGCCGTAAGATGGCCAAGAGCCCACTTATGCAGAACGTATACGGTGCAGGTAAGGCTTCACTATCTAATGACTTGGCTTCCGCAATCATAGACAACCTAGATACCTACATTGACAAGGTTATCAATGGTACTAAGGGCACTGATGAGCAAAAGGTTTACCTAGTAAACTACATGCTACAGAACATTGAGCCATTAGTTACTACTAAGAAAGGTAAGACATTCAATGTATTTAAGGGCGTAAATCGCTTCAACACGGTAGAAGAAATTCGCGAGTCGGAGTACGACACGTTTGGTCTTAAAATCCTACAAGACAACATCAGTAAAGATTTTGCTTCACCGATGCTTGATGCTATCGAAACACACTTCCAAGCGTTTAAATTCAACCGTGCTGTCTACATAGACAACATGAAGAACCACGCTGACGTATTTAAGTCACTGTACGAAATGCGCGTTAAAGAAGAGAAAGAGCGCCTAGTTAGTGAAGGCCTTATCGATGCGACTGATGAAATACCTGAAGCAACGCGTAAAGCGATTGCGGATGAACTGCACCACATCATGCCTGCCGTTGAGAACCCTAACGGTGACGGTACATACGAGACTGACTTACAAGCCGTTAAAGTAGAAGATGTTGCTGCGCGTACAGCCAAGGGCAATGCATACAGGGCTAACTTCAAACCAAACAGCGCTGTAAAGGTACAAGTACTTCAACCTAATGGTTCATACGCTAAAGGCTCATTAAATACTCTGTCTTCAACTGCGACTGTCCGTACCTTCGCTAATAACATCGGCCCGGGCGTTGGTGTTCAGAACATTCACGGCAACGATGCAGGAATTATTCAGCCGGTAGTAGCTAACTTCGACATCTTCAACGTTCACGATGGTATTCCAGCGGGACTTAACAACTATAAAGAAGTAGGTCAGGCCGCTAACCAAGCGTTTTTGGACAACGTATTCAATAACAACCCATTCAGTTACGCGAAAGATCTTATTGACCGTACAGTCGATGAAATCAATGAACGTAAAGAGCTTGGCGATATCTCAGCATCAACAGCTAAGACACTTATCGATAAGTTAACGAATACGACTACAAGCCAGTTCGGTAAAGATACTCGCGATGGCGGTAACGACTATGAGTACCTTACTTCTAAGGCTGTCGAGACTTCCGATCGTCTAGGTGAGTTGCGTAATACTGTTGAATCGGTGCAACAATACTATTTGCCTGGGACAGGTGTTACCACTGAACTTGGTAATAAGAACGATGAAGCCCGTAGCAATGGTACATACGAGGCACCTAAAGCCCCTGAGTTGTCAAAAGACGGAGCAACACAAACCGCATCGACTGTGCAGCGCACAAAGGAGATGCAACAGAAGAACCTAAAAGAAAACACTTCTGATACTGGCTTAAAAGATACCGCGCCATTCGCCACTACATTAGAAAAAGCATTGAAAGCAGGGGAGTCATTCTCTTCAGCATTTAAAGCCGCTGTAGATGCCACTGGCTCAAAGGGTTTCCACGTAAGCTTAATCAATAAGCTACTTGAGAACTTGCCTTCTGACTTTGAAGTGCAGCTTGTGAACAAGGACAGTGATAGTAAGTTGGTCGAGAAGATGAACGGTATTCGTGGCGCCCATATCAAAGGCACAGGTAAACTGTTACTTAAGTCAACAGACTTCAGCAAGAACAGCCTAAACCTTGAAACCTTGGCTCACGAACTGCTTCACGTAGTTACTGCGAACACTATTGACGCTGAACCTGATAATCCAGCCGTTAAAAAACTTGATGAATTGTTAAGAGAACTTCGCGGTAAGATCACTGACAGCAAGTTCCTACCTGCATTAGAAAACTCTAAAGAACTGGTAGCTTGGGGTTTGACCAATAAAGACTTCATCAGGAAGCTTAGAGCTACAAAGGTTAAGAGTAGACGTAACGGTAAGCTATTAGATGCGTTCACCGCATTTGCTGACGCACTAAAAGGCTTCTTTGGTGGTAAGTCACTTAAGAACGACTCTGCACTTAAGCAGTTAATTGAGCTGTCTGCTGCCGTAATGGAAGTGGATAGTAAGGTTAACCCTCGAAGCAATGACGCTAACATTGACCTGAACGCTCAACGCATCCAAAGAATGTCACCGGTAGAACTTATTCGTGGTCTAGCTGCGCATGGCCAAACTACTGACGCACATACATCTCACTTGGTTTCAATCCAAGAAGAGATAGTAAACGTGTTCGCTGGCCCAATGGGTGCTGACCTTAAGTTAGAGGAAGAGGCGTTAGGTGATGACGTTGATCAATACCTTACCCACCTATCCAACGGTACAAGACCATTCGTAAGCGCAATCCAAACAACATTTAACCTTACACCTCAAGAAGCTTATGTTGCGGAGCAACTGGAAGCGGTACTTGATAGTAAGATATTAGATGCAGGGTTCGTTAAGAATAGACTCGTTGATGTCTGGGAATCAGCTAGAAAGTCGCTTACATGGGAAAGCTTCCTACCTAACCCTGACTTCAAAGATGATGCGGCAGAAGTTGCCAAGGCTAAAGCCAAGTACGATTACTTGTTTAGTACTAAGAACCTTAACAAAGGTAACTATGCGTTCAGTGACTTAGCAGGTAAGTACGTAGACTCTCGCGCCTCTGACTTCCTTACTCGATTCGCAGCAGCTTCTGCTGTATCAAGTGAAGTTCGTGCAGCCCTAGAAGGCCTAGACGAGGTTACTACTGAAACCAATGGAAGTATTTGGTCACGCGCTAACAAGGCTGTCATGGATCTGTTTGGTCGCATGGAAGAGCTGGTTAACGGTAACTTACGTCACGGTGGTAACTTGCAAGAGAAGCAAGACCAGTTACTTAACCGCATGGCTCAAACTAATCACCGTAATCGTCAAAAACTTAACCTACTGGAAAGGAAGAACCTTGAAGGTAAGACAGTACTTAACAAGTACCTAAGCAAAGCTATTAACTCTGCACTAACTGGTGATTTCGTTACTTCACGTACAGAGTCTGAGCGCCCGTTTATAGCGGCAGCGGCTAACGTAGCGCAGTTGGTAGGTACAGGTACAGTCGGTACTATGACTGAGTTCTTACGTAAGCAGTTCAAAAAGGCTGACGAAGATAGACCTAGCCCACTAAACGAGGCGTTTACCGAGGTATTCGGTAGAGGCCATCCTGATATGGATAGCGTTATAGACCTTACGCGTAAAGCCAATCGCGATATCGAGCAGCAACGTCAGTTCGGTAAACAAGGCATGATGTCACTACTTCAGAGTAAGTTAGGCAAGTTAAGCGATGCAGCGTCTGAAAGCCTACACAAATCACTGCTTTCTACTGATGCCGGCCACCTACTTGCTAACGGTTACGATATCAACCGAATCGACGAGTTCCTGACAAACGATGCAGCGCTAGACAACGAAATCAAAGATATCGAATCTCGTATATCTGGTTTCCAGCACAGCACTACTTACGTTAACCAAGCCAAAGCGCTTGCATACTATATGGTAACGGGTAACGCCACCTCTGATGTGTTGCACAAGAACGCTCACCAGATCGTTAACCTGTTTGGATTAAACCAGAAGGTAACTGACGATCGCAAAGCTGATGCAATCAAACTGGTAGACACACTCACTTCTCTTTACGCCATGACGTACACTTCAAACGGCCATAAGAAAGCCGCTTCACAGGTTATTCGCGAGAACAACCAAAAGGACGAGAACGGCGTTGAGTTCATGCTTAAGCAGTACGAACAGTTACGCCTAGATGCCCTTGAAGCTAATTTTGACGGCGAAGTGACGCAAATGACAAAAGGTTACACACCTGAGTCAGTTAATCCGCACATCACTCACGACTATGCTTTGCCTGGGAGTGCGAAAGCTGAGTCTCTATATAAGCAGGGCTATAAGTTAATTGGGGCTGTTGGTCGCGATGAACGCCTAGACTCTTCAAAAGGTCTACTACTATTCGCAATTGAAGATGGCGGTATGGCTCGAAGAGTGACAGGTACAATGTCATTTACGGCAGGGGCTATGAAAGGTACTGAATGGATTGACTCTATGGAAAAAGCGGAGCAGCCAATCACGTACAAGGATAAGCACAAGATCTTAGGCGGCATTATCGGTACGGCTCGTAAGAACGCACTTGCACGTATCAGTGACCCTAACTTTGACCCACGTAGTGTTGAGGTTGATGCTGGCCCAATGATGATTCCGACTTTCCACAATGACGGTTCAATAAAGACATTCCGTTATGAAATGTCAGAAGCATTGCGTACAACCAGTCTTCAGAAGCGCTATAACGCTATCGAGGCATTGGCTACCATGCAGGGCAATGTCGTTGACAAACGAAATACCCGTGAACGTAACCGTGCGGTAGTAGACACGCTGGTAGAGCAGTACAACAATGACCCTGATAGGGCTTCAGCGGATTATGTACATATCGGCCCAAATGCGAAATCTGCATACCTCCGCGAATACTGGTCGCTATTACCTCACGACACACAAATGTACATTCGTGAAAAGACCGGCCTTAAGTTACCTATCAAGCGCGAGCTGTTACATGCAACACTAGGTTTCCGCAAACCAAGTCTATCTGATATCTTCAAGACTGACCGCGATGCACAAGGCATGGTTACTAGCCTAGTTCGCAAAGGTTTGGAGAACGTACTTAAGCCTGACCAGATTAGCGCACTAATCCGCGGTATCAAGAAAGGTGAAGATGGTTTCGCTGTTGCCACTGGTATTATTAAGGACAACGTAGTTGTTAAGAACCTTTGGACTACCATGTTCAACATCGTTAGTAACTTCCTACACCTGCTTGGTAACGACATACCAGTTCGCCAAGCGTTTAGCGGCAGCGTGCGCGGTTATCGTGAAGCAGCTAAGTACAACAAGCTACGTCAACGTGCCTACGAAGTAGAGCGTGAAATGGCTATCTTGGATTCAGGTTCTGAACAGTACAGCAAGTTCCGCAATGAGGCTAACAAGCTACAAACGCTAATGGCCACAAGCCCAGTACATAAGCTAATGGAAGCTGGCTTGTTCCAGACTATCGTAGAAGATATCGATAACACGCAAGACCCGTTCAGCTTTAAGAGCAAGACCGCACGCAAGATTGATGAGTGGTCCGACGCGAAGCGAGTAGGGCCACTGAATAAACTAGGCAAGTACCTTTACGTTACGCAAGACACGCAACTGTATAAGATGATGAACCAACCTATTCAGATGTCTGACTTTGCTGCACGTTTTGCCATGTTTGAGTACTTAACTGAAATGGCGCCTGAAAAGCTGGATGATCAGACTGCGTTGAATACGGTCAGCGAACACTTCGTTAACTACGATATTCCTACCAGTCCACAGCTCCAGTGGCTTAACGACCACGGGTTGTTGATGTTCAGTAAGTATTACCTACGGATTCTACGTCCGGTATGGTCTACATTCGCTGAGAAGCCAGTGAGTACAATACTTTCTCTAATGATGACGCTAGACAATGCGCTAACATCACCAGTGGAGACAGTACTAAGTAGCACTATCTTCGATAAGATTACTAACCCTATCTCAAGTGGTTTAGATGCTTGGGACGAACCATTGCCGCTGCAAGCAGTAGCAGAAATTCTTTAAACATCAGGGCGCTTAATGCGCCCTTTCTTTTATACTGCGTAAGCTAGTCCAGCCAATCCCGCGAGTATTGTGCCAATGAAGGCTAGGGCATAGGTCACTGCTTTGCGGCCGATGCCTGATAAACCTGAGTCTTCAATCTCAAGTTTTAATTGTTCTGGTTCATCAACATCTGGTAATTCCATTAAACTTGGAATAGGGAAACCAGGTGCGAATACGGTGGGCTCTTTCGCTCTACCTTGCATAGGGAGCGCCCAACCTTGTCTTCGAAGAACGTTAACCCGACTGCCGATGCTGCCTGTACTTCGTCCTAGCACTTCTGCTACGTCTTGGTAACGGTAGTTCCAGTTCTCAATAAGGTTCATTACTACGTTGTCTTCTGCGGGGGTAAATGGTCTACGAGTTGTCATGTTTTATGCTCAAACAAAAAAGCCCCCATATAGGGGGCTTGGTAAGGAGAATGTTGTAGCTACTCGGTCTTCTTCTTTTTTTCTGAGTATATCGCTACAACGATAAAAGCGATTAGGGCTACTACACCGGCTACGCTTAAAAATATGCTCAGAAAGTATGAAGTAGCGATTACAATACCTGCCAGCAATGCCAAACCTACAGCTATTGCGATCGCTTTCATTAAGAGAAGTAGTTTACGAAACATTATACGAACAGCGACTTGCGAGGTTTGCTGTTAGCTTTAACTAATGCCTCTTCTTCTTCTTCTGTTTTGAACGGGGGCTTGTCTTCTTTGGCTCCCTCTTCTGTTTCTTCAACAGGATCAGGTTCAACCACTTCAGGCTCTGCCTCTACTTTCTTAGAAAGTGGGGTAACGTTATCTTCCGCTGACTTTTCAGCAGGAGCGTCTTCAGTTACCGACCCTTCTTTCTTAGCAGCAGTTTTAGTTCTGCGCTTCTTAGGTGCAGATTTCTTAGCTGGTTCGCCGCCTACAAGGGCTGCTACGTCCGTATCTAGGTTTGCTGATACAGAATCACCATCAATTTCTAGTTCAATGCTGAAGTCTTTGTCAGCAAGGCCTAGCATGTTTTGAGCCTTAACGTGTTGCGTTAAGATCTCATTAATATCTTTTTCTTCGAATACAATTTTCATTACGCTATCTTCTTCTGAAATGCGAGTAGTTGTTGAAAGGTGTCAGTCCGTGCGCCTGCAAATATGGCTGCTAACGCGTCTGCAACGTGTTCGTTCTTTCCTGTGTAGTGTACGTTCCCACCACGCTTGTGAGAGAACCAGTTAGCTTCAGGGAAGGTGTCAGTTGCCCAGTCAATCATTTGCTGCTTAGATGCGTTCTTATTGCCTACTGCAGCTAGTTTGACTTCTGATGGAGTGACTTGAATTAGTGGAACTTTAAGACTGGCCAGTAACCCGATACAGATACCGTATGAGGTCATGGCTCTTGAACTTTGCGAACCAATAGGTATCTCTACGAAGGCTATGTTTACACCCTTTAGGAATGCAGACATGCCTTCGTAGATCTCCCTTGCACGCCGAAGGTCATCGCTGTTCTTACGAACAGTTTTATTTTTATTGTCCGATGCCGTTTCGATTAGTTTGATTTCGTCAAGGCCGAAGTCACCCTGAGCAAGCTCAAAGTGACCTTTCACCATCCCAAAGTTCCGTAGGCTTGGGTCGATACCGGCTAGAATCATTTACTTAAATAATGACTTCACGCCACCTTTGGCTGATGAACCTGCGCCACCTTTGGCTGGAGCACCTGACTTGGCGCCAGACTTCTCCGCACCTTTAGCGCGGTTGATAACTTCGCCTTTGAACTTCTCAAGCCATGTTTCAACGTGAACCGCTTCTTCCGCTTCAGCTTGGATTTCTGTCACGGTCATGTTGTCACGTGGGCGTACCCACTTAACGATAGCGTTCTGCTCACGTGTTTCACCTGACGCAACGTACTTGCCTTCATCGTTTTTAACGCGCTTGTCTACAAGCTGCTTTTCGATAAGGAATTTAACGTCTTTGCCAACCAAGTCCATGATCATGTTCACTTTGGTAGGAACTTCTTTCTTCTCTTCGTAGCTGTAAAGCTTAATTACTTTCTCTTCGATGTCTAGATCAGCAATTTCTTCGGCTGTTGCTAGAAGCGCTAGTGAGTTAGCGAAGATGAAACCTGGAAGGTACTTCTCGTTACCGTCTTTGTCTGTGTAGGTGTTGCTGCAACCTTTCTCTTCACCAGAGGTCATGTACTCAGTTTGAGAGTGGGATTTACCGTCAGCATCTACTTGGACGTTTAGTGCCATTGCACCTGATTTCGCTACAGAAATGTATGCGTATTTGATGACACCTGCCGCTAGGCCTGTGTCGAATAATTGGAATCCGCCGCCAATACGGTCTTCGTCAGTGGCGATGTTCTTTTTAGTTTTAAGGTTGTTCATTAGGCTCATTGGTATTTTCTCCTTACTCTTTAGCCGTAGTATTCAACAAGACGGTTCAACACGTGTTGCGCGTTGTTATCGATAAACGTTTCGTTCTGGTCCCATAAGCCCATTGGCCCACGGATTCGCTCGTTTACCGCGTCTTTAGTTAGTTTGGTTTGGTAGACATATTTGAAGCCGAGTGCTTCGTCTTCCGGTGTGATTTCAAGCATTTCGCTTTCGAAATCGGTGAGGTCTTTCAGTTTCTTCTTCTTGGCGTAAACCACGCATGAGAAGTAACTTTCAACGCCTTGGTTCTTGATGGCGCCTTTGGCTGGTACTTTCGTTTCAGTAACCATCTCGCCTTCGTTGAGCTGGTCAACAACGTGCGCTAGGAAGATAACGTTCTTCGATGATGCTGCTACTTTTTGCTGCATGATTCGTTTGAAGAACTGCGTGTACTCACCCCATGCTTGCATGGTGTTTGTTGATGTAAGTACGTGAAGTGATTCGTACATATCCATCAAGTAGTTAAGCGAGTCAATGACGATAGTGTGAACGTCATCCATCTCTTCTACTTGGTCAAACGCATCTTCGACCTGATACGGGTCAGTGACAACAAGTTCTTTGAACTTGCTTCGAAAGGGTAACTTCTTACCCGCTTCACAATTTAGATAGATGACACCCTCTGGGTTCTTTAGTCCCATTAGTGACGCTGATTTTCCCACGGCTGACTTACCGCAGATAAGTACGAGATTATCGTTAACTTCTGACATTGGTTTCTCTTGTTTCTGAATTGATGAAAGCGCAGCAGGGCACGGAGGTGCCCAAACTACTCTTAAGCGGCTGCTTGTTTTGCGAAGGCTTTACGCGCTGAAACCATGATCGTTGTCATAATTTCTTCTTCTGGGAGTTTGTCAGCGAGTTTCTCGTTAAGAGACATCACCGCTGCTTCTACTTGGCTGATAGTTTTGCCTGAGTCCACTAACATTAGTGCGAACTTGACCAATTGATTTGAACGGTTGCCAGAACCGGTGTTGTTAACGAACCAACGTTCCACATTAGATAGCGATTGCTGATCAATGAGTCGCTGCTTACGTTCTTCATTCTTCTTGGTTTTCGGAATGAATGGGACCGGGTCAAATAGTTCACCATCTTGTAGGAACAAGCTACCGTCATGGCTCTGCCATTTACGGCTTCGCTGTGAGGTTTGCTCATCTACTTCGAATGGTAGCCAGTCATAGACTGCCTGCATGAACTCTTTGTATTCTTGGCCGTCCAGCTTCAAGCCATACTTCATAGGTAGGATAATGCGGTAACGATCTTCACCTTCCGTTTGGTGACGTTTAGTGGTGTAGAACGCAGCCTTATAATCCGCTAGAAGCTGTCTTGAGATATCAAGAGGTGATTCACCGTCAACATCGATAACCAGTAGGTTAAAGCCTGCTTTAGTGTTGTCTTCGCATCTGTGACCTTCCTGCACATGGTGTGTTATCCAGTGCATATCTGGCATCTGGGTGAGTTTGCCTAAGTTGTCCCAATTAACTACATCGTTATAGTAGTTGTACGCTACATGGTCTGAGTATGAGACAGTAAGTTTGTCTAGGCTTGTCTCTTCAAGAGCCTCACCTGTAAGGAACTCAATACCATCTACGTAATGCTTCTTCACGATGATGTTATTTTGGTGGCCCCAGGCGATCGCCATGTTTAGCATCTCTGTTTTCTGAGATGCGTTACCTTTATAGAAAGGTAGGTCTTCAACTAACTCAACCTGTGTAACCGGACGCTGCATTGAGCCAAGATACTTAGCTAATTTCACGTAAGGACGGTCACGGTTAAGTACTTCGCTGAGTGCGTTACCTGAGTCTTCTACAATAGCGATTGCGTAGTAGAGGTGTTCTGCAGTTATCTTAGCAGAGCCTTCGAAGAAGGCGTATGCGCCAGCTAATTTAAGCGCCTTGAATGCACGGTTTTCCATCTCGATACGTTTTACCGTATCGTGTTCACTGAACTCACGTGAGCGTTGCTTGTTCCACAAGTCATACTCAATACGTAAGATTTCTTCTTCCTTGTCCAATAACAAGAGTTTGTTGAAGTTCACTGGGTCAGCTAACTCAATTAAGTGTTCCGCTAGTTCCTCAATGAACTCTGATGACTCTTCGTTACTGTTACGTTCGAAGATCTCTTCCGCTGTAAGATCAAGTCTACGGTTTACCGTCTTTTCACAACCAAATAGGCAGCGTCGGGCGTAGCCTTTCTCTTGCATGGAAAGAAATTCTTCTTCCTTTTTTCCGCCATCAAGTAATGAACTCTGCGTACCGAACATGATCAGGTTACACGGTGTTTGCCCTTCAATAGAGCTAAGTCGCGTGTTGTCCTTCGTGTTCTTTGTCAGAGATTCCTTGATTTTACCTTTGTCGTAAAGTTCTAGGAACTTACTAAAGGCATCGGCGTTACCTGTTAGGTTGTCACCAATTTCGTCAATCTCAAAATTAAGAGAGCCTGCGTTGGCTAACAGAAGTTTATGCCTGAATTGTTTCAGAGCTGCTGGCGTTGCTGAGTCAAATGACTTAACCCATGCACCGATAGACTTAAACTCTGCAATCAAGTCCTGCATTTCTTCATCAGGATCAGTGCCGTTTTTAATCGAACGCTTGTTAGCAAGCTTCGCTAGGTTCTGTTCAGTCGTGTAAGGTAACAATTCAGATTCAAATCTGTCATTGAATAGACCAAATACTTCCTCTTCCAAGAAGTTCATCGACTTGGTTTTACCTGCGCCAGATGGGGCAAGGTTAATCGCGTAGATGTTAATTGGTAGTGGCTTCTGGTTATAAAGCTTGATACGGGCACGCATCTGCGATGCTGCCTTACCAATGAAGTATGAGACTACTATTCGAAAGAAAGCTGGAGTGTCGTTCTCGCAATAGTTCGCGATGTGCTGAGTTAGTTTCTCAGCGACTGGGTGATACTTTATCTTCTCTTGGTCGAAGATCTGAAACTGTGGCATTGTTATCCTCTTAACTGTAATTCTCCACTGTCTAGGTACTTCTGCTTTTGCTCGCAAATTTCAAAAGCTTTGCAGTACCGGCACGCTACAACTTCACCTGGGAATGTCTTCACAATGGCGCCTTTCTCACGGGCGAATCGTTCTGCACCACGTTTATCTTCATCGAATACACCACCGCTCATAGCGCGTTTGGCTTTTTCGTCCTTATAAACTTTGTAGACCGTAGGCTTTCGCCATAGGTCGTCATCGTTACATTCAGGAATTTCAGATTCGGGTTTGTCCCAGTATTTCTTGATGGTAGCTAGTTGCTTGCGTACAAACGCTTCAGTGGCTTGATATGAGTTCAGCATGAATTTCTTCTCTACTGTTCTCATATTGGGGTAGTTGGGTTCACGTGTCCGTGAGCCTTGCCAGTCCGTAAAGATGAACTGAATGGCCATATCGTCACGTGTTACTTTGTCAGGGTTGAGCCAACGATAAATACTACCTTGGTTAATGTAGTCTTCGTCTTTGGTTCCCTTCATAAAGGTGTAAACAGAAGTCGTTTTAAAGTCTTCTAGTCTACCGTCACCGATGAAGTCGAACTTACCGCTGATGATGAATCCGTCTATCTCTTTCTCAGAACGAACTTCTAAGTAGATAGGGATGATGTCAGGGTCTGCTTTGAGATCTTCGGCTGATGGGTTTACGCGAATACGTTCAATCACTCGTTTAGGGTAGCCAAGCTTTTCAAGGTTCTTGGCATAGCTTCCAACCCACGCAGCTTCAATACCGTTGTGTATGGACGAACCCATCGCAGATGGGATGAGTCCAACGATATCGTCTTTCGCCTCGTTATCAACGCGGTTACTTAATATAAGTTGTTTGAGTGGCTTTAGAAGTGATGTAGCCGAGATGTGGTTCTCTCGACTATCGTGATCGTAGTCATCGTGTGCTAACCATACCGCAATGGATAAGGGTAGGTTGCTGTTGTTGGTAACTTGTTGCATTGGCTTTGCCTTTCTGATGATTAATCGCCAGAGTGCGGGGAGCCGCACAAGCTTTCATCTCAGGCAAAGCCACAAGTTATTTAGTTAGGGGTAGGCACTCCAAATAGAGTTTGCCATGGCGTATTGCTTACATCTTACTAGGTAAGGGTTAAGTAAGAAGTACGTTACGCCTTTCTTAGTAGCTAACCCTAGCTGTCTTTGATGGTCACGTTTAAGTCGAACCATAAGACCAGCTTTAACGATCTTACTTACATAACGACTGTGAAGTTTGTAGGCCGTAGATTTACGGTCTTGTACTGATTCAGGCAATTCATACGAACACACATTATTTACGTAATTGTGCTTGCGTTTAATATTCAGAAAAAGTACTTGAGCGGCAGGGGGTAAACCCACAAGTGTATCAAGTAGATCAGGTGCAAATGAATTATTGTCCGTGCTCAGTGGACTGATCATTGCGAAAGGTGCGTGTGTGTTGGTTGCTTGGGCTAAAGACAACATACTCTCCATGAGGTTTTTATATGAAATAAAAATCCACTCACAAAGGTAGAATATTAATGCTGTAACTGATTGATCTGCCTCAACTATAATTCCCTATATATAAATAAGATCAAATAGATGAAATAGACGAACCAATTTACTGTACGGAGGTACAGCAGATACTACTAATATAACTTACCTAACTAAATTCCGTTTCAATGTGATCCGTGCGTAAATCACTGACGTAAATCAGTACCGCGTGGTTGCATCGACCGAACTATTTTTATTATTAGTGTTCGGATTTTTTGACATCGACTCCCTCTGTCTTTGTCATCTCAACATTAAGTAAATTTATACTTAAGTATGAAATCGGAATGTATAGGAACGTGAAAACGTTTTCCACCTATTTTGTAAGAAAACTTGAATGAACGTTCAAGAAAAAGTCAGTCATGTCACTATTGTCATCATTGGAACAAAAGCCAATTAAGTCACTTTCTGGTGGCTAGGTAACTTCAACTTCAAGTTAACGTGACTCATAACTGCACTGATAGTGCGTTTTGTCCTCCGAAAATTTGTGACCAGATTGTGACTATGAATAGGCACTTTTAGGCTCATCTAGGCTTAGTACTTTTTTAAAGAAGTAAGCGTACATAAGCCTCTGATATATATAGATATTTTACCCACAGGTTCAAGTCCGGCCCCGGGCACCACTATTTTCCTAATAAAATCAACAACTTACGCAGATTTCATTTTTTCATGTGACTCAGATGTGACCATATCGATAAGATTCGATACTCGTTCACTCATTCCTGGCATCTCATCATCCATCCATCTGCCATAATGTTTTTCGAACATCATAATGGAAGTGTGACCCATTTCTCGCATGATCCATCTTTCAGGTGCACCAGTCGTTAATAATCTACTAGCGAATGTGTGACGAGCCTGATTAGGTCCACGATATCGAATGTTGAGTTTCTTAAGAAACGCTTCGAAGAATCTCTCTGCTACACGTGCACTATTTATATAAGGCTCTAGTGTGAATGTGTCAGGGAATACGAAAGTGAGACTTTCCTTCTTCTTTCTACGTTTATCTGATTGAGTAACTTCAACCGTATGCTTACGGTTCATCTTCGAGATACTTTGTTGAGCCAATAATATCTCTTTAGCTTGTCTGGTTAAGTGGACGGTTCTAACACTGCCTTTTGTCTTTGGTACTTTATAGTCACCACGAACAACAGCACGCTTAATGTAAACCTCACCTTTAACTAGGTCGATATCTTCCCAAGCCAAACAAAGCCATTCAGAAATACGTACACCAGTGTGACAAGCGAAGAGGAACGCGTTGCGTTCTGACTCGCGTGAAGTTTCAGCTTTACCTATTCTAATCAACTCTTCAGTTGTGAATGGGTCAGCATTGTCTTCAGAGTCGCGCTCTAAGTTCTTAACATGCTCTAGTGGATTGAACTCGATTACTCGGTCAGCCATAGCATCTTTAAAGGCACCACGTAACGGTGTAAGAATATCGTTGATAGTCTTGTTCGTGAGCTGGCCTAGATCTCTACTGCGCCAACGTTTCACTTCTGACTGCATCAATGAGTCTATGCGCCTGTTACCAAACTTAGGCTTAAGGTAGTTCTCTACGGTACTCTTGTAGCCGCGAAAGGTTTTAGGTGCATATTCAGATTCCTTGGTTTCAAGCCAAGTATCTAATGCTTCAGCAACAGTAGGTATTATTGCTGCTGGCTCAAACAGATCTGCTTTCTTAGAGTCAGGGAAGTGGTTGCGGTAACTGAATATCTTGGTCGCAATTTCGTGAAGTACTACGTTCCTTTTATTAAAGGCCCATTTCACATTAGCTTGCGTAGCTTTAAGGTTCTTGAGAGTTTCACGACAACGTACACCTTTATAGTAGAAATCTATAACAATAGATTCCCCGCGTAAGTGTACGCCATCGTAGTCCTTTACAAATTCACTAAGCGGCTTCGCCATCTAATTCCTCAAACAGTTCATCAAGTCTTTCATAATGATACATGATCACACCGTGAACTTTCTTCCAATGAATGCCTTCTTGTAATTTACCTGCAAGTCTGCGCTTTTGGAGATTGTGGTAAGTAAGGCCTTTCAACTCTTCTAATACTTTTGGGTAAACCCAACCTAGCTTAATGTATGTAGCTTTCATATAATGCGCCCCTTATTGCGCTATGAGGAAAATAATGAGTAATAAAAGAACTGGCTACAAAAGAGTAGCCAACGTATTTAGCTGGATAGGTACAGCATGGGTCTTAGGTGCTGGAATCGTTACACTGATTATTCAGCTTTTCGATATAAGCGGGTTTCGTCAAATGGGTGCCGATGCCGCACTTCCACTAACACTAGTTTGTTTAGTGGGTGCAGCAATCGTCTACTCGATTCCCCAAGGACTGTACCTATTAGGTTGCTATCTTGCGGATGGTTTCAAACCAGATGACAGCAAACAGTGGTAGGTTTAAAGTACAGCTTTAAGTAAATCTGCCTGTTCATGCGTCAGTTCAATAGTAACTGGCGTAAGAACGTCTTTACCTGCAATACTGACACTCACACCTTCGTAGTTAGCCCAACCGGTACGTTGTACTAGGCAACCATCGTTTTCAGCGTAGCGTTGTGTCACTTCAACATCAATTGTCGTTACTTCTACTTCGCTCATACGTCCTCTCGAATGCGTAATGCAACGGGATGGAATGGGCAACCATCTGCTGTAAGGTTAAAGAATTGGACGGTAAGATACTTGCCAATGTTTTGCTCACCTTCGAGCGCGTGAGTATTCTTTTCTTGGGCATCACCGGGACTGGTAACTTGAAACTCGACTCCGGTATCTGTTTTACAACGATAGATCCCGACTTCTGTACCTTGACGGCGATTAGGCTTGCCTCGCAAAACGCCAATGATTTCAAACTCTGCATCTTGGAACGTCTTCACTTTCATTAATGACTTAGAACGTTTGCCTTGCTCGTAACCAGTACCGTACTGACGAACAATAGTACCTTCGTAACCCTTTTCAAGGTACATACTGTGACGCTCATCTAGGCTTTGTTGATCTTCCACCTTACGTGAAGCAAGTGGCGACCAGTGCAACGCACATTGGGCGCAATCTGCTGCCATATATAGGCGCATCACTTTCTCCGATCGTTCCGAGTAGCATACGTCAAAGTCAGTGTCGTACACATGATAATGCAACTTAACTGAGTCAGGTTGCGGTTTCTTAATCAGAGAACCAATGTTTTGAAGTGACTCGCCATGTAAGTAAAGTTCCCCGTCAAGCGTGGTTCCTGACCAGATACCTTTGTCATACATGCCTTGTAGATCTTTCGCTACGTGTTCAACAGTAAGTAACTTACCTTGGCGCGAGTACAACTGAACCTTGCCATCTACTACTGTAGCTAACATTCGGTGACCATCTAGCTTAGGCTGTACCGCAACAGGGAAGTCCCATTGCTTAACCTTTTCGATAGGCTGCGCTAACATCGGCTTAATTAAACCAAGGCCATTAGTGGCTACTGAGCCTTCTTCTGGTTTGGTTTCGGTGTACCCGTTGTCAATCTTCTTCGCAACTTTGCTACGAGCTTCGGACACAGCTTGTTCAAGGTAGGTGGTTTCGTTTGCACGGCCAATGTTCTTACCCTCTTTGTACGCGGTTTCGGTTATTACTTCCTGACCACCAATGACCTTTGCTGACGCTACGGTCATTAAGGCGTGATCACCTTCATCTTCTACACGTACACCCCATGTTCCAATTTTGCCGTTGGAGTGTGCTTTGTAGAGTAGTTGTTCAAATGCGGGGTTCATGTTGTTATTTTCTCCATCATGTACGCTGTTTTGTCGGCTACTTTTTTGCCTTGGAAGTTAAAAGTGACAGCGTGCACGTAACCAGCACCGTCCCTTAATACAATCCAGTCAAGACCGTAACCTTCTATATGGGCTTCTTCATAGGCTATGGTTTCATCACCTAGAAGCTTTGCACCGTTCCAACCGACCTTCACTTTTTGTCCTACGAGTATGATCATGGTTTTCCTTAGTGATAATAAGTTTCTTTCATCTCAAGTCGGGCATATCCGTCCTTGAGTTCTAGTTGGTACTCGGCACCTTCAATAAGATCAGCACTTTTAACTGCTGCCTCAATTGCTAGGAAATTGTCCCAAGCCTGGGACTCTGGCCAAGTAGATGTATATTTGCGATAAAACTTCCTAATACCTTTGCGCATGTAGGCTAAGGCGTATTCAGTGAAGTCCTCGAAGCTACTAGCGGTGTAGCTCTCTACTCCGTGTCTACACCCACTTCTAGACATTTCAATGATTGCAAGGAAGTCTTCATCGAAGATGTGTTTGTGAGTTATAGGTGCTTCTCTACGTTTATTGCTTCGCATGTATATGCTGTAAAGTTCAGGTAAATCGCTGGATAGGCCTTCATCGGTAATTACACTCGAATATCTGACTCTTATGGCCCACGCTACTGCGATGGCTGACAACTCATCTTCTACTGAGCCAATGGCATTAATACCGTTTACGTGTTCTACGTAGTCATGTGCAAGCAGGGTTCCTACGCCTGTGTCTAACGATAAGTAGCTTTTTGGTATCTGTCGTTTGTCTCTAAGACCTAGTTCACCTGATACTGGACAGGGTTCGCATATAAGTGTTGAACGTAGTTGGATCATGGTTTTCTCCAGACAACACTAATTTTAGGCTTTATAGGTTTACCTACGTCTTCACCTAGGTAAGCATCTTGGCACTTTTTAAAGAACCACAACTCACATTCAATCTTGTAGACGATAGGCTCATCTTGGGGACTCACCAAATCCATTACTTGTGGGAAAATGAACTGGTCTAACGGATTCCCAGCGTGTTTATAGTCAACCCCTATAATGCTAGTGTCACCGTACTCACCCGTAGCAACGTAAAATGTTGCAGGGTACTTTCCAGGTTCAGGGTACAAGTGCCCCCATGTACTAGTCATTGTGTTGTGTTTCTTTTTCTGCCCGAAGGCGTCAACAACAGGCATACTTTTCTCCAGATACAAAAAAGCCACCTAATAAGGTGGCTTGTCGTTTAAATTGAATTGGGCTTATCGGCCTCTGATGTCCATGATAGGCATGGAACCTTCACCCATAATGGTAGCTGGAAGCTTACCATCCCAATTTTGGGCTTCTGTAAGTTTGATGATCAGCGGGTTATCACGTAGTGCTTTCGCCTTAGCTTCAATGGCTGCTGCTTCAGCTAGACCTTTAAGTCGAATGGCATCAGCTTCTGCTTTAGCAATGGCCTCAATACCTTCTGCACGCGCTTTGTCAGTGTTAACGCCACGCTGTGCTTCAAGACCTTGACGAGCAAGCTTATGCTCTTCTGCTGCTGCTAGGTTCTTTTCAGTTTGCTTGGTTTCAATTGAGGCCAAGTACTTCTTAGGTAGAGTGATGTTCTCAATCTGCAAGTCACCCACTTTAATCGGGTAGCCGGCCATTTCTTCTAACAGAAGACCTTCAATCTGCATGATTGCAGTACTACGGTCTTGAATAAGCTGTTCTGCTTCAAAGCGAGGGATAACTGCTTTAACTGCGCTACGTAGGCGAGGGTCTAAAATACGTGCTTCGAACTGGGCTAGGCCACCGTATTCTTTATACATGCTCAACGCTGATTTGCGGTCAACCGTCCAGTTAACTGCTACTGCAACATTAACCGGCATTTGTTCTGCGGTAGATGAAGGCATCAGTTCTTTGTTCTGACGGGTACGCACTTCAATTTCTTCAACCGTTTCAACGAAAGGTACTTTGAAATGCAGACCAGGGTTTACTTGTTCTTTGGCTTCACCGAAGTTTTTGACGATACCTACGTGACCTTCTTCAATAGTGTAGGCGGCAAGGAACATAGTAATAGCGATAAATAGGGCAGCAATGCCACCTAAGATAGATTTAATTGGAATCAATGGTTTTACTCTTGTTATGGTTTTAGGAAAAGGGTTCTTACTTACTAAGCAACTAGGTCTTTCAACTTGTTGCGCATGTTCACTGCTAACACTTCGTCTTTTACAGCTTGATCTGCTTTTGCCTGCTGTTCTCTAGCTTTTTCAGTTAGCTTTTTACGTTTGGTTTCGGCATTTTTGCGTTGCTTCTGCGCTTTGATTGCAGCGCGGTCACATAGCTTTGTGGCTGATTTAAGAAGTGTAGATACAGAAATATTGAACATGATTTTTTACTCAGTAAGGAAGGAATTTAAGAATGGGTGACACGACCTAAAGGGGTCTTTAAATCTGCTTAACAATTTGCTGATTCTGGCTAGTGTCATCGCCTAGCTTGATGCCTATGAGGACATCCAACTATGAGGTTAGGGCTTTCCAGATCTGACCATGGGGTGAGTCAGTTAAGATTTCGTTCCACTGTTGAGCCAGTGTTTGAATCTCTTTCTGGGCATGAGAGTCGATACGTTGGTCGTATGCTCGTTTCCATGCGTTTAATGAAGCGGTCACATAATAGCTTGTAAGCATGTTCTGTGGCAAGAGGCTTCTTGCTTGTTCTGGCGCAAAACCATCTTTAATGTCTTCATCGTAATTCTGACCGGCAGCTACTGTTCGGGAACGACTAAACACTGCCATGCTTTTACTGTCTGGGTGAATGTCGCCACTACCTTGCTTAATCGAACCATCTGGACGACTACGCCACTCTTTAATGTGGTAGAACTCAGGTGTGTCATCTACGTATCTACGTGACACTTCATTGTAGGTAGTGCCGACCATGTGCTTAAAGCGCTGACGAGCGATGAAGATAGGAATAGTTTCACGCATCGTTACGTCAACGAATGCAGGGTCTAGTTCAATTTCTGGTTCCCATGCCTGATACTGCACTGGATTTAGTGTATCTACTTCTGGCATTAATGCTTTGGCACAATGAGGTACTTTTTCAAATAAGAAGTTGATAACAGAGTCACGGTACTCAGGTGTAATCATTCCCATGCGAAGAATGTTAACCCAACCGAATAACGAAGTTCTGAACTTGAACTCACCTGTTTCAAGATTGGTTCTCCATACTGCTGAAGCAATATGTTCAGGGTCGATATTGAGTAGGTTAATGAAAGGTTGGTCTGCAATCAGCGTGAAACGCACATGACTGAACGGAGTCCAGTGCCGGTGATCGGCAAGGTAATGTACCAGACCTTCATCTGAACCTTTTGGTTTATCTTTGCGGAACGTGAATACGCTTGATTCTTTGTCCATTGAGACACGCGCTGCGTTTACGCAGAGCAGGTCGTCATTATTATGTAGTACTAATTCAGCCTTCATCTATCTCTCTCAAAGGTTGTGGCTTCTATGTTGGGGAATGGTTTACGTAGAGTTCTGATCTGCTCCACAAGTACACCATCCACATCTCTTTCAAACATTACGGACTTAAAGCCCATACTGTAAAAAATGTTGTTCAGTGCCTTGTAGTCGTAGTAAGTGAACCTACCGCGTAAGGCGAATACACAAACTAGTTGTTTAGTGGGGTAGGACACATTGAATGTGCAGTACTCCCTACGCCATACCTGCTGAACGTTCTGTACCTCGAAGCTTACGTCTTTATGAGCGCAGTTCATGGTAAGTACCGTTTAACAGGTCTTGGTATTGGTCAATGGGAACCAAGGCCCATTTGGGTTTTCTTTTGTGTGTGATCACCATGGTCACATCTTCGTCTTCGGGAGCAATGCCCTGACGTAACGTGTCGAAAGGGATAGTGGGTGCGTCAATACCTAGACGAGGAATGTCACGAATTTTGTGTTGGGTGATCTTGGCGTAAACCATCTGCTCACTAATGCCTAGCGCTTCTGCCATCTCAGGAGGGCTGTAACACTCTTTCCAAAGGACTTTAAGGCTTTCTATGATCTGCTCTTCACGCTTCTCTGAGCCGCTTGGCAGCTTCCAAAGCTTACGTCTACTCCATATCGTGTCTTTGGTGACACCAAATATGAATGCGATTTCTGAGTCAGATTTACATTTGTTAATGAGGTCTTCGATCTCGGCTCTATCCGATTCGAAAGGTGGTTTGCGGAGAATAGGGGGGAATGTTCTGTTCATGTGGGACTTATAGAAGTGGTGGAACAGAGCATTCCCTGTTCCACTTAGTGTGGAAAGGGTTTAGCGCATACGTCGTGCGCGGAGTAATTTCTCATGGTCTGTGGCGCAATCTGCATCACAGAAAAGTTTTTGGTCTTCAACCGGCTCTTCGCAGTTATAACAACTGCCCTTAGCTACAATGGTTGGTTTAGAGTTAGCGCGTGCGGCAGCAATAGCGCGTTGACGGGATTCTTCTTCAATGGCTGAAGCTTTATCAACTGGATCTGCAAACATAATGACCTCATGCAGTAAGTGGTAAGATTTCGTTTTCTTCGTTCTTCACGAACTCCAATGCACCAAGTTGCGTTAACAACTTATACGCTTGGTCTTCGTTCCAAATGTGCTTGTATGGGGTAGCCAGCCAACCAACACTTAGTAAGTGCTTTCTATTGAATCCGTCAATTAGGGTCTTGTGGTGCTTGTTTAAGGTATTAACCATGTCCTTCTGAAACTGAGGGTCTGTGACCTCAATCTCTTCAGATTTCATGTATGGCTTACCAAAATCGTCAATCCCGAAAACAGCAATAAATACAGTCCATTTGTGCCGAATATTCGAAATGAGTTGGAAAGTGTCCTGTGTCATGGGGATTAACTGAGAATTAGTTAATGATAGGAACTGACACGGACCTTGTGCAGGAACACAACCGATAGCTGTGTTTTTTAGCCGTGCTCTGGCAAGAGCTTCGGCCTGTTTCAGCGGGTTAAACTTCTTCCGCTTGCGCATAACAGTACCTGTTTAAATTATAAAATCAAGGGGAAAAGCCCTACAAACGTAGGGCAATCCGGTTTACGCAGCTTCTGCTTCTGTTAAAAAGTCTTGGATAACTGCTTTGATAGTGCTCTGGTCGGCACCATTTGGTAGTTCGATTTCGTCTTTCCAAGTCGGGTAGAACAAGGATAGTTCCCCACCTAATCCAACACTCTCATGTTGAATTTCAGGGAGTTCTTGCCATTCCATACATTCCACTAGGTTGCTGTTCAGCCACTCAACTGCCGCTAGGTCGTCGCGTACTAAGAAGTACTGGGCATCGTGGATATGGGCTACTGGTAGAATGTCGTATCGGAAGTCTGAATCGAATGTGCGCTCTTGCAGCTCAATGCCAGCGCGATTGTTAAGCAAGCCGTAAGATTGACCAAGTGCGTTACCTGCGGTACGCCCTTCTGATTTAGCTTCGTAAGGGGTTCTTGATGAGCCCATCAAACATTGCTTAATCACTGGCGTTCTTACTCTTAGACCGAAAGCGACTGTGACGTAACCGTCGATAGCAGCCTGGTCAATCTTCTCTTGAACCCAATTATCTGACCACTCATATAAGCGGTGATAGTTGCGCTCAATAGACTGTGCTTCTTCTTTGGTTAGTCCAAGGCCCATCAATCCGTGGTATGTCCCACCATAGGTGAGTAGGAATGTTGGTGACTTAGACTTCTGCCTGAACTCAGGGTATTTCTTCTTAATGCTGTTAATCGACTCAACGGAGTTGGGGTCAATGTCGAGCATGTTGTTTCCAAAGTACCCGTAAGCCCGTAGACAGTGCCCATCGTAACCATCGGTATAAACCTTTAGCTTCTCTGGGTCTTTAGTGGTTAAGGCTGAAATGCGGTCTTCTAGTGAAGCAAAGTCTGCTCCCATGAATACCCAACCTTCCGGTGCTGCAAAGCACGACTTAACCAGTTTTGCATACGTTGCCCCTGTTGAGGGAATGTTCTGCATGTTCGGGCCTGACGAACTAAGTCGGCCTGATACTGTACCGCCAATGTTAAAGTTACCGTGCAAGTAATAGTGCCCGTCAGACTTAAGAACGGCACCTTCAAATGCTTTGATAAACGTACCTAAGATCTTATCTGCGTCATAGAACGCAACACAGGTCTTAAGTAATTCTTTAATGTCTTCACGCTCGGTGACTGCGTAAAGTTTCATTAGCGTTTCACCACCACAGGCTCCAGCACCACTATCGGTCTTATCGATAATGTCGAACTGTAGGTAGTCATACAGGAAGCGCTGCATCATCGGATTAGAGTTAGGGTTGAAGACGATGTGTTCAAAGTCTTCTATTGGTTTAACCTTTGTCTTCAGTTCCGCGTTGCGCTTGTTCATTGCTGCTTCACGTTCTAGGTACACGAACTGTTCAATGTCAGGGTGTGACTGAAGCACCTTGTGACAACGAGCAATCTCTTTCTCTAGCACGTTACGTGCATATTTGACCTGCGCCATATCAATAGGCATACCGGTCAATTCCATCTGCAGTACGACTTTCACGGAAGGTTTTAACATCTTCTCGTAAACGTCTACCTGCTTGTCTTTGACCATAGTTGGGTAGTGCTTATTGTGTACGTACCAAGTAGCTAAAGTGTCCTTGAGCTGGTATACCTCAAGTTGCTCTTTGGTTAGCTTGGTAATGTCTTTCACATCTTCGGCAAAGTTGCCGGTGAACTCATGCGATTGGTCTTTCAAGCCAAGGCTGTTACCTGCACAAGAGTTTGTGGCCACGTAAGTAATTAACTTAGTGTCATCGAAATTACGGGTGAGTACTTCGATCCCTTGCTGCTTACCAATCTCGTCAAGAAGGCCACTCATAAACAGTGTATTTATGAGGATCTTCATATCGTAGTTGGCGTTGTGATAGATGCACTTACCGCGGTAAGTAAAGAAGAAGTCTTTAAGTAGGCCTCTCACTTTGCTGTTAGGTTCGTGGTAATCATCACACCAGATAACGACACCGTTATGTTGATCCCAGGCAAAGCCAATAGTCACAACACCGGTTTCCCAGAACTTAAGGCTCAGCGTTTCGGTGTCAACCGTTAACGCGTCATATTGCTTAAGGTCTTGGAGTACAGAATAGACCTCATTAGGGTCACGTATGTATTTCGCTGAGTGGATGATGTTAGTACCAATTTCTTCGTACTGTCCTTTACTCACATCAGCTAGGGTTTTGAGGCCCATATCCAGTTTGTCTTTCAGGTCTGGGTTATAGAATAGGGCAGAGTAGTTCACACCAAGTATGACCTGCATATCCGTGTAACCATCTACGATGCACGGTAACGCATAGCCGTGGTGCGGCTCTGCTTTCTTCTCACCTGTTAATACTTTGAAGTACTCAGCATCAGGTACATATAAGTACTTAACGCCTTGTTCTTTAAGTATCGGCATTAGGTCTTGTAGGTAAGCACGCATTACCTTTACAGGGGCTTTCTTACCTTTCGGGCCGTATACCAAGTCAAACGCTATTACGTCCTTTGGTTTAATACCAAGGGAACGCAATGGCTGAATGTAGTTTGTCTCCATTTGAGACTGCTTAAGTGACGAGCTCTTAATGAGAATCGCCACCTTAAACTCTGTGTTATCTCTGAAGATAATGTGTTGCATGTGTTATGCCTTTAGCGTGTTAAGAATCAACTGCATCTTTAACAACTTCACGCCTTCGGCACTTTCCTCAAGGTACTGCGAAACCTCTATTTCATTCAGTGAAGGCTCAACACCGTCGATCTTCTCTGGTAGGGCTGGTTTCACACAATCGGGGAATAACAAATGTAAATCGGTGGAGTTACCTGCCTTGTTTAGCGTCTGGTTTATATAACCATTAACTTCATGTTGGCGGTAAGTGTGTCGCTCCCATTCGTCACTGTGGCCTTGAAACTCATCAACGAGTGAAGCGTGTAGTCTTCGTAATTGGAAGGGCTGTAGCTTTGCTAAGGAATGAATGAAAGGCTCTCCGCGAAATCTGAACCCGGCAACAGAGTCAGTTTTTTCCCTTTGAGCCAATGCAATTCTATCTACAACCTTTTGCCGCGATGCGTGGAACGCATCTAAAATTAATTGCTGAATTTGTTGTTGTGCCTGTACTTTCCAGTAGCGATTAGGCGACTGCTGATTTGAGTGCTGTTGCGATGTCAATGCGTGCTTCTCCAAGGTAATGTGGTGGGAGTTCCCCGCACATAACTATTTCCATAGAAGGACGGGACGTTGCTACATAAAGTAAACGGGCTACATCATCTGCGTTTTCACACGTACCAATGTCACTAAGGTCAATAAAGACTTTGCCGTAAGTAGAGCCTTGGGATTTGTGTACAGTTGATGCGTAGGCAGGGCGTAAGTCACCCCATTGATCTTTCACTTCGAAGTACTTCTTCCAGTTCTTTTCACTGGCTAGTCTCTTCAGTAACATTTTGACCTTCCATCGCTCAGTTGGGACGAATAGGTCTTGGCGTTTCTTAAGGTTAACTAAGTAACCCTCTACACCATCTATTACGGTTGTCGATACGTCTTTAACTTGTACCGCTACGTCTGTGCCATAGCAGATGTTTTCAGAGTTAGGTTCCATAATAGGCTTGTTTGTGATGAGCGTTTCACCTTCGGTGATTAGCTCGCTGACACCACGACACTCACGAATAAAGCTGTTGTAAGCCGATACGCGGTTGTTAGTCCAAGCCAGAACTTTAGCTGACTGGTCTGGTACAAATGAGTGGTGACGGAATGTGTTTCGAATGTCTTCTTCGAACTCTGCAGGGGAAACGTGTTTAACAGCAAAGCCATCAGTGATTAGTGGCTTAAACTGACCTGTGTGCACGGTTTCACGGTATTGGCCAGATAGTTCTGAGATAGTACCGTTGTTACGCATAATCGTTTCAAGGCGTACCGTAGGTATGCCTGCATCGAAGATAGGGGACTTTTCTGCGTTGACGCTAATAAGCTGTGCAGGATCACCCATGTAAAGTACTTTGCAATCGGCTGCTAAGTAGTCGATGTACTCTTTTAGTTTGTCATCAATGAAACTGGCTTCATCAATGATAATAAGCTGGTTGTATAGCTGCTCTGCTCGCTTACCTAGTTGTAAGCTTGTCGTACCATCGGCCCAGTTGTTTCGTAGGATTAAGCCAAGGTGACTATGTATGGTCAGTGGGTCAATGCCCATAGTTTCTGACAATACGCGTGCAGCTTTACGTGTTGTCGCTGTAATAGCGATAGACTCGAACTCAGGCCATTTCTTGCCTAGTAGTTCGTAAGACTCTTGAAACTTGCTGAAGTTATCAAGTAGATACGATACAAGCGTTGTTTTGCCAGTACCTGCGTAACCTTCCAGAACGAACTCATGTTGTTCAGGGTCTAGAAGAAAAGAAATGATTGAACGGATCGCCTTCTCTTGGCAATCGTTTAAAGTGAGTGCCATGAGGCTTCCTTGTCAAAAATACCGCACAAGGGGCTTTTGGGTCATCTAGGGAAGATGGCCCCAAGTGCGGCAAAAGAGGTTAATTTATTAACGAGATAAATAGTGCAGCGGTTAGTACTGCTACAGCTACTTGGTAGCCGTTGATTTGTTTTTTCAACTTAGCTCTACTGGTGATTGCTTTTGAGTAGTACTCTTCAAGCTGATCTCGCGATAGTTCACGTGCCCGTTTCTGGGCCAAAAATGCGAATTGGTTATATCTCAAATCGAATTACCTTACCTCGCTTGGGAGTAAATTCTTTATCGCCTTCGATAATCCAATAAACAGGAACATCAAGGGGAATCCACTCGTTTTCTAGGTCGAACCAGCCGTCACTGAATATCACTAAAGCCTTTGGCTTATTGTTTCGCGCATATTCAAGGACAGGTTCAATGTTTGTGCCACCGTCACCTTTGAGTTCTATGTTGAGTACGTCAGCCGCCTCTTCGATAGTTGTCTCAGTGGTAATCTCGGTATTGAATCCAAGAACCTTTGTGCGCTTTGGCTTAAGTTTCGTATGGATTGCGTGCACTTCTGAAATAAACTGATCTATTTGCCCGGGTCCAACGGAACCAGACACATCGATAGCAACAGTAATTTCTGTAAGACTTTCAGAGTGCTGTGTAGGCATGAAATAGTCAGGCATGTATCTGCGGTTAGGCTTTTGATACGAATAATCAGCGGCAGCTAAATCATTCATGTGCTTGGCTAATATCTTGAACCACGGCAGCTTCGGAGAAAGCAAATTATCTAAGAAGATCTTCACTTCGCCTGGGATGTTACCCCAACCGCTAGCTTGTTCGGCCAGAATAGATGCACGTTGTATTGTGTCTATGGTTTCAGATTCAATCTCATCCCATTCAACACCGTCATCTTCTTCAGGTATATCGAAGTCATCATCGGCTTCGTCAACCGTACCGTATACGAAGGAGAAGTCGTAGACTTCGCCTGTGTCTTCATCGAACCAGTCATCATCTTCAGTAAATGACTCTTCAGCGAGTTCCTGTGCCTTCTTAATTACAAGGTCGTAGGCCTCTTCTGAGGTCAAGTTTTCAAAGTCTTCGTGATAGTTCCAATGTGAAGGAACTTCGAAGCCTTGGTCGCGTAGAAGCGCGGTAATGACGTATTCGGTAGCAGACTTCCACGTTCGGTAATCTTTACCTTTGCCGCGAATAGGGTGCTGTAGTGCAACACGATATGCAGCTCTGGCTAAGAACGCTAAACGTTCACCGGCTGTTAGTTGCATGAAGTACTCAGGGTTTACCAAAAGGTAAACCCCGTTAGTTTGAGAAGTTAGTGTTCTCTCGCTCCAGTTGAAGCGCAAACTGAATAGTATCGTGGTTAAAAACACACTATCAGGGCGAGAGATTAACTGTATCTTGGCTGCATCGAGTGCAGTTGTAAGTTCTTCAGTTTGCATAATGCTTCCTTACAGTAGGACAGACAGTTCTAGTGCTTTGTCCATGAACAATTGGTTCTCGGCAATGCGAGGGAAACGTCTGCTCATGTCACGAATTGTGATCACTTGGAACTCACGTGGCATACGGTTTACGTATGTAAGAAGTGCCGTAGCGTTAGTGCTAGTAACGTTGTCAGCTAGTACACCTGATAGGGCGTATAGTGTTCCACCGTTGTGACCAGGCATTAGGGCGCCATTAGGGTCTGCTTGAATTGCGCTGATCTTAGGTAGCTGATCAAAGACTTGGTTAAACGCGATAAATTCACGTGCCGGCCCTTCACCCAATGTACCTGCCAATAGCGGTAGCGCTGATGGACCTACTTCGTCTAGCTGCTGCAATAACTTGCTTGCAAATTCCCATGTACGAGGACACGCAAACGTATAGTCTGTGTGGTCTGGGTCAAACATTTGTAGGCAGCTTGGCTTGTACTGAATGTACGATACGATGCGCGGGTCAAACTCTTGTTGCTGCGCGTATTCAATCCAATCAATAGTGCTTACTGTCAGTTCGATGTGAATAAGGCGCGACTGCATTGCAGTACTAGCGCGGGAAGTAAATGCACCGTCTGACTCTAAGTTACCAGCGGCAACAATGAATACTGCAGGGTGAAGCTTACGGCCACCAACTGCGCGGTCTAGAATTAGCTTGTACGCTGCTTTCTGAACAGACTCAGGCGCGTGTGGTAGTTCATCAAGGAACAGAAGCCAACCTTCTTTACCTTCAGGTAACTTGTCACCTTCAACAGGGAAGGTATCAAACGGAATGTATGTCGCTTTGTCATCTACAATTTGAGGGAAGCCCTTCAAATCTGTTGGGTCGCAGTTAGCTAAACGTTCATCGATAAGCGCCAAGTTAAAGTCTCTGGCTACGCTGGCAACGATGTCTGATTTACCTGTCCCTGGTGATCCATGAATCATAGGTACAAGGCCTGCGCGAAGTACTGTAGCAATCATATCTACAGCCGTACTGGGTTTTACTGCGTTCATGTGGAGTTTTCCTTTTTAATAATCGCAAGAGGGTACGGAGTACCCATTAATTACATTTCGAATCGCTCAAACTCAGTGTGGCTGGCGATAGCCAGAACACGGTGTTCTTGCTCATGTAGATATTCTTCGAACTGTTGGTAGGCTTGGGGAACCGTTACGGCTCCCATGGTTTCGAACTCAAAGTTCTTACCGTCAATTGTGGCTTTACACAGATACTCGGTCATTTGCTGTTACCTCGTACATATCGTCGGGTATGGCGTTGATCGCAAGTATCTGATTAAAGACGTTTATGATGTTGCGGTTGAAGTTAGGGTTCTTCGGATTAGGTACGATGTAATCTGAGCCGTATGTTTGAATACCTTGTTCAGATTCGTGCATATCATCGCTCTCATAGGCAAAACCTATGGTTGGAATGACTTGGGCAATGTGGCCTTGCTTCTGGCCTCGGATATGCTCCGCTTCATTATCAAAACGCACATCAGTAACTAACACGATGTCAGTGTCTGAAAGGTCAATCTGTGCACCGGTAACGATAAGCCAAAGGTTCCCATTTACCATGTCTCGGCCCCAATTGGTGCCAAGGGTTTGCATCAGGTAGCGAGGTGTTACGCCGAACTGTGGAATTACAGTCTCTTTGGCTTCCTGTGTTGCAAAGTGCTCATCGGTAAGGCCAAGGCCTACCTTGAGCATTTCTTTGATTGGGTCTGCATAGGCGAGCTCTGTTACCGTGTAACCTGAGTCTTCTGCGTAGTTACGAATAATTGTCGCAGCGTAGTTTTTACCTGCGCCTTTCTGACCAGCAATACCTATAACAATAGGCTTTTTTACGGCTACCACGGGTCAACTGCTCCCCAGTTTAGTGACACGACACGAACTGTATCTTCGTCTTCGTCATCGGTCGGTATGACCTTCATGCCTGACTCGCTGTAGGATGAGTCGGTTACTGCGGCAAAGTCTACTTCGTCTACAAGTATTGCTTGTTGCGTTCCGTTGCGATCACCATAAGACACGTTTGATACAACGAACATATCGTCTTCAAAGTTGTCTAGTTTTTCTTTAAGTTCTTTTACGGTGAGGCAACTTTCTTGTAATTTTTCTAATAACATTATGCTTCCTTTGCTTGAGGATGGAGTTCAATGAATTGATCAGTGAAGCTGTAAGTCTTGTCCTCGTTAACAGTGATGTAACCGCGTTCACGGGCTACCAGTAGCATTAAGCTCACAGTGGAACGGGACAGGTTTAACTCTTGCGCTATGCCTGTTGTACGTACTTTTCTGTTCTTACGCTTTACAGCAATAGACAAGCGGTATGGGTGCTCTATGATCATCAACTCAGTTCTGTCATAGCGCTCAATAGTACTTTCACTTCGCTCGTCAGGACGGGTAGTACGCTGCAGAGTGTGACGCAATACTGATTCTTTACGGGATTGTACGCGCTCTTCAATGACCTTCTGGTCTGCGCCTTCTTTGATTTCACCACTGATGATAAATGCTTCGCCAGATGTAGTGTCAAAGGCAGTTAGCAGGGTCACAACATCATCACGTAATTCACGTAATGTAATGGTTCGGCCTACTAACTCTGATAATTTGGTGGTCTTAAGACCTTTAATGCTGCTCACTTCATGCTCCAAATAAAAAAGCCAGCGGTTAAGCTGGCTTGTTGTTGTTTAATTCTTTGATTCGTTCTTGAATCAACTCTAACTGGGTTTGAAACCTTTCTCTTAACTCGGCTTCACGGTCAATGGGTTCACCCATGACTTGCTCATGCAAGGCTTCATGTTCTGCTTGCATCTCCGTCCACTCGAACATTCCACGGATCTCACTTTCAGTAAGCTTTATGGAGTTACCGAAGTCAGTGACTACTGTGTAAATGTTGTTGAGTTTAGATGTGATAACCGCATTACCTATGCGGCCTGTGTAAAGGGGAACTAGTTTTAAACCAACGGTTAAGTTGAGAGGTAAGGGGATTGCTAGGCTACTCACTGCACATGGTTCTATAAGCTTCTAACTTATAGATTTCAGAGAAAGCGTTATCGAATGAAACTCTATGGCCGATTTCATCGCGCCAGTTGTCAGGGTCCATACATACTGCTGGCTTACCTGTTACAACAAATCCGCCTTTCATGCGAATGCCGCAGAACATCATCTGCTGACCTGAAAGTACGACAGTTTCGAAGTCTACGTCTTCAATACGATCAATGATGCTTTTGGACGAAATGAAGTTTTCATTACAACCCATCTCTTTCATCATGGTTTCAATTTCTTGTGATCGTGTTGGTGCTACTATTGGCATGGTTTTCCTTAGTAATAAAGTGCTAACGAAATACCCACAAACACACGATTGAAGCGGAATACTTCATGTGGTTGTAGGGTTATTTTTGGGCCACCTACCGTAGTAGGGAAGCCTGGGACTTTAGATTTTTGAGTCATTTGAATCTCTTAGGTCTGATGGAGTAAAACACACCATTATGCGGCAACGGAGAGCCGTCTTCGCGATGTGTTGCGTGGTGTCCAGCAGGGTACTGTTTCTTTAGGCCTTCAATGGCCTCGGGCGAGTAACCCTTCAAACCAAAAACCCTGTAGTTACTGGTTCGTTTTCTCATTCCCGTTCCAGCGAAATTTTGTATTTGAAATGGGCGTTGATTAATTCCAAGAGACGTTGTTGTGTTTTGCACGCTTGTACCTTGTCTTTAAGTAAATCTACGTAACCTAGCTTGCTTATGGCCGTGCAATAATTCCTTCGCGAAGTCCTCATGAACTTCACCCGCACAGTGCTGTTATGCTCTGTCAGGTCAAGGATAACTCTTACCCTTCCCCCAATTTCCTCCCTTATTTCGCCACGAGGCACTTCGACAAAAACTTCATCAAATATCCAATCAGGTTCGAACTCAGCTTCTTTCCACTTACTCTTCCTGACCGGCTTAACATCTGGTATGTCGTCTTCACTCCAAATGTCGCTATACAAAGCTTCTGACTTCAGCCACTCAATAAGCTCTACTTTTGTACTGATCGTCTTCACTTAAACTTTCCTTCTATCGCATTACGAACTTCATCAGCTATATTCTTCGCTGTTTCTGAGGGCATGGTGGAGCCATGCACGAAAGGCCACCAACGTTCTAGTACTTTCATAAGTGCAAGTTGCATAGCACTGTTGTGCTTGATTAGCTTCTGATGTTCTTCGACTTGAATTTGGATGATTTGGACAAGCTCTTTACGGCTCTTGTCTTCAATTGAGTGGATTGACACTTTTAATGACTCGCTTTGTAGGTGGTATCTACTATGTGGGGTGTGGTAGATATAAGTTCGTATTCAAGCTTGTAAACATGAACTTCACCTACATTCACTAGACCATCTTCGAACAGTGCTTGGGGTACTTGTTCCCAGGAGGTAACGCCTTTTAAAATACGTTCACCTAGTAAGGTCTTAACTTTGAAGACTACCATCACTCTTGCTCCTTGCGTAGTTGTTCTCTGTGGTAATTACAGAAGTTTTTGAGAAGCATATCGAGATGGTTTGCGCGTATATCTAATTTGTCGTGGTTAAACATATAATCGCTCGCGCTAGAAACCATCTTACTCAACAGGTCAATCTTCTTCTCTATGGCGAATTTGTTAAGCAGTGCTTTCGACTCGGTGTTGTCTATCTCAAATAGACGCTCAATAGCTGCACCCATATCCATATCAACCAACTCGCAACAGGATTCCACATTGGCAGCTAACTCAAGGTTAGTTTGCTCTAGACTTTTTACACGCTCATTAGCCTTTGATAGTAGTGCATCCACAAACTCATAAACATACGGGTTTAAATCCATTTCGCCGCTCGGCTGTTGTTTCAGTTTGAAACCGTTGGATAAAGCTAATTCTCTTACTCGCTTCTTGTTCATCACTCTCACTCCTTAAAGGTAGATCTCTTTTGGACAATGCTCACTTAAAGGTATGAAGTGTGAGAATTGGTACTTGCCAGCGTTGTAGACGCACTCATTAATTTGAGTTCCGTCTACTGCCACTTGGTTAACAAAAAATAAGGTTAAAAGTACCTTCATACATTACCTCTACTGTATTCTTTGAATTTCTTCGTTTAGATAAAGCGTACCGCGAGTACACTTAATACCGGATGGGTAGGGTATAGCTACCTCGCGCTCAACGTTTGTAGGCCAGCTCTCAGGCATTTTGCCGCTACCTACTATCTTGACCTTCTCTCCAACCTTCCAAGGGCTTCTGGCTTCCCAGAATGCCGCTTTACCCATGTAGTGTAGGGCAACAAGTTGGCAGGTAGATCTAACTTCGAATAGCTGTCTTAGCTTTGATGTCATGGCTTTGACTGCTGCTTCAGTAATGTGAAGTTCTTCTGACATTTCACGGCAGGTTCTGCCTATGATTACTAGGTCATAAACGCGCTGCTGCGCTCTAGTTAAAGTCATAGCTGTAACCACATTCTTCGTAGTCAACGGAGCCTCTGGTATTAAAACCAGCACGAACTAACTTTGGTGTAATACTGTAGCCACCGTGAACACCAACCGCATGATAGACAAAGCCGTCGATACACACTTCTTTAGTGCGTTCGGAGAAGTCTTCCATTTGTAAAACTGAGTTGTGTCCGTAGCTTTGGCTCTTAGGCTGACAAGCCGCTAGAGCCATTACTGATAAAAGGGTGATTAGCTTAAGCTGCTTCTTCATAAGGCGAGTTCTCTAATTAAATAAAAGTTAGTCACCTTGGGAATTGAACCCTATGACACTCCTGCGCAATTACCCTGCTCGTAGCACGCTGTCTAGGTGACTGTTGAAATTGGCCCCAATGCAAGGATTCGAACCTCGTAGTCAAGTAATGAACTGAACTTGAACCATACCATTTAACGTCCATGCCGTACTTTTCTTACTCGCTGCCATGGATGATCATAAGCTGTTGCGGCTGTAACGCGGTTCACATTGGGAATAAAATTGGCCGACTGGGGAGGATTCGAACCAACAACTTAAACTACACTTACACTAGTCACTGAGGACACGCATCACTCATCACCTAGCTTGTCGTCTTCATTTAAGTCTACTCTTGCCATGACTCTCTCTGTTTCGTTGTGCTTACGCAGTCTCTCGATGCGTGTGGGTCGAAAGACAAACAGAAATTGAGCGAGTACCAGTCGTTTTGAAAAGGATGTTTTGGCAGATGTACCTACTGTTTATTTGTGACAGACAGTATAACTATTGGTTAAATAGAAATGGTGTAAGTACATCTCCAAAACACCCGTAGTTCCGCGTTAAAAAACGTGGGGTGTTTGGCCTGTTGTGCCTTGCGTAGCAAGAATACGCGCAGGAACGATTTATTAAAGTGAGTTCGTCACCTCACCGGCACTAACCAGTACAGTATGGAGCGGAGCAGCTAGACATTACTGTACTGAGTATTTATGAATTGGGTTGCGCTCTTAGGCGACTGGACTCGAACCAGTAGTTCTACCTCTTATCCATTCACCAGATTTACATACACCTTGTAAGGAAGCTATCCGAACATGAAGCGTGTAAGTCGGGAATCGAACCCGATTAGTGCACCATGCACCTAAGAACGACTTTTACGTATCATCCCGTGTCAAGTAAGAGTACTCAGTTAAGCCACGGAAGATATGTAACATGGTTAGAGAACCCACCACTTAGGTCACTTTCAAACAGCCTTCCGAGCGTGTTATTCAGTTGAGGATTGACCTTATGGTGCGTTCTCTAATTACTAACGTATACGCATCTCGGCATCATCGATGCCCGATGCGCCACGCGATGTTTCTTCAAGCTGTTCTACTTCAACCAATGGTAGGTTGCTGTATGTACGCTCAATAACAATCTGTGCGACTTTATCGCCTTTAAAGAACTCTACTGTCTCTTGGCCTAAGTTAATTAGGTTGATCTTGATTTCACCTGTGAAAGGCTTATCAATGATTCGTGCCATTACAGCAATGTTCTTCTTACTCGCTATCTTAGAGCGATTAGAGATACGTCCGTAAAAGCCTTTAGGCAACTGCATTGCAATACCAGAAGGCAGTACACATGATTTACCTGGAGGCAGGACAACTGACTCCATTGTCTGCAGATCTAGTCCAGCATCATCTTCATGGGCCATTGAAGGCATAGCAGCGTCAGGATGACGCTTTACCACTTTGATGTGAGGTGCAAAAGCCGCAATCAAGCGCTCTTCCGCTTCAGTGTAGTCAATTTTCAGCGGTTCCAAATCAGCTTGGTTAAGGCGTAATTCCATTGTAGCGATGTTATCGCCGTGGGTGTTTTCTTGTTTGATGTCTGTCATTACTCTTCTTCTTCGTTGTCAGGACAATCAGGGTTAATACAAACCAAATCAGGCTCTAAACTATCGCCCTGCGGTATGAGTTCATTGTCACAAGCTAGGCAACGCCCGAACTCAGGTGAGTAATCGGGACTATGAGGATTGTTGCTTTCGTGTGGCATGTGCTCTGGGTAGTACATTAGTTCGTCCTCTGCGGTGTAAGACCACGCTGAGAACAGTAAAAGAAATGGAACAGTGTTCTTAATGAACGGGTGTATGGATTTCATGGAGTATCACCATCTTTCCTGCTTCAGCGAATTTGTCTTGTATTGCTTCAGCTTCTACCTGAGTCATGTTTTCCAGTTCAGGTATTTCATCTTGATCTGGTATAACGACTTTCCAAGCACTAGATTCATAGTACTTTGATTCCATCAGGCATAAGCCAGTCGAACGAACTACCGGAGGTAGTCCTAATTTACTGGCTAAACGGTAATGAATACGTGAGTCTGGTGTCCCATCTAAGTGTTTTGCGTTGGTTTCAATTCCAACTACAACTAACTTACGCCATATATGGTATGGCTTGTAGGTGACAGTATCACCTACGGTAAACTCAATTTCACGCTGCATTGCTGTCAAAGTCCAGGGACTTACTGAACAGGAAACGCTGCTTTTCTTTCTTCACTGGACCACCGTTAATGAAGTACTGGTGAAGTAGGGTAGTGATAGCGCGATAGCCAAGAGTGTTGTTCTCGTAGCCTTCTGTTAGTGACTCTTCTAATGAGGCCTCTACGTCTTTGCGCTTAATCTTGGGGAACAGTTCCAAGTACATTGAAAGCAGTTCAGACTCTTTCATGGCTTGAATGAGTTCAGATAGCTTTATCTTGTCTGTGTTGTAGACAAGGCCTACACGCCCTAAGAACTCTGTCTTAATGCCCAGTTCACGTAGTCTGTCTAAGTCAATGCCTTCTTCGCCATTGAAAGCGCCAGCAAAGATGAACAGTACGTTCTTGCATGAGACTGTGTTGTAGTGTCCGTAGCTACCCATAACTGAGGTAGTAGCTGCTTCCAAGATCTTCAAGAACTCGTTCTGAACACCGTTGGTAGTCTCATGTGCTATCTCTGAGTTAGAGTTACCACTAATGAATAGCTTGTCGAACTCGTCTACAAATACGACTGTCTGCCCAAGCTGCATGTTCTCTAGCGGCACTAGTGCCTTGGATAAACTGTTACCGCTTGTACCTTCTTTGGTTAGCTGCGCTGCGTTGATCTCAAGGAAGTTTACGCCATACTTGTCAGCCATTTGCTCGACTGTCCAAGTCTTACCAGAGCCTGAAGGCCCGGTGAAGATGAAATGTGGGCGTATGTTAGCCTTACTCGACACAAAGATTTTAAAGATGCGGTTTAGCTCTTCTGCGTGTTTAAGCATCGTGATTCCTTTTGAGAGTTTCACTGACTGTCTCCACCACGGTGTTGTGATAGTAGTCAATGGCTTCTGAAATAGTGTGTTTACTGGGGTTTTCCATAATGCTTTTGTAAGCATGTTCACGTGCTTCTTCTAAGCTATCAGCGTGAGCAACAACATGGATTTTTAGACTGTCTACAGTCTCGATTGGGGTGATTTCTTCTGGGTTTAGCATATCGTGGTTACATAGTCGGAATACCTCGTTTTCGAAAACTTAGTATATCGGTTTAACAATTCACACTAGTGCACGGAGTGCACACTATTCATCTAAGAAAAAAGAAAGCCCCGAAGGGCTTTCGTTATGACAATGCGTATTCAGCACTGGCGATTTGAGATACCACGTTACCTAGCTTGGGTATGTGGTAGTTTGAGCCATGTATTTCAGACAAGATATCTGCTAACAGGTCAGAGTGAGCCAGTTGCTTAAACATCTCAACATAGTGCTCGCGCATGAAGTTCACGTAATTAGCGTGACACTTGAACTCGTCATGTACACACTTCACTGGGAATGGTTTATGAGCCAATGTCTTGCATATCAAGCGATGCAGTTCAACTAGGTTCTCTGCATAGTCAGACATGATGATTTCATGGTCATGTAGCATGGTAGCCATACGTAGTGATACGAACTCGTTGCTAGGGTTGGTCTTCCCGTTCTTAGCCCAATAGTTCTCAATCATGTATTTAACACGCTTAAGTTCTTGTGGGTTGTAGTTACAACGTCTGTTCATCTCACGCACCAACATACCGTCAATGCTGTGAATGACGTTAGCTGCGATAGATAGGCCTGACTCTTGACCAGCTTTAACTTCGAAGCGGTGCGTAAAGGTAGCGTGATCTAACTCATCTACTTCAATACGCTTATCTTGCTTCTCCATAACAGGACATACAGCAACGAAACCATCAGGTAATGACCATGAATGTTCGTCTGCGTATGGTTGCCAAGCACCTAATAGATGTTCCATGGCGATTGTGGCACCAAGTGCTACATCTTTCAGTGACTCGTAGAACGCTGCTAGTTCAGGCGTATCTTCACCGAATACCTCTTTAGGTTGCATAGTAGAGCCGTAGAAGTGAGTCATAAGTGCTGACTTAACAGCCTTACGTACAACCTTCACATTGATGTGCGGTGAGTTGTTCATTACACCAGTTACATCAGTATAGATATCTGCTCGACGACCAGTATTGATAAGGCCTGTAGACTTACAGGTAATCTCGCAATTCATCAGTGCACCCATGATTTGAACACCAGACGAACAAGCGTCTAGGCCAACCATGAAGCCTGATGGTCTACCTGCTTCAGCATCTTCAAGTGCTAATAGAGCACCAAGGTAGATAGCAGGTTCATCAGCGTCTTCAACTAAGGCATGAAGTTCTTCCATAGTTTTCGCTTCAACCCATTTAATACGGTCTTCAAACAACTCTTTGTCTAGGCCAAATGCGTTTGCGATTGCGATTTTGATGTACTGTTTACCAGTGAAATGTTGCATAACTAAATCCTCATATAGTTGGATGCAGCAGCCGTGCGTTAGCGTAGGCTGCGTGGTTTATCTTAAGTGAATCGGGACACCCCAGTTTAGTGGGTCATTGGGGTCGAACGGGTCAAGCCCATTACTGCCCGTTAGGGCTTTTTTGACTTGTTGAGCTCCATGGCAGCGTTCCAACCTGCTTCATAGGCTTCTTCTGATTGGTAATCATTAGGGAAGTCAGATCCTTGAATGTACAAGTTATAACTTTCTTCCCATGGCTCTGGCTTTACGCGCCATGTGAGTTTGGGTCTACGTATAGGGTTATAGTCGGCACTATCCATATCTTCGTAAGTACCTTGCGTACTTAGGTACTGAATCTTTTTACCTTCAGATAATGCGGCTAGTGCCTCTAGCTGGTTAAGTTGTCTACTCACTCAGTAGTTCCTCAATAGCGTCAAGCTTTGATTGGTCTGCCTGACGTTGCTCTTCAAGGATTGCAGTAACAGCATTGAGGTAACGGTCACACTCTGCTTGTAGCTTGGCGTAGTACTCCATGTCTTTGTCAGACTCCTGATAAGAAGCATCAATCAACCACCGATTAGGGTTACTTCTAATCATGCGCAAGGTGTTTCCAATATTTCTTGCGCGATTACTCATATCACTATATTTACTCATCTTTACCTCCGATTGGTGAGTACCACGCCTTAACTCGACAGGCGTTATGAGCGGTAAACAGTTTCGTATAATCACTTGGTTTACCTCCATGTTTTTTAGCCCTTTCAGTAGCACTTGGAACAAGCTTTATGGGTTTGTTGCAGTAGGTGCAGTTCATACTTCGACTACCTCTTTAATGCTTGGGTAAGACTGCGATCGCCACCAGTGCCGCAGTGCGGCTTCTGATGTGAAATCGTAAATTCCTTGGTGATGTGCAGGGTCATTACCCCAAATAACGTGAAAGGTTTTCATCCCTCAATTACCTCTTTCTCTGCGAACTCAACGATTGCTTTACGGAATTGGTTGCCCTGAGTGGACACGTGATAACCCTGAGCATAAGTACGCCCACGTTTATCTACTTTATGTCTCTCATAGAACTCATTACCTACTTGGATTAGGTCACGATACGTTCTGTATGAGTCTGTAACGAACGTTAACCACTGACGCTTGGTATCTGCATCCATATCAGGGTTCTTCGGTGTCTCGCTCAATCTGGTGAGTATTCTTTCATTCAGACACAAAGGTACTGAATTGAATAGGTTGATTGAGTCCAAGCAAATGTCTTCGTCATGGTGAGTACCTTTACCTAAAATCATGGATGATTTCTCGGTAAGTAAGTCGTTATCGAAGTTACGCGTAACAACGTTAGGCCGCACCACCATTGGTGGGAGATACTTAGTTTCGTGAATGTGCTTCATCACTTGTTCACTAAGTTCAATGTTGTTAATTAGGTATAGAACAGCACCTTCATCACTATCGATTTTGTCGATATCGAAGTAGTCATGTTCTGACATAACAGCCATGATCTCGGCTGTAGTCACAATACCCTCATACTTGTCTGACATCTTAAGCACGCCAGCACACTGACCTACGATTGAGGTGAACTCAACAGGGTCTGTAAGTACTGATGTCTGACATAAGATTTCATTTACCACTACCTCCATATCTCTCTCATGGAGTTGGGCTAATCTTGCCTCTTTTGAGTGGTAATAATCACCATGTAGCCATTGCGTCAGAGCGTCAGCGGTAGACGCAATAAGGTCTATCATTGACTGTTCAGCAGTAAGGTCATTCAGTATGACTTTGTTAATCTGCTTCTTGCTGTGCTTGGTTTCTACGTAACGCTGGTAATCAACTAAATTCATGTGGCTCATCTGTCTGCTCGCTCTTTTCATCTACGTCCCGTAAGGGACACACTGCACGGAGTGCAGCTCTCATCTAAAAATCAGTTAAGAAAAGTAAAAGGGCCGAAGCCCTCTACTTAGTAAAAGTTAAGCTCTGGTAGCATTAACTCACATTCGAGATGGTGCATATCAGCGTGCACATCACGTTTAAATTCTTGTTCAAACTCAACTTCAGCTTCTAGCTGCTCAATGTGTTGGTCTAGTTCGATTTCAAAGTTATCTGTAAACATTTCCATAATCCTCATAGTGGAAGTCAACGAGCGACACACACCACGTGTGCCATTACTGCGCGTTAGCGCTATTGATGAAAAACAACACCTACAAGCAGGGTTGCAACAGAAAGTGATGCGAAGATCACTGTTAGATGCCAGTTCTTTAATTTACTGGGCTTAGAAGGGTTATGCGTAACGTAATCAGTAGGCATTTCACTTTCCTTTAGGTATAAAAAAAGGACACACAAGGTGTCCTCTTCAGGTGATATTTAATTAAGCAGTTTGCTGCATTAACTCTTTCAACTTAGATGTCTTTTCATCTGTTTCAGTTGATTCTTCTTCTTGGGCTTTGCCAAGCATCGCACCGATATCAAGCGCATTATCATCAAGCTGTTCTTGAACGTGGACGTTCTTAACTTTGATAACTAACTCTGTTGAGTCTTCAGGGTTATCAAGCATGTAGTTATGCAGTGCTTGCATTTGCGTTGAAGGGTTTTCAGTGCGGTTAAGTGAGATACCTACACGTGAAAGTGGAATAACAACACCATTAGGCAAATGTGCCTCAAGGTTCGCAAAACCGTCTGAACGCTGTTGTTGACCGCGTGAACGGTTGTTAGCGATTGCAGGGTTAGAACGTAGAGCGTTGCGGTTTACTAATTTAGCCATTGTCAAAATCCTCATAGTTGACGTTAATTCAATGGAACACCATTTGTTCCACTAATGTGCGTTAGCACAACAAATCAACCTGAAGAAGTAGATAAGTGATAAGTATATTTGACAGTCTGAGTCGAAGACCATTACGCTGCGCTTGTCGCAGCCCAGTGTTGTGTTTGTGTAGTGTTGTGTAGTGTATTAATAGTTAATTAATACCTATTAATATATAAAGAAATAACGGGATATAGGGTGTAACCCTATATCCCTTTTTATTAATTAATAGATAAGTATTTAGTAGTAAATAATATTCCTATTAGGGACGATTTGAGAATCGACACCTCTACCTACAAGGTGACGTAGTGCTTGGAAAGCACGGTCACTATACTTACATATTGTTGATACACCATCCTTGGTAATACCCCTTACAAATAACCTAGTGCTTGTACCTTGTGAGTACACTCGTAACATTTCACCTGAGTCGGTAGTGATAACTTCAACGTCACAATGTGCTGCTAGTACAGACAGGTTAATAACTAACTTCATACTTCGATATTCCCTTGTTCGTTATAATGTCCATCACTGTGCGTTAGCACTAAAAAATAAAGCACCCGAAGGTGCTTTTAATTGTCCGTCATTGTATTTTGAATTTCTTGAAGAGATTCCATTATCTCATTCATTTCTGTGAGGGTTATTACTATGTCATTTGCGGGCGCAAATAGTACCTCGTTGTTAATTATATGGGCTTCACCTAAGTCGCATATAAATTGCGATGTAGAGTCTATTAATTCTCTGCGTTCAAAACCTATTGTTTCACCGTCAACTACAGTTTTTAGATATCTCATTGATTAACTCTCCAATCAACATTGGCCATGTAGTCATAGAACATATCAACTACTGCTTCTTCATCTACATTACCACTATCGTGATGAATGACAGCACCAAACTTGTTTAATACACCAATTGGTACGTGCTTCTTAATTAATGACATTCGTTTAATCCTCATAGTTAGAATGTATTTTACCATCACAACGCGATAACGCCATGACGGTAAATTGTTTAGTCGAAGTCTATTTCTTCGTGCATTTTGTTGTCATGCAGAATGAACTTCTCTTTAACGTAGACACCATCTTCAAGGTGATCAGGTACAAAGTTCCACTTAGCAGGTACAACCCACTCACCATCTAGAAACAAACTTAGTTGTCCAACTTTACGTTGTTCATCTGAATAGCGGTGATTACCTTCAACTAGTTTCGTAACGTGAACGTATTGGTGAGTTGATGACTCAATGTATGCAACAGTTTCAAAAGTCATAAGCAAATCCTCATAAGTTAATGACTAAGGCATGATATCCATTAATATGCGTTAGCATATAGGTATGTATCGGTTAGAGATGAATAGATGGTAAGGTATAGGTTCTAGGGTAAATAGCTTTTACAGACACTCAGACACACTCTCTGCTCATGTATAAGGTGAAGTCATACAATGACACTCATTCATCTAATGTACTCTCAGGATGTGATACAGAGCGTATTAGTAGAACTATCTAATGATGTTGATAAGAAGGTTAATAAGAACTGTCTTTGCTTGTGTTGTGTAGTGTGCTCTTAGAAAAAGGAGAGACAGCTTACGCTGCCTTTTCCTCGATAGATGCTACTTTACTAGCCTTTGCTTTAGCTAGTTTCTCTTGTAGCTTAAGTTGTTCAGTTTGTTCCCAGTTCTCTACGTTGATGCGCATAACTGATGTTGCCTTGTTGCATGAGATAGCTACGTCCTCTGCAGACTTGAAGAACAATGAGATTACGTTGAAGAATTGTGAGATTACGTTAAGCATGGCGATACCCTCTATAGTTGTGGCCTGATTGCCATTAATCCGCGATAGCGGTAGTGTGCTTTGGTAGGGGGGGGGGTAGGTTTCGTTTTTAAACGAAAATACGGTAGTAATACACTCGTACCTAATTATTAAAAATCTACAAAAGTTTCGGTATATTATTTGACCAATCACTCGAGACTTTGCTGATCATCCATTCAGTGTTAAAGTAGTCATTCCTTCGGGCCTGTCATCAGTACAGCCCAGTTACACCTCACAATTCCTTCCTTGAAGTACCTCTCCAATGTCAGAACTTACAGTAGATGAAATAAAATCTGCGTTACCTGCGCAGTTTAAGAAGAGTATTAATCAGGAACTGATTGACGGTATCAATGCCACTATTTCAGATCCTGAGATGTACGAGAATTACCGTGAGAACTTAATGAGTTACACTCATGTTCTTAAGAACGGTAAGTTTAAGATAAGTAGTTATTTAGATGCGGTTCGCTATGTCAGTTATAAGCTGATGGGTTGCACTAATATCAAAGCTTACTCCCTCACATTCCCCGATAAGATAGAAAGGTTTAATCAGCAAGGTATTCACCCTAAAGACATTGCCAGTTATGTGACTGCATACAACAAGTCCAAACTGGTTAATCTCATTCTCGAACAAACCTTAATTCCTTCCTACGTACTAAACCAAGACCTTTATCAACAAGCTCTTAATGTTCAAGCAGAGTTAATGATGACTGCTCAGAGTGAGAAGGTTCGTAGTGATGCTGCGAATAGTATTCTTACTCAGCTTAAGATGCCTGAGAAGCAACAAGTTGAACTGGATATTACCGTTAAAGAAGACAGTGTTATCAGTCAGCTTAAGCGCACATCTGCAGAACTTGCTGCACAACAACGTACCTTCATTGAATCTGGTGCAGGCCATGCACAACAAGTAGCGCACAGTAAGATTATTGAAGCCTCTTTTGAAGAGGTGGACGATGCATAACCCTGTAGCTGAAGCCCTTCAGTCGATAATGACTGTAGAGGACTACTTAAACGCTGTTGATTACTCAGCCCCTGCGGGCTACGTGCCTTCGGCCTTCGCCCTAGAGTTCGTTAACTTCATCAAGATGGTGAACGGTGCTGACGGGGAAGAGAACTTAACCCCATTGGTTCACTATTACATGCTAGACACTATCTCTCATGGTGGTACGCGAATAGTTAACCTGTGTCACCGTGGTATTGCGAAGACTACAGTAATGGGTGAATACCTGTTCTTGTATATCGCTACTTATGGTGAGTTGCCCGGGTTCGGTTATGTTGACCTGGCGTTGTATGTTTCAGATAGCATCGATAACGGTGTTAAGAACATGCGTAAGAACCTTGAGTTCCGTTGGGAAAACTCTGACTTCCTTCGTGAAGTCGTACCTACGGTACGCTTCACAGATATTCGTTGGGAGTTCGTGAACGCTGATGGTAAGAAGTTCATCATCAAGGGTTACGGTGCTAAGACGGGTGTTCGTGGTGCTAAAGAGATGGGTAAGCGACCACAGCTTGCAGTACTCGATGACTTATTCTCGGATGAAGATGCGAAGTCACCTACGATCATAGAGAACGTAGAGGCCACCATATACAAGGCCGTTACCTACGCACTTGCGCCAGCGCAGAATATGATTATCTGGTCTGGTACACCGTTCAACGCGAAAGACCCCCTATACAAAGCCGTTGAGTCAGGTGCATGGGAAGTTAACGTATTCCCTGTATGTGAGAAGTTCCCTTGTACACGTGAAGAGTTTCGTGGCTCATGGCCTGACCGCTTTACCTATGACTACGTTAAAGAACAGTACGACATAGCGCTTAAGATAGGTAAGGTCGATACATTCAACCAAGAACTTATGCTTCGTATCATGTCAGATGAAGACCGTCTGGTACGTGATTCAGACATACGATGGTACAAGTTGCAGTCTGTTCTTACGAACAGAGAAAAGTTTAACTTCTACATTACGACTGACTTTGCAACGTCAGAGCGTACCAGTGCCGATTACTCAGTAATTAGCGTATGGGCGTTGAATAGTAATGGTGACTGGTTCTGGGTAGATGGTGTTGTTGAGCGGCAGCTCATGGACGCAAACATTAACGACTTGTTTAGATTGGCTCAGATATACCGACCACAAGAAGTGGGTATTGAGGTCAGTGGACAGCAGGGCGGATTTGTTCAGTGGGTGCAGGAACAGATGCTTATTCGTAGTATCTATTTCCAGTTGGCTTCAGAGAACAACAACGGCAATCCAGGCATTAGACCTAACACACAAAAGATGGTGCGCTTTAACACTATCTTACCGATGTTCAAGATGGGGAAGATGTACTTTCCTATTGAACGCAAGAAGAGCAAAGAGATGCTTGAAGCCATGGACGAACTATCGCTTGCCTCCAAGGGCGGCTTTAAGTCGAAGCACGATGACTTCATAGATACCATTTCAATGCTTTCCCTCCTTAACACGTGGCGACCTTCAGAAGACGCACCTATGCGCGGCAGTAATGATGAGACTGATATCTGGGATCTCAATTCTGACGAAGAAGAAGACGACTACGGCCTTTCCTCCTACCTAGTTTAAAACAGGAATACAATGTTACTTTCTGAGTTTTTCGATCACCTATCTTACGGTGAACTATCCCAGTACGGGGTAGGGACTGATGATGCAGGCAAAATAGCCAACAAGGACTATCCTCGCATCATTTCTTTTATCAACACGGGGCTTACCCGTATTCACACTAAACTCCCTCTTAGAATTGATTCTGTGCGCTTAAGTACGACAAGCGGCAAGATGCGCTACGAGCTGAGAAGTACGGCTGATTGGGTCGAGGGTATTGATGGCCCGTTCCAAGACAACATACTTGTTATCAGTGAGGTTATTGGTTCAGATGGTGAGTCACTCGTACTCAATGACGATATGGACGATGCGACGATTACCGTAGCTGACCGTGCCGTTACTTTTGAGCAGCCGGCAGATGATACCTTCACTGTCACTTACCAAGGCAATCACCCTAAGTTACCTGTATCAAGGCGCATTGACCCAGATGCTATTGAGATCGACGTACCTGACTTTGTTATCGAGCCGCTATTAACTTTCGTGGCTTCAAAGGTAATTGGTAGCGGAGGCAGTGCAGAGTCTATTCAAGAAGGTCAAATGAAACTTCAGGAATTTGTACTGCAAATCCAAGAACTGATAGATAGCGGCATGGTTAGAACGCCCACGCCTACTACACAGCGAACTAAACCGTATGGGTGGGTATAATTTATGAATCAATACCTAGCTTTCTCCGGTAACGGTCAAGCAATCATCCCAGATATACATATTTCTGGTCCATTTACGGCGACTTGGCGAGGGTTTGCCACTGATACCACAAACATCAACCCTCTTTTCGCGCTAAAGGACACCAGTAGCAATGAGCACGTTGGTGTGGGTTTTGATGAGGGTCGTCTTAAAATCTTTTCTGACGGTAGAACCCCCAATGCTGATGCCAGAGTGCACCCTATGAGTGTCTACTTTGAGGTTGCTATGGTGTGGGATGGTACAGAGTTGACGTTATTCTTAGATAATGAGTTTCGTTACTCCGTAATACCTTCTAACCCTGGTTTTATATCTACACTAGATACTCTCTACTTGTGTGGTTTCGTGAATAACCCTGAAAGTAATGCTGACCATTACTTTGACGGAGGCTTCCACTCCTTCTCCATTGAGGGGTTAGTGGATATTGACGCAAATGACTTCGGTAATAGGGGTCAATACATAGGCAACAAAGTCACAGGCAGAATGCACAGACTAGAGGGCACGTGGCCTACTGATAATAGTCACTGGGTTCAATACACAGAAAGTAAGTTCAGACTGCCTGCTCCCGTAAACCCTATTGGTTCCACAGTATTACAAAACCCTGTCCAACCGTGTACGGGGGCAGATACTTCCTTCACTGAGCGTAGGGTTATTACGCACTTCTCTTCTTACGCTAAGTCGCACTTAAGACTTAGAAACTCTTTGGCTATGACCAAGAACTTTGAAGTAGAGGCTTACATTAGTACTGGTATATCTAGCCGCGCTTCAATCTTCGCTTGTCAACGCGATAGAACAAAAGGGGTGTTCGCTGATGTAACTGAATCTACTGTACGTTTCTTCATTTATCGTGATGGAAGTGACACAGCGCGATTGGTTGAAACTGGCAACCTCAACTTTAATGATGGTCGCGTCCATAGAGTTAACTTCCGCCTAGTAGACGGGATTAGAGGTTATATTTTCGTAGACGGTGAACTTCAAGGGGCAACGTCAAGTTGGGACATTGTTGGTACAGAAGAGATTGACTTCTTTGGTCGCAGAGATGATGGCTCGTCATACAGTATTAGCGGTGTACTTTACGGGCTAAAAATTTGGCATGGAAACCAGTTCAACGGGAGTCTAGTCTTGGATGCGCCACTTAACAATGTAATTCAAGAAGGCGCTGAAATAGATAACCATGCAGATAAAACTAACCCTCTTACAGCCTACAACTTTGTTGACGAGTACTCTCAGCAACACACTCGATTACCTTCTGGGGACTGGCTCAAACGCGACGGAACTGTATTGGAGTACGCTTATGACCGATAGACGTTACCTATTGCACCTTACAACCTCAAAGTCTGAAAGGTACGCACAACTTAAGCAGCATTTCTCAGCGTGTGCTGAATACGGGCAATTTAGTGTATTTCCTCTTTTGCCTGGATTAACCGTAGTTAAGTCGGTTGACTTATCCAATACCGAAACACAAGAAGAAAATCTTTTAGCGACAATACAGTCGCTTATGGATGAACACGGTGATGATCTCGAAGTAATTATTTCGGACTATCATGGGCAACAATTACAAGCAATTTTCACAATAGAAAGCGATCAACCATAGGAATAACAATGCGCTTAGTAAACAACAAAGAATACTCAACATTTGAATTGGAAAAACTATTTCAATGCAATTTAAGCGGAGGTACTGCTTCACTTTTGGTTCGTACCGCTGGAGCACCAAATTACGTAAAAATTAAAGAATTTGATACTGATGAGTTAGTTAAAGTTTCACTCCCGAATGGGCAGTATAAAGTTGAATTAACGGGGTCGGCGACAGTCGCAGTCTCTCAATAATCGGATCAAGTAAAATTAAAAAAGGGGCTTCGGCCCCTTTAATTTTATTAGACTTATTTTAGTGACGAAATTCAGTTAAATTCCCTGTATATTCAACCCTAAAGTTACACTCCCTCCTATGATAAGTCCTTCCAAAATGTTCGAACAAATTAAAGAAATTCCACCAACAATATTAAGCGTTCTACTTGCAGTAGTTATCGCGCTATTGCGTGTTATTTATGACAAGGAAGAAACGTCAGCTATTCGTATGGGCTTAGAGTCAGTACTGTGTGGTGCGCTTGCGGTAGTGGGTGCTAGTGGTGTAGAGGCAATGGGGCTAGATCAGAATTGGACTGTATTCATCGGCGGAGTCATAGGCTTCGTTGGTTCACAAAGCATACGCTCCTATGCCGATGTATTTCTAAAAGCTAGGGCTAGTGGGAAGCGGTAGGCTGAAGGTTTACCCAACCCTGAACAGCTTCTTCTCCAACAACGCCTTGCTCTAGAAGTTCATTAATGCTTTTGCAGGTAGAGTCGATTACCCACTCTTCATTTAAGTTACAAGCTAATTTACGGACTCCCTTCACCGTAATCATCGCGTAACGACGAGGAAAGTTCTGTGTCTTGAGCTTAACTAAATTGCTCAGATCCATTTACGCACCTTTATTAACTGTATAAATCATTTTGATCACTATATATTTAATTAAACGTTAAATAAATAAAAAACCCACAATTAAGTGGGTTTTTTTAATACTTAAACTATTAAGTCGTTTTTAAATGATCTATTAGGTTATCCTCGACCTAACAGTTTGTTCCTCCCCATTCTTCTTAGCAGTTCCTACCCAATATGCGACAGCACCACCCCATAAAGTCATAAGTTGTGTAGCAAAAACAATGACTAATGGACGATTTTCTTCTGAGATGTCGAAGAACATGAGTGAGTAGCCGTATATACCAGCCATAAGCGTGAGGGCGATAACAATGAAGGCGGGCATATCACTGCCGGTGTTTTTGTTTCGTGCATCAGATCTATCTTCTGTTTCTAATCGTTGGGCTTCTAAAGCCAATTTGGTAAGTTCTACTTCGTGCTCTTTTTCAAGAGCCTCAATTTTTAGGTGTACTTCGCTGTGCGGGTCAGATAACGCTTGCGCCATTTCCGTAGGGTCAGTCGATGTACCTAACACTTTCGCTATGATGGCTTGTGCTGCAAATCCTTTAGGGCCACCGACTAGCGAAGCTAGTAAGGGGGCATACTTACCGATCGCGTCTTTAACGTTGTCCCAACTCATTACAGTTCCTCGCGGTATGACTCTTCACGGCAGTCGATGTGCACCCATGATGAGTACTCAATGAAGCCATATTCGTAAGGGAAGTTCTCGACAAGTGCCTGGAATACTTCTTTGGCCGTTACGTCACGTACCTTGATGTCAGCAGCTTTGCCGTATAGGTGGAATGAGTTCTTAGCACCACCTTCTGCTTTGTTGTGCGCTTCGCAACGACAACCTGAAGAGATAGTTACTGGCTCACCGAAGTAATCACGAACCCAGTTAAGAATGTGGAGAAGTTGTGCGTCTACAGTGTCATGGCCACAGCCGCATTGACACTCAAATTCTTCGCGAGTGAAAAACTCTGATAGTTGCTGACTCATTTGGTGATATTCCCCTTCATAACTTCAGAGAATAATTCGGTGTAGCCACCGACATGACGCTCTTCGTCATACACTTGAGGAACAGTTTGGAAACCTTGATCTCTTACAAAATCTAGTTTGTCTTTTTGTTGAGGGGATTTGATGTCATAATAATTGAAAGGTATGCCTTTAGTCGTTAGCAACTCTTGCGCTAACTCACAGTAATGGCAACCCTTATATCCGTAGATATGAAGCATAGAAGAACCTATGTGGAAAGGGTGTGGGGGAAGTACCATGTGCAATACATGGTGAAGTGAATCGGAATTGCTCCGACACGCGCAACTTACCTACAACCCTCCCAAAAGTAAATACCCATCCCTCCTAATAATCTCGCAACGAGGTATCAATGAAGCCCCTTAGAACGCTTTATACCAATAGCCATTACCCATTAACCTTGGTCTACAAAGACAGTGACGGTAATCCAAAAGATATTACAGGCTACAGTGCCAAACTCGTTTTGCGTCAGTCGTTGTCATCAAAGGTAGCAGCAACTGTAAGTGCTGATATCGATGGCCCTAACGGGAAGATCTCTTTCAAAATCAAACCTAGCGATACCGATGGTATCTTGGGTGAAGAGTTTGAATCTAAGTTCCTACTAGGTGTCACCTTGACTGACCCAGATTCTGAAACCTTAACCCTCTTACAGACCAACGTACTGATCAAAGAGAACATCGTTCCTTCGGAGGTGCCGAGTGCATAACGAAGAAGTTGATGTATCAACTGACCAACCATTAATACTGACGGACGAAGAGCAAAACCTAATTGTTACTTCTGGTTTAGGCGTTAGTGTTACCGAGCCAGAGCAAGTAATTGAGATCACTCAATCAGGTATGCTCTCTTTCTATGAGACTGGTGCATCAGGTGACGGTTATATGTCTAACCAAGGCCCGAACACTACTAAGTTCGGTGGCTTTGCTGCTGACCGTAACTTTGTACGTGTTCACTTATCTTGGATTGAGACCAACGTACCCAACTATCACCGCATGACCCGCGTTTACCGCGCTAAGTCTAACGACTTCTTGTTAGCCGAGTGCATTGGTGACAGTGAAACGCAAGCATTTACTGATACAGTTGAACCAGGCGTTGACTACTTCTACTGGTTAGTTGGTGAAACTTATGCAGGTAAACAGACTGAACACTCTTTAGGGTTATCTGTTGCAGCTACCGAAGACTCTAACTTCCTGTTAGACCTTCTTGGTTTGAAGCCGTTGATTGATGATCTTGCAACATTAGAAGACAAACTCAATTCATCTTACATTGGCGCCTACTTAAACCTCGAAGAACTGGCCGCACAAAACCTTGCATCAAATATCTCACTTATCAATGATTCCATTGCTACAGTTACCTCTAACATGGTTCAAATTGAGCAACGTCTTGGCCTAGAAAGTGAGAACGCGCTTGCATTACTTGAAGAGCAGTTAACCATAGCAGTAGATGAGAGCAACGCTCTTATCGAACGTGTAAATACCTTGACTGCCAAAGTCACCACTGAGACTGAAGAACGTCTTGCACAAATAACACGACTGGAACTAGCACAAGTAACGGCTGATTCTGCGCTCACACAGGCGCGTGACGAGCTTAACGCTAGTATTGCGAATGAACGTAGCCTGAGAGAAGCAAGCGTTGTAGCGGAGCGTACAGCGCGTGTAAATGCAGTTGAAGTTGTAGCGTCCTCAGTAGAGTCACTAAACACGACTTTTCAGACTGAAATAGCTATCACTAATGCAGCTATTGACTCAGAACGTATTGCGCGTACGACAGCTAACGCTGCTACCGCGCAACAGATCACTGATATCTCTACTGGGTTTGATACTGCCAGAGCCGAACTAGACTCACGAATCACACAGGAACTTACTAGCCAATCGACTGCTACTGAGGCTGTTGCATCTGCGTTAACCGAACTTGAAACACAGGTCACTACTGACCTTGCTAGAGTTGAGTCAAATGTTACCGAAGAACTGAATTCTTATTCGGATGAGTTGGAATCAGTTGCAGGTCAAATGCTTACCCTTGAAGCCAACTTCCAAGGCCTGTCCGGTTCATTGAGTCAAACCAATGCCTTAATCACAGAAGAGTCTACAACTAGGGCTAATGAGTACGAAGCACTTGCCCAACGTACTAGCAAACTAGAAGCAGACTTCTCTGATACTGATAACGGTCAACTAGTGGCACGCATTGAATCGGAAGAAACGGCACGTGCCGATGAGGACGGTGCTTTATCTCTTCGCATTGATGAGTTGGACACCAAGTACACTGGTAAAGATTCAACGACGAACGCACGTATTACTGATGAAGTTAAAGCGCTATCGGATGCCGACCAAGCACTTAGTACCAGAACTTCAACGTTAGAAGCTAGTTATGAAGAACTTGATAACGAAGCTATTCGCGCTCTTGTAGATACTGAAACTACTGCACGTACTACCCAAGATCAGGCGCTGGCCAAAGATATTACTGATTTGTCTGCACAGATGGACACTGATATTGGTACTGCCAAAGCCGAAGCGGAACAGTACACATTGTCCGTAGTTGGTTACTGTACTATCGGTGGAACTATTTCAGATGACACTACCCAAGAGTCATGTGAGGCAAACAGTGGCACGTGGTCTCAGTTACCCTTGTCTGAAGCTATGGATAGGGTAAGTGTTTCGATCACTAAACCGGATGGTACGGTTGTGAAAGGCAATGCCGGTTCGTTCTTTCAAGCCTTGACGGATGATGTCGGTAATATATCTACCAGAGCTTTCTTAGGCACTGACGTTAACGGTCGGGTTACAGGGGTTGTAGCTACTGACTCTTCAGGTGACCAGTCACAAAGAAAATTGGACTTACTTGGTAGCAAGGTAAACATTCTTAACGATGAAACTCTGCAGCCGTTCATTAGCTTTGATACTGTAAACAAACGTGGTGTTATACGTGGTCAATTAATACTTGATGACGGTACAAGCATAAATGGTGAAGAAGATATTCGCGGTTTCGACGGCAAAGATGGCGCCGATGGAAGTATTGGTCCACAGGGGCCAGTAGGTGCTACCGGTCCAACTGGTGCTAAGGGTGCGGACGGATCTGACGGGGCAGACGGTAAAACAGGCCCAGGTTTTTATACCATCATTAACGCCAGTGGACTTTTTCCTTCCAATTCTACTGCGTCCAATGATTTCAAATCTAACTTCGGACATACCCCTCGCAATCACGATCACCTTACTTACCGAAAGTCAGACAACAGCGCCAGCACAACAAAAAGGTTTAACGGTACATCGTGGATTGCACCTACCTTAACTGTACATGGTGACTTGCTTACCAAAGGCACTGTCACAGCGGAAGCGATTAATGTTGAAGATCTTTTTGCCCAAACCATTGAGGCAACAGGTACGATTTCAGGCCTTAACTTAACCGGTGCGCGCATAGAGGCGCGTAACACGTCTTCTGGTAAATCAGTTCTATTGGATTCTGGTTTAGGTTCCCCGATCATCGTCAATGACGGTACTAATGATGTTCTTCGATTTGACTCTAATAATAAACTCATACTCGATGCCGGTTTAGGTGCAGGTACTATTGATGACCCTTCGGTATTCTCGCAAGCAATATGGGATCAAATCCGTATGCCTGTGACAGAAGGTTCTACAGGTGGCTCGTTCACTGGGCCAGATAGGACAGGTCAGGCTTCTACTGCGGTTGACCCAGTGGAGAATGAGTTAATCTCTACGGTCACGGTAACACCTACCAACGAAGCCTCCGTTGCGGTTAGCTTTCGTTTCTACGACAAGTACCATAAGCGCCAGGGAGGTAATACACTCACCAATACCAAGTGGAACCTAGCTATAGGCATACAGACCCGTAGCAGCAGTTCAGCGGCATGGAGCGAACTGGAATGGGTACGTATCTCTGAGCATAACGGAGTGGAAGACTCTTACGGTTTCTACATTACTGAGTTGAATATTGCACAGTCGTTCAACATCGAAGACCTAGTAATGAATGGCCAGTGTTTAGTGACAGTTAAGATCACGAACAGGGACTTTGCTGGTTGGGTGGCTCCTGCTGGCTCACCTAAGCTATCTAGCGTAACGGCTATCCAACAAGTGCAAGGTGGTGGTGCTGCGGGCGCTGCGAGTACACTTAATGGTCAGGAAGGCTCCTTTTACTTAGACTATGGTAACTTCACAGGGCAGATCCCTTTAGGTCATTTACCGCAGCGTATTGCCGATTTTAATGATGGTACATTAACCAATACATATACCTTCAATAACTCCACTTACTTTAATAAACCACAAGTATTCTCACGAGATGGGATCTCTGGCGTGGTTGAACAGCACGTACATAGTGATAATTACCTGAGATTTCGTCATGGTGGTACGTCCGACATTAAAGGTCTTTCAATCAGTAACTATGACACCGTTAATATTTACCTTACCCGTGAAGGTACGATTAAGGCACGTGAATTTAAGAACTGGGATGGTGCTGAATTACCAAACCAACACTACAAGACAAGTGGCACAGACCTCAATAATTACAGCACAAAACTAACCAGCTTCAATACCATCTCAGATTCATCTGCCATTGGTTTAGGTGGTTGGCAGCATGTAATACACATGCACCATAACGATAACAACGGTTATGCTGGTCAGATAGCACTAGGCTTTGGTACGTCACCCCCTCTACGATTCAGGGGAGCAGGTTCCACAGGTTTTGGTGCTTGGAGTACAGTCTGGACTGACCGTAATGACGGTGCGGGTAGTGGGCTTGATGCTGATAAACTTGACGGTTATCACGCTAGTTCTTTCATGGCTGTTAACGGTGACTATGGTTATAATATGCGACTCGGTAGGTACATCTACCTGAGAGATTATGACGATGGTGATACCCCTAGTGGTATAAAGTCCTTTGTACGTGATGGTGTTTGGAGACTGTTCAAGGACACAGACACACCAGCTAACATAGATATCAATTTAGACGGTAATTATGTTTATCACCAAGGGCGTAAGCCTACTTACGGTGAGCTTGGTACGATCAGCACAGATCACGTTAACTTCACCAACCAATACTTAAACACTGGGTCTAGCCCTACGTTTAATAATGGTACGTTCACAGGTGAGCTACTTGTAGAAAATGCTCAGCCTTGGCTTAGGTTGAATGACACCACGGGTAATGACGCACGTATCCGTAATCAGTCTAGTGTTGTTTACTTTGACGCTAACGGAGGTAGTGGTAACGCTACGGTTGCGGTAGGTAGTCTTAGAGCAGGGTCAGCTTTCATTGGCGCAGCAGACGGTCCGTATTTATACAGGTCTAACGCTACTGACCACACCTTTGCTATTAGGACAGGTACGAGTGACGCTCGTAAATACTATGTATTCCATGGTAGTAAATCCCAAATGGACATAGGAGGTCACAAGGTATGGACAGCGGGTAATGATGGATCAGGTAGTGGGTTGGACGCTGATATGCTAGACGGGGTTCACGCCTCATCTTTTGCTCGTAAGCCTAACGACCACACCTCTAACAACACGGATTACTCTCTCGTTTGGGAAAACAATGGAGGGACACTATACACAAGTACCTCACACCTTAAGTATAACCCAGCGTTAAGGCGCATAAGTGCAGGGGCGCTACGTCTGAGTGGTGTTAACAATGATATGTTGACCCTTGATTCCACAGGCCATGCGAACCTTGTTATCGATAGGGCTTCAACCTCTTACGATAATAACATCCTATTCAAAACCGCAGGGGCTTTGAAGTGGCGTTTATGGATGGGCGCAGGGGATGATCATATAGCTTTCAGGCATGAGCCTTCAGGTACTCAACCTGTTGCAATTTATGAACGTATCATAGGGTTCCAAGGTAAACGTGCTTTTCGTTTTGACGATAGTTGGTTACGTGTTAACGATGCTGGGGACTTTAGTAATGGGATTTACTGTGCTTCTAGTATCTTACGGACTGACGGGCATCTGCAAGTTGGTAGTAGCGGTGCAGCCTTTAATGCCTCTACTAGTCAGATAGACCTTAAGGTGACTACAAGGGTTCACAACAAGCTTCACGTTAGAGAAATCGTATCTCAGGACGGTAACTTCACAACCATTGGTGCTGGTGAGTTAGGTAACAGTCTAAGAGGTCATGTTATCGATACCCACGGCACAGGCCATGAAGGGCTTCACTTAGGTGGTGAGAGTGGTGTTTACCTTTATGCACACCCTAACAACATGAGTGGAGGTATGGCAGCGTCGTACTCCATTAGACCTATAGCGTCTGACGGTGCTACGTACATTAACCATTTGGATGTCTACAAGGACCAGAACAACGCAAGTCAGGTTGTGGCCCGTTTCCGTCACCCTAGTCAAAACGCAAACGTCGCCATCGTATCTAAAAACAACGATGCTGGTTCATTCAGGCTTGAAGCCAACATGGAGGGACAAGACTTACGTATTCAGACCGCCAATACGTCAGGTGATTACTACACTAGTAGCATTAGCGTGGGGACGATTGCTCGTTTCTTCCGTAATGGAGATATGAAGGTCACTCGCGAAGTAACAGCGCAGGACTTCATCGCTACTTCAGATAGACGAGTCAAGGATAAACTAAAATCTATCGAAGGCTCACTAGGTAAGGTGGCTAAGCTACATGGTTACACTTACGACCAGCTTAAACTTAACGAACGTAAAGCGGGTATCATCGCTCAAGACGTTAAGAAGGTATTGCCTGAAGCAATCGGTGAGGATAGTGAGGGTATGCTTAATGTCTCTCCAATGGCACTTGTAGGTCTTTTAGTGAACGCTATAAATGAGCTTAGTTCCAAAGTAACCCAACTTGAAAAGGGGGTGAATTAACATGGCATCTGGTTCAGTAACCTCGCTAAAGGTGGAGGTCATTGAGTCCACCACTGACTCTGGTAGTAACTTAGAGCCTAAAGAGATAGTAAGGTTAAGGTTAACACCTACAGGTGACTTACAGGGTGAGACTACGGCTACATTGGAGACTAGTTTAGACTTTTACTTCATTGAGCGCCGTGGGTCAGCTCCAGACGCACACGTACAGGTATTCACTGTGTATGGGATATACCCTGTGTATGCCTACGTGTATGCTCCTGCAGGGTACGACCTTACTCAGAAAGTAACGGCCCGTTTCCATACAGCACGTGCCTCCACAAACCTAAGCACTAAAGAGTTTCCAGATCCTGAGCAGATTATAGAGTTCCCAGTTAAGTCTGGGACCATTAGGATGTCTCAGGTAAGGCAATTCTTTGGCTTTGGCGGGAGTTACCCTAATTTAAGGGAATACGTAAGGGGGGGAGGTTACGTGGCCTCTTTAAAGAGAAACGAGCATGTTCCAAAGTCTCCTCCCATAAGGTTGACTGACTTGAGGAACACTGTAAGCGCCCTCTATTTCATCTATAAACCTTCAAAGAAAACTGAAGTCGTGGATGTTACTAACGGGGCTGGTACGGTAGCTCTGGTCTACAACATGGGGGAGGAAGCCCCAGTAGGCTACGGGTCTTACGCAAAGGATTTGCACTACAGATTCATTGTTACCCGTACTGATAACGAGAGGGACTACGACATAACCATAGAGGGCAATACTAGGGAAGGTATGACTTTCGACACAGGGTGGCGCGGCGGTAACTCTTACATTAAGTTGTCTTACAGAGCTAACAAGAACGAAGAACGTTACTTTAAAGGCACTCTTCGCATGATAGTCCGTAACGCACTCGACCACACTAAACAGATAGAAACCACGGTTGATTGGGTGATGGAGTCATTCAGTTTTAATCCAGGTATTTAAATATATAACGCCAAGAAGGGCTTTACTCAGGTCTTTCTTGGCTTCATAATAATTATTCCTTTCAAGGTAACGTCCTGTTACCGATTCAGACCCTTCTGATAACAACTAGAGTAATCCCATGCTTAAAAACCTATCCTTTACGGATGCCCAAGGTCAGACATTTACTGATGCAGTTGTCCGAGTACAATCAGCAAGCTTATCGACCCATGCCTCACAAAATACGTATGAGAACCTAAGCACCGATTCCTCAGACTTTTCAAAGCCTGCTACCGTAGAAGCTTCTGACAACCAAAACACCAATACTGACTTAAATGCTCAGTTTGTTTATTGGCCTACGCTTTCAGCCCATGAAACCGGTCATCAACCTTACACGCTTACTTTTATGCGCGAAGGTAATTACACCCCAAACCTGTACTTAAGCAACGTAGAACTCTCTGACGAAAAGTACACGGGCCTATCACTTGAAGAGAAATGTGAACTCTATTTCACTGACTCAATCCTTCCTACACTTACACCTACCGAGACACCATAATGAACGACCAAGCAAAATCACTATCATTCGACATCATCGCTAACCTTCAATCACAACTTAATGCTGCCGCATCTCAAAACGAAGGACTAGGTAAAGTAGTCCAAACACTTGCACAAAAACTTGGTGCAACGGAAGGCACTAAACTCGAAGACCTTCCAAAACTGTTGGACGCAAAATTAGCAGAAAAAGAGGCTTAAAACTCCAAATTTGCGTCCGTGCGATAGCATAGGACGCATTTAAAACCCTCTAGTTTACATTCCCCGTATTTAACTAAATCATAACTAATCCACCTTAACTGTATGATCTTTAACATTTAGTTAAAGAATTACCTTGCCAGCAGATCCCGCATTTAGTTAAATCCATCTCGTTCCTGATTCACCTAAGTCAGGAATCAACTTAACTGCCTAATAAGTTGCCCCTTCAGATGAATACCGCAGAATTACCTCCGCACGAAAATCCTACCTCGCTGACAGATTGGGCTAACGAACCACAGTTAGCCCAGATCAAGCAGGACTACCAAGACGCGAAGATTGAAGCCGATAAGCAAGTCACGCAAATTGACGAGTGGCTAGACAATCTTCATATCACTGGCAAAGCGAAACTTCCTAAGAGTAAGACTCGCTCAACCATTCAACCCAAGCTTATTCGTAAGCAAGCTGAATGGCGCTATTCATCCCTGTCTGAACCTTTCCTTTCTACAAATGATTTGTTCACGGCACAACCTGTAACCTTTGAAGATAGGGTAGCAGCGCGACAGAATGCATTGCTTCTGAATTATCAGTTCAATCACAAAGTCGATAAGATTCCATTTATCGATAAGTACGTAAGAACTGGTGTAGACGAAGGCACCATCATCATTCGCACTGGTTGGGAGTACGAAGAAGAAGAAGTCGAGAAAGAAGTACCGACCTATTCAGAACGTGTAACCAATGACCCTAGATTCTTTGCTCAACTGCAACAGTTGACTCAACTACGTCAGACCAATCCCCAAGAGTTTGACCAACTACCTGAAGAACTAAAGCGTTCTGTTTTACGTTCACTGGAACTTCAACGACCTACTCAGGTTTTCCAGTCAGGTGTTAAGACTGTTACAGAAACTGTCGTTAAGCGTAATCATCCCACCGCTGAAGTCTGCGACTACAACGATGTAGTCGTAGATCCCTCCGCCAAAGGTGACATCAAGAAAGCAAAGTTTGCGACATACAAATTCACTACGTCATTGGCTGAACTTGAGGCTTCTGGTTTATATACGAACTTGGACAAAATCCAACTTACTCGTAACAGCCCTCTAGCAGACCCCGATGACCATAACCCTGACAATACCAATTTCAACTTTAAAGATAAGCCCCGTAAGCAATTCGTGGCTTTCGAATACTGGGGATTTTGGGATATTCATGGTAACGGTAGAGTAGTACCCATTGTTGCTACTTGGGTTGGCGATACACTTATTCGCTTAGAAGAAAACCCATACCCTGACGGTGAGCTGCCGTTTGTAATCATACCGTTCCTACCTATCAAAAACTCTTTCTACGGTGAACCTGACGGTGCTCTGATAGAAGACAACCAAAAGGTTGTTGGTGCAGTAACCCGTGGCATGTTGGACATACTAGCTTCTAACGCTAATGGTCAACGCGGCACACGTAAAGGTGCACTAGATGTTGTTAACAAGCGCAGATTATCTCAAGGCCAGGACTTTGAGTTTAACGGTAATCAGGACGCTAAAAGCATCTTCCATGTGAGTGCTTACGCTGAAATCCCACAATCAGCGCAATTCATGTTCCAACAACAAAATGGTGAAGCTGAATCACTAACCGGTGTTAAAGCTTTTGCTGGAGGCCTATCTGGTGATGCACTAGGTGAAACGGCTACTGGCATACGCGGTGCACTTGATGCAGCTTCAAAACGTGAGTTAGGTATCTTAAGACGTTTAGCTGACGGTATCGTTAAAATTGGTCGCAAGTTTGTGTCCATGAACGCGGAGTTTCTTTCAGATGAAGAAATCGTCCGTGTTACCGAAGAGGACTTCGTTGCTATTAAGCGTGACGAACTAGCAGGAGAGATTGACCTTAAGCTGTCTATTTCATCTGCTGAAGAAGATAACGCTAAAGCACAAGAACTAGCATTCATGCTTCAAACTACCGGCCCTAATTCAGATCCAGGTGAAGTAAGAATGATACGTGCTGAAATCGCACGCCTTCGTAAGATGCCTGACCTAGCTAAAAAGATTGAGGAATACCAACCTCAACCTGACCCACTTCAACAGAGAAAGCAACAACTTGAAATACAGTTACTAGAACTCGAACTTCAAGAGTTGAATAGCAAAGTAATGAAGAACCAAGCATCGGCTACTTTGGATTACGCGAAAGCAGAAAGTGAAGAAGCTAAAGCTGATCAAATGGCTCTCGACTTTGTTGAACAAGAAGCTGGCGTTAAACAAGAACGTGAGCTTCAAAAGCAAGGTGCACAAGCCTCTGCTAATGCTCAATTGGAAAGAGTGAAAGCCTCACTTAACCCACCTAAACAATCTAATCAATAAACCCCTCGGTGTCCGTTCCTCGGACACCTTTATCTCACCTCAATCTGCTCCCTATCGGGACAGGACAATTAGGAAAACCTCAAATGAACAGAGAAGAACAAGTTAAAGAAATCCAAATCGGTAAAAAAGAAGCACAGAAGCTAGTTGATACTGCAGCGTCTGTTGACCACTTGATGAAGAGTCGTCACTTCAACCGCGTAATTCTTGAAGGTTACTTCAAAGAAGAGCCGGTTCGATTAACTGGATTGCTTGCTGACCCTGAGTTCCAGTCGGAAGAGTCACAAAAAGAAATTATGGACTCTCTGCGTTCAATCTCGCTTCTACGCCAATACCTAAATACTCGTGGTTTCTTAGGCGATCAAGCTAAAGCCGCCATCGAAGATATGGACTTGGCAATTGAAGAAATTAACGCTGAAGAAGCGGAGGCCTAATAGATGGGTGATGACAACATCTTAGGCATGAGTGACGAGCAGTTCGCAGAACTGCCTGTCCCTGACTTTTCAGAAGAATCATTTGAAGAGCCTGAGTCTGTTAGCGACAGCGGTGCAGACGAAGGTGTAGATGAACACTCAGAACCTGAATATGAGCAAGAAGAAGGTGAGTTCGATGAAACCCTTGAAGAAGAAGAAAATCTTGATGAGGAAGCTGAAGAGGCTTCTGAAACTGATGATCTTGGCTCAGATGAAGACGATGAAGACGGGGAACCCGATGACGCTGAAAAAGACTCCAGCGATGTAGACTACGAAAGCTTCTATAAAGCTCTCACAGCGCCTTTTAAGGCAAATGGTAGAGAGATGCAGGTAGACAACCCAGAAGACGCTGTACGGCTCATGCAGATGGGTGCTAACTACAATAAGAAGATGGCTTCATTGAAACCCAACCTCAAACTTATGAAGATGTTGGACAACAATGGTCTACTTGCAGAAGATAAGCTATCGTTCCTCATAGACCTGGACAAGAAAAATCCAGACGCAATTAAGAAGCTAGTTCAGGAATCAGGTGTTGAAACCTATGACCTAGACTCAGCGGATGAATACAAGCCAAATTCCTACTCTGTAGACGATAAGGAGTTTGCGTTAGACGAGGTACTAGATGAAATCAAGCACACCCCGTCTTACGAAAAAACTCTCGATGTCGTAAACAACGTTTGGGACCAAACTAGTAAACGCATTATTGCGAACAACCCCGAAGTTTTAACTGCAATCAACGAGCACATCGAAAACGGTGTTTATGACCAGATCACTGCTCAGATTGACAAAGATAGAATGCTTGGACGGTTATCAGGCCTCTCTGATATCGAAGCGTACCGTCAAGTAGGTGATCGTCTATTCTCACAGGGCAATTTCAATAAAGAAAACCCGCCAACGCAAGAAAGCCCCGAACCTACGCCACAACCAAGCCCTAAAGCTAAACAAGTAGCAAGGCGCAAACGCGCAGCAGCTACGCCACGTTCAGCTTCCTCTGCTTCACAAAATCCCACCTTTAATCCCCTAGCTATGTCTGACGAAGACTTCGAAAAGGAGTTCTCAGACAGCTACATCTAGTAGGTAACATTCCTCATGTCTAGACAATATAACGATCCAGTTGGCGGTAACCAATCAACTATTGGTGTTCAGCACCGTACCGACCACTACGTCAAAAAAGCCCTCATTGAAGCAGTAAAAGAAGAGTACTTTGGCCAGTTGGCTTCTTCTAAGCACATGCCTAAGAACATGGGTAAAACCATGAAGCTGTACCACTACTTGCCGCTACTTGATGACCGCAACATCAATGACCAAGGTATTGACGCATCTGGCGCAACTATCGCAAACGGTAATCTTTACGGTTCAAGTAAAGACATCGGTACTATCACTTCGAAGATTCCTCTTCTTTCTGAAACCGGTGGTCGTGTTAACCGAGTTGGCTTCAAACGTATTCCGTTGGAAGGCACACTTGAGAAAATGGGTTTCTTCGACGAGTACACCCAAGAGTCACTAGACTTCGATTCTGATGCAGAGCTACGTTCTCACGTAAACCGCGAAATGATTGTTGGTGCTGATCAGCTAACTGAAGCAATTCTACAAGCAGATATCCTAAACGCGGCTGGTACTGTTAAGTTCGCTGGCGCAGCGTTAGACCTTGATGAAGTTGGCCCTGCAGACCTAGTAACTTACGACGACCTTGTTAAGCTTGGCATCGACCTAGATAACAACCGTACACCTAAGCAATCTAAGGTAATTACCGGTACTCGTATCATCGATACCAAAGTAGTTAGCGGTGGTCGCCCAATGTACGTACCGTCTGAACTAATCCCTACGCTAATGGCGATGAAGGACTACCACGGCGAAAAAGCGTTTGTTGAAGTTAAGCACTACGCGGCTTCTGGTCAGACTCTACGTGGTGAAGTTGGCTCAATTGCAGGCTTCCGTATCATCACTCCACTAGAGATGCAGCGTTACGAAGGTGCTGGCGCAGCCGGTGACAACACTTCATACGAGACTGGCGGTAAAGTTGACGTATTCCCAATGCTAGTTGTTGGTGACGAGTCATTCGCTACTATCGGTTTCCAAACTGATGGTAAGACCGTTAAGTTCAAGATCATCCATAAAAAGCCTGGCGAAGAAACTGCTGACCGTACTGACCCGTATGGTGAGACTGGCTTCATGGCTATCAAATGGTACTACGGCTTCTTGCCACTACGTCCTGAGCGTATCGCACGCTTTATGACAGCGGCTAAAGCCTAATCACACCGAACCCCTTGCTCTTAAGGGGTTCACTTCTTCCTTTCTAAATTTCGAGAATATCAATGTCACAACTAGACCAATTAAAGGCGCAAGCCGAGCAGTACGGCATTTCATTTCACCCAAACATCGGTGAAGACAAACTTAAAGAAAAAATTGACGAGTTCCTAAAAGCACAGGCAGATGCAACAAAAGCTGTAGTAGTGGGAACCCCAGTTAAATCAACTAAAGGCCCATCACGTGCTGAAGTACTAGCTGAAGCGTCAAAGCTTGTTCGCGTAAACATTACTTGCATGAATCCAGCTAAGAAAGACTGGGATGGTGAAATCATCACAGCCGGTAACTCACTAATCGGTACATTCCGTAAGTTCGTCAAGTTCAATACTGACGAGGGCTATCATATCCCTAATATCATCTACAAGATGCTTAAGCGCCGTAAGTTCAACGTGTTCTATACGGAACGAACCAAGAACAACGTACAGCAACGTAAAGCGCGTTTGGCTAATGAGTTCGCTATTGAAGTCATGGAGCCACTAACTGAAGCTGAACTAGCTGAACTGGCTAAGTCACAAGCAGCGCGAGGTTAAGTAAATGAGCCTGAACGAACTAACTACTGGTAGCATCGATGGTAATGGTGTCTTTGACACGTTGATGCAAAGCGTTCGGGCACACCTCGATGTTGAGTTCTCGAAAAACCGTCTTAGTGGGGAAGAGTATGGCAAAGTCTATACAAACCTCACTACGGCAGTTCTTCAACAGTCAATGCAGTTCCTTCTGTCCGAACCTGGAAGTAAGGCGCAAGTAGAGTTAATTAAGTCACAGCGTGCACAAGTTGACACTCAAACAGACTTAATCTCTACCCAACGTGCTAATGCTGTCTTGGAAGGCCAGAACATCGCAAAGCAGGGTAAGTTACTTGATAAGCAAGTCTTAACTGCTGACGAAGAACTGGAACGTGTTAAAGCACAAACCTCCCAGATCTCGCAACAGACAACAAACCTTGTTGCTGAAGGTCAGAACATTCCTTTACAGGGTTCACTACTTACTGCTCAAAAAGCCAATACAGAGGCACAGACTACTTTACAAGGTAAGAACGCTGCGATTGCTGATCAGCAAATCATTAACCTAGCGTCTGAAAACACTAACTTAGGTACTCAGAACACACTACTAACAAAACAAGTGTCTAAGCTAGATACAGACATTGACTTGGTTACAGCGCAAATCTCTTCAATAGGTAAAGAGTCTCTATTCACCGAGCAACGTACTCGCAACCTTGCAGCAGAAGCCCTTAACGTACCGAAGCAGGGCATTATTCTCGATAAGCAAGCGTCTGTACTGGAAGAACAAGTTCTCACCTCTGCGAAGTCTAGGGACACCGCTGATGCACAAATCTCATTGACCAATGCTCAGAAACTTAAGGTTGATAGTGATGTTAAGGCCACTGAAGCCAACATCCTTAAATTCAACAAAGAGGTTGAAGTTCTTCAGCAACGTAAGCTAACCGAGCAAGCACAAATTCTTGACTCAGTAGATGGAGTGCCTGTTAGCGGTATCTTAGGTAAGCAGCGAGAGCTTTACGGCCAACAAATCGAAGGTTACAAGCGCGATGCAGAACAGAAAGTATTTAAGAACTTTGCTGATGTATGGAGCGTGCTTAGAACAACCGATAACGGCTACGACCCTGTACCTTATGGTTTCACGGTTGAGAATTTTAACTCAGTAGTTGAGAAAGCGAAGAGCGGCATTGGTGCGTAGCACCTAGCCGCAACACTTAAGGAGGAAGGGGGCATTTGCTCCCTTTTTTTATTATGGCTAAATATAGATACAGCGTTGCAACCAGTACTACCTCGTTGTATGACGATCTTCCTGACCCACTTAGCCAAGCTATACTGGAGCCCATTTTCGGTGGCGAGTCTAAGAGAATTACAACCAATATACTGAATAGGGCTATAAGTGGCATCAACTGGAAAATGGAGAGTTTCTTTTCCTATGGTAAGAATCAGTACTCACTTGGTGTACCGTATCAGAAAGCTTTCACTAACGGTCTTACTGATGAACAGATAGTTGAAATCATGTCTCAGTATGAGAGTCAGCCTTACGTCATTGATACCAGTCGAATTGTTCCTAGTTGGTCGGCATTAGAACTTACGCAGGACAAGTTAACTAACGAGTACGGTTACAACCGTTACACCAGTAAAATTGAACCCCAGAACCATAGCTTTGATGGCTTAATTGATGATAACTATGCCCGCTTCCAATCAGACTTTACTGATACGTTAGCACCGGAGTTTGATGCACTTAAAGGTGGCATACCTGTTAACCGTACTATTGAAACCGGTGACACATATAACGGCGAGCCGGCCACTAGGGTAGACACCTACACGGTAACTACTACCGAGTCCCAAACTGTAGTACCTAGTAAAACGGTGACACATAGGTATGACTCTTTTGAGCACATAATCATCCCCCTGGAAGAGAGAGACCGCGACCCAACAGAGTTGATACTATTCCGCGATGCTTATGGGTATAAATTGTATTTCTCTATTCATGCTAAGTTTCGTATTCGTGCACTATCTTCTATCACATACCAAGAAACGCGCAAAAGACATTACGTATTAGAGGATGGTTCGACAACCCAAGTAGTCAGTAAGATATTCGACCCAGTAACTTTAAATGGTGAAGTGAGAACAGCATCCGCTACCGAATCGTACTATTACGATGAAGAGGGTGTAATTGAGATGGACGATATTAGTCCTGACCTTATATTTCAGTCGTACATTGAGTACCACACGATCGATTCTAACGGTAAAAAGCAACCGAAACTCATATACACACCCTTTACTGAAAAGACCTTGCTTGGTCAACCTGACGCAGACCCAGACGAGTTCAGTCAGTACTACCCGACTGTTCCGTTCATTTCTCAAAATGAGAATATGTTCGATGACAGTAGAAAAGATACTGAGCTTTACAAAACCTCAATAGAGCTACTCAAACGCCTAGATGTAGATGCGTTGGCTATCTCTGCAGGCATCCAAAGCAGTCCCTCTATAAAAGATATTGACGAAGCCTACTTCATGTTGGCTGTAGACGTAGAGACAGAGAAAAAAGCTGAACTCATGTACCTCATGGAGTTCTTTACTCACATTTACGATCAGCAACCTCCCGAACTAAAAACTACCGTAGACCAGAATAATAAATTCGTTTTTCCCTTGGATAATCTGGTTCAAGGCTTAATGGATATCATGGTCGAAGATGATGTCTCTTTGACTCTGGCCTTCAATTCCGTAGGTATTCGGAACATTACCGGCAGCATTGGTAAAGTTGGTTCAATGGAGCGCGAGTTTTCACTTGGAGAAAACGACAAGTGGTACATCAGACAACAAACAAAGGCTAACGAGTATAAAGAACTTGTTATCGTTAACCCCACACATCGCAACTGGGTGTACGGTAACGGTAGCATCGAAACCTCACTTAGGGAGGCTGTAGAAGATGAGGACAACAAGAACTTCATTATCCCTTTGCATAGGTACTACGTTAACAAGCTCAACTCTTTCGACAGACAGAAGCTTCTATACGCTGCCCCTAAAATAATCTCACATGCTTATGAGAAGTCTAAGATTGAGTGGTATGAGACAAAAGCCTTTAAGCAGTTCTTAGTAGCAGTAACCATAGTAATCACTATAGCCACAGGTGTAGACGTATATACTACAGTTGCAGCGGCATTTACGGCCGGAGGCGTAACACACGCTTTAATTGTCTTAGTGTCTTTGGTCTTAGAGAAGTACCTTATTACTTTGGCTCTTGAATACGCGGTTGAGCTGATCGGTGTAGAGGCTGCTTTCGTTGCTGCTATTGCAGCTATGGCCGCTGGTTTGTACACAGAATTTTCAGGTAATGAGTTTCTTAAGCTAGGGCCGACTGAACTACTTCAACTAAGTACGGGCATCAATTCAGCTATCAGTACTAACCTGCAAAAGGACATGCTAGAATTTCAAGCAGAGGTGACAGCATTTCAGGATGAATCTGAAAGCCTCATGGATGAACTAGAGGCGAAGCAGGAACTGCTTAAGCCGTCTAATATCATCGACCCATTCTATTTCGTTAACAGTGGGCCAATCCACGACTTCAACGAAGAACCCTCCAACTTCTATCGAAGAACTACTCAAACCAACATCGCAGATCTCTCTTACGCTGCCATTGAAAATTTCGCAGAAGTTAATCTTTCCCTCCCAAAACCTAAATTCAATTAGGACAACGTATGTTCACATTACCTATCACACAGCAGCTAACTAGTAACGCTCTGAATCCTGTCCCTACAACCGCTACACAGGACTTTAACCCTTCTACCTGGGACTCATTGTTCGGATACACCAATGAAGACACCGGAGTGCAGCACGCAGGAACATTCTTGCCAACAGCACAAGCAGTAGGGGGTCTAGCACAATCATGGTTAGGTTTTCAGAACCTTGGTTTAGCTAAAGACCAATTCAACTTCCAGAAAGGTGCCTTCAACGACCAATTTAACCAGCAGGTATCTCAATACAATACTTCAATTAATGATCGCGCCAATTCCCGCGGCTACCTAACTGATGCCCAGAAAGCCAGTTACGTTAATCAGAACACCTTGGAGGGTCGTGGCTAATGGCAAACCCTATCACATGGCGTAACGTTGGAATGCCGAACTTCGGTTCAAGCAACCAATTACAAATTGCGGCCGGTGATCAGTTGAACGCAGGCATCGCCCAGTTAGGGCGTGCCGCTGACACTTATCGTCAAGGTCAGATTGATACAGAAAGACAAACCAAGGACTTCAATACTCAGAACTTCCTTAAGCAGATAAACGGCTTCAATGATATTGATGGCTATGACCAATTCAATCAACGCATTAACAGTGAACTGGGTGGCTTAAACGCTAGTCAGGTAGACGCTGCCGCAGTACAAAGCGCACTACAGGGGAGAGATAACGCGCTACGTACAGATGCCCTGCAACAGCAAGAGTTCTCTGACAATCAAGCGGAAGTTGCAGGAAGACCTGATACCCGCAATGCCAATGCGTTAATCGCTGCTGGCAAGTTTGACGAGGCCGAATCTGTAATCAACGGTAGTTCTACTATCACAGACAAATCCACTCTTCTAAATACCTTGAAGAAGGCCAGAGTTGATGCACGAGAAGACAAGTTCAAAATGGATGAGCGCACGCGTACATTAGACCTTCGCGCACAAACCGATACCGCACTTGGTATTAGAAACAATGCACTACAAAATGTTGATGACCCGACCAACCTTGAAGATTACGTGCAAGGCCAACTTCAGGAAGCAGGCGTAACTGATGCACAAATCATTAAAAACACTATTGCCGGTTTGCAGGACGACTTTAACGCACGCAATGGTCTTACTGAAGATCAACGTAAGTCACTAGCTAACGCACAGAGCGTCCACAATAGCATCATCGACAGTACCAATCAGAAGATAGATATCATGTCAGGCAGTACGCCGACATACGGGGATGAGTTAGGTCACTTCCTTGATACTAATAATACTACCTCTTCTGCTCTTAAGTACGTGGCAGAGCAATCTGATAAAAATGTTTCATGGTATGAGGGCATAGACGGACTAGATCACTTCCTCACTGGCGGAGACTCCCGTTGGGGAGGTGACGCTACCAAGATGGCAAGTAATGCACTTAATACAGCTAAGGAGAACCTACTGGCTGATAAGGGACTTGAAAGTATCATTACTGGCCCTGATGGTGATCGCATGTTAGGTGCCGCTGTTAAGTATGCAATGGACTCAGTAGCGAATAACGACGGTAGTGGTTGGAGTCAAGAAGAGTTCCAGAAGCAGATTGAAAAAGGCTTCAAGCTGTACCATGCCCGCTATACATCAATAAAAGAGCATGAAAAAAAGCTATCAGACCTTGTATTGAAGCGTGATACGTTACAAAATGAAGCCGATGACAGCCTACGTATATTAGAGAACTCGTTTAAGCGAGCAAGGCGACAAGGCCAATAATCTTCCAAAGGGGTACATCGTTACCCCTTATTTATCTCCGCAATACCCCCCAATCAGAGAGACACCCTCCTTATGTCCAATGAACTAAGTGTCCAAAAGACACAAATGAAGCGTGATCGCATCCAAAAGAGAGCAAATGAACTCATTGGTTTCGATAAGTTCTCGCAAAATGTGACTGCTGCCGCTGAAACAGCTAGGGCTGCACAAGACAGAATAGCTGCTGAAGAAATCAGACGGGCTAAGATTAGCCGTGATTCATGGGCACGTAACAGCGAACTAGGTACGCTCTCAGGCCAAAGTAAGCAGTTAGTTAACCGACTGGCTCAAGGTGGCCTACAAGTCCTTTCAGAAGCTGTAGCTGGAGCCAATAACACTGAGGCAAACCGTTTACTTGGTAAACTGGATGACAGAGCCTTACGTCTAGCACAACGTGAACTCAACGGTGAAACCCTTAGTACTGAAGACAGTACCTATCTAGACCAGCAAGTTGATACCTCTCAATTCTACTTACCTAAATTCGGTACAAGTGCACATCACATGCCTTCTTCTAGTACGGCTCGCGAAGTATTCGCGGAGGCGTTAAGTAACTTGAAGCAAGCAGGTAATATTGATAACGCACTAACTAAAGACACGGCAGTAGCCAAAGCATTTAACCCACTTAACCGTGAAGAACAGTCTGCGGATATCGCCAAAGCCTATGAAGACTCTGGCTTATCAAATGAAGAGTCATTAACCAGTAACCCAATGGCACTATTTAACTTTGCGGTTGATGGCGCTAAGTCACTGGTGAATAACCCTGCCTCTACAATCGAATATGCTGCTGAGAGTTTGGCAGGAGCTGCATCTGCTGCTGTACCTGGATTAGCTGTAATTAATAGTGCTAACTACGCTAACGATGTTCGTGCGAACAATATCGATAGAAAGTTACAGGATGAAAACACCTCACTTACTAAAGCTGATATTGAAGAAGCTAACCAAGAAGGTGCACTAGCTGGCGCGTTAGACTTTGCCGGTGATGTGGTAACTGCACGCGCTGCAGGTATTACCAAGGCACTAAATAAAGGTAAAGCACCTAAGACCAAATCACTTGCACGTAAAGCTACTGAAGAGTCAATCAAGCGTCCAGCTAAGGTAGCTGGTTCTTCTGTCTTAGAGTCAGTAACCGAAGGTGCACAGTCAGCTATTGAAGAAGATGCTTTTGGTGAAGACTTCGATCTCAAGACCAATGGTAAAGATGTACTTGAAGCTGCTGTTATTGGTGCAGGTGCATCAGGCGTAACTACTGGTACTGGTCAAGCAGTACAAACCGCTAAGGACGTTACTAAAGCTGCCCCTGAAGTTGCTAAGGCAATTGCTGAAAGTGCAAAGACTAAGAACCAGTCTAACGATGATGTTGAAAAGGCGCGTAAAGTACGTACTGAACAATCAGTTGGTGTGGCTAATGAGACTAAGGATTATTCAGATATCATTGAAAAATCTACCGCACAGGTAGAAGAATCAGAAAAATTAGACATAGAAGAAGTCGCTAGTACTATCTCGCGCCAATTTGAAGCACAGTCAAAAGATACGACAGACCCAGACTCAACTGAAGCCAATGAATCCATTGAGCAATTAAGTGGTCTTTGGGACGCTGCAGTGGATCGTCTTGATTCTGTATTTAGTGAGATAGCGCAGGACACTGACAAGAAGAAACCTGAATTACGTCAACAAGCTAGTGAACTCGGTAGAGCGATAGATGTTATTGAAGCGCATAGAGAAAAGATCTCTGAAGCAATTGCGCGAGACAATAACACAACTGAAGCTATCACCAATTTAACTAACGCTACTGAACGTAACGAAGACTTCGAGCTAAACGCGCAACGTATCTTGGACACTGATGCTGTATCACCAGATAGTATTAGCGTGGAGCAGATGGAAGCACTTCTAAAATCAGACAAGTGGACACCAGAAGAACGTACTCGTTTAGAGAATAGCTTTAACGCTAAACAGTCAATGAAGGTTATCGAGGAAAGTCGCGATATCCAGTCTTCTTCTCCTAATGCTGATCTTGTTAGTAACGATATCTTCAACGGTAGGTCTAAAGGTACTTACAACAAGAAAGATAAAGGTGCATCAGGTGTTAAGTCTTACCGCCAAAAGGTCGGTCATGCTTTACGTACAGGTAACATCGAAGCTGCCAATAAAGCACGTGATTATCTAGCCGCATTTGCAGACAAACACACTAAGAAATCAGAAGCTATTCAATTGGCCCTTGGTGCTTATGCGCGTGTAGGTCAAAACGGTAACTTCACACTACAGTACAACGAGCAAGAACAAGCTGCCGTTGATTACCTTGCCCGTGAACACAAGTTTGAAATGAAGAGCGGTACTCCGCGCATTGCTCCAAGTATTCAACGTGAAGCTGAAGCCCTACGAAACGTCCTTACTGAGGTAGATGGTTTAATCCAGGCTAAACGAGATGTTGACCCTATTTCTACACAGTCAACTCAGCCTACACCTACAGCTAATACAGCCCCTCAAGCTACACAGGAACAACCTACGGCTACTGCTGACGCATCGCCTACGGTAACTGAAACATCCACTCCTGAAGCCACTGAGACTGTATCTAATGACACCGTTGAACAACCAACTACAGAAGCAACGCAGCCAGAGGCGCAAACAACGCCAGAAGAGAATACGCAGACGGTAACTGAACCAGAAGCTGAAACCACTACCGAAGAAAGTACCGAGTCTGAGAGCGAAGCGGTAACAGACGAGGAAGTAGGTGAAACAAACCTAGAACAGGCACTACAAGAGTCGCGTGCTGAAGAAGTTCGAATTGATAATCAAATAGAAGATCTTCGCAAGCAGCTTACTGACAAAGAAGGCATTACCAATCAAGTCATTGCTGAACTTGGTTTAGCTGATAAAGAAGCGCACTCTGTTAAAGAACGTACTCAAATCAATGAAGCGGTACGTGAACGTCAGGGTGAACTACTTACCCAGATTCAGAACTACAAGGCTGACCAAAAGGCAGTTCGCAATAGCACCCGTGCACTGGAAGGCCAAAAGGCTAACTTTGATGGAACTGCGAAAGCCTTTGAGAATGAAGGTTTCGCTAAGAAGTTCGTACCTGCAAATAAGAAGACGCTAGTTCGTGCTGTACCTAACTTAATCAGTCAGTTAAAACGAGCCCCATCTACTGTACTGGCTTACGCAAAAGAATTTACTTCTCTTACTTCTAATCAGAAGGGCGCCATTAAGCACTTCACACAATTCGCAGAAGCGTTTGGAGAACGCCTTAATACGATCCCTAACTTAGAGGCGATTGCTAAGAACCCTGATTTCCACTTGTACACGCCATTAATGGAAGACGATGGATTCTCTGAAACTGCCAAAGCTGGACTAGCAGCCGCTGCATACACGTGGTTAGCTAATGACGCTAAAGGTACACGTTACACTGATGCACGTGTATTAGCTCGCCGCTTTAACATCTCTGATAGCGATAAAGTACCTGCAAGCCTAGTAGGTGCATTGGCCAAAGATGGTCTACCCATCAACATGCTTTATAAAGCGTTAGGTCAAAACGCTGCATCTGCTTTAGGTATTCGTCTTAATGAAGAGTCAGCATCAACACGTGATATGAGTGTGTTGCAGTTACAACTAGGCCAGATGATTGTGGCCACTATGTCTGATATGGGCCTAATAGATGTTCGTCAACGCCCTATGGCTGATGTTATCCAAGCAGGTAATGCTGAAGTTCGTGAGAACGTTCTAATGCAGATTGGCCTGACTAAAGCTAAACAGGAAAACCTTACTCCTGAAGAGCTTGATAAAGTTATCGGTAAGATCCCATATACCACAGCAATCGTTAAGCACGACCCAACTACAGAACCATTTGATGACACTGGCTTGAGTAATGAAGTACAGGAAATCATTGGAGCCAATGAAGATACTGACTACGTTATTGAGAACTTATTTGATACGCATACGGTAGACCGCGAACCCTCTCTTAAGCCTGGTGAAGGCCTTAAGGAAGGTGCACTTATGAAAGGTACTATGAAACAAGTATCTGAGCGCACACGTGCAATGACAGCGGAGCAAGAGCAAAAAGCAATTACTATCGTCCAAGACAATGACTTGATCATGTCTATGTTAAACGTGGATGACAATGACGGCGAAGGCTCAGAACTTGAACGTGTACTAGGTATCGAATCTAAGAACCGACTTAAAGCAATGCCAAAGCGTATGCGCGATAGCGCGGAAGCGAAAGGTAATGGCCTACTTAACGAATGGAACAAGTACCAAACTTGGCGTAACAAACTAAGCCTGATGAAAAATGGCCTGTCTACTCCATTCTACTTGGGTATGGAAGTATGGAACTATGGTCGTTTTGGTTACACGAACCAAATGATTAATCCACAGACTTCTAAGATTCACCGTGCCTTGGTAGGTATGAAGAGCTGGAAGCAAACTGTTAGTGTCACTGATGGCCCTAAGATTCAAGCATTCTTACTTGGTGTGGCTCAAGGCTTAGACGTTGATATTGATAAGCAAACAGTAGATGACTCACTAGCTGCACTTGACCCTATCATTAATGACGTAGATAACGTATTCAACAAGGGCGCGGTAGCTATCAACGAATTGAAAGCTAACGGTACAGAGTGGGCGCAGACTGAAGAAGGCAAAGCAGCACGCGAAGATGTTGTAGCTGCAGTAGAGAAGGGCAAACATAATGTTCACTCACTACATGCTCTAACTAACTTGGCTCGATACCTTGAAGCAAACGACAAAGGCCGAGAGCACTTTGATGCTGATATCTGGCTAGAAATCGATGGTATTACCAACGGTGTTGTAATCGGCTCAATCATTTTCGGTAACGGTACAGCAAGCAATCTACGTGAAGAACTAGAAGCCGGCGGCATATTCTTCAATGAAAAGCGCGACTATGGTGAACATGCCTCCACTGAAGGTAATAAAGACTTCTACGAGCGACAAGCTGAGATCTGGCAACAGTACTTACAAGATGAAATTGTTGTAGCGAAACGCAACCCAGATAGTATTGAATCAAAGCGCCTATTTGCCGCTGTACGCTTCTTTACGGGCTTGGACGTATTCTCAGACAAAGCACTAGAGATCAGCCGTAAGATGGCCAAGAGCCCACTTATGCAGAACGTATACGGTGCAGGTAAGGCTTCACTATCTAATGACTTGGCTTCCGCAATCATAGACAACCTAGATACCTACATTGACAAGGTTATCAATGGTACTAAGGGCACTGATGAGCAAAAGGTTTACCTAGTAAACTACATGCTACAGAACATTGAGCCATTAGTTACTACTAAGAAAGGTAAGACATTCAATGTATTTAAGGGCGTAAATCGCTTCAACACGGTAGAAGAAATTCGCGAGTCGGAGTACGACACGTTTGGTCTTAAAATCCTACAAGACAACATCAGTAAAGATTTTGCTTCACCGATGCTTGATGCTATCGAAACACACTTCCAAGCGTTTAAATTCAACCGTGCTGTCTACATAGACAACATGAAGAACCACGCTGACGTATTTAAGTCACTGTACGAAATGCGCGTTAAAGAAGAGAAAGAGCGCCTAGTTAGTGAAGGCCTTATCGATGCGACTGATGAAATACCTGAAGCAACGCGTAAAGCGATTGCGGATGAACTGCACCACATCATGCCTGCCGTTGAGAACCCTAACGGTGACGGTACATACGAGACTGACTTACAAGCCGTTAAAGTAGAAGATGTTGCTGCGCGTACAGCCAAGGGCAATGCATACAGGGCTAACTTCAAACCAAACAGCGCTGTAAAGGTACAAGTACTTCAACCTAATGGTTCATACGCTAAAGGCTCATTAAATACTCTGTCTTCAACTGCGACTGTCCGTACCTTCGCTAATAACATCGGCCCGGGCGTTGGTGTTCAGAACATTCACGGCAACGATGCAGGAATTATTCAGCCGGTAGTAGCTAACTTCGACATCTTCAACGTTCACGATGGTATTCCAGCGGGACTTAACAACTATAAAGAAGTAGGTCAGGCCGCTAACCAAGCGTTTTTGGACAACGTATTCAATAACAACCCATTCAGTTACGCGAAAGATCTTATTGACCGTACAGTCGATGAAATCAATGAACGTAAAGAGCTTGGCGATATCTCAGCATCAACAGCTAAGACACTTATCGATAAGTTAACGAATACGACTACAAGCCAGTTCGGTAAAGATACTCGCGATGGCGGTAACGACTATGAGTACCTTACTTCTAAGGCTGTCGAGACTTCCGATCGTCTAGGTGAGTTGCGTAATACTGTTGAATCGGTGCAACAATACTATTTGCCTGGGACAGGTGTTACCACTGAACTTGGTAATAAGAACGATGAAGCCCGTAGCAATGGTACATACGAGGCACCTAAAGCCCCTGAGTTGTCAAAAGACGGAGCAACACAAACCGCATCGACTGTGCAGCGCACAAAGGAGATGCAACAGAAGAACCTAAAAGAAAACACTTCTGATACTGGCTTAAAAGATACCGCGCCATTCGCCACTACATTAGAAAAAGCATTGAAAGCAGGGGAGTCATTCTCTTCAGCATTTAAAGCCGCTGTAGATGCCACTGGCTCAAAGGGTTTCCACGTAAGCTTAATCAATAAGCTACTTGAGAACTTGCCTTCTGACTTTGAAGTGCAGCTTGTGAACAAGGACAGTGATAGTAAGTTGGTCGAGAAGATGAACGGTATTCGTGGCGCCCATATCAAAGGCACAGGTAAACTGTTACTTAAGTCAACAGACTTCAGCAAGAACAGCCTAAACCTTGAAACCTTGGCTCACGAACTGCTTCACGTAGTTACTGCGAACACTATTGACGCTGAACCTGATAATCCAGCCGTTAAAAAACTTGATGAATTGTTAAGAGAACTTCGCGGTAAGATCACTGACAGCAAGTTCCTACCTGCATTAGAAAACTCTAAAGAACTGGTAGCTTGGGGTTTGACCAATAAAGACTTCATCAGGAAGCTTAGAGCTACAAAGGTTAAGAGTAGACGTAACGGTAAGCTATTAGATGCGTTCACCGCATTTGCTGACGCACTAAAAGGCTTCTTTGGTGGTAAGTCACTTAAGAACGACTCTGCACTTAAGCAGTTAATTGAGCTGTCTGCTGCCGTAATGGAAGTGGATAGTAAGGTTAACCCTCGAAGCAATGACGCTAACATTGACCTGAACGCTCAACGCATCCAAAGAATGTCACCGGTAGAACTTATTCGTGGTCTAGCTGCGCATGGCCAAACTACTGACGCACATACATCTCACTTGGTTTCAATCCAAGAAGAGATAGTAAACGTGTTCGCTGGCCCAATGGGTGCTGACCTTAAGTTAGAGGAAGAGGCGTTAGGTGATGACGTTGATCAATACCTTACCCACCTATCCAACGGTACAAGACCATTCGTAAGCGCAATCCAAACAACATTTAACCTTACACCTCAAGAAGCTTATGTTGCGGAGCAACTGGAAGCGGTACTTGATAGTAAGATATTAGATGCAGGGTTCGTTAAGAATAGACTCGTTGATGTCTGGGAATCAGCTAGAAAGTCGCTTACATGGGAAAGCTTCCTACCTAACCCTGACTTCAAAGATGATGCGGCAGAAGTTGCCAAGGCTAAAGCCAAGTACGATTACTTGTTTAGTACTAAGAACCTTAACAAAGGTAACTATGCGTTCAGTGACTTAGCAGGTAAGTACGTAGACTCTCGCGCCTCTGACTTCCTTACTCGATTCGCAGCAGCTTCTGCTGTATCAAGTGAAGTTCGTGCAGCCCTAGAAGGCCTAGACGAGGTTACTACTGAAACCAATGGAAGTATTTGGTCACGCGCTAACAAGGCTGTCATGGATCTGTTTGGTCGCATGGAAGAGCTGGTTAACGGTAACTTACGTCACGGTGGTAACTTGCAAGAGAAGCAAGACCAGTTACTTAACCGCATGGCTCAAACTAATCACCGTAATCGTCAAAAACTTAACCTACTGGAAAGGAAGAACCTTGAAGGTAAGACAGTACTTAACAAGTACCTAAGCAAAGCTATTAACTCTGCACTAACTGGTGATTTCGTTACTTCACGTACAGAGTCTGAGCGCCCGTTTATAGCGGCAGCGGCTAACGTAGCGCAGTTGGTAGGTACAGGTACAGTCGGTACTATGACTGAGTTCTTACGTAAGCAGTTCAAAAAGGCTGACGAAGATAGACCTAGCCCACTAAACGAGGCGTTTACCGAGGTATTCGGTAGAGGCCATCCTGATATGGATAGCGTTATAGACCTTACGCGTAAAGCCAATCGCGATATCGAGCAGCAACGTCAGTTCGGTAAACAAGGCATGATGTCACTACTTCAGAGTAAGTTAGGCAAGTTAAGCGATGCAGCGTCTGAAAGCCTACACAAATCACTGCTTTCTACTGATGCCGGCCACCTACTTGCTAACGGTTACGATATCAACCGAATCGACGAGTTCCTGACAAACGATGCAGCGCTAGACAACGAAATCAAAGATATCGAATCTCGTATATCTGGTTTCCAGCACAGCACTACTTACGTTAACCAAGCCAAAGCGCTTGCATACTATATGGTAACGGGTAACGCCACCTCTGATGTGTTGCACAAGAACGCTCACCAGATCGTTAACCTGTTTGGATTAAACCAGAAGGTAACTGACGATCGCAAAGCTGATGCAATCAAACTGGTAGACACACTCACTTCTCTTTACGCCATGACGTACACTTCAAACGGCCATAAGAAAGCCGCTTCACAGGTTATTCGCGAGAACAACCAAAAGGACGAGAACGGCGTTGAGTTCATGCTTAAGCAGTACGAACAGTTACGCCTAGATGCCCTTGAAGCTAATTTTGACGGCGAAGTGACGCAAATGACAAAAGGTTACACACCTGAGTCAGTTAATCCGCACATCACTCACGACTATGCTTTGCCTGGGAGTGCGAAAGCTGAGTCTCTATATAAGCAGGGCTATAAGTTAATTGGGGCTGTTGGTCGCGATGAACGCCTAGACTCTTCAAAAGGTCTACTACTATTCGCAATTGAAGATGGCGGTATGGCTCGAAGAGTGACAGGTACAATGTCATTTACGGCAGGGGCTATGAAAGGTACTGAATGGATTGACTCTATGGAAAAAGCGGAGCAGCCAATCACGTACAAGGATAAGCACAAGATCTTAGGCGGCATTATCGGTACGGCTCGTAAGAACGCACTTGCACGTATCAGTGACCCTAACTTTGACCCACGTAGTGTTGAGGTTGATGCTGGCCCAATGATGATTCCGACTTTCCACAATGACGGTTCAATAAAGACATTCCGTTATGAAATGTCAGAAGCATTGCGTACAACCAGTCTTCAGAAGCGCTATAACGCTATCGAGGCATTGGCTACCATGCAGGGCAATGTCGTTGACAAACGAAATACCCGTGAACGTAACCGTGCGGTAGTAGACACGCTGGTAGAGCAGTACAACAATGACCCTGATAGGGCTTCAGCGGATTATGTACATATCGGCCCAAATGCGAAATCTGCATACCTCCGCGAATACTGGTCGCTATTACCTCACGACACACAAATGTACATTCGTGAAAAGACCGGCCTTAAGTTACCTATCAAGCGCGAGCTGTTACATGCAACACTAGGTTTCCGCAAACCAAGTCTATCTGATATCTTCAAGACTGACCGCGATGCACAAGGCATGGTTACTAGCCTAGTTCGCAAAGGTTTGGAGAACGTACTTAAGCCTGACCAGATTAGCGCACTAATCCGCGGTATCAAGAAAGGTGAAGATGGTTTCGCTGTTGCCACTGGTATTATTAAGGACAACGTAGTTGTTAAGAACCTTTGGACTACCATGTTCAACATCGTTAGTAACTTCCTACACCTGCTTGGTAACGACATACCAGTTCGCCAAGCGTTTAGCGGCAGCGTGCGCGGTTATCGTGAAGCAGCTAAGTACAACAAGCTACGTCAACGTGCCTACGAAGTAGAGCGTGAAATGGCTATCTTGGATTCAGGTTCTGAACAGTACAGCAAGTTCCGCAATGAGGCTAACAAGCTACAAACGCTAATGGCCACAAGCCCAGTACATAAGCTAATGGAAGCTGGCTTGTTCCAGACTATCGTAGAAGATATCGATAACACGCAAGACCCGTTCAGCTTTAAGAGCAAGACCGCACGCAAGATTGATGAGTGGTCCGACGCGAAGCGAGTAGGGCCACTGAATAAACTAGGCAAGTACCTTTACGTTACGCAAGACACGCAACTGTATAAGATGATGAACCAACCTATTCAGATGTCTGACTTTGCTGCACGTTTTGCCATGTTTGAGTACTTAACTGAAATGGCGCCTGAAAAGCTGGATGATCAGACTGCGTTGAATACGGTCAGCGAACACTTCGTTAACTACGATATTCCTACCAGTCCACAGCTCCAGTGGCTTAACGACCACGGGTTGTTGATGTTCAGTAAGTATTACCTACGGATTCTACGTCCGGTATGGTCTACATTCGCTGAGAAGCCAGTGAGTACAATACTTTCTCTAATGATGACGCTAGACAATGCGCTAACATCACCAGTGGAGACAGTACTAAGTAGCACTATCTTCGATAAGATTACTAACCCTATCTCAAGTGGTTTAGATGCTTGGGACGAACCATTGCCGCTGCAAGCAGTAGCAGAAATTCTTTAAACATCAGGGCGCTTAATGCGCCCTTTCTTTTATACTGCGTAAGCTAGTCCAGCCAATCCCGCGAGTATTGTGCCAATGAAGGCTAGGGCATAGGTCACTGCTTTGCGGCCGATGCCTGATAAACCTGAGTCTTCAATCTCAAGTTTTAATTGTTCTGGTTCATCAACATCTGGTAATTCCATTAAACTTGGAATAGGGAAACCAGGTGCGAATACGGTGGGCTCTTTCGCTCTACCTTGCATAGGGAGCGCCCAACCTTGTCTTCGAAGAACGTTAACCCGACTGCCGATGCTGCCTGTACTTCGTCCTAGCACTTCTGCTACGTCTTGGTAACGGTAGTTCCAGTTCTCAATAAGGTTCATTACTACGTTGTCTTCTGCGGGGGTAAATGGTCTACGAGTTGTCATGTTTTATGCTCAAACAAAAAAGCCCCCATATAGGGGGCTTGGTAAGGAGAATGTTGTAGCTACTCGGTCTTCTTCTTTTTTTCTGAGTATATCGCTACAACGATAAAAGCGATTAGGGCTACTACACCGGCTACGCTTAAAAATATGCTCAGAAAGTATGAAGTAGCGATTACAATACCTGCCAGCAATGCCAAACCTACAGCTATTGCGATCGCTTTCATTAAGAGAAGTAGTTTACGAAACATTATACGAACAGCGACTTGCGAGGTTTGCTGTTAGCTTTAACTAATGCCTCTTCTTCTTCTTCTGTTTTGAACGGGGGCTTGTCTTCTTTGGCTCCCTCTTCTGTTTCTTCAACAGGATCAGGTTCAACCACTTCAGGCTCTGCCTCTACTTTCTTAGAAAGTGGGGTAACGTTATCTTCCGCTGACTTTTCAGCAGGAGCGTCTTCAGTTACCGACCCTTCTTTCTTAGCAGCAGTTTTAGTTCTGCGCTTCTTAGGTGCAGATTTCTTAGCTGGTTCGCCGCCTACAAGGGCTGCTACGTCCGTATCTAGGTTTGC
>Ga0049116_10000004_pt1 | contig 62132 bp, 51 predicted proteins | sample WorMetvacBELIZE2_FD_55049 | JGI IMG/M metagenome (GOLD analysis project Ga0049116, IMG submission 55049) | Marine gutless worms symbiont microbial communities from Max Planck institute for Marine Microbiology, Germany - Olavius vacuus BELIZE.2 | ecosystem: Host-associated > Annelida > Digestive...
TTCAGAGAGAGCTGGATCGCCGTCGTCCTGGGCGAAACCGCAACGTTACCCGTCGGCAGGAAGAAGATAGGGTGGAAATTCTCTCTGGCGTCTTTGAAGGCAAAACAACCGGCACGCCGATTGGCTTGTTGATTCGCAATCAGGATCAGCGTAGCCGTGATTACCAGGATATTGCGCTCAGTTTCCGCCCTGGACACGCTGATTATACCTACAACCGAAAGTATGGCTTGCGCGACTATCGCGGCGGCGGCCGCGCTTCAGCCCGGGAAACAGCCGTGCGCGTTGCGGGTGGCGCTATCGCCAGAAAGTGGCTGACCGAGCGTTACGGAATAACGATCCGCGCCTGGTTGAGCCAACTGGGGGAGATCGAAGTACCTTTTAGCGACGCGGCGCAAATCGACAACAATGATTTTTTTGCCGCTGACGCAACCTGTGTGCCGCAACTGGAAGAATACTTGAGTCGGGTGCGAAAATCGCGTGACTCGGTAGGAGCAGCGATTAGCGTACAGGCAAGCGGCGTGCCCTCCGGTTGGGGCGAACCAGTTTATGACCGTTTGGACGCCGACATAGCGCATGCCATGATGGGAATCAACGCAGTCAAGGGGGTGGAAATTGGCGCCGGTTTTGCCGCTGTCAACCAGCTCGGCAGCGAGCACGGCGACGAAATGCGTCCCGCAGGGTTCCTGAGCAATAACGCAGGCGGCATTTTGGGTGGCATCTCCAGTGGGCAGGACATTATGCTGCGTCTGGCTTTCAAACCTACCTCTTCTATCGCGCAGCCGCGCCGCAGTATTGATGCGCTTGGCCAACCAGTGGACATTGCTACGCGTGGAAGGCACGACCCGTGCGTTGCATTGCGAGCTCCACCAATTGTCGAAGCCATGCTGGCGCTGGTATTGATCGACCACGCCTTGCGCCATCGCGCCCAATGTGGCGATGTTGAGCCAAGCACTCCTCCCGTTCCAGCACAGACTAGGTGCCAGGCAAAGGTTGATTAAATGGAACTGACTTGTTCCCCAATGCCGTGATGGCGTAGCAAGGCTTCGTTGTCAGGTTTGCGGCCACGAAAGGCAATATAGTTTTCAAGCGCTGGGCGCTCGCTGCCGGCTGAAAATATTTCGTCGTGTAACTTGTGGGCCGTATGGACATCGAAAGGGTCTCCGACCTCCTCAAAGGCGGCGTAAGCGTCGGCAGAGAGCACTTCTGCCCATTTATAGCTGTAATAGCCCGCCGCGTAGCCACCTGCAAATATATGGCTAAACCCATTTGCGAAGCGCTCCCAGGATGGTGGAGGCAAGACAGACATTTCTTGCCGCACTTCATCGAGCAACACCTGCAAGGCGGTATTCGGCTCACTATAAAGGAGTATATCGAACAAGGCAAACTCCAGCTGNCGCATAATTTTCATGCCGCTTTGAAAATTACGGGCGGCCAACATCTTGTTGAACAGCTCCACTGGCAATGGCTCGCCATTGTCGACGTGGGCGCTAATATCGCTGAGCACTGGCCACTGCCAGCAGTAGTTTTCCATAAACTGCGATGGTAGCTCTACGGCGTCCCACTCGACGCCGTTGATGCCCGACACCGGCAAATCCAAACCTCGGGCCAACAGGTGGTGTAGAGCGTGGCCACACTCGTGAAACAAGGTCTGCACGTCCTCGTGGCTATATGTGACGGCGCGGCTTGAAGAAACCGGGGCTGTAAAATTGCAGCATATATAGGCTACCGGAGTTTGTATGTCATAGGTATCGCGCTGCAACTGCCCCTTTCCCTTGGCAACGGCTCGCCTGCCGCGCGCCTCATCCATCCAGGCGCCGCAATTTTTTTCCGGGCGAGCGTACAAATCCATATATAGCTGACCAATACATTCGCCATCGGCTGACAACAGGGCATAGCAACGCACGTCTTTCTGCCAGACTTCGATTTTGTTTTCCTGCCGCACTTCAATATTAAACAGGAGTTTAATTAGCCTGAACAAGCCCGTGAGTACTTTCTCTTCGCAGAAATAATTTTTTATCTCCTGTTCGGAAAAGGCGTAACGCGCCTGCAGCAGTTTTTCCGAGGCAAAAGCCAGATCCCAGGGTTGCAGTTGGTCAATGCCCAGATCACGTGCGGCAAATTGTTTTAACTCGTCAATTTCCCGTTTGGCGTAAGGCATGGCTCTGGCTGCCAGTTGGCGCAGGAAGCCGATCACTTCAGTCGGCGAGTCTGCCATCTTGTCAGCCAGAGACAGGTGGGCAAAATCACAAAACCCAAGCATGCTCGCTTTTTCGTGCTTGAGCTGGCGCAAGCGCTCTATGAGTGGAGTATTGTCCCACTCCGGCCGGCTGCCGTTGTCAACGAACTCGGCGGCTCGCGTTGCATAGGCGCGGTACATGCTGGCTCGTAGTGGCCGCTGTTCGCAATATTGCATGAACGGGTGATACGACGGCATTTGCAGGTTGAATTTCCAGCCGCTTTTCCCTTCTGACTGCGCCGCTTGTGCGGCGGCGGCTTGTACATCTTGTGGTAAGCCGGCGAGCTGCAGCTCGTCGTCTATATAAAGGCTGAAGGCGTTGCCAGCATCGAGCAGGTTCTCGCTGAAACTACTCGCCAGTTGGGATAATTGCTGGTCAATTTCCTGCAAGCGTGGCTTCACTTCGTCGGCCAGACCAGCGCCAGCCAGACGAAAGTCTCGCAAGCGGTCGTCGATAATTTTTTTTCGCGCCCGACTCAGCTCGCCGTATTCTGCGCTGGAGGCTAGCAGTTGGTGTTTTTCGTACAACTTCCGGTTTTGCCACAGTTCGGTGTAGAAGTGGCTTATCGAAGGCAGTAACTCGTTGTAGGCTTCACGCCACGGGGGCGTATTGTTGACCGAGTGCAGGTGATGCACCACGCCCCAGGCACGCTCCAGAGGCTCCAGAGCGTCGATCAACGGCTGCCCCACGGCGCTCCAGGCAGGCTGGGTTTCTGGAATTGAGAGCTGTCTGATCAGTTCNAGGCGACTGGTTAGTAAATGGCTGATCGCCGGTTTGACGTGCTCCGGGGTGATGTTCTTAAAACGCGGCAGGTCGGTTAAATCCAGCAGGGGGTTGCTATCCTGAACATTGCTCATGCCACAGGCTGATCCGACTGCGCCAAATCAAATGCCTGGTGCAGCGAGCGTACGGCCAATTCCAGGTACTTTTCGTTGATCACCACCGATATCTTGATTTCGGAGGTTGAAATCATCTGTATGTTTATGCCTTCGTCAGACAAGGCGCCAAACATCTTGCTGGCCACGCCAGGGTGCGAACGCATACCGACACCAACGGCGGAAACCTTGCATATATGCTCGTCTCCGCTCACGCCCGTGGCTCCCAGCCTGGCTTGCAGGCCTTGCAACAAGGCGAGGGCCTGCTGGTATTCGCTACGATTGACGGTAAATGAAAAATCAGTGGCGCCGTCGTGCCCAACATTCTGGATAATCATATCCACGTCGATATTGGCTGCCGCTACCGCGCTCAATATTTGCGAGGCAACGCCTGGCCGATCGGGGACGCCCTGCACGGTTAGCTTGGCTTCATTGCGGTTAAAGGCTATGCCAGAAATAATAGGTTGTTCCATTGCGCTTCCTTCATCAGTCTGATCAGCGGTAATCAGTGTACCGGCGTGTGGCAACATGTCTTCCTCAGTCGACAAGCTGGACAAGACGCGCAGTCTGACCTGGTATTTGCTGGCAAATTCCACCGAGCGTATTTGCAGCACCTTCGAACCGAGGCTGGACATTTCCAGCATCTCTTCGAATGTTATGGCATCCAGCTTCTTCGCTTCCGGCACGATGCGCGGGTCAGTGGTATAAACGCCATCAACATCGGTATAAATCTGACATTCGTCTGCCTGCAGGGCGGCGGCCAAAGCCACGCCTGTGGTATCAGATCCACCCCTGCCAAGGGTTGTGATATTGCCGTGTTCATCAACTCCTTGAAAGCCTGCCACAACTGCGATCTGGCCAGCATTTAGCGAGTGGCGCAGGTTGTCTTCTCCTATCGACAAGATGCGTGCCTTGCCATGAGTCTGGTCAGTCAAAATACGCACCTGCCCACCGGTAAAACTGCGGGCGCCTGCTCCCAATTCATGCAAAGCCATGCATAGCAGGCCAATGGTGACCTGTTCGCCGGTAGACAGCACTACATCAAGTTCGCGCGCCGCCGGGTTGGCCGCCACCTCTTGCGCCAGTGCCGTCAGGCGGTTGGTTTCGCCACTCATGGCTGATACGACCACAACCAGTTGATGTCCGGCGGCGTGCCAGCGGGCTGCTCGTTGCGCAACGTTTTTTATGCGTTCCGGATCACCAACTGAAGTACCGCCATATTTTTGAACAATCAAGGACATGGTTTATTCTGGTCTGCTTACCACAAGTTATAACGAAGTGGTCTATTCTAACCGCTATAGCTGCCAGCCAGCGAGACTCTGTAAAACATCTCAAAAGCCTTTCTGCATCAAGGCGCCGTGAGGTGGCAATGGACAAAACAGCCAGGTGATACCGGACATATAACCGGGCTAACACCGACTGCCCGGCAGAAATATTCCATCCACGAGCTGGCAGCACTTAGCCAGAAGCCTCTTGCCAGCAAACTGCTATAATCCCCGCACGCGAGGAGTGCTGCAAGGTGATTGCGCGTTATTGCCCATCTACCCCAGGCTCGCGGTTAACGGCGCTCACCCGGACTATTATCTGCCAGCATAGCAACGGGTGTGACCATGCAATACTTGTCCAGCATTGCCCGTTGCACCTGTTTTTTTAGGAGAGCAACATGAATGCCGTTACCGACTTGCAAGGCGCCGAATCTGTAGTCGCCGACCTGTCTCTTGCCGATTGGGGCAGACGAGAGATCAAGATTGCCGAGACCGAAATGCCCGGCCTGATGGCAATTCGCGAAGAATACTCCCAAAGCCAGCCTTTGCGGGGATGCAGAGTAGCTGGCAGCTTGCACATGACCATCCAGACAGCCGTGCTGATAGAGACCTTACAAGTTCTCGGTGCCGACGTGCGTTGGGCTTCATGCAACATCTTTTCGACCCAGGATCACGCCGCCGCCGCCATAGCCGTCTCCGGCACGCCAGTTTTCGCTGTCAAGGGCGAGACGCTGGACGACTATTGGGAATATACGCACCGCATTTTTGCCTGGCCAGCGGGCGAACACGCCAACATGATTCTCGACGATGGTGGCGACGCCACCTTGTTGCTGCACCTGGGGGCACAAGCCGAGCAGGATGCCAACGTTATCAGCAAGCCAGGCAGTGAAGAGGAGACGGCGTTGTTTTCAGCCATAAAAAAACGCCTGACGACTGACCCGAACTGGTACTCAACCAGGTTGAAGCAAATCAGGGGTGTTACCGAAGAAACCACCACCGGCGTGCATCGTCTCTACCAAATGCACGAGCGCGGCGAGCTTGCTTTCCCGGCGATAAACGTCAACGATTCGGTCACCAAATCAAAGTTCGATAACCTGTACGGCTGCCGCGAATCGCTGGTTGACGGGATCAAGCGTGCTACTGACGTTATGGTTGCCGGCAAAATAGCCGTCGTTTGTGGCTATGGAGACGTTGGTAAAGGATCAGCCCAGGCTCTGCGCGCCCTGTCGGCGCAAGTGTGGGTTACTGAAGTCGACCCTATCTGCGCCTTGCAGGCAGCCATGGAAGGCTACCGCGTTGTTAACATGGATTACGCAGCCAAACACGCCGATATTTTTGTTACCGCCACCGGCAATTACCATGTCATTACGCACGCACACATGGTGAGCATGAAAGATCAGGCCATCGTATGCAACATTGGCCACTTTGATAACGAGATTGACGTAGCCAGTCTTGAGCAATACGACTGGGAAGAGATCAAACCACAGGTGGATCATGTAATTTTCCCTGATGGGCACCGTATTATCTTGCTGGCCAAAGGACGTTTGGTAAATCTGGGCTGCGCTACCGGACACCCAAGTTACGTGATGAGTTCGTCCTTCGCCAACCAGACTATCGCGCAAATCGAGTTGTTCACCCGCACGTCCGACTACCCGGTCGGTGTTTATACTTTACCCAAGCTGCTGGACGAAAAGGTGGCTCGCCTGCAGCTGAAAAAGCTGGACGCCGAGTTGACGAAACTAAGCCAACAGCAAGCTGACTACATTGGCGTTCCGGTAGAAGGCCCTTATAAATCAGAGCATTACCGTTACTAAATGGAATGGCGCGCCTGAATCAGCTGCGCTTTCCTGCCCCGACTCAACTACCGATCAAGCCACTGGTTGGCGATGATGGGTCGGCAACGTAGCTTTGGCGCGGCATGCGCCCGGCGTGAAAAGCCGCCCGTCCGGCCGCCACAGCCTGACGCATGGCCTGCGCCATAAGCAGCGGTTTTCTGGCGTGGGCGATTGCGGTATTCATTAGTACGCCGTCACATCCAAGTTCCATGGCAATGGCAGCGTCCGAGGCAGTACCGACGCCAGCGTCCACCAGCACCGGCACNTGCACACGCTCAATTATCAGGCGTAAATTCCAAGGATTGATAATCCCCATACCGGAGCCAATCAGCGAGGCCAGCGGCATAATTGCCACGCAACCGACTTCTTCGAGCATCTTTGCCTGAATGGGATCGTCAGAGCAGTAGACCATAACCTTAAAGCCATCCTTGACCAGGGTTTGTGCAGCTTTCAACGTTTCCGGCATATTGGGATACAGGCTTTGCTGGTCGCCAAGCACCTCCAGCTTGACCAGGGCATGGCCGTCGAGCAATTCACGCGCCAGTTGCAAGGTACGCACAGCCTCGGCGGCGCTATAGCATCCGGCAGTGTTTGGCAAAATGGTAAACTCATCCGGCGGCAACACATCAAGCAAGTTGGTTTCTCCGGCAGTCTGACCTATATTGACCCGCCGGATGGCTACGGTAACTATTTGCGCGCCAGAGGCAATCACTGCATCTCTGGTTTCGTCAAAATCCTTGTATTTGCCGGTGCCTACCAGCAAGCGTGAATTATAACTACGGCCGCCTATGACGAGAGGATCATTATCAACAGCAGTCATATCTTTGTTTTTTGAAGTAGCGGAAATAGCGTTCACGTAATGTAATCGGCAAAGCAGATGAATCAAACCATGAAATGAATGCTTATTCAGATCGTTTAATCCATAACCCAGCACGCTGCACTGGGTAGCTAGCTACGATATTCTAACCGAAACCGTTAAAATGGGCTTCTTTACCGCCTCAATTTGCCAGAACTACCAGACCGATCAGTCGATGAATATTCCCGTCGAAGACAGCCCTCCTTCAACGCCAAACGAGCGACCATCACACTTTATCCGCCATATCATAGAAGCGGATCTGGCCGCTGGCAAGTTTGCAGCACGCCGCTGGAGTGGTGCGCCTGGCGAGGCAGTGTTGCACGAACAATCGGCACTGGATCCTGCGCGCATCCGCACCCGCTTCCCACCAGAACCAAACGGATACCTACATCTTGGGCACGCCAAGGCAATCTGCCTTAATTTTGGCCTGGCGCAAGACTATGGTGGCGCTTGCCACTTGCGCTTCGATGACACCAATCCAGAAAAAGAAGAACGTGAATACGTGCAGGCGATTATCGCCGACCTGCAATGGCTTGGCTTTTCATGGCGCTCAGACGACGGCATTGAAAATCTGTACCACGCTTCTGACTATTTCGATTATATGTACCGGGCGGCAGAGTACCTGATCGCCAGTGGCGACGCCTATGTAGACTCGCAAAGCGCCGAAGAAATACGCCGCAGACGCGGAACCCTTACTGAAGCAGGGCGTGATAGCCCCTGGCGCCAACGTTCGCCCGACGAGAATATGGCGCTTTTTCGTCGCATGCGTGCCGGTGAATTTGCCGATGGATCAAATATTCTGCGCGCCAAAATTGATATGTCTTCGCCAAATCTAAATATGCGCGACCCGGCTATTTACCGTATCCGCCGAGCTACACACCACAACACAGGTGACAAGTGGTGCATATACCCAATGTATACCTTCGCGCACCCGATAGAAGACGCGCTGGAAAATATCACCCACTCAATTTGCACGCTGGAATTTGAAGACCAGCGTCCCTTCTACGACTGGTTATTGGCAAAGCTGGCAACAGGCGGTTTGATACAGCGACCTCCACCGCAGCAAATTGAATTTTCACGCCTTAATCTCGACTATACGGTACTCTCCAAACGCCAGCTGGCACAACTGGTGGAAGGGAATCACGTGTCAGGTTGGGACGACCCGCGCATGCCAACCATTCTCGGAGCGCGGCGACGTGGCTACACAGCGGAAGGCTTGCGTCGCTTTGCCGAATGCACCGGCATCACCAAGTCTGTTGCCAATATCGAGTTTGGCCTGCTCGAAGAGTGTATGCGCGAACACCTTAACGAAACTGCGCCCCGTCGCGTTGCAGTGCTCAATCCGTTGAAACTGGTTATCAACAATTACCCGGCTGGGCAAAGTGAGTTGTGCCAGGCTCCCAATCATCCGCATAAACCTGAATGGGGCAAGCGAGATATCCCCTTCGCAGCAGAATTGTTGATTGAACGCGAAGACTTTATGGCCACGCCAAGCAAGGGCTTCCACCGTCTATCGCCAGGTTCGCTGGTGCGTTTGCGTTATGCCTATGTTGTATGCTGTACCGGGTTCGATAGTGACGCGAGTGGCGAGGTAAGCGCCGTTTATTGTGACTACCTGCCAGAAACACGCTCTGGCACGCCTGGCGCCGACAGCATCAAGGTAAAGGGAAATCTGCACTGGTTAGCGAACGCTCACTCCTGCATTGCAAAAGTGCGGCTGTACGACAGGCTTTTTTTGCAGCCTTCACCTGGTACGAGGCACAGTCAGGGTCAGTCGCTGACGGACAATAGCTTTCTCGACGATCTTAACCCTGATTCGGTACGCGAGATTAACGTTCGGCTAGAGCCAGCGCTAAAAGATGCGCAGCCGGAAGAGCGCTTTCAATTTGAGCGCCACGGTTATTTTGTTGTCGACCAGCACGATAGCAAGGAGGACAAACCCGTTTTTAACCGCACGGTTACGCTGAAAGATTCATGGGGACGGCAATCCGCCGGGGCCAGTCAGGCTGGCAAGATAAAAGGCGCGCGTAGTTAAAATGTTGCTCAACCTCGAAATACGTAATTTCGTTATCGTTGACCAACTGGAGCTGGATTTTGCTGATGGTTTTGGCGCACTGACTGGCGAGACCGGGGCTGGCAAATCCATTTTGGTAGATGCTCTTTCGCTGGTTCTGGGTGAGCGCAGCGACAGTACCCTGGTGCGGACCGGTTGCGACAAGGCGGAAATATACGCGCGTTTTAGCTTGCGTGGCTCCTCCACTGCCAGGCAGTGGCTGGAAAGCGAAGAAATGCTGGACGTAGCCACGCCGGACGAATTATTGCTGCGGCGCATTATTGACGCCAACGGGCGCGGCAGCCGCAGCTGGATCAACGGTGTATCAGCCAACCTTTCCCAAGTACGCGCTGTGAGCGAGCACTTGCTCGATATTCATGGGCAGCACGCACACCAATCCTTGTTACGTGCCGATGCCCAGCGCGAGCTGCTTGACGATCATGCCGGGCTATCGTCTCTGGCAAGCGAGGTGGCAACCGGCTGGCGGCGCTGGCGCGAGGCGGACAAAGCCTTGCAAACAGCCGCCCAGTGCCAAAAAGCAACAGAAGACGAACGGCAACAACTTGAGTGGCAAGTGCGCGAACTGGAAACCTTGGCATTTGACACCAACGAGTGGGCAGAGATTGAGAGCGAGCAAAAACGCCTGGCGCACGCAGCCAGCTTGATAGAAGGTTGCCATTTTGCTCTCGACAGCCTGGCCGAGAGCGAGGTGGCTGTTAGCCGTCAGATCGACGCTGTAGCATCTTGTCTGACAGGTTTAGCCGAGTTTGACGAAGAATTGACCGGGCCAGGCAGGATTGTGCTTTCGATACAGGCGGAGCTGTCCGAGGCAATATCCAGCTTACGCCGCTACAGCGAACGGGTCGAACTAGACCCGCAAAGGCAGGTCGAGGTAGAAGCTCGTATCGCAGCTGTTGAAAACTGTGCCCGCAAATATCGGCTCAACCCAACCGATTTACCACAACAGTTACAGGCCTGGCGTGACCGTTTAGCCCTACTGGAGGCTGGCACCGACCTTAAGGCGCTAACCGAGCGAGTGGAGAAGTTACACACCGCCTATCAGCGGCAGGCAGAGCAGCTCTCGGTGGCACGTCAGAAAGCCGCAGCTGACCTGTCTACGGATGTTAGTAAAATCATGCAGCAATTGGCCTTGGGCAACGGGCACCTTGAAATTGTCCTGCACCGACTGCCAGAAGGCAACGCCCAAGGCCTGGAACAGATCGAGTTTCTGGTTAGCGGTCTGTCTGCCACAGCCGCCAAGCCACTGGTCAGGGTGGCTTCTGGCGGGGAATTGTCACGCATCAGCCTGGCCATACAGGTAGTCACTTCGCGCTCGGCGCAAGTGCCGACGTTGGTATTTGATGAAGTGGATGTCGGAATAGGAGGCGGGGTGGCAGAAATTGTCGGCCGTTTACTGCACGAACTTGGCCAGGAGAGGCAAATTTTGTGCGTGACCCACTTACCGCAAGTCGCTGCCCGCGCCAACTGGCAATGGCTGGTCAGCAAGCAAAATACCGGCGACGCTACACGCTCAACGGTACAAGTGCTCGACGACAATCAACGTATCGCCGAAATTGCCCGCATGCTAGGTGGCGTCGAAACAACCGATTTATCAAAACAGCACGCCAGTGAAATGTTGGGCTTTGCCTGAATCGTTTTATTACAGCCACTGACCGGGAGATATTACGGGATGCCGGTAAGGTCGGCACAGAAATCGCTAAAGCCCATGCAGAACTGGCGTCAACCTGAGCCGAGCATATCCTCCAGCGCTGCCAGTAATTTTGGCGAAGGACACCAGTGATATATACCGCTCGAGGCACCCGGCTTGATACCACGCACAAAAAGATACAGGCAGCCGCCAAGGTGCTGCTGGGGGTCGTAATCGGCAAGGCGTTGCTTGAGATGAAGGTGCAGAGCCAGCGCGTACAAGAGAGCTTGTAGATGGTAGCCGTGTTCAATCATGGCTTCTTCCAGTGCAGGCGGGGCATAATCGGACAACACATTACCCAGATAGTTTGACTTCCAGTCGATCAGATAATAACGACCATCGGCTTCGCAGACCAGGTCAACGAATCCGCGTAGCCAAACTATGGCGCGCCTGCTGGCCAGGGGTTGTATGACCAGACCGTGCTCGTGCATTAACGCACCTAATAGCGCTGTATCCAACTGTGGAGCGTGCAAGCTAAAAGCCCACTCCGCTACCCTCTGTCCTGGCTCTATGCCCCCCAGGCAAAAGGCCCCGGGAGCACCGGGCGACGGCAAAATTACGCTTAATGTTTGTTGCAGCATGACGGTTAGCTGAACCTCCAGCACTTGGCTAGCAGGTAAATCCTGTAAGGAGGATGGAGGTACGGTACGCAATGCTGCTGCAATACTTTGCGGCCACCCGGATGGCTGCTGAAAGTTAACTTGCTCGAACAGGTGGTGAATGCAATCCCCTGCCCAGACGCCAGGCGGAAAAGAGAGTAAATTAGCGCTTGTCGAACCCAACTCGCTTTCTGCGCCAGCTACAGTGTTGTCGGCAAAATGATCACCGGCAAGCAGCACATCGCGCCGCAAATTGGCAGGCGTGCTGCTAGCCTGCATCAGACTACTGAAACTTGCCATGCGCCAAGTGTAATAATCTTTAGCCTGCCGGGTACGCGCCTGCAAGGCTCCGGCAATCTGAGCTGTAGCAGGCGGCGGACTGTCAGCGGTTGGCAGAGCAACGCACTGTAATGTCTGCGCATTGCATTTTTCAGCAAGAGCTTGCCACGCGTTTTCTACTTGCTCGCGGTCAATTTTCAGATCAGGCCATGAATGCGGTTCGCAGGATTCGCCCGCTACCAACCAGTTAAGCAGAGTATTGTTGCCTGCCTTGCTGGCACCATATACCAAATAACAACGATGTATGGCCCGGGTCAGGGCGACGTAAATAAGACGCAATTGTTCGGCCGACCGCTCGAGCGCGGCAGCTGCAATTGCCGCGCCATTCTCGTCCACCGTGTTGTAATCAAGCACAGTGTTGCCTTCACGATCGTGATATTGCAAGCATTCTGCAGCACGTAGCCGCATCTTGGCCGGCTTCCACAGAAATGGGCAGAAAACTACTGCGAACTCAAGTCCCTTTGCGCTGTGAATGGTGACAATTTGCACCAACCGTTCTTCTGACTCCAGGCGGATTTGGGCTTCTTCGCGGCCCTCTTCGCTCTCATCCAGCTGCGCGGTGTGCATCCAGTCGATCAGGCGTTGCAGCCCGCCGTGTCTTCCACTCAAGCTTTCTTGGCGGTGTAGCAATTCGCACAGGTGACGCCAATTGGTAAGGCGCCGCTCACCCATTGCCAGGCTCAGCATACGAGCCGGCAAGTCGCTTTCATCGGCCAGGCGTGACAAGGCAGCATAAATGCCGTTTTCACGGCATATCCGCCGCCAGTTATGCCATTGGCGCAGCAGCTTTTCCAGCGCCGCGCCGTCATTTTCCAACTCCAGGATTGAAGCCGCTTCATAGCCAAGCAGGCTGGTGGTCAAGGCCGCTCGTAGCAAGTCACGACGCGTTCCATTAGCCAGAGCATGCAGGATCAAAAGCAGCTCGGCTGCCTCCCGGCTGGCAAGTACGCTTTGGTTAGACAATTGAGCCGCCGCAATGCCAGCGTTGGCGAGCGCTTCGCGCATGATATTGGCTTCTGCGTGCGTTCGCACCAGCACCGCAATATCAGCTGGAGACAATGGCCGTTCGCCAATACGTATAGCGCCTTTTTCAGCAGCAACCAGCAGACGAGCAATTTCTGATGCGCTGGCGCGCGCCGCTAATGCCTCGCCTTCGCTTTGCAACATTTCCTTGCCATCGTCCGAACATGGTAAGCGCCAGCACGTCAGCGATGCTGTTTCCGACTGATCATGCAGTTGCTGGCGTGGTTTGCTACCCATTGAGGTAGATGCGTAATCAAGCCCGTCTTGCATGAAAGCACGCCCGTTGACGCTAAACAAATGGTTTACCGCTTCAATCAGCCCCTCTTCCGAACGCTGGTTAGTAGTNAGAGTGTAGCGGTATTGCGCCTGCCGTTTGGCCTTCATATAGGTGTGCAAATCGGCTTCACGAAAACTGTAGATCGCCTGTTTTGGGTCGCCAACCATGAAGAAAGCTTTATGTGGCGAGCTGTAAATGCGGTGCAGCAGGGCAAACTGCAATGGGTCAGTATCTTGAAACTCATCGACCAGCGCCACTGAATATCGCGCCGCCAGTGTTGCTGCAAGTCGCTCTCCTCCCGCGCTGTGCAGAGCATCGTACAGGCGTTGGAGCAGATCTTGGTAGCTGATGAAGCGCGCTTGCAGCTTTTGGCGTAATAGCTCTTGTTTGGCCCAGGGCAAAAAACGTCGTATTAGCTCAAACTTCCATGCCCTAACTAGCAATATGAATTCTGCATAGCTTTCTTGCAGGGTTTTTGCCGCGTCGAAAAAAGGATGCGAAGGGGGTGAACATTTTTTTTTTGGCTTGAAGTGGCCGGCGTAAAAAATTTNAGCGTCATCCCGCGGCAAGGGGAGCTCGACCTGNCGGCGGGCGAAATACGTGCTCCATGCTACACGCGCCTTGGCAAGCCGCTCCTCGTCCAGCTTAACATTGGCTCTAAGACTGTTGCGGCTACGCAACAGGGCGTTGGATATGTCGTCTCCGCCACTGGTGTTCCACACATGTTCAGCTTTTTCCCAGGCTTCTTGCAAGCTGAAATAAATAGCCCTGGCTCTTTCCTCATCGACAGAGCTCTCAGGCCAANGCACCTTCGCCAGCGGTTTGTGCAGATGACGTTTGAGAAATTCAGACAGCAACGTCGGTGTGAAGCTTTTTCGTCCTCCAGCCGACAGCCAGGCGATAAACATTGGCGACTCGTTTATTACCTCGCGTCGCCAGAAGTCAATGCTAACGGTGCGCCTGATAAGCGCGTCATCCGCCTGCACCTCCATCCCAAACGGTTGCGCGGCAGTAAATGGAGTGTCGGACAGGGCGCGTTGGCAAAAAGAGTGGATGGTAAAAATGGCGGCTTCGTCAAATAAAGACAAGGCAGCTTGCAAACGTTGCAAGGCACATTTAATGTCCCATGCGTCGCTCGCGCGCCAACGCTGCAACAACCCGTCAATTAGAGGTTCTGACTGTGGCTCAATGGCGCCTCCGTTCTCTTGTGCCACATACTCACGTAGTAATGCAGCTTGTACGCGCACCAACTGCTCGCGAATACGGCTTTTCAACTCGGCAGTTGCAGCCCTGGTAAAAGTAAGCACCAGTAGTTGGTCAATGGTAACGCCTTCCTCAACCAACATACGCAAGGCGAGTACGCTAATGGCCCAGGTCTTGCCGCAGCCAGCCGAAGCCTCAACCAGTGTCTTGCCATGCAATGGACAGTTGAATACGTCTAGCTGCCCATCTGCCGTATATTGCGCTACTTTTTTCATGCTACCCGCTCAAGTTGACCGTACAACGGTTGCATCAACTTTTGCGCCCAATCATAGAATTCGTCATCAAGTTCTTGCCTTTCGGCCAACTGCCACCACCGATCTTCACATTCTCCTTTCCAGTAGCCTGCCGAGCCAAACCACGTCTTTGCCGCCTCCTTTTTCGAACCCTGATTACTAACCATCGCCCAGGCGCTGCGGGGGTAAAAAGCTAAAGGTTGACAAAGCCCGCGCCGGTATGCCAGCAGCAGTAAGCGCATGTTTTCCCTGGCCTCTGACGATGTCATCGGACGCAGACGCCAGCGGCCATCCATGGTATGTAGCCAACTTTGCCGCGGCAGCTCGGTATTGCTGCCTGGCGTGTCATGCCCAGACAGCAGATTCAGCCCCAAGTGTAATACCCAGGCGTTGATAAAATCATAGACGTTGGCGTTGTCATAGCGCCAGATCAACAGCCCGTCTTCCTTGAGCGATTCATTAGCCATTGCGCCAGCTGGTGAGGACAAAGCCCCAATAGTGTCGCGCAACTGCCACCGTTCGCTTGCGCCATGGTCATCGAGCGGGAGTAGAAACTCGATATCGAGTTGAAGCGCTGGCATATCTGCCTTCTGCAAATACAACAGCAAACCTTGCGCGTAATCATGCAAAGAGCTCATCATGCTCTCTAGCTGCTGCATGGCAACCGGCTCTGCGGGCGCAGCCACTTCTTTTAGCGCCAGCGTCATCAGCTGCTGTCTACTTGCTCCAGACAACGCCACTGACAGCAAGCGACTGGCAAGCTGACGCTGCCCCGGCCAAGAAAGCTGCAGCGGCTCCTCATCAACGTAAGTATCGTGCGCTGTCGGAAGGTTAATGCGCATGCGTCGGCGTAGCAGGTACTTGCCACTATGCCGTAAAAAATCCTGTAAGTCAGATAATCCGGGGGATCGCCATTGTTCATCCGGAGATGGCAGCGTTCTGCTAAAAAATGGCGCATCATGCCTGTTTATGACAGCTATTTTTTCGCTGGTGCTTTCTGCATCACGTACGGCAAAGATTGGTGCATTGTTATTCTGCCGCTGCAAAGCTGAGCACCACTCTGTACTGTAGCTAAACAGGCGTAGGTCGCTATCAGGCGAGAAGTAGAGCGGTGAAAAAGGTTGCAAAGGATGCTCTACCACCAGTTGTTGCACTGCCTCGCCACACTGGTCGCGCACTACATCGAGCAGTTCGTTGACCAGGCTGGAAGGGGGCAGCGTAGCATTATCAAGCTCGCGTTTCCCGGTATAACTAATGTACAAGCGTTGGCGGGTCGCGAGCAGGACATCAAGCATAATATTACGTTCGTCTGCCCTTTGCTGGAGATCACCGGGTTGTGGGTGGCTGGCTATGAGGTCAAATTCAATGGCGCGGGCGCCTGCCGGGAAAGCGCCGTCGTTCATGCCGAGCAAGCAAATAACCCTGTAAGGCAAATAGCGCATTGCACCCAAGGCTGAAAAGCTAACCTCACCACCTGGAGTGGCCCCGTGTGTATTTTGCTTGAGAGCAGCAGCCAGGGCCGCCTGTGCCACCTGAGGAGAAAGCGGTGCCTGGTCGGCAAATACCATGCGTCCCTCCAACAATTCGATGGTCGCCAGTACGCGGCGCTTTGCCTGTGGCCAGCCGTTCCCCATTTCTGTCTCCCACTCCCGTGCGCCATTCTCGCTATTGATTGAAGCTGGCGGGAGGGTATCCGTGGCGATAAATTCATTCAACGCCCACCGCCAAATAGCTGGCCATTGTCCGGCCGGGCGCTCAAATTGCATTTTTTGGCACAGTTCCTCCAGCCGTTCTATATAGCTATACAAATGCCCCAACACAACTGCCGATTGACCGGCAAAAGACGCCTGTGCGGCCTTGCCGTTAAACGATCTTGTTCCATCGCCAAGCGCATAACCGATCAGCAAACGCTCAAGCGCGTCGCGCCAGGTATGACGGTGGCCTGGCGGCAACCCGAGGCTCTGGCGATGCCTNGCGTCCAGGCCCCAATGCAANCCAGCGTCGGCAAGAGCTGTTTGCAGGCTATCAAGTTCAGATGCGTTAAGCGCAAAACGGGCCGCAACCGGTGGTAAGCGCAACAGTTCAAAAACTTCACTAAACGTCCAACGCCCACNTGCGCATTCGAGCAAGCCCAGTAAGGCCGATTCAACCTGATTTTGTTCGGTTTCGCCAAGTCCGCTGATGCGCCACGGCACATCGCCGCCCGCAAATACTGCCTCGATCAATGGCGCGGCACTGCCAAGGGCAGGCGATAGAACCAGAATATCGCTCGGTGTCGGTCCATCTGGCGCATCCAGCATGGCAAGAAGCTGGTCGTAAAGCACTTCAAGTTCTCGTCGTAACGAGTGACAAACATGTATTTCCAGGCTGCGGTCATCCTGCGCCAGTTTCCATTTGGTCGGCGCGCGCATTTGCAATATGTCATCCTGTATGAGTTGCAACAGGCTGAGCTTCAATAGCCCATTGGCGTAGTTTGGCGCGACAGAGGCTTCGTTTGCATGGTAGGTGTTTGACTCAAGCACCGTTTCTGCGCGCTCTTGCAACATGGTAAAAAGCGTGCGTGTNGTTTGCCCCCAAGCTGCGAGCATTGGGTGTCCCTGGTTGTAGTACAACGCGTTGCTCTTCTCCCCGTCCAGCCGCGCCANACTTTTGGGCGTAATAATGTCATGCCAGTATTCCTGACACGGATTGAGCAGATGACAGTAGATCTCTATCTGCTCAGCCAGGCGCAGAAAAACATCCAGGTATAGAGGTTGTAGAGTCGGCAGGCAGAAGAGGTCAACACGAGGCGGCAACTGGGCTACCGCATCATCATTGGCATTTAATACGGCGAAAAAACTGTCCACCGGATGTTGTGCTGGTAACTTGAGCGCCGTCAGCAACTGACGCCATANCTCGGCTTGCCAGGCCGCATCTTGCGTTGTTAGTGACTGTCGGCCCTCGCCCCAGGCTTGTAGCCACGACGGACGATAAACGCTGTAATCAGCAAACAATTGAGCCAGTTCCTGAGCCAGTTCAAAACGCATTAGGTCATCGGCTGCCGACAAGTAGTGAGCCAGACGCGGATGTTGCGCTGTCCACTTGCCGCTCAACAACGGCAAAATGTTCCACAACAAGTCTGGAGGATTAAATGGCGAGCGTTCGGCCACCGGCACCAGGCGGGTTATTTGTTGCCATAGCCACTCTCCGGTATAGCTGAAATTAAGCCCGGCAGCGATACCGGTTTGTGCCGCTAATGCCAGTTGCAGGTCTCTTGCCTGCGCGCTACCAGGGACGATAATCTCGCGCATGGCAAACGGCGGCAGAACCTCGCATTGCCACGAGTCAAGCATTTGCTGGCGCAATATTTCGTAACGGTTTGAACTATACAGATGAAACATCAAACTGCGCCAGCGCCGGTGCGTGGTCGGAAGGGCGTGGCCATTTGCGAGGCGTGCGGTCTATGGATGCCGCTGTGCATCGTCTGGCGAGCGTAGCCGATAACAGTATATGATCTATACGCAAGCCGAGGTTTTTTTGGAAACCGAGCATTCGGTAATCCCACCACGAAAAACTCTTTTCTTTTTGACTAAAAAGGCGAAAGCTATCTGCCATGCCCAGATCCAGCAAGGATTGCCATGCCTCCCGTTCNGCGTGCGAACACAGGATCTTGCCACTCCAGGAAGACGGGTCGTGCACGTCTTCGTCCGTTGGCGCGATATTAAAATCGCCAGCTAACACCAACTGTGAATGCGCCGTCAGCTCTTCTCGCAACCAATGGCTAAGAGCCCGCAACCATTTGAGCTTGTAGTGATATTTTTCACTTTCCACCTCTTGCCCGTTGGGGACGTAGGCGCTGATAACGCGCAATGGTTGTCCGTTTAACGGGTGTACCGTCGCAGCCAGCAAGCGCTTTTGTTCATCGTCAAAATAGGGATTTTCGTACAGAACAGCATCAGTTTGAGCAACGCTTGGGCACCGCGTCAAAATTGCAACGCCATTGTAGGTTTTTTGGCCGACACAAATAGAGTTATAACCAGCCGCCAGCAATTGCTCATGCGGAAAACGCTGATCCTCCAGTTTCGTTTCTTGCAGGCAGACGATGTCAGGTGTATTGGATGCCAACCAGTCAAGCAGGTGCGGCAAGCGCACATTGAGCGAGTTCAGATTCCAGGTAGCCAGCAGCATATCCGGTTAGCTTCCAGCAGCGTCGGCTTGATCTAGTCTGCCTCGACCGGGGGAGGTTGTTTTTTTTGCAGCATGGCGCACATGTTGGCCAGCTTGTCGCGTAACTCGCGCCGGTCGACGATCATGTCTATGGCGCCCTTTTCAAGCAAAAACTCGGCACGCTGAAAACCTTCCGGCAAGGTTTCACGTACCGTTTGCTCAATGACGCGAGGCCCGGCAAAGCCTATCAGCGCGCGTGGTTCAGCAATTACCAGATCGCCCATAAAGGCAAACGAGGCAGAAACCCCACCCATTGTAGGGTCGGTCAACAGCGAGATAAATGGCTTGCGAGCTTTTTCCAGACGGGTAAGCGCCGCCGTTGTCTTGGCCATTTGCATTAATGACAATAAACCTTCTTGCATGCGTGCTCCGCCGGAAGCGGCAACACAAACAAAAGGGCAACCTGCCGTCACAGCCGCATTTACACCGCGCACAAATCGCTCTCCGAGCACAGACCCCATTGAACCACCCATAAACTCAAATTCAAAGACAGCCAGCACTACCGGCGCAGTTTTGATCGTGCCCTGCACAACTACCAGCGAATCGGTCTCGCCGGTTAGTTTGGCGGCGTTCATCAGCCGTTCGGGGTATGGCTTGCTATCCTTGAACTGTAGACTGTCTACCGGCAGTACTTCCTGACCTACTTCCAGTCTGCCTGGCCCATCAAGCAACAGATCGACCCTTTTTCGCGCTGAGATACGATGGTGGTAGGAACACTTGGGGCATACGTGCAGGTTATGCTCCAGATCGCTACTGTAGAGTACTTCTTCACAGGAGGGGCATTTGGCCCACAATCCTTCGGGCAGTGTGTTACGTCGCGCCGAACCTTGCTCGTGCTTGATTTTGGGAGGGAGAATTTTATTCAGCCAGCTCATGTTTATTTCTTTCACCCATGCTGTCAGGCAGCAGCATCCACGCCATGTCTTAATTCGGCAGCCAGTTGATAGACGTGCTCACATACATCTTTGCCAGCTGCTTGTTCAATGCACTCTATTATGCGGCTTCCAACCACCACGGCGTCTGCCAGACAGGCAACCCGCCGGGCCGAATCGGCGTCACGAATGCCAAAACCTACACCGACCGGCACCCGGACGGTCTGTCGTATTGCCGGCAAGCGTTGCGCGATCTGCTCGATGTTTAAGTTGTGCGACCCGGTTACCCCACTGAGAGCTACATAATATATATAACCGCTCGCCAGAGTTGCTACATGTTCGATACGTTCCTGCTGCGAAGTAGGCGCCAGCTGAAAGATGAGATCCAGACCAACCTCCTTCAACGCCATAGCGAAGGTTGCGGCCTCCTCCGGCGGATAATCGACAATTAGTACGCCGTCTACCCCTGCTTGCGCAGCCGCGGCGGCAAATGCCTTGACGCCCATGGCTTCGACCGGGTTAGCATAACCCATTAGCACTACCGGTGTCTTGCTATTTTCCTGGCGGAACTCACTCACCATTGCCATCACGTCTTGCAGCCGCACTCCCTGCTGCAAAGCCAGCTCGGAAGCACGCTGAATAGTCGGCCCGTCAGCCATTGGGTCAGAAAAGGGTATACCCAGTTCGATAATATCGACGCCAGCCCTGACCAGAGTGTGCATCAGAGGCACACTCTGGTCCGGCTGTGGATAACCTGCGGTAATAAAAGGTATCAACGCTTTTTTTCCGGCAGTTTGCAAAGCCGAAAAACAGGCCTCGATCCGCCTCACAGGTTGATCTCCGCACGCTCGGCCACGCTGTAGATATCCTTGTCACCGCGGCCCGACAGGTTAACCAGCAATATTTGCTCCTTACTCATTTTCGGCGCCATTTTCGCCGCGCAGGCCAACGCGTGCGAAGACTCCAGCGCTGGTAAAATACCCTCATAGCGACAAAGGTCGTGAAAGGCACGCAGAGATTCATTATCGGTGGCGCTGGTATATTCTGCGCGCGCTGTGTCCTTCAGCCAGGCGTGCTCCGGCCCAACGCCGGGGTAGTCCAGACCGGCTGAAATTGAGTGAGTTTCGATAATTTGCCCGTCGTCATCTTGCAATAAATAGGTGCGATTACCATGCAAAACGCCGACACGGCCACATGCCAGTGAGGCAGCGTGCCTGCCACTTTCCAAACCGTCACCGGCGGCCTCAACGCCAATGAGTCGGACTTCTGAAAACGGAATATATGGATAAAAAATCCCCATGGCGTTTGAACCACCACCTATGCAGGCGATGATGGCGTCTGGTTGACGGCCTGCCAACTCTGGCATTTGTAGCAGGCATTCTTCACCAATAATCTTCTGAAAATCGCGCACCATAGCCGGGTAGGGGTGTGGCCCGGCTACTGTGCCGATAATATAAAAGGTATTATCAACGTTGGTCACCCAGTCGCGCATTGCTTCGTTAAGAGCGTCTTTAAGGGTTTTGGAGCCGGAGTCTACAGGCCTTACCGTCGCCCCTAACAGCTTCATGCGATATACGTTGGCCGCCTGGCGACGGATGTCCTCACTTCCCATGTATACGACGCATTTCATACCATAACGCGCGGCGACCGTCGCGCTGGCTACACCGTGTTGTCCGGCACCGGTTTCTGCAATAATGCGCTCTTTGCCCATCCGCCTGGCTAGCAGCGCCTGACCAACTGCATTGTTTATTTTGTGCGCGCCTGTATGGTTCAGGTCTTCGCGCTTGAGGTATATTTGCGCTCCACCCAACATGTTTGACCAGCGCTTTGCATGATAAATAGGCGACGGGCGGCCAGTATAGTGTTTGAGTTCCGAAGCAAATTCAGCTGCAAAATTACGGTCTGCGCACGCCTCACGATAGGCTGACTTTAGCTCGTCCAACGCTGCAAACAGCGTTTCTGCTATAAAAACGCCACCGTATGGGCCAAAGTGGCCTTCGGCATCCGGAAGATTATAGGCTTGCACGATGTGTTATTTCCTTTTTCTTCGTCTTCTCTGGCTCTGATTTGGATCACACCAGAGTAATGTCAGAGTCTGGCTTGTGTATTTGCGTCGGCGCTTTTAACAGCGTCTACGAAGGCGCGCATCTTGTCAGCGTCTTTTATGCCAGCTGATGTCTCTACCCCGCTAGAGACATCTACTGCTGCCGGTCGCACTCTGCCAATCGCCTCACCGACATTTTCGGCATCAAGACCACCGGCTAGCACGACCGGCAAGGGCAATCTTTCTGGTACCTGAGACCAGTCAAAACTGCGCCCCTTGCCACCATAACCTTCAACGTGCGCGTCAAGCAGCAGGGCGCGTGCGCCTGCGGCAGCATAATTCTCGGCATATTGTACCAAATTGAATGTTGGCGTTATGCGCGCCGCCTTTATCCATGGCAGTGACCAGCGGGNACATTCTGCCGCTTTTTCCTCGCCATGAAATTGCAACATACTTAANGGNGCGCTCTTAAGCACCTCATCAATAGTTTGTGATGCAGCATTTACAAACAGGCCAACGGCATTAACGAAAGGCGGCAGAAGCTCGATTAGCCGTTTGGCATCTGTTGGAGCGAGATAACGTAAGCTGGGCCGATAAAAAACCAGGCCAATGGCGTCTACCCCCAACCCAACGGCAGCATCTACATCGCTTGCGCGGGTCAGACCGCATATCTTTATGCGAGTGGGCATTGATATTTATCTCTCTATCAGGTAGCGAAAATACCGAACTGCGGCGAGTTGCCATAGCGCTCCAGCGGCAGAGGATGCGCCGGAGGGTATTCAGGAGCCACGAAGTATAAGCCATCGGGGGGTGATGTGGGCGCGGCAAGGCTGCGTTCGCCTTGTTGCAGCAATTCGGTGATCCAGCGNGCGGGTTTTTTGCCTTGACCTACCCATAACAGCGAACCGACCATATTACGTACCATGTGTTGTAAAAATGCATCGGCAACAAACTCGAAATAATAACAATCCTCCTGCTGACTAACACGAGCTTGCAACACATGGCGACGCGAAGTTTTTGCCTGGCATTCGGCGGCGCGAAAAGCCGAGAAGTCGTGCTCACCAAGCAAGTGTTNAGCCGCTTTTTGCATTGGTTTGAGAGACAACGGCAGGTGCGCCCAACCTACGCGCCCTGCCAGCAACCCTGGGCGCGAGGCGCGATTGAGCAGCACATAACAATAACGACGCGACAAGGCGCTATAGCGTGCGTGAAAGTCACTCGCTACCGGGATCGCCCAACGTACAGCGACGCTTGCCGGCAAGTGGGCATTCACTCCTCGAACCCAGGCATTAATCGGGCGCTCTACCGGTGAATCAAAGTGCACAACTTGACATATAGCGTGCACCCCGGCGTCGGTACGCCCGGCGCAGATAGTTGACATTGGTTGATTGGCGATTGCCGCCAACGCTGATTCCAGTTTGGCCTGTACGGTATTTGCGTTGGGTTGGACCTGCCAGCCACTATAGGCAGCGCCGTAGTATTCCAATCCCAGCGCCAGCCTGTCACTACCAACTAGTGCATTTTCAGCCACGCATTAGTCGCTATTCATAATCGGGCATGGAAGCCAGGTCTACAGGTGCTGCAGCATGGCATGCGCTTTATCTATTTGCTGCTGCGAGCCTTCTCCTATGACCTCCTGCAGCAATTCGCGCGCGCCATCCTGATCGCCCATTTCTTCGTAAGCCTTGGCAAGATCCAACTTGGTGTTGATCTCGTCCCACTGTCCACCTTTGGTATCAGCTTCCAAGCGGGACGCATCCTGCTCTGCCAGATCTAGGTTGATTGAGCCAAAATCGAAGTCAGGCTGGGTTGCTTCGTCACTGTCAAACGACAAATCGACATCAGCATCGTTACCGTCTGTTTCCTGGGCAATCTCATCAGCTGGCTGCTTGTCGTCGCCAGTATCCACCACGCCGGCGCCAAATAGGGAGCCAACAAGAGGTTCCATCTGTTTCGCCCCTTCTTCAGGCCTTTCTTCCTGCTCTCTTTCATCGGCAGATTGCTCATCCACCTGCAACTCACCAAAATCAAACGCAGAATCAGTAAGATTGTCCACTTGCTGGTTGGTTGCTTTTTCCTCTACATCCTTGCCGTCTTTGTCCTGATCCTCTTCACTGGCCGGTAGTTTGTGCGCCCCTGCCTCTAATGCCCCACCTCCAAATACAGAACCAGTAAAGGCAGCCATTTGTTTGTCAACAGCCTTGTCCTCTTGCTCTTTATTTTCTTGTGCATCATCATCGTCTGCTGATNGCTCGGTGGCAGTTAATGCTGCGAAGCCGAAAACAGAGCCGGTAAGGGGGGCCATTTTTTTATCAGTGGCCGCGTCGTCTGTTTCTGCTACTTTCTGATCATCAGGATCCTGATCAACCGACAGGTCAATATCCAGCATNTCTCCTTCATCTCCGCCATCGAGCGGCTGGATNAAGGTGCCCTGCATTGAAAAATCGCTATCGGACATTGCAGGTAGGGGAGCGCTTGAGGCTGGCTCAGGTTGCTGCGTCGGGTCACTTTCAGGCTGATGAGCTGGCACATTCGGTGTCGGCGAGGCTTCAGGCTCGTCTGCCATATCAAGGTCGTCAAAATCCAACTCGGTTGGCAAAAGAGAAACTGGCTCTTCTGCCGTTCCACCCGTGTCCTGAACCATACTATCGAGATCTAGTGGCTGTGCTTCTTCTTCGCTACTCTCAGGCAACAATTGATCTGGCTGCGGCTGTGCGGCCTCTACCTCCGCTGNCGGGCTACTGTCGTCGTCTCTCAACTCCATGTCTACCGTCTGTGATATGGGGGCTTCTGCCGACGGAGGAGAGGACGGGGTATCTTGTGCGACAGGCTGTGGCGTAGTCGCAGGTACGTCAAAGTCCATTGCCAAATCTTCCAATTCGCCCTTGTCGTCCGCCGAGTCTTCCGGCTGCGATAAGGGGACTTCTGCCGACGGAGGAGAAGACGGGGTGTCTTGTGCAACAGGTTGTGGCGTGGCAGCAGGTACGTCGAAGTCCATTGTCAACTCTTCCATTTCGACCTTGTTGTCCGCCGAATCTTGCATGGCAGCGCCTGTTGCCGCCACTGCTGCAACCCCTGCCGCAGCCGCTNCTCCCAGACTTCCCGTTTGCTTTGCCGCAGGCTCTGCGGACTCAAAATCTAAAGGGCTGTTCTCTTCTGGCACCTCTCCTTTCTGAGGATCCTGGTCACTACTTGCTGCGCCAGATCCACCGTAGAGAGGATTGTCGGGATCAATNGAGCGTCCCATTTCCGATGCTTTTTCCCAATCTTCNCCAGTGCCGTTGCACTGGGCATACAATTCACTTGCCACGACTTCAAACTGGGAACTCATGTTACGCTTGGAGTAAATTTCAAGCAGCTTGACGTGCACCTCTGTACGCGTCGGATCGCGCTGCATGGCCTCTGTAAGAATTTCTTCTGCCTGGGCATCACGACCATAGGCTATATATACATCAGCCTCCGCCACCGGATCAACATCATCCGTGTCAATGCTGCCAAGGCCAGCTTGGCTAAAGTCAGTCAATGGAGCTGGTTCCGCGGCTCCTCCTGCTAGGCTACTCGACTCTTCACCCTCGTGACGACCTTGGTACACGGATGCGGGACTGGCAGAATCACGTCGCGAATAATCACTGTCGCCCATCGAGGAATCAGCGCTGGAAATATCAGAGAAATCTGACGTTGAGGAATAGTCGCTATATTCCTCATCACTGTACTCACGCTGCTCTTTCCGTTTACGTAGGTAGATAAACGCTCCTACGAGTAAAAGTATCAGCAAGATAGGCAGTAGTAATACGCCAAGAGCAAGATCACCAAACAGGCCGCCCAGATCCGAGAGCGCATCTATGAACGTGTTGACATGGTATGAAACAGCCCCAATCGGATCATCAAACAGATCAGGCGCCCCGACTGGCTCAGTGTTATCTATCTCCTTGATTTTTTTCTCCGCCTTCGGCTCTGGGCTTTCTTGTGGCGGTAAAAGGGTGGCGTTCGGCGGCAGGGAAGGAGTTGTTTGCGTTACCTTTTCGACGCTTACGTCTTCCTTGCCCAATGATGACTCTGACTCTACTCCCTGCTTGCCCTGCAATTTAGCCAACTGCTCTGCCTTGTTTGCCAACTCCTTCTGCATTAGCTCCTCTACTTGCTCGAGCTCACTCAGGCGCACCTTTGGGTTGCCAATATCTTGTGTTGCGGCCAGCAATGCCGCAAAATCATGCGTTTTCTGCTCGCTTTGACCCTCAGCGGTATTTTGCAGTTTCGCCAACTCTGTAATACGCATGGATAGTAATTTTTGTTGGTCAACCAATGTGCCTTCCAGCGTCGCTATACGCGTTTGCACATCTTCCGATTTCTTGCTGTCGATTACGTCTGTTTCAGCCTGTACAGCTTTGTCGGCCCCTGCTTGAGTTTTTTCCTCGGCGGCTTTTTCCGTCGGGGTGACTTTAACTGTGTCATGGCCTTTCTCAGTGTCTGGTTTGGTATCCACCCGAGNGCTAATTTGCCCGGAAGCAGAGGCGCTTTCGTCTTGCTCCTCACCTTGCGTGGGCGCAAACGTATCTTCGGTTTCTTCGGCCGCTGCCGCCAACTGGTTCCGATAATTACGCCATTCGGCTACATGCGTACGATAAACCCGGCGCGCCTCCCTACGTGATGAGCGGGCCAGGGTGTTGGCACCCGGAATGGTCAGCACTGTGCCAGCACGAACCAGATTCAGGTTGTTATTTATAAAGGCGCTACGGTTGCTACGGTAAATGCCGACCAGCATCTGCTCCAGCGAAACGCCTGGCACACGGTTCGCACGCGCAATTGCCGACAGTGTGTCGCCACGCACAACTCTCACTTTGTTTCCACCAAAATTTCTTTGCCTCTTGCCAGCCAGCCCGGCCAACTTGTCACGGTTAATGCGGGTAACTACAACACGCGGAGTACCACTAATAGCGCCAGCTGCTGATCCACGCGGGGCTTGTTGGCCGTATGCACTTCCCCCGGTAGTTAGTGTTGGTACAGTTGTACGCCGCTGCGGTGGCCACAGTGGCACCTCGCCGTTAACCACGGAAGGAATATTGCCGCTTTGCGCGTTACCTGTCTGGTATGGCGTAATGCCAGGGGTAGTTGGCGCGGGATAGCCAGGCTGGTTGGCTGCTGCCTGTGGAAGCGGGGGCGGATAGGGGGCGTACTGTGGTGTAGTAACAGTATGTGGCGTGTAGGGAGCGGGAGTGGGAGCTCGCGCAAGCGTCGCGGGGACAGGCGGCGGTGCAGGCTCAGGCATTGGAGCCGACGCAGTGCTCGCGTAGGGCGAGACGCCACCTCCGCTACGGGCTGGATCAAGCAACAACGTGTACCCACGTACGACCTGACCACCGGACCAGCTGCCTTCCAGCAAGAAATCCAGGAATGGATCCTGGACAGCCCCCGCCGTCGTTACCTTTATGATCGGCGTGCCTTGCGCGTTGCGCGCCACGGCAAAGCGTAAATTGCTAAGCGTGCTGCCGTAGTAAATACCCGCCTTATCAAAGGCATCCGGAGAAGCCAATCCTACCTTGAGGCTATCTATTTCCGCCTGGGTGCCGATCAGAGCGATTTCCGCCAGCAATGGTTGCCCAAGAGCAGAAAATGTTTTTGCCTGACCAAAGCCGAGCGCCCAAACCGGGGCAGCAACAAGCTGGAGGACGCAGCACATCAAAAGCCCAAAGATATAGTTGACATTGCGTACATGACGCGCCGACGACATCTCCAGGGACTCAAGCACCACTTTAGCGATTTTGAATATTCCTGAACGGTAATAATTGCCCATACGCTATTCTAATAATTTTATTGGACTTTTGCTAATCTCTATAACACATTAAAAAGCAATTAATGCTCTAAGGAAGCGACACCAGCAACCAACCTCTACAAACCGGATCATCGAGCACGCCGAAGGTACCATTGGGCGTATTGTTAGGCAAGTCAACGGTGGGTGCATCTATTAATGTTTCGAAATAATAATGTGTGCATGCGTTTAGTTATTCGCAGCTGCGCAGAGTCGAGATAGCGCTCACTCCAAAAGAGCGGGACCTTGCCGAAGTGCGTGATGTTATCACACCGAGAACGCCCAACAAACCAGCCATTTAAACAAACTCGCTTTGAGCCAAAGCGGATATTCTCTCCAGCATGGTTGCCGTGCTTGCCACTTGATATGCAATTACCCATACCTGGATACCAAGTGCAGTAGTGACTGTTTGAGGAGTTTGTACGAACAGCTTGATAGCGTCCTTTTCCGTTAGCAGGATGGCTTCCGGTTTTGATTCGGTGGGCAATAGCGTGATAGTCCTTATTATTTCGGCCAGACTAAGCGGATAGTGGTCACGGTAATAATGCGGGCTAACCTGTACCCCAAGCGCTACCAGCGCTTCTGTCACGCGCCAGCCGCGTGCAACTGTACAAAACAGATGGCAACGCTGACCAAATAGAGTTTCAAAGCCCACCAAGTTGCACGTGTCGTGACGCGTTAGTTCTTCTAGCTTGTACAAGCCATGCAAGCCGGGTGTCAGACACTCGAATTGATCGAAAGAGGCTCCCCCGGCAGCTAACCAGCTATCATCTTCCACTCCATCTGTACGCACCAGCAGACGTGGAACCTGCTGTTTACCGGTGCTTGATGAGCTATCTCCCGCGCCATGGGGTGGCCATGATTCCCGCAACGGTCCAGCAGGGAGATGTAAACGATTACCCAATCCCGACTCCGTCCACAATACCAACTCCAGGTCGCGTTGAAAGCTGTAATCTTGCAAACCATCGTCGATTAAAACAATGTCAATGTCAGTTTGGGCCTTAAGCATGCGTTCCAGAGCCATACCACGTGGCCGCCCAATCCAAACGTAGGCATTCGGGCAACGGCAATAGATCAGACAGGCCTCGTCTCCTGCGCTAGCAAAGGTGTCTTGACTTGACATCGCTCGCGGTGACAAGTCAGGGGCCTTATAGGCATGCGCCAGTACGCCAACTTGTAGCCCAAGTTTGGCAAGCTCCTTGCACAGTGAGATAACAAGCGGCGTTTTTCCACTGCCGCCAACGCTTATGTTGCCTACCACCACTACAGGCCTGTGCAAGCGCGCGGCTTTCCCTATCTTCCTGGCTAGCCAGCGCCGAATCGCTGCGATGGGCCTGAATAGCAGACCAAGCGGCCAGAGCAACGCCGCCACTAACCACCACAACGGATATCTCCTATACCAGGTGGCCTCAATGCAAAGAGCCAGGAAGTCCATTAAGCGTGACACTATTTATTCGACAGTTTGCTCTCCACGCCCTCAAAATAGTAATTAATGCTATTGATTGTCTTGTCGTCCATGGTTTCGCCATCCTCCAGCACCAACTTACCATCCTGATTTCTGATAGGACCGCTAAACACCTTGAAACTACCTGCCTTGAGTCGTTGCTCAATCTTGGCCACACTGGCTTTGATATCCACAGGAACAACACTATTTAGCTGTGCGGTTTTAATCATCCCCTCCTTGTATCCGCCCCAAATGTTTTCTGGCTTCCAGTCATTGTTAATAATCCGGCGCATGACCTTGGTGTAGTAGTCCCCCCACTCATGTATGGTCGCCGAAAGATGGGTTTTTTGACCATATTTTGACATGTCGGAATGGTAGCCGAAAGCAAACTTGCCTTTTTCTGCAGCAGCTTGCACGGTGGCAGTTGATTCAGTGTGGTGCGTCAGAATATCAGCCCCTTGCGAGATAAGCGTTTGCGCAGCTGACCTCTCCCTGCCAGGGTCGTTCCATGAGTTAACCCAAATTACCCGAACTCTGGCTGAAGGGTTAACACTGCGGGCGCCGAGGACAAAGGCATTAATGCCTTGCAGAACTTCAGGAATTGGAAAGGAGGCAACATAACCGAGAATATTGCTCTTGGTCATTTTGCCGGCTACAACTCCGTTCACGTAGCGCCCCTGGTAAAAACGGGCGTTGTAGTTGCTGAAATTACTGTTATTCGATTTGTAACCAGTTGCGTGCAGGAAAGCGACGTCTGGAAATTGTTGCGCGACTTTTTGCATGTGGTTCATATAGCCAAAACTGGTGGCAAAAATCGCCTTGCAGCCAGAAACCGCCATTTCCCGAATAACACGTTCTGCATCCGGGCCTTCCGGTACATTTTCAACAAAACTGGTTTTCACCTTTCCGGCCATGGCTTTTTCCATCTCAAGCCGTCCCTTGTTATGCTGATACGTGAACCCGACTTTTCCAACCGGGATTACGTAAACAAAACAGGCCTTGGTCGCCTTCGCCACCGCGTGGTTTCCAAAAGCCAGTGGAAATCCCAAGGCGCCGAATAGCAGCGCGCCTTTCATAATCATGGATGAGAGACCAGGTCTCATATATTGCTCCTTCAGATTGTTGCCAGGTTCTTGAATGGTGGTCTTGCGCCGATTGTAACAACAGCAGCGAACGACAGCTTCTAACAGTCATGTCGCCAGGGTTGGGCGAGCGAAGCCGGGGAGTTTACGCGTACCAGCAACCGATTTCTGGAGATTATTACCAGTACTACAATTGTCGCCAGATACGGCAGGGCAGACAATAGCTGCGACGGCATATTGATTGGCAAGCCTGAGCCTTGTATGAAAAGCTGCGCTATCAAGACGCCACCGAACAGGTAGGCGCCAAGCATAATGCGCCAGGGGCGCCAACTTGCAAAAACGACCAGTGCCAAGGCAACCCAGCCTTTGCCAGCGACAATGCCTTCTGACCAGATAGGAGTGTGAAAAACCGACAGAAAACCTCCACCCATTCCGGCCATTGCACCGCCGAAGAGTACAGCGCCATAGCGGTAGCGTGTAACCGGGTAGCCAAGCGCATACGCCGAGGATGGGGATTCACCAATCGCACGCAAGACCAGACCGGGCCGGGTGCCGTACAAAAACCAGATGAGCAGAGCAAATATTGCCCATGAAACATAAACTATAGCTTGTTGGTTAAACAGCGCCTCACCGATAACCGGAATATCTGCAACAAGCGGTAAACGTATAGCTGGGATGGCTTGCAGGCTTTCACCCTCGTAGAACTTGCCAATAAATGCAGACAAACCAGTGCCAAAGATAGCCAGAGCCAGGCCTGAGGCTACCTGGTTAGCCAGCAATGTAATAGTCAGGAAGGCAAAAATTAGCGATACAAGCATGCCGGCCATAATGGCGGCCAATGCCCCTGGCAAGGGGTTATCAAAGTACAGCGTTGTAGCAAAGCCGACAACCGCCCCTAGCGCCATCATGCCTTCCACTCCCAGATTGAGAATCCCGGATTTTTCGCAAACCAGCTCTCCGAGAGCGGCAAAAATAAGCGGTGTCCCAGCTACTATGGTTGCTGCCAGTATGGAGGTGATAATTTGTGCTTCCATGAACTCATGCACCCCACCTGAGTGGCCATGCCATGCGGCAGCGGTAACCGGTTAAAACATCGCAACCGAGCAAGAAGAAGAGCAGCATGCCCTGGAAAACGTACCCGATAGACGCAGGAATCGACAGGTAATATCGTGCCTGCTCGCCCCCCAGGTAAAGCAGGGCCATAAGCAGCCCGGCAAGGACTATTCCAAACGGATGCAAGCGACCAATAAAGGCGACGATAATGGCGGCGAAACCGTAGCCGTTTGAGATGTATTCAGTTAATTGCCCTGCTGGCCCGCTGACTTCCGCCATGCCAGCTAAACCAGCCATACCACCACCGGCGAGCATGCCTGTCCAGACAACACTGTTACTGGAAAACCCGGCATAACGCATAGCTGATCTGGCATAGCCGTTTAGCTGCATCTTGAAACCGGCAAAACTGCGGAAGATAAAAACAAAGGATAACAACAGCAACAAGATGGCAAGCAGGCTAACGACGTTAACACGGGCGCCTTCAAGCAAAATCGGTAACAGTGCATTGTCGGGAAAGACTTTGCTCTGCGGGAAGCCATATCCACCCGGATCCCTCCAGGGACCGTGTATAAGCCAGGAAGCCGCCAATTGCGCAATATAAACAAGCATCAGCGAGACCAGTATTTCGTTGGCATTGAATTGAACTCGCAGCCACGCAACAATGGCGGCTAAAAGCATTCCCCCCAGCAAACCGGCCAGCATCATTTGGCCAAGAAGCACAACAGAGTTTTGTTGCTCTCCGGCATAGAGCACAACGCCTGTCGCAGCTACTGCGCCGGCGATATATTGCCCTTCCGCTCCAATATTAAACACGCCAGCCCGGAATCCAATGGCTAATCCGGTGGCAATCATTATTAGCGGCGTGGCTTTTAAAAACAGTTCTGCCAGTCCATATGTACTTTTAAGTGGATTAAGGAATATAACTTCATAGGCATGCAGCGGGCTTATCCCCAGCATGGCGAAGATTAACGAGCCAAAAATAAAAGTGAGGGCAACGGAAAGCAACGGCGCCACAATGTGCATCCGCCCAGACAAGGTGGGACGCCTCTCAAGCCGGACAAACATACGGGCTTCCAGATACAGTATGCCGAGATTGGCTTGCTGTCCACTCGCCGCTCATCCAGAGTCCGATCTCCACCAGATTACTCTCCTGTACTCTCTTTGCTGGTGAAAGCCTCCCTTTGGCAAGGACAGCAATACGATCCGCGACTTCCATAAGTTCCTCAATTTCCTCTGAAAATATCAGGACCGCAGCTCCCTGCTCGCGCAATTCATGCAACTGTTGGCGAATAAAACTGGCAGCACCCATGTCTAGCCCCTGGGTGGGGTAAGCAAGCAACAGAATTTTAGGCGCTTGTAATACTTCACGCCCGACGATGTATTTTTGCAAATTCCCTCCAGACAAAGTATCTGCCTTCGTATTTACACCGGCGCAACGCACGTCAAACTGCTCTATGCAGTCTCGCGTAAACCTGTGTACAGTTGGGAATTTGATCAAAAACCTGCCTGATGGTGGTGGCCTAAGCATGGTAAGCATAGCGTTCTCGGATAACGTCATTTGCGCTACTGCCGCACGACCAAGGCGCTGCTCCGGAACATAACCGAATCCCAATTTTCGCCTTTCCCGCGGCGAACACTTCCCAACCTGCCGTCCACACATTTGCACGCAGCGCTTATCAGTCAAGAGCTGTTCACCTGAGATGACGGACATCAGCTCTGCCTGACCATTGCCGACGACTCCGGCAACGCCAACAATCTCACCGGCGCGCACCTCAAGATGGATATCACGCAAATCTACTGCATGCGTTTTCGGTGAGGCAAGTGAAACGCCTTCCAGGCGAAGTAACACAGGACCGCCTTCCATTGCACTGCCGTGCTCACAAACCGGCAAGCCTTTGCCGACCATCATGCGTGCCAGAGATGCGGACGATTCCTCGCCAGGCCTGCATCTACCGACAACCTTGCCAGAGCGCAACACGGTTGCGGTGTGGCAAAACCGTCGGACCTCCTCAAGCTTGTGGCTAATGTACAGAATGCTACAACCCTCACCAGACAGTTTTTCCAGAGCCGCAAAGAGCTTTTCTGACGCTGACGGCGAAAGAACCGAGGTGGGTTCGTCCATGATCAGCAAGATTGGTTTTTGCAGTAGACAACGAATAATCTCGATACGTTGTCGTTCTCCCGCCGACATGGAAAGCAAACGGCGATAAGGATCGACAGGCAGACCATAGTAGTTGGAGACATCTGCTATTTGTTCGGCAAGTTCGACCAGATTTGTCCTGCCAGCCAATCCCAAGGCAACATTCTCGACAACACTCAGCGTTTCAAAGAGAGCAAACTGTTGAAACACCATGCTTATTCCAAGGTCGCGTGCTATGGAGGGATGGTTAATCTCGACCGGCTTGCCGCACCAAAGAATTTGCCCTGCGTCTGGGGGTATTACGCCATTGATAATTTTCACCAGAGTTGACTTGCCGGCGCCATTTTCGCCGATCAGGGCGTGAATCTCTCCGGGTATTAGGGTTAAGTCGACATTATCGTTGGCGAGCAAGCCTTGGTAAGACTTGACTATGCCATTGATTTGTATCAGGGGAGCCGCTTGCCTTAATGTCATTACCGCTGTTACCATTTGCCCGGTTAGTGGTGCGCCCAATACAATTCAGCATCGCACATGTCTGTCTTATATGGAAGTAGACTGATTGGAAATAAATTATCCTTATGCCAGCATAAAATATTTTGGCTTGTGGTAGCGTTCCGTTGATGGGCAGAATAATAATACCTGTGATATTGTTTTGCGCTTCATCATTTATTAACAGAGGAGGACACGTATGGATTCCCAACGCAGAGATTTACTGAAAGCAGGTAGTGGCTTGGGCGCATTTGGCGTGCTGGCGGCTGCNGGTGTCATCACACCTGAAGTAGCGCTGGCCGAATGGAACAAGTCAGCGTTTACCGCGAAAAACCTTAAGGATGCTCTAGCAGCTATCGGGGCCAAGGACGCCTCGGAATCGGGCGACGTTACACTGATAGCACCTGATATCGCTGAGAATGGCGCAGTCGTCCCCATGAAGGTCAAAAGCAAGTTAGCCAACGCGGACAAGGTGACATTACTGGTCGAAAAAAACCCGGTTCCCTTGGCGGCAATATTTAGCCTGCCAGCAGGTACTTCGTCAGAAGTGCAGACTCGTTGCAAGATGGGCAAAACATCTGACGTCTATGCTCTCGTACAAGCGGGGGGCAAGTATCATATGGCCAAGAAGGAAATCAAGGTTACAATTGGCGGCTGTGGCGGCTAATACATATTCCACACAGGAGATAATATTATGGCTAAACCAATGAAAATTCGGGCCAGTCTAAAAGGCTCGGAAACTCAAGTAAAGGTACTGATGGCGCATGCCATGGAGACCGGACTGCGAAAAAGTGGTGGTAAAGTTGTTCCCGCGCACTTCATTAAAGAAGTGGAAGCTACACACGGTGGCAAAAAAGTGCTTATGGCACAATTTGGAGCTTCGGTATCCAAAAACCCCTATCTCTCCTTCAAGTTCAATGGCGGAGCCAAGGGAGACAAGGTCACCGTCAGCTGGAAAGATAACAAGGGCGAATCACGCACTGACGAAACTGTCATAAAGTAGTTGCCATTACCGCCCTAACATTTATCAAGTCTGATGAAATAGGGAGCTTACGCTGTTCGTGGCTATGTGATGCTCCCTTGGTTGGACTCGTTACGCATTAATAATGACGGAGGAAAGATGAACAAGACAAAACAAACCATGTTGTTCGCTGGATTGCTAGGAGTATTGGGTGCAATGGCGATGCCATTTGCCCATGCTGACGCAACATCCGATGCCATAGCTGAATATCGCGAGATGCTTGCAGAGGCCAACCCATCAGAGCTGATCGCAGCCGAAGGGGAGGAGTTATGGAAGACTCCTCGCGGCCCCAAAAATGCGACGCTCGAGAAGTGCGACCTCGGCAAGGGGCCAGGCGTGATTGAAGGCGCTTCGGCCGAGTTACCGCGTTATTTCGAGGACACTGGCCGCGTTCAGGACCTTGAATCGCGCCTGATGACTTGCATGGAAACATTGCAAGGTATAGATCCCCAGAAGATTATCAATGGCAAATGGGGCAAGGGTGACATGGCCGTTATGGTGGCCGTTGTCGCCCATGTTGTTTCCGCCTCCACGGGCAAGAAAGTCAATGTGGATATGAGCAACCCGCACATGAAGAGAATGTACGCGCTCGGCAAAGAGACATTCCACTACCGGGCCGGCCCTATGGACTTCGCCTGCACGACCTGCCATGGTGATAGTGGCAAACGGATTCGTTTGCAAGACCTGCCTGATTTGCGTACCAATAAAGGTGCAGCAGCAGGTTGGGGTGCCTGGCCGGCGTATCGCGTGGGCAAAGGTGTGTTCTGGACCATGCAGCGCCGCCTTCGCGGGTGCTATCGCCAGCAGCGCTTCCCGTTTCCGATTTACGGCTCGGACGCAACAATTGCTTTGTCGGTATATTTGGCAGCCAATGGCAATGGCGGCACTATCATATCCCCCTCAATCAAGCGCTAAGGAGACATAAACATGAAAAACCCGTTTAATAAAGGCGCTCTGGTCGCTTCGCTCTGTCTGGTAACGGCAAACGTTTGGGCAGATGGACATGAAGTCGTCAAATTTAACGTGCCGGATGTACCACGTGCTGAATTTCTGAAAATGCACAACGATTCGTTCAAAACAAAGGGCATTGCCAAAAAAGAATGGTTGGAGCAGGCCGATTTCAACGAAATCTGCTCTTCAGATAAAACGCCTTCCAAGGCCACGCTGAAGAAAATTGAAGCCGATCAAATGAAAACCATCAAGTACCCAGCCGATGGCAACTATTTCGGAGACTGGAAGAAAGGTGAAAAAATCGCTCAGAGCGGTCGTGCCTTGACCTGGTCGGACCCATCGCTGACCAAGCCGCGTGGTAGAAAGGAAAATGGTGGCGGCTGCTATAACTGCCATCAATTAAGCCACAAAGAACTGTCTTACGGCACTATAGGGACATCTTTAAGAGACTACGGCAAAATCAGAGGCAAGAGCGACGAGATCGTTAAGTACACCTGGGGCAAGATTTATAACGCCAAGGCTACGAACGCTTGCAGCAATATGCCGCGCAATGGCGACGCCGATATTCTGACCGAGGAGCAAATCAAGCACCTTATGGCTCTACTGTTTGACCCGGAATCGCCGGTAAACAAGAAGTAGTTTCTCTTTGGTAGTTCTTTGGTAAGCGAACGGCTTGTACCGCAATGGTGGTGCAAGCCGTTTTAGCTCCATGTCGCTTCATGTCTCATTTACCAGGATGTTTCTCAGCGACTGTCATCGCATACGGCTTAAGCATATAGTCGAAACATGGAGAAAACCATATGAGTTTGTCACGTAGAGAGTTTCTGCAATTACTGGCTGTCGCCAGCGCCAGCGGACTTACGCTCACCAGTAACGAGAGTCAGGCCATGGCAGCTGCAGATAAACTATACAAGCTGCCACCATTCGGCAATGTTAGCCTGTTGCATTTCACGGACTGCCATGCCCAGCTCCTGCCTATATATTTTCGTGAACCGCACGTCAATATGGGCGTGGGGGGGCAAACTGGCAAGGCGCCACACCTGGTTGGCGAGCATTTGCTTAAGCAATTTAATATCAGCCCGGATAGTATAGATGCCCACGCCTTTACCTACCTCAATTTTGAGCAGGCAGCCAGAACCTACGGCAAGGTTGGCGGATTTGCACACCTGAGTACACTGGTAAAGCAATTGCGTGCCAGCCGACCCGGCTCGCTGTTGCTTGATGGCGGTGATACATGGCAAGGTTCTGGCACCAGTATGTGGTCAAACGCACAAGATATGGTTGATGCCTGCAAATTGCTTGGCGTCAACGTTATGACAATGCACTGGGAAGCAACCTACGGTCATGCACGGATAAAGGAGGTTGAAGAAAAGGACTTTGCTGGTCATATTGATATTGTGGCGCAAAATGTCAAGACCAATGATTTTGGCGATGCTGTGTTTAAATCCCACGTCATTAAAAGGATAAATGGTGTGTCAGTGGCGATAGTTGGCCAAGCCTTCCCTTACACCCCAATTGCCAATCCCCGCTGGAAGGTTCCTGACTGGAGCTATGGCATACGCGATAACGAGATGCAAGAAACGGTAGACGAGGCCCGTGGTAATGGCGCGCAAGTGGTGGTGTTGCTCTCGCATAATGGCATGGACGTTGACCTTAAAATGGCCAGTCGCGTACGCGGAATAGACGCCATCATGGGAGGGCACACACACGATGGCGTACCCGCACCGATAGTAGTCAAAAATGCAGGTGGTAAAACGCTGGTTACCAATGCAGGGTCCAATGGCAAGTTCCTCGCTGTACTCGATTTTGACGTCAAGGGTGGCAAGGTTCAGGATTTCCGCTACAAATTGTTGCCCGTATTTTCCAATCTGCTACCGGCAGATGCCAAGATGCAGTCCTTTATCGACAAGGTTCGCAAGCCATACCTCAGCAAGTTGAACGAAAAGCTGGCTGTTACCGAGGATACCCTCTACCGGCGTGGCAACTTCAATGGCACTTTTGATCAGGTCATTTTGGATGCGCTCATTAAAGTAAGGGGAGCAGATATAGCTTTTTCTCCCGGCTTTCGCTGGGGAACTTCGTTACTGCCAGGTGACACAATCCTGATGGAGCACCTGCTTGACCAGACCGCCATCACTTATCCCTGGTCCACACTCAACGACATGACAGGCGAGACTATCAAGTTAATACTTGAAGACGTGGGCGACAACCTCTTCAATCCCGATCCGTATTATCAGCAGGGGGGCGACATGGTGCGAGTTGGAGGCCTGGAGTACACCTGCACGCCTGGCGCGGCGTCAGGAAAACGTATTAGTAATATGATGCTCAATGGGAAACCAATAGAAGCCGACAAAACCTACAAGGTCGCCGGGTGGGCTCCTGTGTCCGAAGCTGCCAAGGATTCCGGCCCTCCGGTTTGGGAAGTAGTGGCTGGGTACCTGCGTGACATCAAGACAGTTAAACAGGTTAAGCCCAATCTGCCAACGCTCAAAGGTATTGGCAACAACCCGGGCATTGCCAGCCTTAGTTGAACGATAACGATATGAACAAGGATCCAATGTTCACATCAGAGCGCAATATTTACTACAGACGCATCAAATCCNCACTAANCTCTGGGCGTTNTGTCTGGGTAAGGTCTTCTGTTATCGTGTGCTGCACGGCATTGGTGACTGCATTATTGTTCAATTTATTCACCTCTGAAAGTCAGGCGGCCAGCTTTCTTCGCCCGGCTAACCTGCAAAAAGAAGCGCGGGTTGCTGCTGCAGAGAAGGCAGTGCTGGTAGTCTTGTACGAACGCTCTGACTGTCCTTACTGCAGAAAAGTTAAAAACAAATATTTACAGCCGCTGACCAAAGACACTACTCAGCCGGTACGTATTATTGAAATACATTCTGATAGTGACAGGGAGCTAACCGGCTTTTCCGGCCAAAGAACGACAGAACGACAAATTGCAGCTGAGGCTGGCGTAAAAATGGTACCCGTTGTTTCTTTTGTCGACGAAAACGGCAAAATGCTTGCCAAGCCAATAGTCGGCGCCCTGCTGGACGACTTTTATAACTACTACCTGAGTCAAGGCATAACAAGTTCGGCTTGCGCTTTAGGTTACCAAAGTTGCTAGCATCCGTATAAGTCACGTATAAGTCAATTACCTTTCACATGTGTTCAGGGCCAGCTAAGCTGGTTACTAGATTGGTTGCGCCCTGGGTCAGAGCGCATTTTCAACCATAGTCTATTGATAATTGCAGCTCGTTTGGTACCATAACCACAACTTGGCGTTGTAGTTCCTGTTGGTCCGCTTGTTCCTTCCAGTAGCGGGACCATTTTTCTCTTTATCATTGCCCATGCCACTTTAGTGAAATCAAATGCATGCTGTTACCGTCTACCAGGCGCGGGATATTATGGAAGCGCAAATAGTAGCCAGTATGTTGCGTGGTTATGGTTTACGGGCTGAAGTCGGAGGCGATTATCTGCAAGGCGCTGTAGGTGAATTGCCCGCTACCGGATTCGCCACTGTTCGCGTCGCCATCAGCGATCTGGAGAACGCCCGTTTGTTGATTGATGATTACGAAACACGCAACAAATAATATTAATCCAGGCAAACTCTACGAGGTAGTTTTTCAGGTCACGGATTACTTTTGCCATCAACAACGTAGCAGCAAGCGTGCATGACGAACTATGCGATTACCTCGGTTCATTTCAAGTTTTATCAACCGGTTGGATTCGATGTTTGGTCTCGGACTGGTCTTCAGTATTATCCTGCTTTTCGTAGCAGTGACGGCTGTAGCATGGTCAGCCTATCATTTCGTCAGTGCCACGGCTCCACCCCTACACATTAGCATTGCCAGTGGACCGCAAGGCAGCGCCTACCAGCAATATGCAAGATCGTACAGNCATGTATTGGCAAAGCACGGTATTACGCTGCACATCAAACCTTCCAGTGGCTCGGCCGACAACCTGAAGAAGCTGCTCGATCCACAATCCGACATTGATGTTGGCTTCGTACAGAGCGGGGTGCCATCCGACATTGACAAAAGCAAATTGATGTCGCTGGGTAGTGTTGCCAACCAGCCATTAATGATTTTTTATCGCGGCGATAAAAAAACGCTTCTCTCACAATTTGCCGGGCAAAGACTGGCCATTGGGCCTAATGGTAGTGGTACACGGCTTTTGGCGCTTGACCTTCTGGCAGAGAATGGTATCAAGCCAGGCGGTGAAAGCATATTGTTATATACCGCGCCCCATGATTCTGCGGCAGCGTTGCGCGAGGATCGTATCGATGCTTTGTTTCTGATGGGCGAGTCTGCCCCAATGCAGGTTATTGAAGAGTTACGAGACGCTACCGACATATATTTGTACAACTTTATGCAGGCGGAAGCCTACAGCCGCCGCATAAAATATCTGACCCCTGTGGAAGTGCCAACAGGTAGCTTTGACTTGGGACGTAACCTTCCATCCACTACCTTGCGACTGGTGGCCCCGACTGTGGAGCTGATTGCCAGGCATGACCTGCATCCAGCAATTTCCGACCTGTTACTTGAGGCAGCAACCGATGTGCATGGTGGAGGTGGCCTGTTACGCCGGGCGGGCGAATTCCCGGCTCCACTGGCACACGAATTCCCGCTTAGCCAGGATGCCGAACGTTATTACGAGTCGGGCAAAAGCTTCTTGTACCGTACCTTTCCATTCTGGCTGGCCAGCCTGATGAGTCGTATTATTGCAATATTGGCGCCCATATTGCTCCTGTTGTTACCAGCGATGCGAATATTGCCGGCTATTTACCGCTGGCGTATGGAGGCGCGTATTTTCCGTTGGTATGGTATTTTGCGTCCTCTTGAGCATAAATTACTGCAACAACCAGATCCTCAAACCCGCCTGCAGCTGTATGATCAGATAGCAGAGATAGAGATGAGGGTTAACGAAATCAGGGTTCCTACGACATTCGCCAACCTCGTATATGACCTGCGCGAACACATTAATTTTGTCCGTGGGCAGTTATATGCTGAACAAGAGAATCGACCAGATACAAACAATGCCCAAACCTAACCAGAGCGGCTTAAGCCTAGCCGCCCCGACCTGGTCAATCAGTAGTCGCTTAAAAGCTAGAAGGTATAGCTTACGCCACCACGAATTACCGGTATAAATTTATACTTGTTGGCGAAATTTTCCAGATTATCTGCTTGAGCACGCAGCTGCGCATCATTGAAGCCTCTGCCAGAGAGCGACGTTTTGATGCTGCCATAATAAAAACCAAGGTCGCCTATGAATCCTAAACCACCTTTTTGTTGCGCGCCGTGACCGTAACCAACACCAAAGTACGGGGCTACTCTTGGCAGGGTGATAGCGCCATCCAGGGTAGTGCTTCCTGACCCTGCTCCACCCTCTATTTCGCTGTTGCTAAATGCCAAGCCAGCAACAAGTCGAAAGTCATTGTCATAAAAGGGGAAGTAATCATAATAGATGCCAAGATTACCAACCTTGTACTTGAAGTCGTATTTAACCCCCTTCACGTCACTATCAAAGCTACGGCTGCCAAAATTAAACTCGCCCCTTAGATTCGACCAGCGGTTAAGATGATAGGCGTAACCAACACCCAAAGTCGGCACCAGAAATGCCTCGGCACTTAGTTGAACGTAGATTGAACCGGAAACTCCCGGCGAATAGCTAGGTTGCCGGCCAGGAACATTATAGCGCCCGCTGCTACGCGCAACAGGCTGCCTACGTTCATCTACCCTGGGATAATGGGCTGCAGGAGGAGGTTGTGTTGTTTGGGGAACACGTTGGTGCTGTGGATACGGTTGCTGTGGTGGATACGGTTGCTGTGGTTGCTGATAAGTTGGCTGCCCCCTGTAATATCCTCCATGGGGGGTATAGGTCCCTTTGTTGCCGTAATTGTCATATTCGGCTCGTCCTTTGCCCCCCCATAATCCAGCAGCGCTTGCTGTACCGGCAACCAGTAGCAAAGCAGCCAGCAGCACGCATTGCTCACTGCACATGGCAATCGAAGAGCGCACGGCAGAACGAGTCTCTTTTGGCTTTGATCTTAAGGGATTTCGCGAATACATAGAAAACTTCCCTCCTGAAATAGCTTCCACTTCTACAAGAATAAGCCAGGCAACGGACGTGTGCGGCAAACTCTCATGCAAACTCCGCCTGACTCTAACACATGTTATAAAAGAAAAATAGAGCCAGCACACAAAAAGATGTACTGCAGCACATAAAATTGTTTGAAATAGCAGAACTCGTCCGCTGCTTACGGAAATCAATCAAATGGAGCACGCCGTAAAATAGTTTCGTCGCGCTCCGGACCAGTTGAAATTATATCAACAGGGATCCCAACCAACGATTCAATATGCTCCAGGTAAGCACGGGCGTTGGTTGGTAAATCATGCCACCTTTTTGCACCAACGGTACTACTGCGCCAACCGGGGACGACTTCAAAAACAGGTTCGCAAGCTGCGACTTCCTCCGCACCTATGGGTAAAGATTCAATGAGCTTGCCACGTAACCGGTAACCAGTACAAATTTTGAGTTCTGGCAAACCATCAAGTACATCGAGTTTGGTAATGCACAAACCGCTTAGCCCATTGATACGCCCTGAGCGACGTAGAGCCGCTACATCAAACCAGCCACAACGTCTCTTGCGTTTGGTAACTGTACCTATCTCTTGCCCTTTGGTTGACATTTGCCAACCGGGTGTGCCTCGTTCCTCAATCGGCACTTCACTGGGGAAGGGACCTCCACCAACCCTCGTGCAATAGGCTTTGGTAATACCAAGAATATAGTGCAGCTCTCCTGGACCAACTCCCGCGCCTGCCGCTGCCTGACCAGCCACACAGTTACTGGAGGTAACATATGGATAGGTGCCATGGTCAATATCCAGCAAGCTACCTTGCGCGCCCTCAAAAAGCAGATTTTCTCCCGCGCGATTGGCCTCGGTAATGAGTTCCGAAACATCCGCCATCATGGGTTGCAGGCGTGGAGCCAAAGCCAGCATACTATCGAGCGTTTGCTGATAATCGACTGTTTGCGCCTGTAAATAATGCTTAAGCTCGAAATTATGATAGTCCATTAATTCAGCAAGCTTTTGGGCAAAGCGTTGAGTATGAAACAGGTCGTAAAGCCTTAGCGCGCGTCGGGCCGCCTTGTCTTCGTAGGCAGGTCCAATACCCTTGCCAGTGGTGCCTATCTTATTTGCGCCGCTCTTCTTAGCCTCACGCGCCAAGTCGAGCGCCGCATGTTGCAACAAGATCAAAGGACAGCCTGGACTTATCTTGAGACGGCTCACCACCTCAATACCGCCTGACTCAAGTGCTTCAATCTCATCTAGCAGGTGAGCGGCGTTTAGCACCACACCATTGCCGATGTAGCATGCAACGTTTTCACGAACTATGCCTGAAGGTACCAGATTTAGCTTGTAGACTTGCCGCTCATCACCCTGTCCGACTACCAATGTATGGCCTGCATTGTGGCCGCCCTGAAAGCGAACCACACCTGCCGCCTGGCGGGTCAGCCAGTCGACAATCTTTCCCTTGCCCTCGTCGCCCCATTGTGTACCAACTACTACTACGTTTTTACCTGCCGCTGACATTTATGTTCCCTTGAGAGCTATTAGTCTTGCCGTTCGCTTTGCGCTTCAGTATTACCAGTGGATGTCGTGTGCTAGCCGATTTCTGAAGCTGGTAGCGGTGAAAGTGACCATTGTCCATTTGTCTTAACTAACTGCTTGTCATATTCGATAACTGCCAACGGCGCTTCTTCTGACAAGCATTCTATAACCACTGCGCCGCTACTTCGTAACTGTTCGATTTCCTTGCGTAACTGTTGATCGTCTGGCACGTATGGAGCGAGAATAGCGGTAGCCGTCCTTGTATCATGCGGTGTGCACCGCTCCAGCTCCTTCAGGTCAAGCGAGAATCCGGTTGCCGGACGCGATCGTCCGAATTCTGCACCTACACCGTCATAGCGCCCACCAAGGGCCAGTGGCGCGGGATATCCAGCAGCGTATGCGGCAAATACTATACCGTTGTGATAATGGTAGCCGCGCAGGTCGGCCAGGTCGAGCGAAATATCAAGCTCTGGTATGGCCTCCACCAGATCCTGCAGGGTTTGTAAGGCTTCGACGACTTCAGGTTGCGCTGGCAATTTCGCTCGCGCTTTAGACAATACATCCTTCGGCTCGCCATATAAGTCCGGTAAGGCGACTATAGCCTCACGGCATTCCTGCGGAAGATGGGCTAAAGTGTCTTGTAGTGCCGAAATATCCTTGGCTTGCAGGTGTTCAAGTAGCCATGCCTCAGTTGCTGTATCGGGTTTGGCAAAGCGCACCAGAGCGCGAAATATACCGGCGTGGCCCATGTCTAGACGATAATCAGCCACCCCGGACATGCTCAATACGCTGGCTAGCAGTCGTAATACTTCCCTGTCTGCCGCAAGGCCCGCGTGGCCATAAAGCTCGGCCCCAATTTGCAATGGTTCCCGACTGGCGCTGATTGAAGTTGGCAAGGTGCGTAGTACGCTGCCGCAATAACACAAACGCACCACACCTTCGCGGTTTAGCAGGTGAGCGTCGATACGAGCGGCTTGCGGTGTCATGTCAGCGCGCACTCCGAGCGTACGTCCGGATATTTGGTCAATTAATTTGAAGGTCTGCAAATCCAGGTCGGCACCGGCGCCAGTAAGCAACGATTCAACGTACTCAAGTATCGGCGGCATAACCAGTTCGTAGCCGCAAGTTCGCAGGCGTTCAAGCATTACACGCCGCAAGCGCTCAATGCGAGCTGCCCTGGCAGGCAAGACATCAGCAAAATATTCTGGTAGCAACCAGTGCATGCCTGGTTTCTCAGACAACTATGAAGAGAAGCAATAGACCACTTGCCAGCGAGGCCAGGCCAATAAAGCGAATCTGTCCATTATTGAAGGATAGCAGACGCTGAAAGGCTTGCCGCCAAAAATCTGGATGCAACAATGGCATCAAACCCTCAAAAATTAGCATCAGCGCCAACGCGATGATAAAGGTATTACCATCCATCAGGTGGAACTCATATGTTTCAGTATATGTCGTGTTAGCATGCCAACAACGACCATATTACTGCTCGCCACCCGTTGCCAGATCCTTCATATACTTGAAAAACTCACTTTCCGGATCAAGCAGGATGAGATCGCTTTTGCTCTTAAAAGTGTTGCGATAGGCTTCCAGTGAGCGGTAGAAAGCATAGAACTCCGGATTCTGGCTAAAGGCGCCTGCATAGATAGCCGCCGCCTTGGCGTCGCCCTCACCTTTTATCTTCTGCGCGTCCCTATAGGCTTCGGCCAGGATTACTTCACGCTGACGATCAGCGTTGGCACGGATTTTTTCGCTTTCGGCAAACCCGGTAGAGCGTAACTCGTTAGCCACTCGCGTGCGTTCGGCACGCATCTGCTGATAGACGGCTTCGCTAATCTCTACTGGAAACTCAACGCGCTTCAGGCGCACATCGACTATTTGCACACCAATTTTTGCCGCATCAGCGTCGGCCTTGCCACGCATTTCCTCCATTATTTTGTTACGCTCGCCAGAGATTACGTCGTGCACGCTTCGTTTACCAAACTCTTCACGCAAACCAGCGTTGACGGTTTGCGCCAGTCGGATTCTTGCCATCACCTCGTCGCCACGTACGGACAGGTAGTACTGCTTGGGATCTTTAATCCGCCATTTAACAAAAAAATCGACCAGCACGTTCTTTTTTTCGCTGGTAATAAAACGCTCCGGGTCGTTGTTTTCCATGGTCAGGATGCGCCTGTCAAAATAGCGCACCTTTTGCACGATAGGCAGCTTGAATTTCAGACCTGGTTCACTGATTGTCCGCTGGTATTCTTCAAACTGGAAGACAACTGCAAACTGTCGCTGGTCAACTGTGAAAGCTGTCATGTACAGGACAATCAGCCCCAGGAGCAGGATGACCGCCACAGCCTTTAGCCGGATATCAATAGATTGTTGCGCCATCAGCGGTTCTCCCTGTCGCGCGTAAGTATTCGTGAAAGCACCGAATTGTTTCTGTCTGGTTGTTGGGTTGTTTGTGGTGGGCTGGTGGTCTGCAAACGCCCACTAGTGCTTTCCTTGGTTGCGCTGCCGTGAGATTGCGGCGTAGCAACGCTGGATACTGCGGCCTTCATCAATTGATCAAGCGGTAAATAGAGCAGGTTTCCAGAAGCCTTGCTGTCGATGATCACCTTGCTAACATTGCCGTATACGTGTTGCATGGTTTCCAGGTACAAGCGTTGGCGGGTAACCTCCGGCGCCTTTTCATACTCGGTATGCAGCTGCGAAAACCGACTGGCGTCACCCTCGGCGTTGGCGATAAGACGCTGCCGGTAGCCTTCTGCCTCCTGCAGCAGTCGCGATGCCAGACCTCGCGCGCTCGGGACGACGTTATTGGCATAAGCCTGCCCCTCACTTTTTTGACGCTCTTTATCTTGCCCGGCCTTGACAGCATCGTCAAAAGCCGCTTGTACCTCGTCAGGAGGCTGGGCATTTTGCATGGTCACCTTGGAAACGAGTATTCCAGTACGATAACGGTCAAGAATTTCCTGCACCAGAGCTGACACTTCAGCGGCTATCTGTTCACGACCCTCGTAGAGCACATAGTCCATCTTGCTACGCCCCACTACCTCACGGATGGCTGTCTCAGCCGCCTGCATGACCGCAGTGTTCGAATCATTGTTGTCGTAGCGATTCTGAAAGGTAAAATCTACCGCATTTTTCAGGATATACTGCACGGCAAATTTGGCATTGATGATGTTCTCATCATCGGTAAGCATCAACGATTCTTTAGGCACAATGTTTTGTTCGCTACCGCGGTAGCCAATTTCCAGCGTCCGCACACCAGAAAAGTTGACCAGGGTATGACTTTCTATCGGCGATGGGAAACGCCAGTGCAGACCAGGCAGAGTTGTTTCCGAGTAACGACCAAAACGCTGCACTATACCGCGTTGCGTGGCATCGACAATATAAAATCCGGAAATAATCCATATCGTCACCAGTACGGCAAATACTATCCCCGCCGTCCGGAGAAAGCGNTTCATGTTGAAATCAGGCATACCGCCACNACCCATGCCGCCACCTGTTGGCCCACGTCCCTTATTGCCGAACATGCCGGAAATACGACTATTGATCTGTTGCCAAAGCTCTTCCAGGTCAGGTGGGCCGTCGTCGTCTGGGCGTCGTTGACCGTTGCCACCGCCATTGTTTCCGGAACCGCCGCGGCCCCATTGCGGATCGTTTATTGACATGCTAACACCATGAGTAGGAATCATATTTCAGTAGGTCAGTAATGACGGATTATCCCGTAGAATGACAGCATGCACTGTCCGCTCGTCCGAGACTAGCCCGGTCTTGNACAAATTCCAACAAGGCCTTACGCAACAAGCTAAATCCTCCCGCGTACTTATCGCCCTTCTGTGTCGTTGCAGACAAGCGCAAGCGGCGGATTTTACCATATTCATCACGTTCAGCCCCAGCGTCGGCGCAAGTCAGATCAATTTTGTTCCACACCTCAATTTGCGGCCCTTCAGCGCCAATTTCTCTCAACACCCGATTGACCTCTGCAGCTTGCTCATAACGTGTTTCGCTGCTGCTATCGACCACGTGCAGCAACAAGTCAGCTGTGACTGTCGATTCTAGCGTCGCCTTAAATGACTCGACCAACTCGTGTGGTAAATTACGAATAAAGCCTACCGTATCAGAGAGTACAATTTGCCCCGCGCCTTCAACCCACAGTTGGCGCGACGTGGTATCCAGCGTGGCAAACAGCTGATCAGCGGCATAGACTCCGGCCCTGGTCAGAGCATTAAACAAGGTGGATTTGCCAGCATTGGTGTACCCAACGAGCGACACATTGAGCACATTATTGCGGCGGCGTGACTTTCCTTGCACGTACCTTTGTTTCTCGAGCCTAGCAAGGCGCGCTCGTAACAGCTTGATGCGCTTGCCCAGCAAGCGGCGATCTGTTTCTAGCTGCGTCTCGCCCGGCCCACGCACCCCGATACCGCCCTGCTGGCGTTCGAGGTGACTCCAGCCACGCACCAACCTTGTGGATAGATGCGTTAACTGCGCTAGCTCTACCTGCAGGCTGCCCTCGGCGCTTTGCGCCCTTTGGGCAAAGATATCCAGGATCAGGCTGGTGCGGTCAACCACGCGGCAACGCACACAACGTTCGATATTGCGTTCTTGCACGGGTGATAACTTGTGATTAAAAATCACCAGCTCTGCCCGCTCGATTACCACCCGCTCTGCCAGTTCGTTCAGTTTGCCAGCCCCAACATAGGTGGCTGGGTCAGGTCGTTGCCGTTTGCCGCCGATAATGGCGCAAACATCCGCACCAGCTGAAGTAGCCAGAAAGCGAAACTCTGTCAACGATGCTTCCGGGTCTGGGCTGACGTCTGCTGCTGTTGGCCTGACCAGCTCCAGTTGCACCAGCACAGTTCTTTCGCGTTTAGCGGCTGCTACGTAAGTCACCCTCAAGAACGCCGACATGCTGCTGGCATAGAACTNTCACTCAAGCACCAGCTAGCGGCGCCACGCAACATCAGCTATCAACTCCCTCGCTTCCCTTGACATCCTGCTGTATAACTACTGGCCGCGATGGCACAACCGTCGAAATGGCATGTTTATAAACCAGTTGGGTAACATTGTTTTTCAGCAGCACAACGTACTGGTCGAAGGAATCGATCTGACCTTGCAACTTGATGCCATTCACCAGGTACATAGCGACCGGAATATGTTCACGCCTTAAGGCATTCAGGAAAGGATCCTGTAACATTTGCCCCTTATTGCTCATGCTTGATTAGTTCTCCTAGCTTGTTAGTTATACTGGGAGCAGCATATCACTTAATCGTCTAAGGCACTGATGGGATTGTAACGGTTTTCTATTTGCTTTCCCAGTCCTTTAAACTTATGCCAACGGCAATCTGAGCAAGCAATAAGTTTATACAACCGGGGTTAAAGAGGCAGGTTGTCGAACAAGGTTCGTGAACCCTGTCCCAAAATGCTCTTTGCCCCAGACAGACTCACACACCAGCACAGCTGCGGGTCATGTTGCCCTCCGGCAAGCCCCTAGTACGTGTACTCTAAATCAGCCTGCCATCAAGCCTCATGGTTTTTTTGGGGTGGTATACACAGCCACCTTGTGGGGTGAGGCCCAGGTGGTTTCATACCCGACAAAACCTTTGTCATTAGGGGGCATCTGGCGGGTTGTCACAAAGCGCGCCTTACCTTCGGGAACCTTGGGTCTGGTTTTGGGTGCATCACTCATGTTAATTACTCCTTATTAGTTGAGACGGGGAAATTTATTCAGTTAATCGGCTACTGCCATTAAAACTCTATACGTATGTGGTTAACAACAGTCATGGCTGGCGCGTATAGTGCGCTTTCTTGGGTAGCACATGCCGCACACCCCCTTGGGGATTATCTACATCACCGTTGTAGCGTGGTATGAGGTGAATATGTACATGNAAGATGCTCTGGCCAGCAGCCGAACCCACGTTAACACCAACATTGTACCCGTTTGGTCCAAGCTCATCATCCAGCCGTATGCGCTCTTTGTTTATTAGTTCCATGCAGGCGTGTATCTCTTCTGCTGTCAGGTCGAAAAAACTCGCCACATGACGGCGAGGAATAACTAGAGTATGCCCTGGACTCACCTCGTATGTATCGCTGGCGCTATAAGCAAACTCGTTCTGCAATGACACGCCACGTGGATCAGTGCAGAACAGGCACGGATTATTGGGGTCTCTTTTTTTACCGGTGTTACTCTCAGCCGACAAATCTCAATATCCTTCGTTTATTTTCTGTATTTACGTACTATTGCAGAGGAACCTTAACGGCACCTTCAACATCTGGGATATCTTCGGTTTTGCCTCCGAATTCTATTTCCTCCTCGGTGGCGTTACGAACCCTCTTAATCTCCAGTCTGAAGATAACCTCTCTGCCACACAGCGGATTGTTACCATCAATGGTGACAGACTTGTTGTCCACCCTCGTAACAATAAAAGTCTTTGTCTGCCCTTTCTCATTTTCCATCAATATAGACATGCCAACTTCGCAGTACTCATCCGGGACGTTTTCTATTGGCTCCACTATCACCAAGGACTCGTCTCTTTGACCATACAGCTGGTTGCAGTCTACCGGCACTTCGATTATGTCCCCGGCCAGTTTGCCTTCCAGCTCGGCTGTCACAGCTGGCGCCAGCGCTTCTGATACACCGTGCACATATCCAAGAGGGTATTCAACCTCCGTCAGTACAGCGCCCGTCTTTTTATCAATGACCTTGTACATCAATTCGACGTACTTATTGTCAACGATCGTTTCCTTTGCGTGCAGGTTCATCTGTAAGGCACCAGTTGATGTTGTAGTATCGGCAAATTTTACAACCGCGCAAGCAAGCTAATGCCAGGTTGAAACTCAGAATATCGAAGCGCCAAAAATTCTAACCTCGCCATCCTCGTACCCCAGAACCATGCGGCCCAACCACTCACCTTTTTTCTTGCTGCTGCGCACGCGGTATAGAACTGTAACGTGCTCACCACGGCGTATCGTACCCAAATAATCGTAATTCGGATCCAAGCTACGTGTTAACTCACTCTTGGCAAACTGCTTACCCATTTCAACCTCGTTGAGGCCAAATAACAGATTGTAGGAAAACTTGCGGCAAAACTTGCCATACTGACCCTTATTGGAAAACTTGATCAGATCTTCCCACATGGGGTGAGCAACAGCCATCAACTCATCATCAGCCATATCTATGATATTTGGCTGGTGCTGTTGTTGTCCGTTTGGTTGTTTAGCTACTGCTGCTTCAGCCGTCATTTGCGTCATCTATTGGTAAAAAGAAAGCTTCTGGTTCGTTAAGATGAAGATCATTACAGAATCCATGGCTTCATACGGGACGAAGCACCAGTAGCCCTCACCAAACATGGGGGGTTGCTGGCGCTAACCACTCTCCAAGCTAAGCCGGGCTTTACTCGTCTTCACCCACCAGATGGTAACAAGGAGCCTTCTCCATTGTGTACTCGCCTGTTTTGGGATCACGGCGCGAAACCGTCAACACGTGCCAGTTGTCGTCGTCAACTTTTAAGTGATCACCACGGTAGTAGTAACCTGGCCAACGCGTCTCCTCCCGGAACAATGTATGATGTACGACTGCTTCCGACGAACGATGGCGGTGCTTTAATTCCCAGGCACGCATCAGTTCGTGTATATCTTCCGCAGCAATCTTTTCCAGGTCTTCCTCCAGCAGCTTGAGTTTTTTCAGGCCTATGTTCAGGAGCTTATCGTTGGTCATATAGTTTACGCCCTGACCACCGCAGTACTCATCCATCAGCTTCTGTAGCCGATCCAAACCCTGACGCGGATTGATGTAGTTGGGATTAACCGAGCCAGCCGTTATCTCATTACGATAGGTCTTGTAATGGTCTAGCGGCTCGTAAATCTCTTCTTTACGGTAATCTATTTGCGATTGAGAAATCCGTATCCCTTCTGCCTTTCCATCGTCTATGTACTTGCAGGCGGCCTTGGCGGCAATACGTCCTTCGGTAAATGAACCAGAAGAGAATGCGTGCGGTGTTCCCCCCACCGCATCTCCTGCGCCGAACAAACCTTCGACAGAGGTCATGCGATTATAGCCCCAGTAATACTCCGGTGGAGATACATCCTCGGGGCCTGAACACCAAGCGCCACAACCTGTGGCATGTGAGCCCATGACGTAGGGCTCAGAGGTGGTCAATTCGGGGTTTTCGTTCTTGGGATCAACGTCAGTAGCTGCCCACAGCACCGCCTGGCCAACTGTCATGCCCAGGAAGTTATGCCATCCGATCTCTTCAAGATGTGGATCCTGGAAGGCCTCCATGGTAATCATGTGGATAGGTCCGCGGCCAGCGTTCACCTCCGAAATCAGCGCGTGGTTACGCAAGCAGGTCGGAATGGGCCTGTGAGTCAAGTGCGAAGCCTCCGGGTCGAGATATTCCTTACCAACCATCTTCTGCAACTCAGGGAACCATTTGGACTCATACTCCTCACCGTAGGCATTCTGGGTGTAGGTCTTAAGGTGCAAGAAATAAGCGCCAACCGGTCCATAACCATCTTTAAAGCGTGCCAGCACTATGCGGTTTTCCATTTGCGTCATTTTTGCGCCCGCACCGATCAACAAACCGTAGGCCGAACCAGATGACCACGGTGCATACCACACGCGGCCAGATCCCTCGCCTACGGAACGTGGCTTATATATGTTGGAGGCGCCGCCGGCAGCCACAATGACTGTTTTCGATTTAAATACGTGGTAATTACCTGTGCGCACGTTGAAACCAACTGCACCCGCCACACGATTATCCTTGGCCTCATCCATCAGCAAGTGGGTAACGCAGATACGATTGTATATTTTGTCGGCAGATTTCCTGGCAGCCTCGGCAACGATCGGCTTGTAGGATTCACCNTGAATCATGATTTGCCAACGGCCTTCGCGTAGGTAAGAACCCTTTTTGGGGTCGCGCATCAGCGGCAATCCCCATTCTTCAAACTGGTGCACCGCCGAATCAACGTGCCGAGCCATATCAAACAGGAGGTCTTCACGCACCATGCCCATCAAATCTATTCTCGCGTACCGCACATGGTCTTCCGGATTGTTTTCGCCGAAACGAGTTCCCATGTAGCAGTTAATTGCGTACAGACCTTGTGCAACGGCACCGGAACGGTCAATGTTGGCCTTCTCGGCGACAATAATCTTCTTGTCCTTACCCCAGTATCTGGCCTCGAACGCAGCGCCCGTGCCACCAAGGCCCGCGCCACAAACCAGGACATCAATATTGTCTTCTACAACAGTTTTATAAGACATTAGTAGTACACCCCTGCTTTCATTTTCAATCCATTAGATTCTAAGGTATGTATATCACCATCATCCATGCGTATATACTTGGGTTCGTTATACAGCAACTGACTGTCACGCATTTCCTGTGTAGGGTTTTGCGCTTGTGCGAGTTCGGGTACATGTTTGCCCCACGGTTTCGTTGTGATAGGCGCAAGCAACTCTAAATCTTTTTTACCGTTGCGGAATTTGATGCGCCAGGCAATCAATCCTTTTTCCTCGTCGCGCTTTACGCGCACCGAGTGGCCAAGTGGAGCGAAGTCCGCATAACCGCGTACGTCAATTGCGTTGTGTGGGCAAGCTTTTACGCACGAAAAGCACTCCCAGCACATGTTGGGTTCGATGTTGTAGGCGCGCCTGGTTGTTTTGTCAATGTGCATAATGTCCGAAGGACAAATGTCAACACAGTGACCACAGCCATCGCAACGCGTCATGTATACAAATGTCGGCATAGTGATTCCCCTTCTATATTCAATTCGATTAGCTACAAAACGTGCTAGTAGTGACTTGGCGCTTCACGCTTGATGCCAAGCCCCATGTTAGGTGGGTTTTTACCCATGTACTCTGGCACATCTTGAAATTTTGCATGCACCTCAGGGTCTGACGGATCATAGTCGGCTGGCATGTTCTCCCTTGAACCATCAGCCATAATGACGCGCTTTTGGAATGCTGCAGCTGGTTTGAAAAACATATGGGCAAACTTGGACCACGGAACGCCGCCAAACAGCACCGTGGCAGAAACGATGAATAACGCAAACAGCACCATTGAAGAGGTGCAAACACCATCGCTGCCTCCCTGCACCAACGACCAGATAAATGCAAAGGTAGTGGTAGCCAGCAAAGACGTAATAAACAGATCAGCTCGCTGAACCTGGTACCACTTGCGACCCTCGGCAGAAACATCAACGCGGATGGAGAACCAAAACCAGTAACCGCCAACCATCACGGATATGGCGCCAATATGCCATATCAATGGCCAGACGGCAGGTGCTTGCGACGTCGGATATGCAAAAACCAAAATCGCCGTAGTCAGGATAAATGCAATAGTGCCATACATGATTAGCAAGTGTGAAATGCGGCGTTTCACATTGCAAAATTCACCCGAAGTAAGCACTTCGCTGGCTACAGTGGCGACGGCCATGCCAATTTTTTCTCCGCCGCCTACAGTTCGTTTGCGGTTGGCTTCAGCTTTCTTGCTGTTTTCGAAGAAGTACTTGGCGCTTTGCTTATGTAAGATGTCGAAGATGGTTCCCGCCACAACAAGCACTACCATGACGATGATAAATATCTGCATGGTTTCCGGTGGAAGCACCTCGAATAATTCCATGAAAGGATTGGTTGTTAGCATATTTAATTCTCTCTACCCTAGTTTCAAACATAAATTAAGTTGCAACCCTGCATACTGACAATAATTCCACATACAGCACAAGCCAAAATGTTTTATATGCCAATAAGGTCGACTTATCCTGCTGCAGCCTACCTTGCAGAATGACCTGATAGCTTGACCTCAGCTTTTTCGTCATCAGCCAAACTGCCGTAGTATTGGCGCAGAATTTCCAGCACCTCGGGACGGCTAAAGTTATCTGGCACCTCTTCTCCCTCCGACAATGCCTTGCGCAGTTTGGTGCCAGAAAGCAACAACCTGTCTTCAGCGCTGTGTGGACAGGTACGCATCGATGCCATTCCGCCACACCGGTCACACCAAAAGGTCCAATCTATTTTTAGCGGCTGCGTTAACAATGCTCCTGCAGGAACCTCTGAAAATATGTGCTGCGCGTCAAAAGGACCATAATAATCGCCAACTCCAGCATGATCCCGCCCCACTATAAGATGGGAGCAGCCGTAGTTTTGTCTGAACACTGCGTGCAAAAGGGCCTCCCTTGGTCCTGCATAGCGCATGTCAAGAGGATATCCAGCCTGCACTACAGTGTCGTTGACAAAATAATTATCAATTAAAGTTTCAATTGCCTTGGCACGCACTTCTGCGGGGATATCGCCTGGCTTTAATTTCCCCAGCAGAGAATGAATCAAAACCCCATCGCAGGTTTCAATTGCAATCTTGGCCAGGTATTCGTGAGAACGGTGCATGGGGTTACGTGTCTGGAAGGCGGCTATAGTCGTCCATCCCTTGGAATCAAACAAATCTCGCGTCTGCTGCGGCGTCAGAAACTGATCACCGTATTTTTCGGGAAACTCGCCTTGCGATAGTACTTTTACCGGGCCGGCCAGATTAAAATCGCCCTGTTCCATAACCATTTTTACACCGGGGTGCTCCAGGTCGGCGGTTTTATATACCTGCATTACCTCGTGCACCTTATCAATGGTGTATTTCTCTGATACCGACATGGTTGCAACGAGTTCGTCGCGTTCTGGATCAACAAGCGCAATGTCCATTCCCTCATTGATGCCTTTTGCGGTTTCAGAGTCCACGGACAGGGTAATCGGGATCGGCCAGAAGAGCCCACTCGTCGTGCGCATTCCATCACAGACGCCTAGCCAGTCGGAGCGTGTCATAAAGCCATCAAGCGGCGTAAAACCACCTATACCCAGCATGATTAGGTCACCAACTTCGCGTGATGAAACAAGAACTTTTTTTAACCCTTTCGCTCTTTCCTGTTCGTTTGCCAATTCCTGCCCGGTTAACAGTAGGGGTTTCAGTTCCTTTCCACCGTGAGGCTCTACCAGCTTAGTCATATCATTTCGTCCAAAAAAAATGTATTAGTATTAATATTTTAATATTCAAGACAACAAGCAACCCACTGACAAAGCAATCACCAGTGTTCGGACTGCCTGCTTACGCCATGTAAGCCATGATGGCCCTATAAAGGGGGCGTGTCATCCTACTTGTGCTTGACAAAAAACTCGAACTTACCGTCCGTCTCACCCTCAGACAACAACTCGTGGCCAGTTTGCTTGCAAAAAGACGCCAGATCCTTGGCTGAACCAGGGTCGGTAGTCAGCACTCGCAATACTTGACCGCCAGACATCTCGGCCAAGGCTTTTTTGGTCTTGAGAATTGGCAAAGGACAATTCAGTCCGCATGCGTCCAACACTTTATCTGCTTCCATTTCATTTCTCCATAAAAATAACTACATAGAAAATCAACAATATTATCAGGCGGAAAAATAATGCCTGACAACATAATGCGCTTCAGCAAATAATAGCCTGAGCTCTATTACCAGACCAAGCAGGCAAGAAATTGCAGCTAGCCCGAGTCTGCCGCCGTGTGCCGACCGGTTGGGCATACAAACTGCTGGGGCAGAAGGACGGTGGCTCGTTAACTAAACGCGCGTCCTATCTATGTCGCAGCTTATGAAATGGTGGCAACATCGCTACGCGTTTCTCCCTTACTATCTTTCCAGCTTATCTTGATTGTCTCTCCGGCAGCCGCACCTTTAAACTTAAGGTGAAACAACGGATTAGCTGCAATTGATGTTCCTAATTTCCCGTCCAGCAACACCCGCTGCTTGTGCTCTACCTTCAGCTCTTGTATGTAATGGGCATTAATCTTTTTACCAGCCTTGTCCTTGCGGAAGCCCGACTCCATCGGGTGGCGCAGCAAAAAGCGAACTTCGGCATTATCGCCATCGGTTACTGTCGCGCGTATGCGAATTGATTTCGCCATATTTTTCTCCTATTGATTCGCCGTGCTGTTTCTCGTCAGTTGTCTCGTCACGCAGGAGCGCAGCCGCCAACCGTCACTCTCACCTGGCTGACCGCCATATGCCATTTGTCTCCCGCCTTGGCCAATGCATATACCTTTCCGGTCTCTGCCATACGCACGTAGGTAGAAAGGTAGGGCGTAACGTCGGGGTGTATATCGATCACAGAGGTCAATGGGCGCGGGTTATTCTCGATAATCAGTACCAACTTCTCGGCCTTGGGAACATTGACCGAGACCTTTATGGGAACCGAGTTGCCATTCTCAGCTATTTCTGGCGCTTGGAGCTTGATAGCATCACTTTTGCCAGGCATGCTCAGATTGATCGCTTTCAGAGCTGCTTCCATGTTATCCGAGTCAAAGGCACCCCGCTTGCCAGCGGCAAAAGCTGAGGGTATGAGTCCAGCACCAATCAGCGCTGTACTAACGCACATAAAATCTCGTCGNCCGATAGATATACTCATCCTAATCTCCTGTTAAAACTCGCCGCGAGCAGCGGCGTTCATCATTGTGTACATAACCTGGCGGATGTGAATCGCCGACTTGCGTAGTTTTTGGCTGATGATGTCCGGGTTTGGACTGGTATCAAGCCACAGCATATCCCAGTCTTGGGTTACCAGCCAAATCTGTTTTTTTGCGTCTTCAAGAACCGAGATACGGCAAGGCAGAAAGGCAACAAATTCCAGAGAATAGTCAAGCGCCTCCCGCGCCACCATCGCGTCACAAAAACTGAAAATTTCGACGCGTGAGGTCGGCTTGCCGGTAATAGCCACTACATCCTTATATAGCGGATTATGTGATACAAATTTGAAGTTAAGTTCGTTGGCCCTCAGCTTCAGGGTCTCTACCACGTCATCGTAGCTCAAACCAGGAGACGCTTTCACCTTATAGGCAAAGAGATTCATCATTTCTCGCAGTGACAGCGGGTTGTACATATTCATGGCCTGCATGAAATTGCGCTTCGCTTCTGCCGAAATATTAGGCATCATCATGTTTGGAGCTGGCGTACTCTGGCGCTTGGGCAAAACAAAAAATGGTTGCCGTTCGGCGGGCGATGTAGGATACAAAGCGCGAGCCTCGGCCTCGGAAGGCGAAATTTTGCGTGCTTTCTTTTTCTCAGCACTCATAGCCGGAGAACACAGCATGACACCAGCTACCAGCAATGCCAGAAAGCGTATGGCTAAACCGCCAGATCTTGGTAATACGATTTGCTTATTCATGTCCATTTCCTCATTGCATCCGGGTTAAACTTATTTCCCCTTTTTTGTGTTTTTCCTTACTGGCTTTTTGTTGGCTTCTTTTGCCGCCCGGTTAATGGNTGACGCAACGTCAGGCGTTTTTTGCATAGCCTGGAAAGCAGCGTGAGACATCTGGGCTATCGTCACCGGGTCCATGGCACGCATGAGTGGATCAAAAAGTTCAGGTTCTGTAAGCATGCCAATCCACTGCCCCAATAACACCGGATCAGCCAGCTGCATCATCTGCTTAACCAACTTCGGCTCGCTCATCCACTCCATCCAGCCATTGATCATCTCAGGCGAGAGCACATCGATCATGGCTCCTGTCAAAGCCGGGTCAGACATNGATTTCATCAGGCTTTGCATCGTTGGCTCGTCAAAGGTCTTAACGGCAGTTTTTACCAGTTCCGGATTGGTCATGGCCTGCATCCAGCCACCGGCAATCTCGGGATTGGTAAAGCGCGTCATCGCCTCTATAAGTTTGGGGTCAGTCATGCTATTGACGAATTGCATCATTAGCTTGGGGTCAGTAGCCCGGACTATAGAACGCTGCACCGCCGGGTCAGCTATAGCCTTGACCCAGTGCTTGGTCAGCTTGGGGTCAGAAAGCTTGACCATGGCATCGATCGACTTCGGATTGGTGGAAACCTTGATCCAACTATGCGTTAGCTTCGGGTCAGCCATTTTTAGCATCGCCTGGATAAAGCGCGAATCAGTGGTGACCTTGATCAGGTCGCTGACAATAACAGGATCAGCGTATTTGAGAGTGGCTTCTATTAACTTAGGATTGGTAAAAGTTTTAATCCATGGTTGAACCTGCTTGGCATCACCACTTTCATAAACCGCATCGGCAAGCTTTTCGTCGCTGGCAGCCTTTAAAAACGGGTCAAGCGTATCAGGGTTAACCGGCCCCAACATGGCTGTGATCAACCTTGGGTTGGTAAAAGTCTTGACCATCTGCGCGACCAGTTCAGGCCTGGATGCTTCCTGCATCACGTGGATAATCCTTGGGTCAGCCGCCAGCTTGAACCAGCTTTCAATATATTTCGGCTCAGCCAGTTTGATCATGGCGTTGATCAGTTTTGGATCCGTCATCACCTTGGCGAAAGGAACCATCATATCCGGCGCCATGGCTACCATCATTGCGTCAATCAGTTTTGGATCAGCGCTTAGCTTGACAAAACGTCTAACCAGCTTGGGGTTGCTAAAGGTGTTTGCCAAAGACGCATTTTTAGGGTCAAACATGGCTCGCATCCAAGCTTCCATCAACTTGGGCTCGGTAGCACGCAGCATGGCGCTAACCAACTTGGGCGACAGCATATCGGACATAATCTGCGCCGAGAGCCTGGGAGTAATAGCCTTTGTCCAAACCTTGGCCAGATCAGGGTTGCTAAAGGTTTCCAGCCACGCCTGCATGGTTGGCGCATCAGCCATTTTAATCATTTGGGTCAGGAAGCGATCATCACTCATGGTGTTGATCCAGTTAGCTATCGACTTTTTATCCAGACCACTGAGCATCACTGTCATCAAACGCGGATTGGTCAACGCTTTCACCCAGCGACGCANCTCTTTCACCGTGCCCGACTTATGCATCTTTGCCAGCATTTTCGGGTTATTAAGCTTTTTCATGTAGGCTTGCAAATCAGCCTTGTCAGCGCTTTGTACCAAAGCCTCAAGCTTGGCCGGATTCTCCAACTCGTCAAGCCAGTATTGCATGCTTCCCTGCTTGGCATTGGCGGAGCTACCAGTTTGCGCTACAGTGACTGGCGACGCCAGGACAATCAGCATGCCTGATATCATGGCCAGCAACGCTGAAGACAACTTGTTCTTTCTCATCTGGGACATCTCCTTTACTTACTTATCTACTAACAGAGTTACAGCAGGTCTCATCTAGGTACAGGTACGGTGACGCTGCTCCCACTTCCTTTACTGGCAACTGTTCGTTATATTGCAGAAAACGGTGCTGCCGCCAGAAGTCAGTCCCGCATCATCCACCACATTTGTAGCTTGAGCGTTACTGCGCAGCCGACTATCAGTGACAGGGTGGTGATAATTGAACCCAGAGCCAACGTGGACACGCCAGACAACCCCTGTCCAATCGTGCATCCAAAGCCAACAATTCCGCCAAAGCCCATCAGGTTACCTCCGACTACATGACGAACAACGTCTGCAGTATCATTAAACGTCTCAAAACGAAAGGTCTTGCTGGCAATGGAATATAAAAATGAACCCAGGACTACACCAATGGTTACCGCAATCCCAAAAGTAACAATGCGGCTTGAATCAGTCCACAACATTAGCAGTTCCATCGTATAGGCATAAGGTGCCATAAAACTCAACGATTCAGGTCGATTGGCAATAGTGCCCAGGTAGGCCTCCTCCAGCGTTTGCGGGTCTTCGGCGATGTAGCCAAGATAGGCGGTAACAAACCAACCAGCAACAACACACAAGCCAATTCCCATTCCTGTAAAAAGCGTCATTCCCAATTCTTCACGATTTTTCAGTAGCCAAATCACTGCGCCTACTATTAGCGCAATGCTTATCGTATTAAAAACAGCAGCTGAGGACACGCCCAGCGCTGCCGATATTATCGAAGGTAAATCCTGGCGCGTGGACAAATCCAGCACCATAGGGTTGATCAAGCCGATGCGTGGCACGGCGTACAGACCCTTGAGAGTCATGTAGGCGGCAATTGCAACGACCATAAACACAAAGGCCGATTTCATATTGCCGCCACCGATGCGAATCAACGTTTTGGCACCACACCCCGAAGCCAGCGTCATGCCAATGCCAAACAGAAATCCACCGATGATATAACCGCCCAGCATAAAGCGCGAACCAGTGTAAAGAGTTGTCGCTATGTCAATCATTCCGACCGACTGCAACAAGGCAACGCCAGCCACAGCCACGGCAATAGCTATAAACCATTGCCGCATGCGCTCCCATCTACCAATGTTGATTACGTCAGAAATGGCACCCATGGTGCAGAAGTTGCTGTGATTGCCGATTACGCCAAAACAAGCGCCAATCAACAAGCCCAGCCAGGCAACCGTTGCTACAGAAACCATAATACAGCCTCCATATCTAATCCAGCGTATTAGCAGCTAAACCAGGCTCGTTCCGCACTTGCAGTGGTGCACTACAAGCCATAAGCCGCATCTGCTGCTCGTCACTTTATTCTTTATGTCAGGTTACAGTCTTGCCGCAAACACGTTGCCACTGCGATTGCTGAAGGGAAGTACAGTACCAGCTTGGCAAAAAAATAGAAACAACCTGACTTAGGGCATCCCGCAGCAGGTTATTCTACGAGTTGATATATTGTCAAATAAGAATTTTATCTGGTCGCAAACAGTTTTTTTTATCAGGTAGATTGAGATGATTACACAATACGGTAGGAATCTGCGTCCTTTGGTCGGGGGAAGATGTCAACTATCTCCCGCCAATCAGCACTCGTTAATGCGCAACACTACTTGCTCCAGTAGGGTTAGATCGTTAGCAAACAACATGATCAGCAGGTATTACGTAATTGCACTTTTGTACCATACCGATAATCAACTAATAGTGCTATCATGCAGCGGTTGCTAACAGCACGATAGGAGATTACCCATGAGTTTTCGTCAAATGTACATTGTCGTAGACCTGCCTCAGGATCGTCTGCTGTTGCGTTTTTCTGTAGGAGGTACAGATGAGCTGCATGCCTTTATCACGCGTCGCATGTTGCGAGACATGTGGCCCATTCTGATGTCGGCAGTCTCCATTTGCAAGGAGAAGGAAGGGAACTCTGACCCGGAAGAAAACAAGCAAGAAAAACATCAAGAGAGCCAAGAAGCAGATGCCAGTAAAGATCAGGACTTCAATGACGAACCTGAGAGCCACGAACCGACATTCCCGCTTGGCAGTACTCCATTGTTGGTTGGAGAATGCGTGTTGCATGTGAATAAGGATAATTTCCCTGTGATTTCCTTCCGTGAAACAGGCGCACGCAAGTTTGACATAACGTTTAGCGGCGAGATGATGCGTGTTTTTTGCTCAATGTTGAAAGCTGCTGCCAATGATGCCAGGTGGGATCTCAACCTTGAGTTTGAAGCCAACGATGTTCTGGGCATACCGGGCGCCTTCCAGGACGATTTTTCTACCCAGGCAGTAACACACAAACTGTTGCACTAAATGCCGTTGTTGAGCTGGATGGGTTTGGCGTTTAGCCGCCTTGCCCTTGTGGTGCTGTGGATTTTGCATTTGCTGCCCTTGCCGGCCTTGCGTGCTACAGGGGTTGCGTTGGGGCTTGCCGGTTGGCTTCTTGCGGGTCTCCGCCGTCGCGTAGGGATGATTAATCTGCGGCTTTGCTTCCCTGAACAGAGCGAAGCCTGGCGCCGTCAACTATGTCGCCGGCACTTTGTGCTCTTCACGCAGGCCTTGCTGGAAAAGGGCATCATGCGCTGGGCGGCGCCCTCTCGTCTAAAGCGTTTGATCCGTGTCCGCGGAGCGCAGCAAGTCGACTGGCATGCCAATAAACCCATTATACTGCTCGGCATCCACAACGTTGGTCTGGAATTAGGCAGCGTAGGTTTATGCGCGCAAACCAATCGGGCCATGGCTGTGATTCACAGCGACCAGAAAAACCGAGTCTTTGGGGATTTTCTAATTGCCGCCAGACAACGTTTTGGAGTATC
>Ga0049116_10000008_pt1 | contig 44401 bp, 43 predicted proteins | sample WorMetvacBELIZE2_FD_55049 | JGI IMG/M metagenome (GOLD analysis project Ga0049116, IMG submission 55049) | Marine gutless worms symbiont microbial communities from Max Planck institute for Marine Microbiology, Germany - Olavius vacuus BELIZE.2 | ecosystem: Host-associated > Annelida > Digestive...
CGAGTCGGGCGAGATGTTATCCATCCATTATCAGGTTTCGGGTGATACCCTCAAGATTGGCAGCAGCGACTGGAAGGCAAAGTGGCATCACTTCGGGACTGACCGCACGAACAAGGGACATGCCGGGCTACCTGCCAGAGAGATAGTCGGCTTTGATCGAGCCGACCGCGAGGCGGCTGAAAACGCGATTGCTGATTTCTATGATGAGATTTTAAATCAGGTTTGACGGTCGATTAAATCGCCTGTAAATTGCACTTTAATGCCCGCGATGTGTGGGTATTATTTGTGGCTATTTCATGATTAGCCATCGGATAACCGTTACAAACTGTCCGGAATTCAAAATAACCGTGTTTGTCGTGGATTGTTGAGTCTATGCGGACTTGTGACGGATTGTGGCGTTTGTTGGCTGTCTGAAAATCATTCCCTCCCTACTGTAGAAATGTCCCCTTTTTGTTAGGGAAGGCTATTTCAGTGAGCGAGGGGATGTTATTGATGAGCGCACGGGAGCGTGAACGTCTTCGATATATGGAGTTGGTTGCGGAAAGATGTATATGGCAACGGGCAGCTGCTTTATGTTTGAGGGTAACAGTCGGGTCACGAGTGCTGGTTTCATCCCGGCGGAAACCACTCGGTTTTACCTGAATATTTGTTCGATAAGATAAGAGGTTCTTCCGATAAATTGTACAGTACGCTATTGGATATAATTCTGTCGTGCTCGTATTCTTGACCTGTCACGCAATGTGTAAAGTGGCAAATCACGAACATGAAGTATGTTTTGACCAATATACTTGCAAAAGCTAATGCCCAGGAAGATACAGCCAGAACAAAGCAGCCAGTCACAAAGCAAGGCTACAGCTACGCCTNACGACTTTGATGGCGCTAATGTCGTTGCAGAGCTGGCGGGCATTCTTGCCCGTTACGAGGGAGGTAAACAGAATCAGCTGCTGCCGCTACTACACGAGATACAAGAGGCCGTGGGGTATATCCCGCGCGGCGTANTACCGTTAATGGCGCACAGGTTGCTCCTGTCGCGCGCCGAGGTGCATGGTGTACTAAGTTACTACAATTATTTTCGTCAGCAAGCACCAGGCAAACACGTGCTGCGTATCTGCCGTGCGGAATCATGTCGGGGAATGGGCGGCGAACANCTGGCCGCAGCCGCCGAACAGGAACTGGGGTGTGGCTTTAATCATACTTCCAATGATGGGACGTTCAGTCTTGAGTCAGTGCACTGCCTGGGTCTGTGCGCAGCCAGTCCTGCGGTGCAGGTAGACGAGCTTGAGCTGCACGCAAATATGGATACAAAAAGTTTGCTAGAGCTAATAAGAGATTTGCGGAGCAAGTCATGAGTATAGCCAAGGTATTTGTGCCAGCAGATTCAATAGCGCTTGCCAGAGGCGCCACTGCAACGGCTGAGGCACTTGTGCACGAAGCCACGCAACGCGGACTGGAGGTGGATGTAATACGTAGTGGCTCACGTGGCATGTTTTGGCTCGAACCCATGCTGGAAGTTATGGGNCGGAAAGGTCAGCGTATAGCCTACGGGCCAGTGCAAGCGAGCGATATANCAGGATTGTTGGCGGCAGACTTTCTGGCTGGTGGCAACAAGCACGCCTTGTGTCTGGGTGATACAGAAGAAATTGATTGGCTGCAGCGTCAACATCGTCTGGTTACATGTCGGCTGGGCATCGTTAATCCGCTCTCACTAAACGATTATAAGGCCAATGGTGGAGGTCAAGCATTGGCGAAGGCGCGAAGCATGGAAGCAAGGCAAATCTTGCAAGAAGTGAGTGAATCTGGTCTGCGCGGACGTGGCGGTGCCGCCTTTCCCACCGGGAGAAAATGGCAAACCGTGTATAACGAGTCGGCAGCGCAAAAATACATTGTTTGCAATGCCGACGAAGGCGATTCCGGCAGTTATGCTGATCGCATGATGATGGAGGGGGATCCATTCTGTTTGTTCGAGGGCATGGCCATAGCCGGATTGGCGGTTGGCGCGAACAAGGGCTATATCTACGTGCGTTCGGAATATCCACATGCCATCAATGCGCTGCAGACAGCTCTTGCCAACGCAGCCGACTGGCTGGAAGGATTTGGCATAGAGATACGCAAGGGGGCAGCATCCTACGTATGTGGTGAAGAAACCGCTTTGCTGGAGAGCATTGAGGGCAGGCGTGGCCTGGTACGAGCCAAGCCCCCTCTGCCAGCCGTGGTTGGGTTGTTTGGTTGTCCGACGGTTGTCAATAACGTAATTAGTTTTTGCAGCGTGCCCGACATTCTGATAAACGGGGGGTCTGCTTACCGTAGTTTGGGCTTTGGACGTTCGCGCGGCACGTTACCATTTCAATTGGCCGGCAACATTAAGCGGGCCGGTCTGGTGGAAGTGCCTTTTGGCATCACTCTACGCGAGCTGCTATATGACTTCGGCGGTGGTAGCCGTAGTGGCAGGCCACTGAAGGCGGTACAGGTCGGTGGGCCACTGGGAGCGCATCTACCGGCCAGCCTCTTCGAAACTCCACTTGATTACGAGGCTTTTAGCTCCCTGGGNGCCACGCTTGGGCACGGCGGTATAGTTGCCTTTGACGATAGTGTAAACATGGCAGAGCTGGCGCGCTATGCCTTCGAGTTTTGTGCTTTAGAGTCGTGCGGCAAGTGCACTCCCTGCCGTATAGGCTCGGTACGTGGTGCCGAGTTAATCGACCAACTAACCGCCTGCAACGACGAGAGCGAACGCGCCTGCCACCTTGGATTGCTGAACGAATTATGCGACACCATGCAACATGCCTCACTATGCGCCATGGGCAGCATGACACCAAACCCTGTGCGTTCGGCCTGGCAATATTTTGCAGAGGATTTCTAGTATGGACGATAGTATTATCTGCGGCCCTGCCGGGGTGACGCCCCTGGCTGAGCGTGACCATGGCACGCCCGCCAGCCAAAGTAAAGCCAGTTTAAAGCTAAAGATAAATGGGCAAACGCTTGCTGTGCCGGTCGGCACGTCGATCATGCGCGCCGCCTTAAGTGCCGGGGTAAGAGTTCCAAAACTATGCGCTACNGACCGCTTGCGTTCATTTGGCTCNTGCCGACTATGCTTGGTAGAGATAGAAGGGCGGCCTGGTTATCCAGCCTCATGCACCACGCTTGTGGAAGACGGCATGCAGGTGCGTACCCAGTCAACTGCTCTCGACCGGTTACGGCGCAATGTGATGGAACTATACATATCCGACCATCCACTCGATTGCTTAACCTGTGCTACCAATGGTGATTGCGAGTTACAGGATATGGCTGGAGCCACAGGTCTACGCGAGGTTCGATACACGAACGGTAGCAACCACTTTAGTACCCATAGCAAGGCCGAAAAAGACAGCTCTAACCCCTACTTCGTTTACGACCCGGCCAAATGCATCGTCTGCTCACGTTGCGTGAGGGTCTGCGAGGAAGTACAAGGCAGCTTTGCACTCAGCATTGTCGGGCGAGGCTTCGCTAGTCGGGTTGCCGCCGGACAAAACGAGTCTTTCATGGCTTCAGAGTGCGTTTCGTGTGGCGCTTGCGTCGACATCTGCCCAACAGCAACGCTGGTCGAGAAATCGCTTGTCGACCAGGGTCAGGCGCAAAGCAGCGTCGTTACCACTTGTGCATATTGCGGCGTTGGTTGCAACTTCAAAGCCGAGTTGCGCGGTAACGAAGTGGTGCGCATGATACCCTGGAAGGGCGGCAGGGCTAATGAAGGACATGCCTGCGTCAAGGGGCGCTTTGCCTGGGGATACGTCAACCACCGCGAACGCATTACCTCACCCATGATACGCGCCAGTATCGATGAGGCATGGCAGGAAGCAAGTTGGGAAGAGGCCATTGCCCACACCGCCGCCGAGTTCAAACGTATCCAGGCGAAATATGGCCCGGCTTCAGTTGGCGCAATAGTTTCTAGCCGTTGCACCAACGAAGAAGATTTTCTGTTACAAAAATTGGTGCGTACCGCATTTGGTAATAACAATGTCGACACCTGCGCGCGCGTTTGTCACTCACCTACTGGCTATGGCCTAAAGCAAACCCTGGGTGAGTCTGCCGGTACGCAGACATTCAAATCGATAGAAAAGTCCGACGTGATTATGGTCATCGGAGCCAATCCAAGCGACGGGCATCCGGTATTCGCCTCGCGCCTCAAGCGCCGCGTGCGCGAGGGTGCCAGGCTTATAGTCATAGACCCGCGCGCCATAGATATCGTCCATGCACCACACGTACGCGCCAATATTCATTTGCAACTACGACCTGGTACTAATGTTGCTGCCCTCTCGGCTATGGCACACGTCATAGTGAGCGAAAATCTGTTCGATCAGAATTTTGTCGCTGAACGTTGCGATGAACAATCCTTCGTCGACTGGCGTGCTTTCGCCGCACGCGAGGAAAACTCNCCNGAAGCCCTGGCAGCTGAATGNGGCATCTCGGCTGAAGATATACGTAAAGCGGCTCGCCTGTATGCCAGCGCAGATAACGCGGCNATTTACTATGGTCTGGGTGTCACCGAACATTCCCAAGGCTCGACCGCAGTAATAGCCATCGCCAACCTGGCCATGGTCACTGGAAACCTGGGGCGCGAAGGGGTAGGCGTCAACCCGTTGCGCGGCCAAAACAATGTACAAGGCTCGTGCGACATGGGCAGCTTTCCGCATGAATTACCTGGCTACCGTCACGTTTCAGACCAGGCAACGCGTGCTCTTTTTGCCGACGCATGGGGAGTGGATTTGTTGCCGACGCCGGGGTTACGCATCCCGAATATGTTTGAGGCAGCACTTGACGGTTCGTTCATGGGGATGCTTTGCCAAGGTGAAGACCCCTTGCAGTCTGACCCCAACAGCCAACACGTTGAGGCAGCGCTCGCCGCCATGCAGTGTCTGGTGGTACAAGACTTGTTCCTTAACGAGACGGCGCGCTACGCGCACGTCTTTTTGCCCGGCGCTTCCTTTCTGGAAAAGGACGGCACGTTCACCAACGCAGAGCGGCGTATTTCACGAGTCAGAAAGGCAATGGCACCGCTTTCTGGCAAGGCAGATTGGCAAATTACCATGGAGCTGGCTCAAGCCCTGGGCTATGCGATGCACTACGAACACCCATCGGAAATCATGGACGAAATCGCCAGCCTGACGCCTACCTTTTCCAGCGTCAGCTATCAACGTCTCGACGAGGAAGGCAGCCTGCAATGGCCCTGCAACGACGCTGCGCCAGAAGGCACGCCAATTATGCACGTCGACCAATTTGTGCGTGGCAAGGGTAAATTTATCATCACCCAGTACGTGGCAACTGACGAGAAGGTGACGCGGCGATTTCCACTGCTGCTCACTACTGGTCGCGTTCTGTCACAGTACAACGTTGGCGCGCAAACACGCCGTACCGCCAATGTGAGCTTTTGCGATGAAGATANACTGGAAATACACCCGCACGACGCAGAAGAGCGCGGTATAGACGATGGGGATCGTGTCCGCCTTGCTTCCAGGGTAGGCGAAACCACCATGCGTAGTNTAGTCACATCACGTGTATCGCCTGGCGTTGTATATACCACCTTCCACTTTCCTGAGTCAGGCACCAACGTGCTTACGACCGGCAATTCTGACTGGGCGACAAACTGTCCGGAATACAAAGTGACCGCAGTGCAAGTCGAGCGCCTTGGCACTCAATAACCGAGACAACAATAATAGAACCAGCCAGCATGCATCAGATCCACAGTCGTATCAGCGTTTATAGTGCTAAACACGACCCACCGATTTATAACGATCTGGTCGCAGAAGAGGTAGCCATTGCCTTTGAGTACAATGGTCTCAGTCAGGCTGTGATGCTGGCCACCCCCTCTTGCCTGGAAGATCTGGCCTGGGGTTTTAGCCTGACTGAGGGCATTGTTGAGCACGAGAGCAAGATTCGTGGCGTCGATATTGCGGTTGATGCAGTCGGTATTACTTTACAAATCGAGCTGGCCAGCAGCAGCTTTGCCGCGCTCAAGCAACGCCGCCGTACGCTGCTCGGACGTACTGGCTGCGGCCTTTGTGGTGTTGATAGCCTCAACTCAGTCTCGCGCGAGCTGTGCGCCGTACCAACTATCCACAAACCTTTTCCATTAGCTGCACTTCATGAAGGCCTGCGTCGCCTACCTGAGAAGCAAAGGCTGCAACAATTAACCGGTGCCGCGCATGCAGCCTGCGCGGTTGATTATAATGGCGACATTTATAAGTTGCGTGAAGACGTTGGGCGACATAACGCGCTTGATAAAACGCTGGGTGCCTTGGCGCGTTCATCTGTTTCTGCCTCGGATATGACGACGACCTCCGCCCTGATAGTAACCAGTCGCGCCAGTTTCGAAATGGTGCAAAAAGCAGCAGCACGGCAAGTTGCCGTATTGGCGGCAGTTTCTGCCCCAACAATGGCCGCAGTGCGGCTGGCAGATAAATTGAATATGTGCCTGGTCGGTTTTTTACACAACAATAGTTGCGTGATATACACCAATCCTGAATATTTAAAGGGATACAGCAGTAATGGATAACGAAAATCTGGTCAGAATGGCCAACCAAATCGGCATCTTTTTTGCCGCCATGCCGGATCAGGAAGCAGCCCAAAAGGATATCGTCGCTCATATCGAACGCACTTGGGAGCCGCGTATGATCAAGGCCATGCAAACACACCTGCAACAAGGTGGTGCTGGTCTTTCTGATTCTACCAAGAGAGCTTTGGAGAAGCTGGCCTGGTAAGGCACGATTGAATTAAGGNGGCGCTGACAGAANGCGCCTTTTCAGACATAATGCGTTTAGATAAAAAACCAGCCTGTATCGACTCACAACTACATTTAGCGCATTAACGAGAGAAAAGGTACGATATGAACTCGAGCTCAAAACACATTAAACCACCTGAAGGTGGAGAAAAAATTATCCCCGGCCAGCTGATCCCCGACAACCCTATCATCCCCTTTATTGAAGGCGATGGCATAGGCGTTGATATAACGCCTGTAATGATTAAAGTCGTCGATGCAGCCGTCTCAAAGGCTTATGGCGGAAAAAGAAAGATACGCTGGATGGAGGTATACGCAGGCGAGAAATCTACCCGCATCTATGGCCCGGACGAATGGCTACCGGATGAGACCATTAACGCCCTGAAAGAGTATTCCGTATCAATCAAGGGGCCGATGACAACACCGGTCGGAGGTGGTATACGCTCGCTTAACGTTGCGCTGCGCCAGGAGCTNGACCTGTATCAATGCGTACGTCCGGTGCGATATTTTAATGGCGTACCGTCGCCGCTAATAGACCCGACAAACACCGACATGGTTATCTTTCGTGAAAACACGGAGGACATCTACGCAGGTATCGAATGGCAAGCTGGATCAGAGGGAGCAAAAAAAGTAATCCAGTTTTTGCAAGACAATATGGATGTGCGAAAAATACGTTTCCCAGCGACTTCCGGCATCGGCATCAAGCCAATATCGATCGAGGGCAGCGAGCGTTTGGTGCGCGCCGCGCTTAATTACGCCATCGATAACGACCGTGAGAGTCTGACCATAGTGCATAAAGGCAACATTATGAAGTTCACCGAAGGCAGTTTCAGGGATTGGGCCTATGCTCTCGCCCAACGCGAGTTCGGGGCGCAACCACTGGATGGTGGCCCATGGTGCAGCCTTGCCAACCCGAACAACGGCAACACCATCGTGATCAAGGACGTTATCGCCGACGCATTTTTACAGCAGATCTTGTTAAGGCCGGATGAGTATGACGTTATAGCTACCAGCAACTTAAACGGAGACTACATTTCTGACGCTCTAGCAGCCCAGGTTGGTGGCATCGGCATAGCTCCCGGTGCCAATATATCGGACAAATATGCCTGTTTTGAAGCCACGCACGGCACGGCCCCGAAATACGCCGGCCTGGACAAAGTCAACCCGGGCTCTCTAATACTGTCGGCAGAAATGATGCTGCGTCACCTGGGCTGGAAAGAGGCAGCCAATCTTATTATCAAAGGGATGGAGGGCGCTATCGGCGACCAGGTGGTCACCTTTGATTTCGCGCGAATGCTGGACGAAGTTGAAGAGGTTTCATGCTCTGGTTTCGGCGATGCAATGATTGAGCGCATGTAGAGGACTCATGTCCAGACCAATATCCAGATCAAGACGGATTTATTCTGGCAACATCCCACATCAGACTGACTGACGGACACGCTCCAGGTAGGTTGTCGGGTCAAGTCGGCTGGTGTCGCCGCCAGCTTGCCACAGGCATTCCCCCAGCGCTTCCAACAAGACGTGCTGCGCTTCGTGCTCGTCGCAACATTTTACCCGCAACTTATCGTAAATCTCTCTGATTCCAACCGGTTGTCCTATCGACAATTGCTCTGCAATAGCCAGATGTAACGAAAGATGTAAAAAAGGGTTCGTCTGTCCGTTTTGCGGCTGCCACTCAATGCCGTCTGACTGCAAGTCGCCCCGTGTCTGCGTTGGATTAAGCAAAGCGTGGTACTCCGGGTGCGCCTGAATAAGGCGGGCAGCGTCCTGTTCGGCTCCCTGCAGCACTTCGCCATTGCACTGTTTGCGCCAGGAACTACGAAAAAATTCGCGTACCTGGGCGAGCCCCGGGCTAAACATGACTGTCAAATATTGCGCTAACCACCGCACCAGGCAGTATATGATTGCCGCCTGAGGCTGGCCAGATCGGCGCCTGACCGTAAGCGCCCAGCAACGGCACGCCCGGGAAGCTGCTTTGCCAGGCGAGCAAATCCTCATCTTCGTCACCGTAGAACCACGGTCCGCGACCCAGGCATGAATACATTAGGCCGAAAAGTGGGCGCCTGGTTTTTCTTGCCGCTTGCGCCATGGTTTGCCGCATTGTGGTGCGGCTGGTTTCAGGGTCGCTATATCCCCATTGCATCCGGTCGCCGGGTAGTAATGATTGTGACAACAACAAGCCGCCGTCATGGTCCTCACCAAGAACGGCAAGCGGTTCAAAATCACCGGCGAAAGCTACCTCTTCTGGCGTCATGCTCGCCGTTTGCTTAACAGTATCCGGGTTAAAGCGTAACAATACCAGTTTTTCCCACGGACAATCAGTCTGCCAGGCTGCCGGAAGTAGTTCGTGCAAAACACTGGCTGCGGAGCGTAGCTCCCGTCCATTATGAATAACACTGTGCAGAGTCAAGCCAGCACTATGTTCTGCTTGCAGCAACCCGCCGACCAGTCGCCACCCAATACCCAGGGCAAACACATGCCTCAGGCTGGCGCCTTGCAAATCGAAGCAGCATTCACCGTGCCGAGCGCTTCCAACGCGGGCATGATTCCAATGCAAACCTTGCGGATGCACAAAGCCATAACGTGGTCGCACGCCGTCCGGCAAGCTGTTGTTAGCTCCATGTGTCAGCAACGGTACAGCCTTGTCTTGTCCGGATGCTTGAAAGCCGGGTGTCGGCCTGAGGGTTATATAATTACCTAGCAGAAGGACGGCGGCGGCTGGACGATCACAACTCCAGCCACTTTCGGTCATCACGCCATCCGCCAATGCCCCGTAGACCTGCAAGCTGCCAGTGGCACGTGATACAGTGCGCAGAACCTCTGGCAACATGTTGGCAAAGTGAGTGCTCAGGTAGAGCAACACCTGCTTTGGCTCAGCGGCAGCCGATGGCATACGTTGCGCTGCGGCGCGGCAAGCGTCAACCGCCAGACGTGGCGTAGCTTGATTAGCGTCCAGCCGGGCGGTGGCCACTTGCCCACCCAGGAACTTGTCGTTTTCGCTTCCCATATCCCTATAGAGGCCTGGTTCGTAAATCAAGCCATCGACTGTAATGCGTTTTTCAGGCGGCCTAGCACCCGTTCGCGACCTAGCAGGTAAAGCAACGAATCTACCGAAGGGCTATACGCCCTCCCAGTGAGGATGACACGCAAAGGCATAGCGAGTTGTGGCATCTTCAAGCCGTATTCGGTCAGCTTGGTTTTCAACAGGGTGGTTATGGGCTGCTTTTGCCAATCCACACCCTGCAAATCGGCTGCAAAGGCTACCAACGCAGGCTGTGCATCCCGCGTCAGATGCTGCGTCAACAAGGCATTATCCTGTATAGGCGGATGGTAGAAAAATACCGTTGCTTCAGCTAGCTCTACCAGGGTTGAGCAGCGATCTTGGTATAAGTCGACCACGGCGGCAAGATCAGGCGCTTGCGGTACATTGAGGGCTGACATTTCGCCCTCTTGCTCCAGCCGGGCAAGCATAAAAGGTCGCAATGCCTCAGCCAGTTCGTCTGGTGACATTGTCTTCATGTATTGCTGGTTTATCCAGAGCAATTTTTCACGATCAAATTGTGCCGCCGAGGAGTTTATGTGTTCAAGATCGAACCAGTCAGTCAGTTGCTGGCGACTAAAAATCTCGTCGTTGCCATGTGACCAGCCCAACCTAGCCAAATAGTTAACTACTGCTTCCGGCAAGAAACCATCTGCCTCGTACTGCATAACACTAACCGCTCCATGCCGCTTGGACAGTTTTTGACCATCTTCACCGAGAATCATGGAGACGTGCGCATAGACCGGTGGTTGAGCGCCCAGAGCTCGAAAAAGGTTAATCTGGCGCGGCGTATTGTTGACGTGATCATCACCTCGTATAACGTGACTAACTTTCATATCCAGATCGTCTACAACGACGCAAAAATTATAGGTTGGNGTACCATCTGCGCGGGCAATAATAAAGTCATCTAGCTCACTGTTGGCGATCGAGATATTGCCCTTGACAGCGTCAAGCCAGCCACAATGACCGTCACCAGGGTTTTTAAAGCGGATAACAGGCTTTATGCTGCCAGGCGGTTGAGGNAGATCCTTGCCGCTTTCAGGCCGCCACAAGCCGTTGTAGCGTGGNTTTTCTCCTCGCTGGCTTTGTTGTTCACGCAGTTGNGCCAGTTCTTCGCTGCTCATATAGCATGGGTAGGCGCTACCAGCTTGCAACATTTGTCTGATANCCTCTTGGTATCTGACGTTTCGTTCGCTTTGAAAATACGGCCCCTCGTCGGCGTTCAGACCTAGCCACGCCATGCCATCCAGTATGGCTTTCGTAGCCTCTGTTGTAGAACGCTCGCTATCGGTGTCCTCAATACGCAGGATAAAATTACCACCATGGCGACGAGCAAAGGCCCAAGCGAACAAGGCAGTGCGAACGCCTCCTATATGTAAAAAACCCGTCGGACTGGGTGCAAAACGTGTGCAGATCATTGAAAAACCAGACAAGGTAGACGTTCCATTCTATTACAATCGCTGCCATGGAGGAAACAAACGCTGCCAGCAATGACGCAACTGTTACGCTGGTCAAACAGGTGGCCGCCCAGCTGTTGGGGCAAAAGCAACTGTTGGCCGTAGCAGAATCATGCACTGGCGGCATGTTGGCAGCGGCTTTAACCGATCAGCCTGGTAGTTCGGCGTGGTTTGAGCGCGGTTTCGTCACCTACAGTGACAACGCCAAATACGAGTTGCTACAGGTATCGCCATCAACCCTGTCTATGGCGGGTGCTGTTTCTGAAGCAGTAGCTAGACAGATGGCGTTGGGTGCCTTGCGGCAAAGTGACGCGCACTGGAGCATAGCCATTACCGGCGTTGCAGGACCGGATGGCGGCAGCGCCGAAAAGCCGATCGGGACGGTTTGTTTTGCCTGGGCGACAACTAATAACGTACACTGTGAGACATTGAATTTCAGTGGTGATCGGCAAGCTGTACGCCTCGCCGCAGTCCGNCACGCATTGGAAAGGCTACACAAGCTTGTGCAACGGGATAACGATACGGCAACAACTTCAAGTGCTATTCTCGCCGGTGGCTGCTTCTGGTGTCTTGAAGCGGTGTTCAAGGCTCTCAGAGGCGTTCGTTCGGTTCAGCCAGGCTATATAGGCGGTCATACACCGGAAGCGCCGGATTATAGACGCGTCTGCCAGGGTAAAACTGGCCATGCCGAGGCGGTGGAAATCATCTTCGAACCGCACTTGATAGATTTCGCTACGCTACTGGATGTTTTTTTCGCCCTGCACGACCCGACTACGCGAAATCGCCAGGGCAATGACGTAGGCACGCAATACAGGTCGGCCATTTTTTGCCGTGACCAGATACAGTACGAGACAGCGCAGTCAACCATGGCTAACTTGGTGTCTAGGCACGTTTTTTCTGCACCTATTGTCACTGAGGTTGTTGGGCCAGAAAATGCATCCGGGCTTCCATTTTACGTGGCGGAAAGCGAACACCACGATTATTATGCCCGTAACGGCTACCAACCGTACTGCATGGCTACTATCGACCCCAAAATGGAAAAACTGGCAAGCAGGTTCAAGCAGCTACTGCGATAGTTGCTGCCCTACAAATCGTTGCAGCCATGTTCTGGCAACTGCTTGCAGGCCAGATGAAGAATTTTTTGCTGCTGCCGAAACCGTCTACAACCGATACAGATGATCAGGTGCATGAACATGCCCATGCGTTCGTACATGGTAAGCGGGCGTTCAAATGATTCTGAAATCAGACGGGTTAACGTTTTGCAATCCTGAATTACAGCCATTTTCTTTCCAAACAAACACGTAAGGTCATTCTGGCTCGATACAACATGACAGAAACATTGGTCGCGCTAAGACCGAAAGTATTACAAATGGTAGCAATCTCCTCGCCGAACACCTCGCGCTGAATAAAGACCATGCCATTACGTCTTGGCAGGGCTTCGACACAGTCTTCCAGTGCCTGCCAAAAGCGACCATCAGCGAAGGTTTCTTCCGCTGAAGGCCATGCGCAAGGTCGACCATGCGGACTCCAGTGAGCGTTTTTCAGAAATAACTCATCNAGCAACGAGGCGCTATTATCATCTTCGTCAGTAGCGTCAATAGAGATAAACTCGCTGCGTACTCGAGCGCGCAGGTGATCGGCTATCTTGTTCCTGAGAATGCTTACCAGCCATGTGCGCACGCTTGCCTCTGCCCGATAACGTCCGGCTCCTTGCAGGGCGGCTACAAAAACCTCCTGCACGATGTCTTCCGACACACTTTTGTCGCGCAGTTGAATGAGCGACAATTTCATCAGATATGGTCGCTCGCTTTCCAGTTGGTCAGTATCGAGCACCAGCAGTCAGCCCCTCTTTTCAAGTCAAGACGCATACCTACCACGTGTCTTGCATTATACGCCGGTCTTCCACCCGGTTATTCGCAAAAGGCCAGTTTATTTGTTTTCTACATTTGACATTACTTCCTGTCCTATTTTACCCTTTGCCTCGTTCACCACCTTCTATGCTTAGGGAGCACAACATGCGACAAATCCAGAAAATCATTTCAGCCACTTTTTTGCTTCTTTCTGCCACCATGTTTGTATTTCCGGCCACCGCGCACTCGGCTGGCGATAAGCTGGAAAACAAAATCAAAACCCGCCAGGCTGGCTATAAATTCATGGCATGGAATATGGGAAAACTTAAAAAAATGCTGGTTGACGACCCTATCAGCTTTGACCCGAAAAAAGCATTGGGAGCGGCAAAAGTTGTCCAGGCAGTTGCCAATTCAGGTATAGGCTCGTTATTTGTTCCTGGCTCAGAGAAAACTGTCAACGGCGTAAAAACGCGCGTCAAGCCAGCACTATTCAATCCTGCCAAGCGCGATACACTGATCAAGGTTGCAACCGACTTCAACCGCGAAGCCAATAAACTTGCCGAGGTGGCCGTCGGCGGTGACGAGGATGCAATTAAGGAACAATTCGGCAAGGTCGGCAAAACCTGCAAAGCGTGCCACAAGGAATTTAAATACAAGGACTAGCCTTTGGTTTAACCTGGTAACACGCTTACCCCGGCTTCACCCAACAGCGATACCAGCGCGATGAGTGGCAAACCGACAAGCGCGCTGGGATCGTCACTGCTTATTGAGTCAATCAAGACAACGCCCAAGCCCTCAGATCTGGCAGCGCCAGCGCAATCGTAAGCTGGTTCGCGGAGTAAATAGTTTTCTATTAGCGCGGCGTCCAAATTTCGAAAACGTACTTCCGTTGGCACACAACGCAAGCGAACCTGGCCATCACGGCCGTCGTACAGGCACAAACCTGTATAGAAAGTGGCTGTTTTCCCCGCCAATTCGCCCAGTTGTTTTACTGCAGCCGAATGCGAACCCGGCTTGCCATAAATCTTGCCGTTAGCGCTAGCAACCTGGTCGCTGCCGATAACCAAAGCCGCCTGAAACTGACCCGCTACCGCACGCGCCTTGCTTTCTGACAGGCGTAATGCTAATGCTTCTGGATTCTCGGCGGCTAAAGGAGTCTCGTCTACCTGTGGGTTAGATGTCAAAAAGCCAAGTTGCAAACGCGCCAACAGTTCCTTCCTGTATGGCGAGCTGGAAGCAAGCACCAGAGGCGGATTATCATTTGTTTGTTTCCCGCTGACATATGCCTGCTGATTCATGCTTCGCATGTTAACACATCACTCAAGCATGCGACTTTNTCCTCGACTCGCTTGATATTGGCCATATAATTCTAACTAAAAACTTTAAAAGCTTACCTTAATATTTTGTTTGTAATATACTTTGCTAAAGAACGAACACGCGTTATTCCTAACAGCATAGAATAGGACGCCATGAATAGTGAAACGAATAATGATTTTGCCAGCCGGGTAGCTGATTTTATATCCCGCAACCCCAGGTTTTTTGAACTCTACCCACACTTGCTGGAGCAAATAAATCTACCCCACCCGCACGGTACGCATGCGGTCTCGCTCAGCGAGCGCCAATTGCTGGCCTTACGCGAGAAAAACCTGATGTTGGAAACAAGACTAAAGGAATGGCTGGATTACGGCACCGAAAACGACGCAATAAGNAAGAAAGTACATTCGCTCGCCATAGATTTAATAGCCAGCAAAGATTTTAGCGGCATGCTCAATGTTACATACCACCATTTGCAAAAGGAATTCGATGTTCAACATGTAGCAATGCACCTGTGCTGTACCAGCAACGACTATTTGCCGGACTTTGTGACAATCGTCGGCGACAGCCAGGGGTATGCCAATAATCTTGAAACTCCATATTGCGGCCCGACGCATGGACTGGATGTTGGAGCATGGTTTAATGATGGAGCCGATGCCATCTTGTCACAGGCANTGGTACCACTGAGCTATCAAGGCGCATCCATGGGTTTACTTGCGCTGGGGAGCGAAGAAGCAGATCGTTTTAGCCAGAATATGGGGCACACCTATATAGAGCGTATTGGCCATATGTTGGCTGCGGCGTGTATGCGCCTGGGTGGAACTACCAGCTAAATTCGAAATGACAGCCTCCCGATTCAGCAATGCCAAATGCCAGATATCGGCAGAACTGCCAGCGGAAGTAGAGGCGTGGCTGGCCGAAATGAGCGAGCAACGCCGACAATCACCGCTGACAATAGGTGCTTACCGGCGTGATATGCAAAAGTTGCTGGTGCTGGTGGCGCAAATGCCTGGAACACCAGCCTTAGCTGCTTTAAACAGTGGACACGTCCGCCGCGCTCTGTTGCAACTACATTCACAAGGGTTGGACGGGCGATCGCTGGCACGCACGTTATCGGCCTGGAGAGGCTTTTATCGCTGGTTATACGGACGTGGTCAAGTTTCAGTTAACCCGGCGCAATCCTTGCGCCCTCCAAAATCTGGCAGAAATCTCCCACGGGCATTACACGTGGACGAGATGAATCAGCTGCTGGATAAAGAGGCTAACTCAAGCGACATTGGCCAGGAAACATCTAACCGCAGCAATAAAGACAAACAGCGCCACAATGGACAAAATAGCACTGCCAATGCAGCTCTGGCTGTGCGGGACCAGGCAATGTTCGAATTACTCTATTCGTCGGGGCTACGACTGTCAGAACTGGTGGGACTGGATCAGGAATCGGTAGACAGCATTCGCGCCGAGTCCGAGGTACGCGTGCTGGGCAAACGTGGCAAAACACGCCTGGTTCCGGTTGGCCGTTATGCATTAGCGGCATTGGAGAATTGGTTAACAGCACGTGTCAATCTGGCCAGGGCTGACGAAACAGCTTTATTTGTCAGCCAGCATGGTCGGCGCATAACTCCACGCGCGGTACAGATGCGACTGGCTTCCTATGCTCGCGACAAAGCGATGTCTCAACACGTACACCCACACATGTTGCGCCATTCATTTGCTTCTCATGTGCTGCAATCTTCAGGAGATTTGCGAGCAGTACAAGAAATGCTCGGTCACGCCAGTATTGCCTCCACCCAGGTTTATACGCACCTTGATTTTCAACATCTGGCAAAAGCATATGACCTGGCCCACCCGCGCGCGCGGCGCTAATATAACTGTAACAACTAGAACGGATCATGGGAGCGGCATGCTTTATTTTGCGCATGCTGCAACATCGGATAAACTTGTGGTCGTCTCTGATAATCCGAATCACGGAGTCAGGCAAGGAGCGTGGAAATAATGAAGACGCAGTATTGTGTAGCAAACCTGGTTTATATGGGTACCGTTGTGTGATAATTGGCCGTCTGCCCTCATAAATACGCGTCGCGCATTGACGTATGTATCTGTTTATTAATCCNGGAAGCAAGAAAGGAACACACTTGTTTGGCAATAAAGTTAAAACATTCCCNAGCCGAATTGATAGTTTAATTGCTTTCGGCACGCGTATTGAGGGCGATATAGAATTCACCGGTGGTTTGCGTATAGAGGGCAAGGTGATTGGTAACATACGCATTTCCAATGGCGACTCAGGCACCCTGATGGTAGGTCCGAAGGCAAGCGTGCAAGGCAACATAGAGGTAGAACACCTGCTGCTGGATGGTACGATAACCGGTGATATTCACGCCCGTCAGTCAGTTGAGTTACGACCAGCGTCGCGAGTCGTAGGCGACGTGAGTTATCGCAGTATAGAATTACAGTTGGGCGCAACCGTAAATGGACGGCTAGCACCCTTGGACGACCATGTAATAGAAAACTAACACACTGCATAGACATTTAATGGACATACCATCGCCATGGATGAGCCATCAGTGCTGCGCCGGCCTGCATCTCCAGAAGTAAATTTATGCCTTACCAGTTATGTATAAATCGCTCTTACGTTTTCTGACAATTTTTCTGGGAACCAGTTTGATATGCGCGTCTACGGCGTTGGCTCAGGCGAGAGCTTATGTTGTAACAGAAGCAGGGGATTCGCTTTATCAAATAGCAAAGGTACTTAATCCTGGCAGTGTGAGCGACGCACAGGTGATGAGCGCCCTGTTCAGACTCAACCGGCACGCATTTAAAAACGGACAGCTATTCTCGCTGAAGCCGAATGTGCGACTCGAAATACCTACCAACAGAGCAATGCAATCAGAACCAGCGGCACGCGCCCGAAATTTTGTCCGCTTGCAAGAAAAAGCCCACCAAGGCAAAGGCTCTATACCGGGGATCTACTCGCTGCGTGCAGGGCGCACAACAACAAACAGAAACAAGCCGGGTCCATCGACAAAAGCCGACATGGCGCAACCAAAAAAACCGCGCGTCTCAATCCAGTCAGTTAAAACAAATGTCAATACAGTAAAAGCTCCTGGCGTTTCAAAAAGCGTTAATAACACCAGTAAGACAGCGACAAACAATAATGTCGACAAGGCTTCCCTGACCCAATTATCCGGCAATTCGACAAATCAGCTTGCCAGTTCCGAGCCGACAACCAAGCCACTGCCCCTGGCAAACGACAATTCCTCTGTCAATTCCGCCTCCAAAGATCTTCCATCTTCCAGCGTCAGCAATAAGCAAGCAGACCAATCGAGCGATATATCGCTTTCCACACTCGGTATTGTTTTTTTGCTACTGCTGGCAATTCCACTCGCTGTCGCCTTGCTGATGTTCGCTAAACATAAACAAGGCAATCTTATTTCTGCAATAAAGCGTCTATTTGCCCAGCCCACCTTGCCAGCAACCTCGCCTAACAAACACGAAATAAAAAATGATGTGCCAGCCAGTACTCAAACCGAATTGGTGGGAACAACAATATCGAAAGCAGTAGGCGATAAGCCACCCGAACTTCCAGGCTCCAGAACTCCGCGCCAACGCAGGAAGAGCAGGCATGTTCCAGGTACCATGAATGCCATGCAAGCGTTGGTTCAGGTTGAAGCCATTATTCGCCGTGCCGAACAAAACTCGCAAACATCAGCTGCTGCCAGCGCGATGATGCAAAATGAGAATAGCGCCGAAGAACTGCAAATAGATAGCGAAGACATTCGCCAGCGGATTGACAATGCTTCTCGAGAGCTGGGAATGGCCAAAATTGATTTGCCTCCTTTAACAGATGAAGGCAAAGCAAGCAATAATGAGTTGGGAGACCTAATGGCCAGTAAGCATGATCCAGCTGCCAATGAGCCGATTAATCCGTCTGAAAAGCAGAAAAGCAAAACCAGAAAGGCGCCTCCTGCGGACAGCTCTCGCAACGACGCGCCAGTTGAACTAGCGCTAACAGCAAATAAGCAAGATGATCGGCCAGCAAAACCGGCAGTTACTACGACCAACAAACCAATGCCAAACGTAGCCGAAGCACCGCCTACTATCATCCCGTCCACAATACAGGATGAAGTACTTGACGCAGTCGTTCCGCCTGGCTACTCAAAAGAAATGCCGGAAGCAGCAGCAGAGGAAATTCGCTTTGCCAGTAATGCGGGCTGATGAACGGTATTCGCCTGATATAGAGGAGTGTTTGTGATGTCCACTCGCTTTGCCTCCTACTCCCATCGTATGGAGGATGTAATGATTTGGACACCTTCCGTGGTATAGATTAGAAGCCCCTCGCAAGCTACTAGAATAATATGAAGTTGTGCATACTATCCGGTGACGGCGTCGGACCAGAAGTTATCCGTCAGGCAGTACGAGTGTTGGAAGCTGTGCAACCAGATCTGGAAATTGAAGCCGCTCCCTTCGGTGGCGCAGCCATTAAGCAAGTCGGCGAGCCATATCCTGCAGAAACACGTCGTCTGGCGAGTGAGGCTGACGCGCTGCTACTGGGAGCAGTCGGCGGCCCACAGTGGGATACGCTGCCGCGCGAACTGAGACCAGAGAGCGGGCTACTGGGTCTACGCAAAGATTTAGGCCTCTTCGCCAACCTGCGACCCGCCATTCTCTATCCCGAGCTGTCCTATGCCAGCAGTCTGAAGGCGGAAGTAGTAGCCGGACTTGATATTCTAATTGTACGCGAGTTAACCGGTGGCATATACTTCGGACAACCGCGTGGGATAAGGGTCGACAACGGGGAGCGGGTTGGCTTTAATACGCTTATCTACAGCGAAAGCGAGATTCGCCGCATCTCCCATGTCGCATTCAAAGCAGCACAAAGAAGATCNAAAAAACTGTGCTCTATAGACAAGATGAACGTCCTGGAATGCACCCAGCTTTGGCGTGACGTGGTCAGCGAAACGGCTGCAGACTATCCGGATGTGGAGTTATCACACATGCTGGTAGACAACGCCGCCATGCAGCTACTAAAAGAACCCAAACAATTTGATGTTTTGCTCACTGGCAACATGTTTGGCGATATATTATCGGACGAGGCCGCCATGCTTACCGGTTCAATAGGCATGCTACCTTCAGCCTCGCTGGATACAAATAACAAGGGTCTTTATGAGCCTTGCCACGGCTCGGCACCAGACATCGCAGGACAGGACATTGCCAACCCCCTGGCAACCATCCTCTCCGCTGCCATGCTATTACGATACAGCGCTGGCAACGAAGAAGCGGCAATACGCATCGAAAACGCCATAAAAAAGGTGCTCGAGCAAGATTACCGCACTGAAGACATCTACGAACCAGGCATGCAAAAACTCGGTACCAATGCCATGGGTGATGCCGTGCTGCAGGCGCTGGCAGCTTAACACCCTTGGTGATGAGCGGCACATACCATCTACCGTCCTTTGAAGNTAAAATCTGTCCGCCGCACGAATTGGCTGAACGCCTGCGCTCTCTGGCACGCCCACTAGTATTCACTAATGGATGCTTCGATATCCTGCACCGTGGCCACGTTAGCTACCTGGCACAGGCGGCGACGCTGGGCGCTAGCCTGCTGGTNGCGCTCAACAGCGATGAATCGGTACGGCTTCTCGACAAGAGCCATGACAGGCCGATAAATCGGCTCTCTGATCGTCTGGCGGTGGTCGCTGCCTTGCATTCTGTCAGACTGGTGACCTGGTTTGACGAAGATACGCCACTGACACGCATACTCGATTGTTCTCCGGATATCCTGGTAAAAGGTGGCGATTGGCCGCTGGATAAAATTGTCGGCGCCAAAGAGGTAAGCGAACTGGGTGGCCAGGTGCATTCGATCCCCTTTTTGCATCAGTGCTCGACCACTGCCATCGTGCAAAAAATTCGCAATTCCTGAAATAATCCAATGCTAGCCAGTCAGCGTGCAGCCATATTTGCCCGTTGGCGAGAGCTAAATCCTTCCCCAACTACCGAGCTGCACTATTCGAGCCCGTTTCAATTATTGATTGCGGTTATCCTGTCGGCACAATCGACCGACGTTGGTGTCAACAAGGCGACAAAGCTACTTTTTGACGCCGCACCTGACGCTGCTGCCATGGCAGCTCTGGGTGAAAGCGGTATTGTTAAATATATCAAAAGCCTGGGTTTGTATAAAAGCAAGGCCAANCACCTGCTCGCCACTAGCCGCCTGCTGCTTGAACGTCACGACGGCATGGTGCCAACTACCCGCCTTGAACTGGAGGCATTGCCAGGCGTCGGCCGTAAAACTGCCAACGTAGTGCTAAATACCGCATTTGATCAACCGACTATAGCCGTTGATACGCATATATTTCGTGTCGCAAACCGCACAGGGCTGGGGGCAGGNAAAACTCCACGTGCAGTTGAGGATGTCTTGCTCAAAAACATTCCTGCCGACTACCTCCAGAACGCTCACCACTGGCTAATTCTGCATGGTCGCTACGTTTGCAAAGCCAGAAAGCCAGCTTGCCAAAGCTGCCAGATTGTCGATTTGTGCCAGTGGNCAGGCAAGGCTTCATACCTGCCAGTAAATAAAATATAAAACTCATATACAGAAATCGCTGCTGGCTATAGTTAAGTAGTTAGCAAACTGTCATGCATAGAGCATGTCGGTACTATTGCGCACCACAATAGTGCATAGGGGTTTATTATTATTGCCCACGAGACGAGCTAATATTATATCTATATGTAATACAAGCGTTTTTATAACTGGCACGATTAATGCTATATAAACTGTGTCAGGCGTACACCATTAACTCAGTAAAGGGGTATACACATGAAAATGCTAAGTGCAATTATTAAACCATTCAAGCTCGACGAAGTGCGCGAAGCACTAGCGCAACTTGGGGTACAGGGAGTAACAGTAACAGAGGTCAAGGGTTTTGGTCGCCAAAAAGGGCATACCGAGCTATATCGAGGGGCCGAATACGTTGTCGATTTTTTGCCCAAGATCAAACTGGAAACTGCTGTCAGAGACGACATGGTCGAACAGGCAGTAGAGGCGATAGAAGAAGCGGCCAAAACTGGCAAGATAGGTGATGGCAAGATTTTTGTCAGTTGTCTTGAGCAGGTCATCCGCATTCGTACCGGCGAAACAGATGTCGATGCGCTATAAACCTCTATAAACCAGAAATCACGTATTAATAGTCCCCGTATTTTAATTTTTGACAAGGAAATGTCATGAACAGAAAACTGTTTCCCATTACCACCCGCATATTAGCCATTGTTGCGTTATCGCTTCTTTCGCCGGCGACGCTGGCTATGGACAACATTTCACAGGTACACAAAGGCGACGTCGCCTGGATGCTGGTTTCCACTCTGTTGGTTGTCTTCATGGCCGTGCCTGGACTGGCACTATTTTACGGCGGTCTGGTACGCGCCAAGAATATGCTCTCGGTTCTCATGCAGGTGCTTGTGGTGTTTTCCCTCGTTAGTGTCTTGTGGTCAGTATATGGTTACAGCGTTGCTTTTGGTGGCGAAGGCAAGGTTATTGGCGATTTCGGCAAAACCTTCCTTTCAGGCATCAACAGCGCAAGCCTGGTTGACACCTTCAGCGACGGGGTAAAACTGCCAGAGTATGTTTTTGTCGCTTTTCAGGCCACCTTTGCCGCCATAACCTGCGCGCTGATAGTCGGCGCTTTTGCCGAGCGTATCAAGTTTTCCGCTGTAATTATATTTTCAGTTATCTGGTTCACCTTTTGTTACCTGCCAATAGCACATATGGTGTGGGGAAGCGGTGGCTATTTGTTGGATAAGGGTGCTCTTGACTTTGCCGGAGGCACCGTTGTGCATATCAACGCAGGTGTGGCAGGGCTGGTTGGCGCCTACCTGGTTGGCAAGCGGATAGGATATGGCCGCGAGTCTATGGCCCCACACTCACTTGCCCTGACCATGGTTGGTGCATCAATGCTGTGGGTTGGCTGGTTCGGATTTAACGCTGGTTCAAACCTGGAAGCCAACTCCGGTGCTGCCCTGGCTTTCTTGAATACGCTGGTTGCCACAGCTGCTGCAACTCTCTCGTGGGCGCTGGCAGAATCCATGTTCAAAGGCAAACCATCAATGTTGGGCGGTGCTTCTGGAGCCGTTGCCGGGCTGGTCGCTATTACACCGGCCTGCGGCTCGGTTGGACCGATGGGGGCTATCATTATTGGTCTTCTATCTGGTGCTGTATGCCTTTGGGGAGTCAACGGGCTAAAGAAATTACTCGGCGTCGATGACGCGCTGGACGTGTTTGGCGTGCACGGCGTGGGAGGTATTGTGGGAGCTCTGCTAACCGGCCTTTTCACTGCGCCAGGACTTGGGGGAACCGGGGGGAGCGACTTTGCCATCGGCACGCAGCTATTGGTGCAGGCAGAAGGCGTCATAATTACCATTATTTGGTCGGCTCTGGTTGCCTATATTGCCTTTAAACTGATAGATATGGTTATAGGACTGCGAGTGCCGGAAGAAGAGGAGCGTGAAGGGCTGGATATTACATCGCACGGCGAATCCGCCTATCATGGCTAACTTTGAACCTCTGGCCGTGCCTGGCACGGCCAGCATGCTCGGCATATGGGAGATGCAAAAAAATAATGTAGCAGCCTTATTATTCCTGCTCAACCGCGGCGCACACCCACGACATCGGCAACTTGCCTCACCTTGGCGATGGTTTGTTCCAACTCGCCCAGGCTGGCCACCTCTATGGTAAATCGCATGTTGGCGCATCCCCCCTTGCTTCGCGATTTAACAGCGCTGACATTTTGTTTTTCTTTACTGAATACTTCACTGACATCGTGTAGTAGACCGGCACGATCACGCGCATCCACAACCACGTCCGCAGCGATGTGCTCGTCCGGGTGAGCGCTCCAGTTGGCTTCAATTACCCGCTCAGGGTGTATAGCGGCCAAGTGAGTAAAGCTTGTACAGCTCGAGCGGTGGATAGCTATTCCTTTGCCACGAGTTATAAACCCTTGCACTTCTTCCGGTGGCACTGGCTTGCAACAATTCGCCAACTGGGTTAACAAGTTATTAACACCGACAATCAAAATGCCGGGGTTGCCACTGTTGGACAGTTGTCTGCGCGAACGCAATGGGGGAGAAAAATCGTTATCAATTTTTCCCCCGTCCGTCTCCGACTTGTCACCGCGAATAGCCGCCTGCAATGAACGCTGGGGCACGTTGCCACGCGCTGTTGCAAGATAGAGATCGTTGGCATTGGCAAAATCAAGACGGCTGGCAATTTCCTCAATGTTAACGTTGCTCTGACCCAACCTGTGCATTTCACGATTAATGAGAGCACGCCCCTCGTTTAATNCTATAGCCTGCTCTTTGGCGGCAAACCACTGCCTGACTTTAACGCGCGCACTTTTGGTGTGAATATAACCTTGCGCCGGACTGAGCCAGTCGCGCGAAGGGCCACCTGTTTTGGAGCTTATTATCTCTACCTTTTGCCCGGTGGCAAGCGGAGTATTAAGTGGCAACAAGGCGTCATCTACTTTCGCTCCCCTGCAACGATGTCCAAGGTCGGTGTGGATGCGATAAGCAAAGTCTATTGGGGTTGCGCCGTGCGGCAAGTCGACCACCTTACCCTGCGGCGTCATGACATACACCGTTTCGTCAAATGCCGCCTGACGATATTTCTTGTGCCAATCAGAGCCACCTGAGACATCATCACGCCAACTGATAAGTTGACGCAACCAGGCAATTTTCTCGTCGTAACTGGCCGCAACGTTCTGGCCTCCTTCCTTGTAACGCCAGTGCGCGGCAACGCCCAGTTCCGCATGTTGGTGCATTTCACGTGTGCGAATCTGCACCTCCAGCGCTCTCCCGTCCGGACATTGCATCGCAGTGTGCAACGAGCGATAGTCGTTGCTTTTAGGTTTGCTTATGTAATCGTCAAATTCCCTTGGCAATGGCTGCCATAAATTATGCACCACCCCCAGTGCCGTATAGCAATCTTTAACATCGTCGACGATAATCCTAAGAGCTCGAATATCGTACACCTCCGAAAAACCGATGCCTTTATTACGCATCTTGTTCCAGATGCTATAAATATGTTTCGGGCGACCACTAACTTCCGCCTGCAAGTTTTGCTTGCCGAGCTCGTGCTGTAAGCGGGCAATGGCCTCGTTAATGAACTGCTCTCGTTCAATGCGCTTTTCTTCCAACTGTCCGGCGATGCGCTTGTACACCTCTGGATGCTGGTAGCGGAAGGCCAGGTCTTCCATCTCCCATTTAAGCTCCCAAACTCCGAGTCTGTTGGCCAGCGGCGAGTATATGGCCAGCGTTTCACGCGCCAACTGTATTCGTGCTTCCCCAGCATGCTCTGAATAGTAGCGCAAGCTCTGCAATCGGCTGGCGAGACGCAACAATACCACCCGTATGTCCTCCACCATCGCCAACAACATTTTGCGTAACACTTCAATCTGAGCACTGACCTCTTCTTGCGTTTCCTTGCGGAGCGCTGCGCGTTTGCCATCCGTTAGCGATAAATTACGTGGCAGTGAACGAAAATTTTTCAGTCTGGAAATGCCATCAATCAAGGTCGCAGCCGACGCATAACTCTGCGACACTTCATCCGAGTTCTTGTATTGATAAAGCGCGAAAAATATAGCCGCCAGCCGCGAAGCTGCATCAAGTTTTAACTGCGTGACAATCAGCGCCATGCCAAGCGCATGCATCCAGGTTGACTCACCTGTAGCGAGAGAGTCATTACCGTAAGTGGCGCGTGCCAACTGTGTTGCCTGTAGCAATTGGGCAGCGTCGTCGTCACCCAAACCTTCGGTTAGCAACAACAGCGAACGATCCGGGTCGTCATGATTCGAAATCGAGCGGGCAACAAAAACCATCCTGGAATTTTATCGGTTTGAACGGGTTTCGATTAGCTGCGAGGCCGACTAACTGGGATCGCGTGCCAATATCCGGCGAGCGTAGAGCAAGTCTTCCCATGCCTTGATTTTCTCTGGCAAGTTGCGCAGCAAATAAGCCGGGTGGTAGCTAACCACCACTGGAATGCCTTCATACTCAAAACATTGGCTACGCAGTTTACCCAGCGCTCCGTCAGTGTTCAGCAGGCTAGACACGGCGCTCTTGCCTAGCAACATGATGATTTTAGGCCGCAACAAACTGATCTGGTGTGCAAGAAAAGGCCTACAGGCGGCTATCTCTTCCGCATCCGGGGTACGGTTGCCAGGCGGACGGCATTTGACTGCGTTGGTTATATAAATCTTTTCATTACGTTTCAAATCAAGGGACGCCAGCATGTTATCCAGTAATTGACCGGCCTGGCCGACAAAAGGTTCTCCACGCGCGTCTTCTTCTACACCGGGCCCCTCGCCTATAAACAACCAGTCCGGTTCGAGATCACCCACCCCGGGCACCACCTGCTTACGTTGCTTGCATAACTCGCAACGTCTACACTCTACAATGTTCTGTAGCAGCTCCTGCCACGCCGTGGGATCTGGATCACTACTTTCAGCTGCTTGCGCTACTTGAGCTTCTGGAACTGGATTCAGTGAAGCCACCTCACCTACGTTGGCATTTGGCTCGCTCTCATCCGGAGCATCCTCTTGAGCCACCACGGTTGGCAATGCTGGGCCGACGCGCTGCTCACGCAGCCCCCACAAGGGCTGTAGCCCAATCTCCCTTAGCATCCAGGCGCGCGCTTCCTCTTGCATAGCAATCGGATTATCATTGATACATTAACTATTGGGCAAGTCCAATACCAAAAAATACAACCTTCTACCAAGCATGAGGAAGTCTAAAGGGAGAACCAGGAGGTCAGTGGACAAATGAGCAAAACAGCGTTTATAACGCACCCAATTTGCCACTTGCACGACATGGGTGATTATCACCCTGAGTGCCCGGCGCGCCTGCAAGCGATTGAAGAGGTCCTGCGTTCCGAAGGTCTGGATTCCAAACTGATTCAGTATGAGGCGCCTCTCGCCAGTAACGCACAATTATCGCAAGCGCATAGCTCTGCTTATATTGCTGCATTGGAAAGGGCTGCTCCTTCCAGAGGTACTGTACACCTTGACCCTGACACGTCAATGAACCCTCATAGTTGGCAAGCCGCCCTACGTTCCGCTGGCGCCGGTGTGCATGCAGTCGATCTAGTAATGGCTGGAGAAGTCGACAACGCCTTTTGTGCTGTTCGCCCGCCGGGTCATCACGCTGAAAAAAGTCGCGCCATGGGATTTTGTTTTTTTAACAATATTGCCGTTGCCGCCTGCCATGCGCTGGAGGAGCATGCTCTACGGCGTGTAGCCATCGTCGACTTTGATGTTCATCACGGCAACGGTAGCGAAGATATCTTTGCCGACGACGAGCGTGTGCTCATGTGTGGTTGTTTCCAGCACCCCTTCTATCCATACAGTGGAGCGACGGCAACCGGGGAAAATATGTGCAATGTGCCGTTGGAAGCCGGTTCTGACGGCGAAGACCTGCGTCAGGCTGCCAACGATATCTGGTTGCATCGGCTGGACGACTTCGCACCGCAAATGTTTTTTATCTCTGCTGGATTTGACGCACATTATGCTGACACCATCGGAGGCTTGCGTTTTACCGAGGAAGATTACGCCTGGTGCACGCGCTTTATAAAACAGCTGGCTGCAAAAAGCGCTCAAGGTCGCATCGTCTCAATGCTCGAAGGCGGCTACAACCTCGAAGCCCTGGCCAGCAGTGTTATTGAACATTTACAGGTGCTGGCTGAATAACCGGGCGCTACCAGGCGAGCTTTCAGGGTTATCGCCTGCATATCGCCGGATAAAAGGTACGCATATAGTTAGCTGTCTCTTCAAGTGAAAGCTGGCCCGGCGCACTAGCCTGCTCAACATAAGCAAAAGTCAGCCGCGAGCCAAGGGNCGGGAAGAATATCCGTGACAACAAGCCTACCTCACCCATGGCTATCACTACCAACCGCTTGTCAGGGTTAGTCAGCAACAAAGATGCCAGGGTACGCAAATCATCCTCGTTGTTGACCTGGGTGGCAATTTTTACAACATCGGCTCCCAGCGCTTCTGACTCATTCATAACTTTGTGTAATTCAGCCAATGTCGGCGTATGTTCGAAATCATGAAAGGAGATGACCACTACAGCGCCAGCCAGCTTGCCCGCTTCGACAACCTCGCCGACAATGGACGAGCGCAACTCTATATCGGCCATCTCGATGTGCGGTATTACAGCCTTAAAAAGCTCCAGACGCGCCGCCTCGCNATGCTTCCAGCCGCCACCCTCTTTTTCCATACGCACCGTTAGCAGGCGCGTGAAAGCGNTGTAACGATGCGCCTCACTGACAACCCTGGCTGCGTTTTGCTCGTCAAAAAGATCTATCCGCAGTTCGGCAACATCCAAACCATGTGCCTTGGCATAGCGCAACCGTTCTTCCGGCACTCCATCGTTAAACGGCGCGGCAATCAATGGAACGCCCTGATCTAACAAAGACAGCCTCCTGGCACGTTTAGTCTTGGCACTATCTGACATGTGATCGTAGCAGCCTGCCTTCAATGGTTAAACTTTGTCTGGCTAATATACATTACATTGTTTGCTAAAATCTCTATTATTCCAGTGTCGTCAATTGGCTGCAAAACTACCGATAATTCGAAAATATGGGTATGAAGCGTGTTGGCAAGATTATAGCGGTAGATCTTGATAACCTAGGTAGCGTCCCATCCTGGCCCCGCGAGCTATCAACCCTTGGCAATACTCATCGTCAGTAGCTACTGGAGAGAAAATGCAAACTTTCCGCGCTTTGCTGTTTGCCAAACGGTTCCCCCCAGCGGGAGCTGAGGTTGTGGCGCATTTTNACAGCTTGCGTCTCAATATCCAGTCACCGGAAGGCGATACAATAAAAGTGGATGCATCGAGCCTGGAACCACGTTCAGGCGGATTTGAACACGACCAGCTGCTTTTATACTGGGACGAGGACGACAATGGTAGTCAGTGCGCACTAAAGCCACTACGCCAGGAAGATCAGCAAACGCTAATCAACAACGCTCCTGACGCGCTTAGCGGAAGATTCAAACCCTGGCGCAGGCGCAAGACTGGCATTCGGATGGTATGGGCAACTCTTGGCAGCTTGGCGCTTGCCGGCATTTTTGCAGCANTGCTGTTCTGGTGGAACTACGACCACGTAGTGGCCTGGCTGGCCGGGCAGATAGATGTTAAACACGAGGTTGCGATCGGCAACGCTATGCTGAAGCATATTGATGAGGAGGAAAACCACCTGATAAGCGATGGGCCGGCTGTAAGAGCCATGGCGCAGCTCGGAGAACGTCTGATACATGATTCTCAATATCAGTATCGCTGGTTTATCAAGCGCGATCCTTCCCTCAACGCCTTCGCAGTCCCTGGCGGCATTATCGTCGTCCATTCAGGCTTGTTTAAAGCCATACAAAGTCCGGAAGAGCTGAGCGCCCTACTGGCGCACGAGATCAAACATGTTGAGGCTAGGCATGCTCTCAGAAGTATGGTGCATAACCTGATCTGGGCTTCGGCGTTGTTGGTAATACTGGGAGATTCCAGCGCCGTCCTCGCCGTTGCGGCGCACCAACTTGGTGCCTTGTACTATAGCCGCGAAATAGAAAGCGAAGCTGACAGCTACGCGGTGCAGACGTTAATTGACGCCAGAATCTACCCGCGCGGAATACTCCGNCTGATGGAGCGTCTGCGAACAGAATACGATGGAGAGGAAGCGCCTGGCTGGCTATCTTCTCACCCTGCTATCTCGCAACGGATCAAGCAAGCCAAAGAGTTGATCGAGGCTAATCCATGCCCACAATGCCAATCACCAGTTTTAAGCATGGATATGGCCGCGCTAAAGCGAACGCTACCACAAGACTAATCACACCACTGCCGTCGACTGGCCAATAAATTGCGCAAGGGCGGGGTATGAGATTAGGGTAAAATGCCGCGCTATGTTTGAAGAATATATGCGCCTCATCGCCGTCCATGCAATACCAGTGTTGTTCGCCATTACGTTGCACGAAGCTGCGCATGGCTACGCTGCGCTGCGTTTTGGCGATGATACCGCCCAGCGCGCCGGTCGCATCAGCCTCAACCCGTTACGCCACATAGACCCGGTTGGCACGTTATTATTACCTATGCTGATCCTGCTCCTCTCCGGCAGCAAGTTTTTATTTGGCTATGCCAAGCCGGTGCCGGTTGATTTTGGCCNACTAAACAACCCGAAGCGCGACATGTTGTGGGTAGCTGCTGCCGGTCCTGCTGCAAATATCATCATGGCTATGGGCTGGATTCTGGTTTATCGCATGTATGCGCCAGACCAATTTGAAATATCCCAGGGCATTCCCTCCAGTCAACAGTTCATAATCGAAATGGCGCAAGGGGGCATCGGTATAAACATCGTTCTCTTTGTACTCAATCTGCTGCCCCTGCCGCCGCTGGACGGTGGCCGCATCGCAGTCAGCCTGCTACCAGACAAGCTGGCCTACCAGTTCTCACGCCTTGAACCATATGGCTTTTTCATCCTGCTGGCGCTATTGTTTACTGGTATCCTCGGAGCACTGATGTTTCCGCTCATCAATGTCGTTGCCAGAATATTGATTGCACTAACATCTATTTTCTAACCTTCCTTTGTTATGTACGCTGAACGAGTACTTTCAGGTATGCGCCCAACCGGCGCTCTGCATCTGGGGCATCTCCATGGCGTATTGAAAAACTGGATACAGTTGCAAAACGAGTATCCGTGCCTTTTTTTTGCCGCTGACTGGCATGCACTAACCACCGATTACGACAACCCGTCACAGATCGAAAAAAACACCTGGGAAATGGTTGTTGATTGGTTGGCTTCCGGGATAGACCCAAACAAGGCGACGCTATTTGTCCAGTCCAAGGTGCCAGAACATGCCGAACTGTACCTGTTACTGTCGATGATGACCCCACAGGGCTGGCTGGAAAGAGTGCCCAGCTACAAGGATCAGCAGGAAAAACTGCTACACAAGGATCTGTCAACCCACGGCTTTCTCGGCTACCCCCTGCTGCAAGCGGCCGATATCCTGATTTACCGAGCGGGCCGCGTGCCGGTTGGAGAGGACCAAACACCTCACATCGAATTCGCCCGTGAATTGACGCGTCGCTTCAACCATTTGTACGGACGCAAGCCCGGTTTTGAAGAAAAATCCAAAGAAGCGGTCAAGAAGCTGGGCAACAAGAAATCCAAGCTCTACGAGGAATTACGCAACCGCTACCAGGAACAGGGCCGCGACGAGGCGCTGGAACAGGCGCACGCCTTGCTCGACGAGGTGCAGCACTTGTCGGCTGGTGATCGCGAACTCCTTTTTGGCTACCTGGAAGGCGGCGGCAAAATGATTCTCGTTGAGCCAGCAGCCCTGCTAACAGAAGCCTCGCGCCTGCCCGGCCTGGACGGACAAAAAATGTCCAAGTCATATAACAATACGATTGACCTGCGTGATTCGCCTGAAACAGTCAGCAAAAAAATTCGTACCATGCCCACTGATACACAGCGCATACGTCGTACCGACCCAGGCGACCCGCAACGTTGCCCGGTGTGGCAGTTGCACAGCATTTATTCCGACACCGAATGTCAGGAGTGGGTGCAAGAAGGCTGCAAGAGTGCCGGCATTGGCTGCCTGGAATGCAAACAGCCACTCATAGATAGTATTCTCGGCGAACTGGGTCCCATACAGGAACGCGCCCGGCAATACCGGGGAGACCCGGCCTTGGTCAAGCAAATTATCGCCGACGGTTGCGACCACGCCCGCGAACTGGCACGCGACACCATGCGTGACGTACGTGAGGTTATGGGACTTGAATACAGCCAATCCCTCTAGGAATCTGTCGGACTTAGGAGCCTAAGTCACGACATTTGATTTACAAATCGACTTTGGTCAATGTTTGATCAAGTACAATGCGCAACGAACTCACCAGGGCAAAATGTGCCGTGGGAGAACGGCGATGGATACACTCATCGACGGAAAATCAATCTGTCGTGTTAAATTTGCGAGCCAAATATAACCCAACAGACAATTACTGATAAACAGCTAACCGTCAGCTGAAATCTGAACTTTTTACAGCTTATGCAGGTCAGATCTATTTCTGTCGTCGTGCCAGCACTCAACGAAGCCGACAACATCCGCCAGCAAGTTGAAAAAATACTCGCCGCGCTGCGCGATGCCAAGCAAATGGAGATAATCTACGTAGATGACGGAAGCGATGACAATACAGCGAGTGAGCTGGCCGAACTGGTCAGCGAAAACCCACAGCTTCGCTATATCCGTCACCTAAAGCGCTATGGGCAGAGCACTGCCCTGCTAACGGGCATTCGAGCTGCGAAGTTCCGGTGGATAGCCACGCTGGACGGCGACGGACAAAACGAGCCAGAAGACATACCGCGTCTATACGGCCTCCTGCAGTCCTATGGAGCAGAAGGCAAGCAGGTCATGATCTCTGGCTGGCGGCAATCCAGACAAGATAACTGGTTGCGGCGCGTATCTTCCCGCTTTGCCAACAAGGTTCGCCAGGCACTGCTCAAAGACACAACGCCCGACTCGGGCTGCGGAATAAAGCTTTTTAGTCGTGAACTATTTTTAAGCCTGCCATATTTTGATCACATGCATCGCTTTTTGCCAGCATTGGTGCTGCGAGCTGGCGGCAGAGTTGTCTCGGAACCAGTAAGCCATTATCCTCGCACGCGGGGCACCTCCAAATACGGCCTGAGCAACCGTTTATGGGCTGGCGTCTACGACCTGATCGGCGTGGCGTGGCTGCTAAGGCGCTCGCGTCTGCCGGTTATTGTTGAATACGACAGCGCCGACGGAACGTCAACCGAGCCAGAAAACGGCGACGGGCTGGTGCAATAGGGCAATATTTTTTCCGGTCAGCCATAGTAACCTGACTGTCCTCAGTGTTTTTACTTGCTACGCCTCAACATTCTTTTTTTAAACAGGTTTTCCTCATGAATGAAACAACTATCTGGATCGTAATCGGCTTTGCCGGACAAGCATTGTTTTCGGCACGCTTCCTAATACAGTGGCTGTATAGCGAGAGGGTTAAACGCAGCATTGTGCCGGTTGCCTTTTGGTATTTCAGCCTGGCTGGCGGCGCCACTCTTGCCGCCTACGCCATCCACCGAGCGGACCCGGTATTCATTGCCGGGCAACTGGGTGGGCTGCTCATCTATACACGCAACCTGATGCTGATACGCAAACACAAGCTCAAGCCAGGCGACGAATCACCTGTGAGTTAAACACAACATTTTTTTTATTTATGGAAAACGTCTCAACACAATCTGGCAGACATCCAAAGCCACCCCGCATCTACGGGCAGCCGGTAATACAGCTGCCACTTGATTTATATATCCCGCCTGACGCCATGCAGGTCATGCTTGATGCCTTTGAGGGGCCGCTTGACCTGCTTTTATACCTGATTCGCAAGGCTAATATTGACGTACTGGACATTCCAATGACCTCGCTCACCGAACAGTACCTCGTCTACGTCGAAGCCATGCGCGCTGTCAATCTGGAACTGGCAGCAGAATATCTCCTGATGGCTTCCATGCTGATCGAAATCAAGTCGCGCATGCTGTTGCCAGCCCCTGTAGAGAGCACGGAAGAGGAAGCCGGTGATCCACGAGTCGAGCTGGTAAGGCGCCTGATCGAATACGAGCAGATGAAGTTTGCTGCGCTCAAGGTCAACGATTTGCCACACGCACAGCGCGATTTCTATTGGGCTGAAGCTTTGCTGGAAGAAAGCATTGCGCGCCAATTGCCGGAAGTTCAACCACGTGATCTGCATACAGCCTGGCAAAACCTCTTGCTACAGGCAAAGCTAACCCAACATCATAATATCGCGCGTCAGGAGCTCTCGGTCCGTGAGCACATGAGCTCTATTCTGCGTTGCCTGGACGATCATCATGGCTATGTAGAATTTTCCACATTGTTCAACCCCCTTTCAGGGGTCAGCGTGCTTGTGGTACACTTTCTCGCCTTGCTGGAGTTAGTGCGCGAGGGTTATGTAGAAATAACGCAAACTGCGTCCTACGCGCCCATACATGTTATAACAGGGAAGGCAACTTGCGGCAGCGGTACGCCGCGCCAGCAATAAGTGCAAACCACCAAGAGCACACAACCGGTAATACGCGTACTTGAAGCGGCGCTGTTAACAGCCCGCGAGCCTTTGCCGCTNAATATTCTGCGCCGATTGTTCGAAGACGATCTTTCCGCAGATACCTTGCGTCGACTGCTTNATGAGTTGCGCAACGAGTACGAAGGTGGTAGCGGTAACGAGGCACGGCCGTTAGAGTTATTGCAAACGGCTTCGGGGTGGCGTTTTCGCAGCCGCGCTGAATATACACCATATCTTCAGCGTCTGTGCCCGGAAAAGCCACCGAGCTATTCGCGCGCCGTTATGGAAACGTTGGCGATTATTGCCTACCGACAACCAGTAACACGTGGAGACATAGAGGAANTCAGGGGTGTGAGCGTCACACCGCAGGTCGTAAAAACCCTGGAAGAGCGTGGCTGGATAGAAGCTGTAGGCCACCGGGAAAAACCTGGCCGTCCTGCCTTGCTAGCAACGACACGACAATTTCTGGACGACCTCGGGCTATGTAGCCTGTCGGAGCTGCCAGAACTGGAAGTGCTACAACAATCGATGGAGTTTGTTAATAATGAGAAGTAAGTTTCGCCGCCGCAACAACAGTGATCGCGACGTTACGTACCAGCACAGCTCCGATGAAAACCAGTCGGGCAANGTATCACGCAATAGCCACGCTTANCGTAATAACCGGAGCAAATTGCGCCAGCGAGGGCCAGGCCCGGAAGCTCCTCTGGCCTCNACAGCAATCAACAACANATCCGAGAGCGCCAGGCAAACCAACAAAANCAACAAGACAGCCGGNAAAAGTGGCCGACAACGCCGTCCGGGGCGTAATAACTCTCAAAACACCGATATGCCGCCTGAGCGGCTGCACAAGGTGCTCGCCAGCCTGGGGGTGGCTTCACGGCGCGAAATAGAAGAATTGATCATCGCCGGTCGCATCAGCGTTAACAACCAACCGGCACACCTTGGTCANATAGTCAGCGGCAAGGATCGCATCAAGGTCAACGGCAAGCTGGTGAATATGCGCAACAGCAAGAGCAAGACACGCATATTGCTGTATCACAAACCGGAAGGTGAAATCGTCAGCCGCAATGACCCGGAAGGNCGCAAAACAATCTTCGATAACTTGCCATATGTGCACGGTGGACGCTGGGTTAGCGTGGGACGTCTGGATATAAGCACCTCAGGCCTACTGTTACTAACCACATCTGGCGATGTGGCCAATCGTCTTATGCACCCCAGCGCACGTATTGAGCGTGAATATGCCGTTCGCGTGCTGGGAGAGGTGGGCGAGGATGCCAAGCACGAGTTACTCGACGGTATCTTGCTTGACGGCAAGCTGGCCGCCTTCTCGTCACTGGTTGAAGCAGGGGGCGATGGAGCCAACCGCTGGTATCACGTTACGATTCACGAAGGCCGCAACCGCGAGGTTCGGCGCATGTTTGAGGCGATTGGTTGCGTGGTAAACCGCATGATACGCGTCCGTTATGGCGACTTCATTCTACCCCCGTGGTTAAAACGTGGCCAGCACCGCGAACTGTCAACAGAAGAAGTGCAAAACCTGCTACGCAACCTGAACGAAGCCCATCGCGAAGCCGCTCTTCAGCAACGCTTTGCCTGATAACCCGCAAGATCGGGAGAATAGTTCCGGCGCAGCTGTATTATTCGAAGTCAAGAAGACTGTTCTGGATTACAGACCAATAATAAAGCTCCAACTGCCGCATTGAANCCTGCGCAATCACAATAGCACCACGCCTGCCTTAGGCGGGACGCAGAGGTCGTCACGTAGGGAATNNCGTACGCTGTCTGCCAGCGTCACTTCAGCCGGGTAATCAGGATGCGAAATTCCGCAATATACATCCCCACCACGATACACCTCACCCACCATTGTTGGGGTCAATTCAAAACGCAAGAAATGTACTGCTGATGTCTTGTGGGCAGTACTGCGCTGTAAATCCTCGTTAGCTATCGCAAAAATGCGCTCTTGACCTGCCACCCGCACCCAAACGTTTTGCTCTATTCCGATCAGGCTAGCCAGCCGTTGCCTACGCTCTTCCGGATCTGGAAACTCGATCATAAACGTAGCCTTCCAGTTGCTGCCCACGGGAATCAACGGGTTGTAGACATTCAATTCTTCCTGTATCAGATCAGCTTCATATATTCGCTCCAGCCTCAACATTTCCTGCACCTGGTACTGCATGGTTAACCGATCTTCAAAATGCAAGCTGGCGTGTGCGCCCAGACTGACGCGCCTCGATTTCTTGTGGGCCATAACCCTGGCGCGAAATTCAGGACGTATCCTGTCGTATTGCTCAAGAGTGTACAAATCGTCGTGGTTCAACATGACATGCTCCGGTTAATTCAAGGCATGGCTTATAAACCGTAAGCCTTTTTGAGCAGCGAAATCGGGTGTTCAGGTTGGCTGCCATCGGCGCGGGCATGGGCAATATGATGCCCCGCCATGGCGCAATCAGAGCCATAATGATCGGGCTCGGTCTTGTTGACGCGTTGCACTACTGGTTTGACAATTTTCATGGCGTGCTGGTGGAACTCCCGTTTTACCGCGTAGGTGCCGTCATGTCCGGAACAGCGTTCGACGGCTTCTACTTCCGTAGCGGGAATCAACTCCAGCAACTCTCTTGTTTTTGGGCCGATATTTTGCACGCGCTGATGGCAGGCAGAATGCAATACAACTTTGCCTAACGGCTGTTTGAAATCTGTTTTCAATTGCCCGTGCCGGTGACGGAGCATCAGGTATTCGAATGGATCATAAAAGGCGTTTTTTACCTTTTGCACTTCGGGATCATCGGGAAACATCAAGGGCAACTCCTGTTTGAACATCAGTACGCATGAAGGTATCAGCGCTGTCAGATCCCAACCCTGGTCGACCAGATTGGCCAGTTGTGGAATATTGACTTCTTTAGCTTCCCTGACAGCTTGTAAGTTGCCCAGCTCGAGTTTTGGCATGCCACAGCAACGTTCCTTCTCGGCCAGGGTTACCGCAATGGAGTTGTGCTCAAAAACAGCCAGCAGATCTTCACCTGGCCCCGGTTCGTTTCTGTTTATATAGCAGGTGGCAAAGAGGGCCACCTTGCCACTGGTTTTACCGGCCTCCTGCCCAACTGCGTCTACAGGGTGCTTCTGGTGACGCTGACGCAAGCTTTTGTACGCGAACTTCGGCAACCAGGCCTGATGATGTATTCCAGCGACCTTTTCCAGTACCTGGCGTGCGGAGCCAATCTTGTTGAGCGCATTAGCGCTTTGCGCCACAAGCGGAATTCCGGCCAGCTTGCCGACTACATCCGTGCTGGCCAGTACGCGATCGCGCAGTTTGGCACCCTTTTGGTATTGCACGGACTTGGCGCGCAACATTAAATGCGGGAAGTCAAGATTCCACTCGTGCGGTGGCACGTAAGGGCATTTGGTCATGAAGCACAGATCGCACAGGTAGCAATGCTCCACTACTTTCCGGTAATCTTCTTTGGCGACGCCGTCTACTTCCATGCTGGTAGACTCATCAACCAGGTCAAATAGCGTCGGGAAAGATTGGCACAGACTGACACAACGGCGGCAACCATGGCAAATGTCGAAAACGCGCTCCATTTCCTGCATAAGAGCGGCTTCATCGTAAAACTGAGGGTTTTGCCAATCGAGCGCGTGACGGGTAGGTGCGGCAAGATTTCCTTCGCGTTCCATTTTTTGACCCTTTATATTTGGTTGATCTCCGATGATTCAACTGAATTATCGAAGAGCAGAGCTAACCGGCAACGTCAGAGAGACACGTTTCTGCCACCTTGTGCCACCACAGAGCGCGATGGCAGAAACTTGTCAGCACATGGAGCTGTTATAGCTCGTCCAGCGCTTTCTGGTAGCGGTTGGCGTGCGAACGCTCTGCCTTGGCCAGCGTCTCAAACCAATCTGCAACCTCATCAAAGCCCTCGTTACGGGCGTCTTTAGCCATGCCGGGGTACATGTCGGTGTACTCGTGTGTTTCACCGGCGACGGCAGTTGCCAGGTTGTCGCGCGTGCCGCCAAAGGGCAGGCCGGTAGCCGGATCGCCACATTGTTCCAGGTATTCAAGGTGTCCGTGTGCATGGCCGGTCTCCCCTTCTGCCGTAGAGCGAAACAGTGCTGCGACGTCAGGGTAACCTTCGATATCAGCCTTGTTGGCAAAATACAGATAGCGGCGATTAGCCTGAGATTCGCCGGCGAAAGCGTCTTTCAGATGCTGCTCGGTTTTTGATCCTTTAAGTTCCATGAGTTAACTCCTGAGTTTTATCAGTTTCCAAAGGTTGTAATGGTCAACCTGGCAAAAACGGCCACGGTGTGACGTGCCTAGAATAAAGCAGCCGTTCAATAAATGAAAATTGTATTTTTCTATTCTGACNATAGCTACAGGCTATGGTGAAGGCCGCCTGTTTACGTTCGCGAGAATTCGGCTTGTCTGCCGTCTTGTTCACGGGTTCATGGCCCTGGCTGCAGGACGCCGTGAATCAATATATGCCGATGTAAAATACTGTCGTAAGCTGCTGGCACTATAGCCAGTGGCGCATTTTCCCTGCCAGTGGTTTCCAGCCAGGCGAGCGCCGCTTCTCTTGCCGAATTGAAGGAAGCGAATATTCCCGTCGCCCGCGGATCCCGAATCGGCCTGAATTCTCCACTTGAACGATCAAGCAGCATATCCTGTCCCAGGTATTGCACTGCATAGCCATCCGCCCGACGTGGCAGAGATAGCGACTCAAGCGTGTAAGGATCGCCAAAATCCATATCTACTACCCACGTCGGCAAAATATCATCTTTGTCAGAATTAACTACACTTCGTGAAAGATACTCATATGAGTACCAGGGAAGCGCAGAACATTCCGGTTTTTTCTAAAAAAAGGTTGTGGCCAACGCACGGCCAAAGCATATTTGGTGGATAACTTACCACAGAACAAAGTCATTCTACTGTTACCGATTTGGCAAGGTTGCGTGGTTTATCAATATCGGTACCTTTAACCAGCGCTACATGGTAGGCCAGCAGCTGTAGAGGGGCAACATGCAATACTGGCGAGAGCAAGCCATAGTGTTCCGGCAGGCGTATGATATGTAAGGCGGTACTCTCGCCCATGACGCTGTCGGCGTCGGCGAAAACGTATAATTCACCGCCTCGCGCCCTGACCTCGTTCAGGTTNCTCTTCAATTTTTCAAGTAGCGAATCATTAGGCGCGACGGCGATGACCGGCATTTCTGTATCTACCAGAGCCAGTGGGCCGTGTTTTAGTTCGCCTGCTGGGTAGGCTTCGGCGTGAATGTAGGATATCTCCTTCAGTTTTAGCGCTCCCTCAAGAGCAATCGGGTAATGCAAGCCACGCCCCAAAAAGAGCGCGTGCCGTTTACCGGCGAAGCGATTCGCCCAGTCGGATATTTCCTCTTCCAAACCCAGTACCTTGTCCAGCGCTAGCGGCAAATGGCGTAGCGCTTCCAGGTGACGCGTTTCTTCTTCAGCTGCCAAGCGATTGCGCGCCTTGGCCAGCGATAGGGTGAGCATAAANAGTGCCACCAACTGGGTTGTGAATGCCTTGGTCGAGGCAACGCCAATTTCTGGCCCGGCTCGGGTAATAAAGCGCAAGTTGCATTCACGCACCAGCGAGGATTCAGCGACATTGCAGATAACCAGCGTATTATTTTGTCCCAGCTCTCGCGCATGGCGCAAGGCAGCCAGGGTATCGGCCGTTTCACCCGACTGGGAGAGCAGGACGATTAACTGCCGTGGCGATGGCACCGAGGTGCGATAAACGTATTCGCTGGCGATTTCTACCGTACAGGGCAGAGCAGCCAGCGACTCAATCCAGTAACGTACCGTTAGACCGGCGTAGTAACTGGTTCCACAGGCCAGTACCAGCACAGAATCGACCTTGGGAAGTATATCAACGGCTGCGGCGCCGAAAATTCCCGCCTGCAAGCTGGTACTACCGCCAATCAACTCCAGGGTGCTGGCCAGTGCCTCAGGTTGTTCAAATATTTCCTTTTGCATGTAATGGCGGTAATGGCCAAGATCAACCGATTCGGGACTTAGTTGAGACTCATGCAAAGTGCGCTCGACCGGGGTAGCGTCGGCTACGCGACTAATCTGATAAGCATTGGGGGTNAGGACGGCCATTTCGCCGTTATCCAGATATAGAATGCGCCGCGTAACAGGCAGCAAGGCTGTTACGTCGGAAGCTGCATAGACCCCNTCGACGTTGTTGGCGCTGGTGTTGTTTGCATCAACAACGCCTATCAGTAATGGCGAACCCTGGCGTGCCACCACCAGGTGCGATGGATGGTTTTCGTCGAGAACAGCTATGGCGAAAGCGCCAACCAGGCGTTGCGCTGCCCGGCGCACTGCTGCCAATAAATCGGCTCCTTGCCCCAAGTAATACTGGATCAGATGAGCAACGGTTTCGCTGTCGGTTTCTGAATGAAAAACAAAACCGGCGTCGACCAGTTCAAGGCGCAGAGTATCGAAATTTTCGATAATGCCGTTGTGCACCACGGCCAGACCGGCAGAAATTTGCGGGTGGGCGTTAGCTTCAGACGGCGCACCGTGCGTTGCCCAACGAGTATGCGCCACTCCGCAGGTGGAATTCAGGCTTTTTGCCGATTCGGCAAGCGCCTGCACCCGCCCAACGCAACGCACGCGCTTTAGCCTGGCGTCTTGCAGCAAGGCCATGCCGGCTGAATCGTAGCCGCGATACTCTAACCTTTGCAGACCGTCGATTAAAAACGGAACAATGTTAGCCGTACTACTCGCCGCAACGATGCCGCACATACTTGTTAGACTCGCTTCAGTTTTCCGTATAAAGCCTTAATTACCGGCCAGGGTCATTTTTTCTATCAGGATTGAGCCGCATTGCTTGCCGCCGCGCCGGTCAACGTCGTTGCCAACGGCAACAATGTCGGCGTACATATCAGCCAGATTGCCGGCAATGGTTATTTCCTCTACCGGGTAGGCAATTTCTCCATCCTCAATCCAAAAACCGACGGCACCGCGTGAGTAATCGCCATTGACGTAATTTACCCCTTGTCCTAGCAGCTCGGTGACAAAAAGGCCGCGTTGCATGCGTTTGAACAAACCTGGCAAGTCATCATCGCCTGATTGCAGCAATAGATTGTGGCTGCCGCCGGAGTTGGCAGTAGTGCTCAAGCCCAGCTTCCTGGCTGAATAAACGTCGAGAAAATAGCCTTGCAACACGCCATCACGTACCACCTGGCGTGCGTTGGTGGCAACGCCCTCGCCGTCAAAAGGTGTACTGGCGTATTCGCCCGGTAGATGCGGTTTTTCGTCCAACTGAATAAATTCAGGGAAGAGCTGCTTGCCCAGGCAGTTGGACAGGAAGGATGTCTGGCGGTAGAGCATGCTGCCACTGGTAGCTCGTGCCAGGCTGCCAAGCAACCCTACAGCCAATGGCGCCTCAAACAGTACCGGCCAGACGCCAGTTTCAATTTTGCGCGCATCCAGACGAGCAACGCAGCGAGCTGCCGCTTTTTGCCCTACTGCCTGCGCCGACTCCAACAGGCGCGAGTTACGGTTGGCGCTGTACCATGAGTCGCGTTGCTTGCCGCCATCGGCTTCAGCAATCGCCGTACAATAAATTTGGTGGCTGGAAGAGGGGAAACCGTCCATAAAACCAAGTGAATTGGCAGAGATAAAATGCGACTGATGCGACGATACGCCTGCTCCTTCCGAATTATTAATTTGCGAATCATGCGTAAAAGCAGCCGCTTCACTCTGCTTGGCGAGTTCGATGGCTTTCTCCGTCGATAATTGCCAGGGATGATACAGCTGTAGATCAGGCGTATTGCCTCTGACCAATAAATCCCCTTCTGGCAGGCCGGCTGCTTTATCACTAGAGGTGTGACGCGCAATCGCCAGCGCCGCTTCTACTGTTTGCTTAATTGCCTTTTGCGAGAAATCAGCCGTGCTGGCGTACCCCATTTTTTGCCCCAGATAAAGACTCAGGCCGATTCCCTTGCCACGGTTGTATTCAATATTCTCTACATCGCCGTGACGTACTGAAACCGACTGGCCGAATCCTTCAGAAATACTAACATGCGCCGCACTGGCGCCGGCCTTGCTGGCGCAGGACAAAACGTCGGTTGCCAGTTGGCGTAACGTGTCGGCGTCGTGGGCAAATACAAGCTCGTTGGCCGAGGTGGATTTCTTATGATTGGCGTACGGCATGGCTGCATTTCCCCGGCCAGCAAGCTGGGGAAGGTAAATATTGGCAAAAAGGCGCTATCATACAGCAGCCGGGTGGCAGCATGGACCTTGTCATAGTAAATATCCACCATTTCCATCAATTGAGCATGCCAGGTACAACTCCCATTAACCCGCCCTTACCACCAGATGTCACTCAGTTGCCAGCAGAATGCTGCCGTATTGGCCTGCTTTCTATCAGTGANAGGGCGAGTAGTGGCGCCTATGAAGACGCCGGCGTGCCCGCCTTGCTCGAATGGCTAGCCCAGGCTCTCGTTTCGCCGTGGCAAGCGCACAGTCGGCTAGTCGCTGACGAGCAAGAACAGATCGAAAACAGCCTGAAAGAGCTGACTGANGTGACAGGNTGCCANCTTCTACTAACCACTGGCGGCACCGGGCCGGGGCCACGCGATGTAACGCCCGAGGCAACCCTGGCCGTCGCAGATCGTCTAATGCCCGGCTTTGGCGAGCAAATGCGGCAAATTAGCCTCAATTTTGTACCGACAGCTATCTTGTCGCGTCAGGTGGGGGTTATCCGTCGTCAATGCCTTATTCTCAACTTGCCCGGCCAACCGAAATCGATCAAGGAAACCTTGGCCGGCATCACTAACGGAGACCAACGGGTGTCAGGCATATTTGCTGCCGTACCTTATTGTATCGACCTGTTGGACGGTCCCTACATAGAGACCAATGAGCAAATTGTCACAGCCTGGCGACCGAAGAATGCCCGTCGTCATGGGTCTGCAGGCTGATGTGAGGCTATNTCANTNGCCGGTGAATAGCATCCTGCCAGCCTGTATAATCGGCGCAAGTTCCACGGCAAACCAACCATGTAACACTGAATATGCTGGACAAATACGATCACCAGGCCGTTGAGGCCGCAGCACAAGCGCACTGGCGCGACACAGGAGCAGACCGCGCAATCATGCATAGTGGGCGCGAAAAATATTATTGCCTGTCAATGTTTCCATACCCGTCCGGCAAGCTTCACATGGGGCACTTGCGCAATTATACGATTGGAGATGTGCTGGCCCGTTACCACCGAATGCGGGGCAAAAATGTCCTCCAGCCAATGGGTTGGGATGCCTTTGGCATGCCGGCTGAAAATGCTGCCATAAAGAATCAGACTCCGGCGGCAAAGTGGACCTACAACAACATTGCTTACATGCGCGAGCAATTGCATAGTCTGGGATTCTCCATTGACTGGTCACGCGAAATAGCCACCTGTCACCCGCAGTATTATCGCTGGGAGCAGTGGTTGTTCACTCGCCTGTACGAAAAGGGGCTGATCTACAAAAAAACAGGCACCGTCAACTGGGACCCGGTGGAAAATACCGTGCTCGCCAATGAGCAGGTGATTGAGGGACGTGGCTGGCGTTCAGGGGTGCCGATCGAAAGACGGCAGATCCCGATGTATTACATGCGTATTACCGACTATGCCGAAGAGTTGCAGGCCGAGCTCGACAATTTGACCGGCTGGCCCGAGCAGGTGCGCCGTATGCAAATGAACTGGCTCGGCAAAAGTGAAGGGGTGCGCTTTGCATTTCCGTACGATCACACTGACTTTGGTGAAAGCGGCTTGCTTTGGGTGTTTACTACCCGCGCCGATACGATTATGGGAGTCAGCTTTTGCGCCATTGCAGCTGAACACCCATTGGCCGAACGCGCGGCTCGTAATAATCCGCAACTGGCGAGTTTTATTGCCGAATGTCGGCAAGGCAGCGTCGCCGAAGCTGACCTGGCGGCGATGGAAAAAAAAGGCGTACCGACCGGGTTGTACGTACGCCATCCGCTAACCGGGGAGGATATCCCGCTATGGGTCGGCAATTACGTATTGATGAGTTATGGCGATGGAGCGGTGATGGGCGTTCCAGCGCACGACGAACGCGATTTTGCCTTTGCGCATAAATACAAGCTGCCAATCAAACAAGTCATTGCTATAGATGGCGTTGAATTCGATGACCGTTGTTGGCAGGATTGGTATGCCGACAAATCGCGCGGCAAGTGCGTCAACTCTGGCAAATACGACGGCCTTGACTACGGCCAGGCAACCAGCGCCATATCTGGCGATCTGACCAACATTGTTATTGACGGCCAGCCGCTTGGCGAGCTGAAAACACAGTGGCGCTTGCGCGACTGGGGTATTTCTCGTCAGCGCTATTGGGGTTGCCCGATCCCGATTATCCATTGCCCGTCTTGCGGTGATGTACCGGTACCCGATGNAGATTTGCCGGTAGTCTTGCCGCAGGAGATAGGGCTAAATGGCAGTGCCTCGCCGCTAACCAGCACACCGGAGTTTTACCAATGCTCCTGTCCGCGCTGCGGCAGCGCCAGTCGACGAGAGTGCGACACACTAGATACCTTTGTTGAGTCTTCCTGGTATTTTTTACGTTATTGCTGCCCACGCGACACGTCGGCGATGGTCGACAATAATCGTGGCGAGGCGTCTGAAGTCGCTTACTGGTGCAAAAATGGGGTCGATCAGTACATTGGCGGCATAGAGCANGCCGTCATGCACTTGCTGTATGCGCGCTTCTTTACCAAGCTGATGCGCGACCTGGGTTTATTCGANTGCATGCAACTTTCCGAGCCATTCAGAAACCTGCTTACACAAGGCATGGTTGTTGCACCTACCTTCTACCGCCTGGATGATAAGGGCAACAAGCAGTGGTT
>Ga0049116_10000017_pt1 | contig 34859 bp, 39 predicted proteins | sample WorMetvacBELIZE2_FD_55049 | JGI IMG/M metagenome (GOLD analysis project Ga0049116, IMG submission 55049) | Marine gutless worms symbiont microbial communities from Max Planck institute for Marine Microbiology, Germany - Olavius vacuus BELIZE.2 | ecosystem: Host-associated > Annelida > Digestive...
TACTATTGAAGCCCTAATAAACGAATGTATAGATGTGGCAAATTATGCCATGATGTTAACAGACAAATTTAATGATATCGTCGGTAAGCGTGAAGCGGATAGAGAGCGGGCGGAAAGAGAGCGGGCGGAAGTTGAAAGAATAAAGGAATTGGCGAGAATAGACAAAAAAATGCTGGAGAATTGGGAAAATCTAAACAAGGAGAGAGGGAAAAGATACATTAATCCAAAATTAATAAATAATGGCTGAAAACACAAAAATCGAATGGTGCGACCACTCTTTCAATGGTTGGTATGGTTGCACAAAAGTATCTCCCGCTTGTAAAAATTGCTATGCTGAGAAAATGGCAAAACGATTTTTAAATATCGAGTGGGGNAAGGGCAAGCCCCGAAAAAAAACTAGTGATGAATATTGGGCAAAGCCGATTAAATGGAATGAGCAAGCTCAAAATCGAGGTATTAGATATAAAGTCTTTGCTAATTCTATGAGCGATGTCTTCGACGAGGAAGTCCCTGATAGATGGCGAACCGAATTATTCAAATTAATTAAAGCAACGCCAAATTTAGATTGGCTTATTCTTACAAAAAGAATTAAGGAAGCCCAAGCCTATTATAAAGAGAACCCTAAATGTTACCACATAAGCAATATATGGCTTGGTGCAACTATATGCAATCAATACGAGGCTTATAGATTGATTCCTACTCTTATTACCATACCTACAGCTAAATCTTTTATATCTATCGAACCATTATTAGAACATATATCACTTAAATGGTCATGGATAGATAAATCTGAGGGATATAGAGAGTATATCGGCAAATATGTTGATTGGGTAATTGTCGGGGGCGAAACAGGAGCTAAAGCTCGCACTATCAATCCCGATTGGGTTAGGTCATTAAAAAACCAATGCCAAATAGCTAATGCCCCATTTTTCTTTAAACAATGGGGCAAATATCAAAAAGGAGCTTTACTAGATGGTAAAGAATATAAGGAATTTCCAAAATTAATAAATAAAGGAGAATGTTATGAATAACCTAGATAAAGTATTATTAGGCGTTGAGAATTATATATCTGCACGAAAGGCAATGCATAATAGCTTTAATGAGCTAGAAGAAAAAATAATAAAATTGCCGATATTCAAAAAAAAATCTTTATCAGTATCATTCTATAATAAAAATGACGGTAATAAACTTATATGTCATATAGATATTATGGATACAACGAACAATAAAATATTATTAAATTTATCTCTAACAGATGATAAAGCTAAAGTTTTTCTTATGAAGTCATCTGTAGATATAGATACAATGGAAGAATTGTATCAACCGATTTTGGATATTTTACAAAAGGAATAAATATGTGCAGAACAGTTACCTACTTGGGAAATGTAAAAGAATTTTTANAAGATATATATATCTTAAAAGAATATTTATTTTATTTAGAAAAAGCTATATCGCAAGAACATATGGACATGATATACAATCTTTGGTCTAGTATGGGAGGCACGGAATGGTTAAGGAGGAGCCTGTATCGAAATATAGTAGAAGCCATTCTTAACGGAAAAAATAAAACCCGCTCCAAAAAGGCAATCTTATATAATATATCTTACGAATATATTCTACAAGATTTAAAAGATAAGACTTTTACTAATGAATTAACCGAATATACATACTTTAAGTGGAGTTATGATAATCAAAACCGCAGAAAAGTTACATCGGACGGGCGGGTAGACTGGATATGGGCGGAATTTCCTAAAGTTGAATTGATATCGCCTAATCTATCTTCTCATAATGGAAAGCTCCAGTATTTGAATACTCGAGAATACATAAAAAATACGGCTGTTATTAATGAACACACTACCAACAAGGTTTATAAACCGTTCAAAGAGGACGGGTTAATCCCTTTTGATATTCTGTGCAAGTATCCCAGTCCTAGAAAAAAGCCGTCCAAAATAATCTATTGTGTGGGTTGCACAATCTCGCAACTTGACGAAATCATTGCGTTGTTATTAGTAGAACAATTAGAAATTAACATATCCCTTAAAGATATATGGGACGATAATCTAGACATTGACAAATCCAAGTTAGTTCCTTACATTCGATTAAATGATGCCTGGATACCCCCAGAATTCTTAAACAAATACTTACTTTCTAATATTGATATAAGCAGATTTTGTTCACCATTTTTTGAGGTGCAAAAAAACGACAAATATGCTAAACCTCAAATACCTTTGATATACAATACTCTAAGTGGTTATTCAATATAAATATAAAAACTATCTAAACAAATAATTTTAGCATTTACTATTTTTGTTGATTATTAACTTGCATTTATTCGTAAATCGTATATAATAATAAAATGGATGTGTGGATAAAATAAATTAAATAGTTTTAAGGAGTTAATATGTCAATAATAGCTAGTGAGTTAATTAAACTTATTGATGATTTTATTAATAAGCGACAAGAAGTATTTAATGTATTAAGAGAACTCAAAAAAAGATTAAATACTTTAAAGGTTTTTGAAAATAATAATCTTATTGAGTTAGAACTCGATTATCGGTTTTTTGGGGTAACTCGTTTGGAATTTAATGTTTACATAAAAACCGATAGGTATCAACATAAGAGCGAGAGAAAACAGCTTATTGGTTTTTATGTAACTAAAAGTGATTCTACAATAGTAAAGTGCAATGAACATAAAAAGATAAATTTCAAAAAAGACTTATATGACCCAATAATAAAGGTCATAAATACTGAGGGGTGGAAAGATAAAATATTTCCGCATCTAAAACTTTTTCTAAGTTCAACTAAATCATTACAAAAAGAAATAACTCCAATCAAAAGATATCTTCAACGAACACCGGCTTTTATTAACAATAAATATTTAAGAATAGATATTGAATTATTTAAGAATAGTTTTAATATCGGTTTTTATGACCAGTCTGGCAGGATAAATTATTTAGAGGATGACTATTAATAATATAGGGGGTATGAGGAAGAAGAAAAGAGATGCTTATGCCAAGAATTTTTGGCAGTGGTTAGCAATAATAATAATTGGGGTTATTGTTCTCCCTATTTATATCTTATCAGTGAAATGGAGTATCGGCGAGTTTATATTTACCACAACATTATATTGTGCTTGGATAGTTCTGATTATTTATAAAGTCGAAAACCGGGAATAAATGGACTATTTTGGGCTTTATATAATCGATTTTTAGGGGTTTAAATCTAGTAGCTAAGGGGTTAGGCTAGGCAAAAATGGGCAAAAAAAACCGGTAAGTGTTTTACCGGTGAGAGAGGAAAAATAATACTAACAATACAATAAGGATTATAACTAATTTCATTGAATATTAATATTTTTTAAGGAAGATTATGAAAAAACCATATAAAGCTAACAAGTTGCACCATAACTTAATTAATAAGGAAGAGTATGACAAAACCATATAAAGCTAACAAGTTGCACCATAACTTAATTAATAAGGAAGAATATGAAAACTATTTATTTAATAGGAGCTAGAAGAAAATCCGAAAAAAACCAAACAAATTTTACCAAAGCCGAAAATCTCTTGTTTGCAAAAAGCTTTCGGGTTTTAAATCCTTATAGATATTTTAATAATTTAGACGAGATAGAAGCCACCCGCAAATGTCTGAACATGTTAATTAATAATATGGTTTCCATCGTTGTAGCTTTGCCGAAATGGAATGAATGTAAATATGCAAATATTGAAATGGCTATTGCCAGAAATTTAGGCTGTGATATATGGTTTTATGAGGATAATAAAATTATTAAAGGTAAGCCTTTTATCCATATCAGCAATTATCATAAAGATACCTATAAATAATAATGGTTTTATTTTATTCGTATGAGGGGCTTGGGCAATATGGAATTGTTTACGAATGCGATTACTATAAATACAGCTAAAATAACTTGACATTTTTTTATTGACAGTATATAATAAATAAATGAATACTATGACTAAGAACAAATTTTTCAATTATGTTTTGCCAAAATTAAATGCCAGCAAAGAGCCAAATCAATGGTTTATTGAACCTTTTGCTGAGGGGTTAGAAAATGCTTGTCAAATCAAGGGTTATAGTATGGTAAATATTAAATATCCGAGATTAACAATGTGGCAACTTATTCAACAAGGTTGGTTGCCACAGGTGTATGATAATTTTCAATACAATCAAATATTGGGGGATAAAGACGACATATGCAATCACCAATGGGTGAATTATGTAAGAGAACATCNCCATAAGTATCCAAATCTTGAAGATTGTCAGAACAAATTATTAGAACAAATAAAAGAAATTGCTAAAAAGAGTTCACAAATATATTTAACCAACAAAGATTACTATTTATTATCTATACCGAAAAACAGTATGATTTATTGCTCTTTGTTTTGGCTATCAAAAATAACTTATAACAAACTTATTCAGTGGGTAAGAGAAAAAATGCCGGTAACTAAGAATATTTACCTGCATACAACTGAAGAAATAGAATTACCTGATTTTTCTTGTGTGGTTCAAAAAGAGAGTAATTTTTTATATAAATGTTTAACTTAAGGAGTAATTTATGAAAATAAAAGAACCTTTGATAATAATCCATATTGTTCTAACTGCGGGAATTATTATATGTTTGGGTTTTTTATTNTATCACCATTATAAACTTATGGAATATGGCGAAGCACTAAGACAGGTGGGATATATTACAAAAGAATATCTAAAGATTAACCATAATGATATTCTTTTAAGCACCTCATCAAAAATACCCACAGTAATACCTTTATCAGAATTAGATGATTTTAATAAAGGTAATCTAATGGTAAATAATGATTTTATAAAGGATAATTTTACCCATAATATATGTGTATTAGTTTTACAACCCTCAGACGGTTCTATACAAGCATTAGTGGTAACTGAGGGGGGTAAAACTCTCTCCGATAATTCATTAAATATTATTGCATCTATTATCGGAGTTAACGGCGGGGGTATTTATCAATATGATAACTTTTTTTCCTTTAGAATAAAAGAAAAATTCCCCTTTGGAAAAAAAATAAAAGAGCCTATTGGTAATTATGGAAATTCTAAAGTCCTTTGCAAAGATGGAATTACTCCGGGTAATATTAAATTAACAACTGGGCATCCTTTTTATAAATTATATTAAATGATTAACACTTTTGCCATCAACTTATGAGGTAAGAATTATGAGATTTATTGATAAAACTAATAAAAAATATGGTAGATTGACAGTTCTTTCGCATAAAGGCAAAGACCATAATGGCAAACACCTGTGGGAATGTCAATGCTCTTGTGGGAATAAAACCACAGTCATCGGAGANAACTTAAGCAATAAGNTAACCCAAAGTTGTGGTTGTTTGCGCAAAGAATTTTTGGTTGCCAACGGCAATCGATATAGTTTGCTCAAAAATCGCAAAGAAGCGATTATGCGTAATTACTATAATAAAATAAAAAGGCAACATCGNNGACAATATCCAACTGATTGCCTTACTTATGAAAAATTTAGCTCTCTGGNTTTGAGCAAATGTGGATATTGTGGAAAAAAACCGGAAATAGTCATAAAAGACCAGATATCGTTAAGACATTCAATAATGTCGAAGACGACTATTAAGGTTAACAATTTAGTTCAAAAGAACAATATCTTAGGGTTTACTAACAAGAACTCTGTCAGTTGTTGCAATCAATGTTATTTAGTTAAGAGCAAAACAAGTGATAGAGAATTTTTTATTTGGATAAAGAAATTACATCAAAAAGGAGTTGTAACTATATGAAATATTACTCATTTAATCTAGGCGATTATTATTGTAGCACTTCCCATTTGTCTTTATTAGAGCATGGGGTTTACCGTCGGCTATTAGATATCCTATATATCACGAATATGCCCCTACCTTTATCAACGGCTGAATGTCAGAGGTTGGCAGGTTGTAGAAATCAAGAGGATATGGAAGTGGTTGATAGTATATTACAAGAATATTTTACTAAAACCGATAAAGGGTGGATAAACAAAAGAGCTTGGGAAATAATCTCACAAATGGTGAGCAAAGATAAGAATGGTAAGGCAATNCCAATAAATGAGGGTTTTCCTGAGAATAGCGAAGCCAAGCCTAATTCTAAGAAAGCAAAAACAAANTCGGCTTCTNATAGAGAGATAGATGAGGAGATAAAGGACGGACTGAGAAAACTAAATCAAGATTATCTGTCTCCTGATGACCCTTTATATGAGACATGGTTAGTTCGAAGAGAAATTGCAGCTAAAAAGGCAAAAGAAAAAGCGATGAAAGCTAAAAAAAGTAAAAATATTCCGGAAAATAATAGGTTAGTAGATACTAACATAAGTGTAACGAATTCCGAAAATATTAAAAATATTCCTCAAAATAATAGGTTAGTAGATACTAACATAAGTGTAACGAATTCTGAAAATATTAAAAATATTCCTCAAAATAATAGGTTAGTAGATACTAACTTGGGTAAAAAAACTAGCACAAAAGGGGTAAAAACTAGCAAAAATGCTAGTGAAAATGACGAAAAAGCTAGAGCATTTGCTAGTAATTTTGACGCAATTTATGCTGAAAATACCGAAAAAAACAGGTTAGTAGATACTAACATAAGTGTAACGAATTCTAAAAATATTAATAATATTTCTAGTTTTTCTAGTGAAAATAATGCGATAGATACAGGTAACTATCAAAATAATTTAGAGGACACTAATATAAATATAACCGATAATAATTTTGAGGTTGACTTAGATAAAATCTTAAGAACCGAGAGTTTTGAAAATGCCGAAATAGAAGGTGATGCCGATACAATCAATAATTGGGGGGAAACATATACTAATAGTGATATTGATGTAATGCAAGCAATGGAAGAAACCCAGATATTTTTAGAAAATACCCGAGATAAAAAAGCAAAAAGTGAGGTTAATGTAATTTCTCAAGAAAGTTCGCTAAGTGGAAATACATTAAGCGGGGATAACCGGGAAAATAGTGAAAAAATCGGCGAGATAGATACTAGTAACTATCGTAAAAAAAGAGGAGATAGTAAAAAAGATGAAAAATACGAAAATGCAAAAAATTCTCCGAAAAATAGGTTAGTAGATACTAACTTGGGTGAAAAAAAAGAAAATTCTCCCTTAACCATTAACCATAATACATTAACCATTAACCAATTAACCAATAATACATTAACCAATAAAACATTAACCCCAAAAATTTCTTCTGACGAAGAAATATTTTATTCTATCGAAAAAAATATTTCTTCGTCTTCTTCTTCTTCTTCTTTTATTGAAAATAAAAATGATAAAAATAATGTTAATGTTAATTCAAAGGATAATGTTAAAACTTTAAAAATCGCCAGCAGCCCCCCAAAAAATTCAATTCCTGTAAACGCCCAACCAGCAACCGATACAGAAGACGGCTACGANAAAGATGTTGCAGAGCAATGNTTTGAGGAGATATGGAATATTTATCCAAGAAATCGAGATGGAAAAACATTAGCTCGGCGAAAATTTATCAAAGTGGTTTATAAAGAGAAAAAAATTAANTCGAAAGAGTTGTTGGATAAAGTAACAAAATTTAGAAAATTAACTGAATTGGAAAAAACTGAAAAACAATTTATTCCCTACCTCAGCACCTGGATAAATCAGGAGCGTTGGCGAGACTTTGATGATGATGCTCAAGACCCCGCAGCTAAACCTAAGATTTATGATGACCCAATGGATAAAATATTTGCCCTAGCCTTATAGAGCCCGGTTATGTTGACAAAAGAGCAAAAAGAGATTGTCCTNAAAGAAATGCAAATGCAATATTTTGCTGATATGCAAACTGCCTTTTATCAACAATACAATGTTTTTGAATTGACCAAAAAGGCTTGTGCTATGCGATTGAAGCATCGTTTGCATATTCACCAGCTTATTATTACAATGATTGATACCGAAATGAAAGAGTGGGAATGGCAACAACAAATGCGATATGAAAGCCCATTGCGTTTGTATTTGCCAATGTCAACCCACATAGACCGACTGCAGTTGGAATTTGTCAACAATATGGAAATAATTTTGATAACAAAATTTATAAATGATTATCTGAGAAAATTATTTAAGGTATTGGTAAGACAAAAACCCCTATCTCTGGTTGTATATGAGGGGGATTTAAGCGATTTAAAAAGGAAAGGGATATATCGACAAGGAGAGTGGTTAAACATCTCTAAAAANGACCAGAAATAGACGACAACTAGATATTGGTATGGATATTGCCTTTCGGGGCTGTTGTTTTTTAGACACAAGGAAGAGAAAATGCAGAATTATCAAGTAACTGACAAAGATTTTGCTGAAGCGATGGCTCGTCGTGAGAAAAGCAAAAAAATAATTCCTGCCGGAGCATATCAACTTGATGTGCAGGATTATTTTGATTATCGTAAAGATACCTCTAAACATATTCATTTACCTTTTTCACGAATGAACAATTATTTTGATTTACGCAAAGGGGAATTGAGTTTAATTGCGGGTTTCAATGGGCATGGCAAAAGTTTACTGACCAATCAATTTGTGTTAAAACTTTTGAAAGAGGGGCATCATGTAGCCATTGCAAGTTTGGAAATGCCGGTAAGGGTAACTTTAGGGAGAATGTGCAGTCAATATACCAAAGAAAACTATCCAGATTTAGAAAGAATTAAACAATATTTTGACGCGGTTGAACATTTGTATATGTTTGACCATGTGGGNAGTGTAACTCCGGAGATTATCTTTACGGCGGTTGAGTTAGCTCATAGCCGATATGATGTCAACTACTTTGTTATTGATTCCTTTATGCGTTGTGGTATTGACCAAGACGGGTGGGATTGGCAGACCAAGCAAAAACAATTTATTGAAGATTTGTGTAGTTTATGCAAATCGACGGGTATGCATATTTTTTTGGTTTTGCATATGCGTAAGCCTGAGACCGGTAAAAATGCCAATGAAGAAAATCTGCCTAACAAATATGATATCAAAGGCTCAGGGAGTATTGTTGACCAAGCTGATAACATCTTTATTTTCTGGCGTAACCGCAAGAAAGAGCAAATGCTCAAAGAAAATGATTTTGCTGCCCATGAAAAGCCTGATGCTTTATTTGCTTTGGTCAAACAACGAGAAGGGACAGGTGAGGAATGTATGGTATCGTTGAAGTATAACAATGAGGGCAAGTATTATACTGAGTGGAATAATGCTGAGGAAATACCTTTATAAAAATTGTTAAAACAATGAAAATTGACTATAAAAAGAGGATTAAAAATTATATAATCCCTCGTGAACAGATTAGGAAAACTAATATTGAATTTTTTAATTCTTTTGTAAGGATTAAAAATATAATTGTCGAAATAGGTAAAATATATATTATAATTTATAAAATTTTGATAAAAAATATAAAAAAAACATTGATTAGACTAGTAAAATAATAAGACATTATTTTGTTTTATAAATTTTTTATAATAATATATTATGCAACCTATCAAAAAACTTGGGGTGATATTATTGACAGTTTTTTTATTTAGTTGTCAGACAGCTAAAGAGCCGGTAATAACTTCAGACCCCGCAGAACCTTTAAAAAAATCTATCAGCAAGACCAATGAAATGGTTGCTGAGATTCTTGCTTTATCAACGACTAATCAATTAGCGGCGAAGGTGCCGAAAAATTCGATTTTATATCGAGATATGACTTTTGTTATTTCCGGTGATATTGAATTAGCAGTTAAGCGATTTGCTGATTTGCTAAAGGTAAAATACCTGATAAGTGGTGTGCCGAAAACCAAATTGCTGGTTTTTGTTTCCGAAAACACTACAGCTTTGCGGGCTCTCACCCAAATGTCCGCTCAAATCGGTAATGGAGCTGATTTAGTTTGGGATGAAAATAATCAAAGTCTCGAATTGAAATATCACTAATGGATGCTTTACCGCCGCCTGATTACAACTTAAAACCGCCGGCTATTGTTCAACAGCAAAAAGTGCCGTTTGTAAAGAAACGGCTATTGCGGGATTTAGGTTGCAAATATGGGGCAACCTCAGCGTTAAGTGCGAGAGCCAAACAAATTCGGGAGATGGTTGAAACCCATAAAGGGACGATACGGTCAGCTTTTAATTTTGGGGTGTTGTTGTCAAAAGAGGGCATCTTACCGCCGGTTGTAGAAAAAAACACCGGAAGAATATCGGTTGATGCCAGCGGCACCAGAAAGACGGTTACCCGTGTTGAATATCGTATTGTCGAGCCAGCTAAATATGTAGCGGTTGCCCCGACTTGGCGAGATTATCTTTATCGAGGGCTAAATATTTCTCAACCAAAATACGAATCATCTTTTTTACCAAAAAACAATGATGAAAAAGTTGTATGGGAAAATGCCGCTGATGATTGTTGGCAAAAGGGAATTGCCCAAGCTGACCGTATTTTTACAACCAATCTCAGTGAGCTAACCCGAGATTACAATGGTCGGGTCTTATATATTTTGATGACCCAATTAGACATTGCCGACAAGATTATTTCTTCGACTAATCAAACTAAAAGATATAGTGATGGCAATGAGTTGATTTTGGATAAACAGGATTTAGAGCTAAAAAATCAAGGCAGATTGTATTGATGGAACAAGAATTGAAATATGATTTACCGCTGGGGTTTAATCAACAGATGTTTAATAAAATCATAATTAATGCCAGTTACAAGAATGTATCGGATATTACTATTCATGATGGTATGGCAATTGTTATGAATTTAGCCGGCAGGCTTTACAAAGTAACCCGACCGATAAGCGGAGCTGAAGCTTTTACTATCTTGAACTTTCTTTATCCCGGTGCTAATGCAATATCTGAGATTGGGCAAAAAAGAGCGTTGGATATGCGTTACCAAATTAAACTTGAAAACGAATGGTTGTTTTTCCGGGTAAATGCTATTGGCAGTAATTCTGCCTATGGAGAAAAAGGGGTTCATATAACTATGCGAACTCTGCCTTTGAGTATCCCCAGTATTGAGGATATGCAGTTACCTGAGGGGCTGATGCCGGCGATGGCAGCAGGTAAAGGTATGGTTGCAGTTGTAGGGGATACCGGACAGGGCAAATCAACTTTATTGGCGGCAGCGGTGCACGAGATAATCGGCAATTATCCAAACCGCAAGGTTGTTACATTTGAGCAGCCGGTTGAATTTAATTTAGATTCGTTAAATCAACAACAAAACAGTTCATTGGTTATTCAATCAGATGTAGGCAAAGATGGGCTGCATTTGCCGTCATTTGCCGAAGGAATAAGAGCGGCTTTACGCCAAGCTCCAACTGATATATTGATTGGTGAAGCTAGAGAGAAAGAAACGATTGAATCGACTTTATTAGCATCGGAAAGCGGGCATAGTGCGTGGTTTACCGTGCATGCTAAATCAGTTCGAGATACGATATCAAGAATGAGTTATGCCTATCCGGCAACTGAGATGTCCTCAGCAATTTATAAGATTGTCAATCAAATGAAAGTAATAATCTGTCAAAGATTAGTTATTGCCAAAGAGGGGTTTCGGCGAGTGCCTATTCGTGAATGGCTGATATTTACTAAAGAGTTCCGCAGAAACCTCTTAGAAAAATCAACTTGGCAGGAAATTCTTAATATGATTGAGAGGGAAGTTTTGCGATTAAAACAGGATTTTGCTTCACAAGCAGTTATAGCTTATCAAAATAATTTAATTGAGGAAACAATATTAAAGGATTTTGGGGTTGAGCCGGGAGAATATTGATTATGGGTAGAAGTTTATGGTTCTGGGCGGATACTGGGTTAACCCCAAAGTTTTTATGGATATTTGATTATCGCACAGTAGCACCGGTAATATTATGGATAACTTCTTTAGAAAAGATATGGATATTAGGTTTAGCTTTATTAATGATGATAGTTTTGAGTTATCTGTCGTGGAAAGGTTATACAATGCCGGTTTTTCTCAGACGAATAAGACGATGGCTTGCTAATGATAAGGTCGAAGCCCGTCCTGATTATTTATATAATTCCTGATTATTTATACACTAAAGGATAAACATTATGCAAAAACTAAAAATTGATTTTAAAAGATTGGAACTGATAAAACTTATCTTGATAACTTCAATAGTGGGGGCAGTTTTATCAATAAATACCGCTGAAGCCCGATTGATTTTAAAAAGCCAACCTTCGATGGCTGAGCCAATAAAAACTGAGCCGGAAAAATCAAAAGAAGCTGATAAGTCTAATAAATTAGACAAATCAAGAATAACCAAACCCAAAATGCGACAAACTGGTTTAGATACTCTTATTGAAAAGTTCAAACAGGACAACCCAACTCAAAATGAAAATTTTATCAGTGGAAAAGGCGCAAATGTTCCGTTGATTTTAGCAATCAAGCAGATTATTGGTTCACGGGTATTGAATTATCAAAATATGCCTTTGGAATTACAAACTAAATTAGTGAATTGGCAGGCAACCAATGAGCATTGGCAGGAAGTTGCGAATTCTTTGTTAAATCCTTTAGGATATGGATTTGGGATTAAGGACAATATGGTAATTTTAATCTCGCAAAATGTAATTCACAAACGCCTGCGGGTTGTTAGTGGTGAAAGCCTGATAGAGATAATGAAAAAAGCTTCACAAGAGGAGGGGTGGCAATTAATATACGATGTCCCTTACAATGTTATTGTTCAGGCAAATGCTGAATTTACCGGAGATTTTCCTAAGCGAGTTGAGCAGTTAATAAAATCGATTAATGGCGGGAAGAACAGTTTTGTTGCCGAGTTTTATCACGGCAATCGAGCTTTGCGAATATCGACCTCGAAAAATATTTCAAATAAATAAGGATAAATTATGCAAATCAATAAAGTATCTAAAATTGTTTTATCAATAATTAGCGGAATAGCTATGGCGGGTTGTGCATCAATGTTGGATGAGCGTAGAGAGAGTATCTCTGATACTTTAGCTCAGGCTCAGGCTAATCTTGCTCCCCATGCAATTGACCAAAACAATCGCCAGTATCCGCAAGTCAAGAATTTGGCTCAAGCTTATATTCCGACAGTAAACACGAAGTTTCAAAAGACCAAGTTCAATCCGGTTTTGCAAACTCCGATATTTTTGAATATGCAGTTTAATGATATTAACGAAGCGGTATCGTGGCTCAGCACCAGAACCGGTTTATTGTATGATGTGCAAGTATCCGATGTAAATGTGCAGACCAGTAAAGTTATAACTTATGAAGGGAGATTATCAGGATTGTTAGATATTATTGCGACTTCTTTTGGGTTGACTTGGGAAGATGAAGATAATGTCATTTTATTTTATGATACAGTCACCAAAAGTTTTTTAATTAAAACTTTACCCGGTAATGCTACAACTAATACTTCAGTTACCACCAGTAGTTCAAGTGGCGGGGCTGCCGGCAGTTCTTCAATATCTTCGGCAGGCACTCAAAGTGCGGTTTACAACTCCTCATTAGAGACTTGGAATGGTATTGAAGCGGCGATAAACACGATGTTGAGTGAACAAGGCAAGATATCGACCTCACCGGCTTTGGGAATGTTGACGGTTACCGATATACCCCCAGTTGTTGCTAATATCGAGAGATTTGTCAAACAAATCAATGAGCATATCATCAAACAAGTAGCAATAAGTGTGCGGGTATTGTCAGTAAGATTGTCAAACAGCGATAACTATGGTATTCAATGGGATGCAGTTTGGGCGGCAATGAGCAATAATGCCGGCAATATTACTTTTAAGTCAGCACTAGCGGCAGAATCGACCAGCAATCAATTGACGGCAACTTTGTTTTCAACTGATAATGGTGGGCGAGGTGATTGGGCAGGGTCGAATGCGATTGTTTCAGCTTTATCAAAACAAGGAGATGTATCAACAGTAACTTCAGCAACTTCAATAACTTTAAACAATCAACCAGTGCCTATTCAAGTAGGTAAACAAATTGCTTATTTAGCAAGTTCCTCGACAACTTCTTCCGGTGATGCGACTGATACTTCGGGAGATACTACTCAACTCACACCCGGCACTTTGAATACTGGGTTTAACTTACAAATTCATCCAAGTATTCAAGATGATGGATTGATTTTATTGCAGTTTGGTTTGTCAATAAGTTCTTTGGATAAACTTGAGACGGTAAGTGCCGGAAATTCCTCAATTCAAACCCCTGAGGTTTCAAGTCAAAACTTTATGCAAAGAGTGGCGATGACCTCAGGTGAGACTTTGTTATTAACCGGTTTTGAACAGGTGAATGATGAAGCAAAATCACAAGGTATTGGCAGTGCCGATGCTGTATGGGCAGGCGGGGCATTAACTGGTAGTTCTACCCGCGATGTTCTGGTTATTTTATTGAGACCGATATTAATATAATGACATGCAAAAAAATAATCTCACAACAATAAATATTGGCAAAATTGAATTTGCCGTAGGATTAGAGTGGTATTACTCGTCAACCGAGAATAAAAACCAAGCTGATGCATATATAAAAGAATTGTTTGGTCAACAAACCACAAAATATTTTTCACAGCTACAGGGTGAAGAATATATAAATATAGGGCTGACCAACGATAATGATGGCATATTTAGGCGGGGCAAAAAATATTATTCCTTAGCGGTTTATCTCTCTTATGTTTTGGCGAAACAAACCGAATTTGACCGCAAAAAAATGACTATTGTTTCCTTACAGTTTGAGGGCAGGGGAACTTATTTAGTCAGTTACGATGAAAAATTTGCGGTATCAACTGACGAAGGTGATTATTTTGTGGACAATAACAAGGTTGATGGGGTGATATTAGGATTATTGCAGAGCAATGATATGATTATTTATACCAACAATCCTAATCTCTCAGCGGTAGAGAATAGTCAAATAAAAGAAATTACCATTGACGACTTGTTGGGGGAAATAAACAAAGAATACCTGAAAAAATCAATAATTAGATACGCTGATAGCAGCGTAGTAGGAGTTGTGCAGCGAAATAAGCGGGTGATTATTCTCTCAATATTATTGATTGCCGTTGCTTTGATTTTGTGGAATATCTATCAATATATTGAGAAGAAACGCATCGAAGCCAAAAGGTTGGCTGAACAACAAAGAATTGAACAAGAAGAATTGATGGCAAAAGCCAGCCCCCCGTGGCATGATATTCCCAAAGCGATTGCAATGGCAGTAAATTGTGAAAATGCTATTGCTAAATTGCCGGTATCTTATGGGGGATGGCGTATCAATGAAATATCTTGTCAATATGACGGTGATGCTAAAATTAATATTTTATTAATCAGGATTAATAAAACTAAAACCAGTAATATCACTACTCTAGCTTTAGATAGTGATATTACTGAATGGGATATTGCTTTTGATGGGACTAGTGCCAGTAAAAGATTGCGAATACCCGGTAAAATTGACGGTGATAAAGAGCAATTAGCCAAACAAGCGGAGGTAAATCGGGCGATTATTGCTTTAGCGCAAATATCTGAGCCTTATTTGCAAATCCAAATCAATGAAGTTGCTAATGAAGTGCCGCAGCTACCGGGAATTAATACCCCGAATATTAAGAGTTTTGATAGTATTGCTTTTACAACTACTGGAGAACTATCTCCAAGTTTAGTTATTCCAAGCTTAGTTTATTATCAAGGACTAAGGATTCACGATATAACTTTGAAAAGAGAGGGAGAAAGATTTTATTGGGTGGTCAATTATCAACAATGGGTAGAATAATTTAATTTTAATAGGTGTTAATATGTTAAATGTCAAACAAATTATAATAGGTGGGGCAATTTCAATAGGTTTAACCACTAGTTATGCTCAAACATTAGAAGCCGAGCTAAAAGAGCCGCAGGTAATCAGCAAGGAAAGCTCAGCTTCCGATATTGGTGAGTTGCAAATGCAGGAAATATCAAATCCTGAAGCAATATCAAATATTGAGGGGGAAACCAAAGAGATGATAGAAGCTATTCAGACGCATTTTGAGCAAGAACAAAATGTTATGCAAGAGCCAAAAGAAATGATGGAAATACAAAAATCCTTGTCAGGAATGCCTTCGCATAATCAGAGGACTTTACAAGAAATAATCAAAATCAACAATGAAAACCTTTTATTAGAAAGTTTGTTAAAACAACAGGAGTTGAAATCACGAATTAATGAATATCGCAAAAATCAAGAGGAAAAGGCAAATGCTGATGGGGGTTATGTTGATGATAAAGGTGAGTTAAAATTGGTCGGCACCGAATCGATTAATGGAAAGAGACAAGCAACCTTTGTGGTTAGTAATCGAGGGGTGAATGAGAGAATAGTTTTAAAGACCGGAGAAAAGTATAATCAACGAAAGCTAATCAAAATAAATTTGAATAGTGCGGTTGTCTCGGAAAATGGCATAAATCGGGTTTATACGGTAAAAAGAGGGCATCTTGCCGTTGATGCGGTAAATCAATTTGATGGGGGAATAGTCGAGCCGCTAGATAGTAATGTCAGCAATCTTAATGAAATTATCAATGCCCCCGAAGAAATCAATGATGTTAGTCCAGAAATCCCGCAATTGCCTTATTAATAAAAACAATATATTAGATATTAATAAATTTATTGGTTAATAAATGATAGGACTGGAAAACAAAACAACGGTATTAACTACTGATGATGCTGAAGAGTGCAAGAATAATAAGAATTTAATTTACATCAGCTCATCGCTCAAACAATATGTTTGCTTTTTAAGCAATAAAAAATTGTTTGTCTCAACGGCTCATCAATGGAGTCAGGAAATCAAATCGCTGAAAAAGCAATTGATGACGAAAAACATTGAGTTTAATGTTGTGCCATCAACGCCTGAAGAGATTGCCAATGAATATAATAATCACAATAAAAATATATATGTAAACACGGAAAAGCAGTTGTCAACAGCACAACAAACGATATTACAAATATTTACTGATGCGGCAAATCGAAATGTTTCAGATGTTCATATTGAGGTAAAGGAAAATGCTACCCATGTCTATTTCCGGATTAATGGGGATATGATATTGAGCACCGGTGAGAGTGAAAGAGAATCCACGAATATGAATAAGATTTATTCTTCAAAAGAGGGCGAGACTTGGGTTAATACTATTTATCAAACAATGTGTGATATTGCCGATGCGGTATTTAACCCAAGAGAGCAGCAAGATGCAAGGATATCTGATATAAATTATCTGCCAAATCAGTTAACCGCAATTAGGGTGGGGACAACTCCTAATACTTTAGGGGTGTTAATGGTTTTGCGGTTGTTATATAAGAAAACCCTAATAACTGATTCCTTGAGGAAATTGGGCTATAACGATAATCAAAGCAAGTATATGAAAGAGTTTATCTATACTCCTACGGGTATATTTATTATCGGAGGACCGACCGGCAGTGGAAAATCTACAACTTTGCAGTTAGTAATAACTGAGATAGACCGGGCAAATGGCGGTGATGAAAAGCGGGGGATAAGGGGCAGGCTGAATATTATTACCGTTGAAGACCCCCCTGAATATCAAATGCCGGCAGTGCAAACTCCGGTTGCTAATGTTCATACCAACGAAGAACGAGCAAGGGCATATAACGCAGCGATTAAGGCAAGTTTGCGATTAGACCCTGATGTTATTATGATAGGTGAAATTCGAGATGGGGCTTCGGCATCATCAGCAATTGAAGCGGCAATGACCGGGCATCAAGTTTGGACTACTTTGCATGTCAATAATGCTTTCGCTTGTATCCCCAGACTAAAAAGTTTGGGCATTCGTGATGATTTATTATTTTCGAGTGAGACAATAAAAGGTTTGATTTGTCAACGATTGGTTAAAAAATTATGTGAGCATTGCAAAGAAAAGCTTGTAGAAACTAATAATGAAACTATCAAATCTAATATTGACCGTATCTTACAAGTTGCCGGAAATGACCTAAATCAAGTTTATATAACCGGGAAGGGTTGTGAAAAATGCAAGAATGGGATAAGCGGGCGGTTGGCTTTGGTTGAAATTGTTAAGACCAATGAAGACATTATGAACTGCCTAAAAATGGAAGATATTGCCGGAGCTAAAAAGATATGGCAAACGCAGCAACAGGGAATAACCTTAAAAGAATCGGCAATCGAAAAAATAAAATTGGGGGTGATAGACCCGTTTGCTGCCGAAGATATAGTGGGGAGGTTTGATATTCTCTAATGAATCTACTATGTTGCACCATGATTTCCCGAACACTTATAAAGGTAATAGGGTATGAATGAGCTAAATCGTTTATTATTTTTATACACCGGATTTAAAATCCGCATAAAGTTTTGGCGTAAACTTGCCAGACTTTTAGAAAATGGTGTGAATATTCAGACCTCTTTAGAGTTTATCCGGGATATTCAGATAAAAACTATGGGGGCAAATGACGCTTTAGCGTTGGGCATAAAGCATTGGCTAATGCAATTAAGAAAAGGGAATACCCTAAGTCAAAGTGTCAAGGGTTGGGTAAGCGATGTTGAAATTATGTTGATAAATGCCGGTGAGCGTTCGGGAAATCTCCCGAAAAACATCGATACTTTGATAACAGTATTGCTCAGTCAAAAGAAGATGAAAGCATCAATTATTGCCGGTTTGTCTTATCCATCGTTATTGATGATGTTAACTATTGGATTGGTTTCAATGTTCGGTTATATGATAGTGCCGGCGTTTAATAATGCAATAGGGGGTCGTGAAGAATTATGGACAGGAATGGCAAGATATTTAACTATAGTTGCGGCTTTTGTGCAAGACTATTTATTATTGATGATAGTTATGTTAGTTTTGGCTATTTTTCTATTTGCTTTTTCTTTACCCCGATGGGACGGTAAAATAAGGGTGTGGTTAGATAGTCGATTCCCTTATTCGATATATAAGAGCATACAAGGGGCAAATTGGATGTTATCAATGTCAGCATTAGTCTCGGCAGGAATTATGATAGAAGAATGTTTGCAGATATTGCGACGAGATACTAAGAATTGGTTACACAATCGAATATCGACATATATTCGATTGTTAAAAAAGGGAAGAACTATTGGTGAAGCATTAGCAGAGAGCGGTTATCGCTTTCCTGATGATGAATCAATAGGAGATTTGTGTATCTATGGGCAACAAGGCAGTTTTGATGAAGCTTTGAGTATCATTGGCAGAGAAACTGTTATCGAGGGTGAAGAACGAATGAAAGTCCTGATGGCAAGAGTATTCAGTCTTTCTTTGATTTTCATCGGTTTGAGTTTAATGTTTTTTCTAGGAGGAATGTTTGATATGCAAATACAAATCCAGTCAATCATTAAACGCTAATTTATTTTTTAGGAGAACTTATGTATAAATTTAGTAAAGCTCAATCAGGCTTGACTTTGTTGGAATTATCACTAGCAATTGGGGTAATATCTTTAATAGTTGCTGCTTCAATTGCTGGGTATATTGCAGTGCAGTCTGGTCAACGAGCTGTGCAAAGTCATCAGGAACTTTTATCAGTTCGGGATAAAATGAAACAACTTTATGCTAGTGCTGGAAATTTTGGCGGCACTGACAGTTCGCCGGTTGACCAGAACAGTATTTTTATTACCGCATCGTATCTGCCGGCAACCTTAGTAATAAGCGGCTCAGATATTCTCAATTCCTATGGCGGCAATATGAATATTATGGGGGGTAAGACCTTTTTCTATGTAAAAGTAACCGAGATACCGACTGCGGTTTGTGTAGATTTAATGACCGATGCTATACCTTCAGGTTGGCGGGCAGTGCAAGTAGGAGGAACAGCACCTACCAGTAAACCTTCTCAAATGTCGGCAGTTTCTGCTGCAACAGCAGCTAATTCCTCAAATTGCTCATCGGCAGATGCGGTAACTATGTATTTTTCGGCGGTTTAACTACCCAAAGGAACTCTTATGAATGATACTCAAATGAGAAACTATTTAGATAGAATTGACTTTACCGAGATTATTCTTGGGCAAGAGGTATCTTTCATAGGGATTCCTAATAGCTTTAGTCCATTACCGGTAGCTGAATATATAAGACGAGTGGAAAATGAGAATAATAAAGATTTTGGTGGCGGAGTATGGCGGGAAATTGACCTGTTGCGCAAAGAATGTAAAGAAAGAGTGCAAAGTTCAAAATACCATGAATTTACGATTAGGTCAGGTATTGGTATCGGCTCAATCGGGGGGTATCGAGTATCAGCGGTAGATGTTATTTATAATAATATGGTCGAACAAGTATATGTTTTGCGAAGACTGCCGCGAGAGATTATGCGATTAGACGAATTGGGTATTCCTGAGTATATCAAGAATGCCATAATGGCTAATAATCTGAGAGGTTTAGTGATAATTTCCGGAGGGGTCGGCGAGGGCAAAACTACAACTGCCGGAGCTATAATCAAAGCCCGACTGGAAAAATACGGGGGAACTGCATGGACTATTGAAGACCCGGCAGAACTCCCCTTAGGGGCAAGACACGGCAGGGGAATATGCTATCAAACTGAAGTCCAACAGGGAGAGTTTGCCAAGACCTGTCGAGATACTTATCGTCGAACCCCCTCAATATTGATGATAGGCGAGGTTCGGGATGCCGAAACCGCTTATGAAGTAATCAATGCTTCGATTAATGGAGCTTTAACTATCTGCACAGTTCATTCTGACAGTGTGATTAATTCCTGTGAACGACTACATGCTTTAGCAACCAGAGGCTTGGGGAGTTTCCAAAATCTTGGTATGAGCGATGAAATCGCTAATACAATGGGTGATGGAATCTCAATGATTATTCATCAAAGAATGAATAAATTTAGCAACCCAAGAAATATTGAATTTTCAATGTTGAAAGTTGACTTAGGGGAGGAAGAAGATGAATATACAAAAGGGATTAAGGCAACGATTAAAAGCAAGAAGTTTACCCAATTAGCATCAGTAGTGGATTTACAAAAAAATAAAGCGAGGATGGATAAGACTGATATTGTCAAACCACCTGCGGCTGAGCCTAACAAGGCTGAGCCTAACAAAAATGCCGGTTAAATAATATGTTGTTATATGTCAGTGCTTTCGGTTTATTAGTATCCACAATACTAATAACCATGATGATACTTTCAGCTCCCGAGCCTTTGGGGAGTGCCCCGCAAGCAATGAATTTTGTTAATTATCTTGAAAATGCTAATAAAGCTTATATTACTGCCAGTCCTTCGAGTGGAACCGCAAATATTGCGGTGTCAACTCCTTCAGGTATGGTTTTTAATACTAAATGGAAAAATCTAACGATAGACAATAAATTTTATGTTTATTCAGCAGTGCCGGCATCACAGATAGCCGCAGATTTTGTGGGTGAAGTGATGGTAATGTCAGGTAATAATATCACTTTAGGGCTGAAAGAAAATGGCAAATTCAGTTCGATGATATCAGGGATAGGGGTAAGTCCTATAAGCCTGCCGAGTGTTATTCCTGATGGGGCAATCGTTAGTATAAATGGGAGTTTATAATGGAAATTAAACCTATTAATATTGATAATGAAATAACTCAATGTATTTCATTTTATATAAATTTACCAAAAAAGAATAAAGATGTTGTTGACAATCGTCAGGCTTTATCAGATATTCATATTGTTGCCGGGACTGATGATTGGTTTTTTCAGATAGCCGGAAAGTGGAAAAAACTGCGATTGTCGAAAAAACTACAGTTAGAGTCAATGAAGGATTTTTGTTTGGAAGTTTATGGTAATAACTATGAAAACGAGATTGAAGACCAAATTCTCAAAAGGACAATTAATATTGAAAATGCCCGATTGCGATGTCATGCCTTTTTATGTAATGAGGGCAAATTAGCTTTGTCGTTGCGTAAATTACCGGATAAACCTATGTTGTTTAATGAAACCGGATTGCCGGTTAAACTAAAATTAGTGTTAGAGCAACAAGGGTTAATCTTAGTAACCGGGCAGACTGGTTCAGGCAAGACAACTAGCATTGGGGCAATCGTTGAATATTTAAATGAACAACATCACTGGCATATTCTAACGATTGAAGACCCGGTTGAAGTTCTTTATACCCCCAAGAAAAGTTTCTTTACCCAAAGAGATGTGGGGATTGATGTAAGCTCGTTTGTGCAGGGGATACAAGAAGCAATGCGAATGACTCCGAATGTTATTGTTATTGGCGAGATACGAGATGAACGCTCAGTTGAAGCCGCGTTGATGGCGGCATCAACCGGTCATTTGGTCATTGCATCTATTCATGCTTTATCAGTGCCTTCGGTAATTATTAAAATGGGGCAAAAAATGGGCAAAATAAATGATAGTTTAAGCTCATTAGAGTCGGTTTTATTAGCAATAGTGCATCAAAAACTAGTGCCTAATATTGACAATACCGGTAGAGTTTTAGCCACTGAATTATTGATAAATGATAAGGGGCAGTATAAAAACAAATTCAAGAGTATTGATATGATAGAGAAAGATTTCATTGATTGTTGTCAGAACAATGACGGGGGATATTCAATGGTTGATTCAATGATTAAGCTAGTGAAGAAGAACCGAACCACTAAAGAACACGCGGCATCAATGTTGGATTATCACGAACGGGAAATATTAATAAACAATTTAAGAAATGTTGAAACAATAACTAAATCATAATTTAGTTAACCCAAAAACTAGAAATTTATGTATAATCAAACTGATTTTTATTTTGTTAACTACAATTTAGGAATCACCATTCAAACTTCAGAGTAAAGCCCGTAGAGAAATCTGGGGGTTTTGCTTTTTAAGACCCCATAAAAATACAAATCTTTTATAATTTAGTTGTCAATAATTATCTCGATTGTTTAATTTATTTTTACATCTTAGCCTTTTGTGATTTGAATTAACTAAGATAGATTGACAAGAAAAAGACTTGGTCTCCCAAGTCTTTTTTATTATTGAATAATCAAAGGCTAGAATGATAGAGCAACATTGTTGTATTCTTCCTCAGGGGCGTAGTCCAACAATTGCAGATTGGTTAAAATCTGTTTAATTTGCTTGAACAAATAATCCTGATTGAAATGATTAGGATTGTAATGAATGTTCATATCGATTAGATGCGGGCTGATACCGCTATCGCCGATATCCTCATTAGTCCAAGTAACCTCAGAATTATTAATATTAATAATCTTACCTTGAGAATTTTTAATCATTATGGCTTCACGGTCAAAACGCACATCGGAGATAATAATCAAGTTGGCTAGTTCGTGAACATCGATATTATCGATAGTTCTTTTAGTGCATTTCAGCCAAACATCCTCACCAAAATAATGCCTGCCCCATCTGCCGATTTCCTGCATAGCTTGATGAGTATTGGTATTATTCTCAAAAAGTTTAAGACATAACTGTCTTATAGGTTCAGAGAACGAAGTTATTGCGGCTTCGCTATTGTTATTCCTTAACACCTTTTGAAAGGTATTAGCTATATAGTTTTTACCCGCTCCTGAAGGTGCGGTTAATCCAATTAGTTGAGTATTCATATTAACTCCTTGAATAACGGTTAAACTATCTAGGCACGATGTCTTTATAAAAATAAAACAAATTATACTATTAACACTATTGTTCTAACATAAAACATTAATAAAGTAATCTAATATTTTGATTTTTATTAGAATAAGTTAACATTATGGTTAGATTTATATATATATTTATAATTAATAAAATATATTTGTTTTTTCAGAAAATATATTTGTAGAGTTTATAATAAAGATATGCGTCAGCTAAATGATAATCCTATCGGTTCTTTGCTTTTTGAGAACTCAAAAATAAATGTTCAGCATGTTTTACCAAAATACAAAAGGATTGGGACTTTAAGAAGGTTTAAGCATTATGCGATTTTGACCTTATCGACATTAAACAATATTTGGCGTAACAATCAGGCGGTAGATATGTGTGCAATGTTGATTGTTATGGATTTAGACCGTCAAGTAACTTCAATTAAAAATAAAGGAATTGAAGAAGCCTTCACTTCACTTATCCGTTCTGGTGATATATTAATATATGATGTAAAAAACAATAACTTATATTTTATGTTTATTGCCGCCCGCCATCATACGGTAAATATCTCCAATCGTATTGTTTTATTCTTTACCAAGAATAAGATAATCTCAAAAGCCGGGATTTCGATTATTCCTGATGATTTTACTGATGTAAATTCGGCGATAATCGGGGCTAGAGAGGTGAAAAAACAAATTAAAGATGAGCAGGGCATAACTTTTTATAATCAGAAATTTCAAAAGTTAGCCCATAATATTTTAGTTACCCATTATGAGATAACTAATGGAATGCGCAATCGTGAATTTGCCTGTTATTATCAGCCTAAGGTTTCACCAACCGGCGCGATTATGGGAGCTGAAATTCTAATTCGTTGGGATAAGTATAGTGGCAGTCGTTGGCAGACCCCGCCCTCGCCAGCACAATTTATTGAAATCGCCGAGCAGACCGGTTTGATTATTCAGCTAGGGGAATATATCCTTACTGAAGCGATTAAGCAAATGGCTAAGTGGCATCAACAGGGGTATTTGTTATATCCAATAGCGGTTAATGTCTCGGCGGTGCAGTTAAGTCATCCATATTATAATTTTATGGAATTTATCGATAGTATTTTTATTCAATATCCGTATATCAAAGAGTATATTGAAATAGAATTGACTGAAACCGCAATATTGGATACCACACCTAAGACCGTGCAGATGATTAAAGAATTACGGGATAAAGATGTAAAATTAATTCTTGATGATTACGGCACCGGCAATTCAACGATATCGCATCTTTTTATGCCGATAAATGCAATTAAAATAGACAAATCATTTATTGATAGAATAATGGTATCGAAAGAGACTGAAGGGGTGGTTGAAGGAATTATTGCTATTGCAAATTCTTTGAAAATTCAAACGGTGGCGGAGGGAGTGGAAAATATGGAGCAGGCAACGAAAATAATTGAAATGGGCGGTCAGTCTTTGCAGGGTTATTTCTTTTCCAAGCCGATTACTTCAGCTGAATATGAAAAGTTTCTGCAGAAAAATACTGCTAAACCTGACATCAACCGAAATCGTCAAACCACTAAAAAAGTGAATATAATCGATGAGGATAATGAAATAAATAAAGATGATTTTTTTATAAGCGGTAATTAGTCTAAACAAATTATGATAAATAAACTAACCAAAAGTCTGAACCTTGCAATTATAGGTTTGCTATTATTATTGATTATCCCGGTAGTCAATGCCCAAAACTATGAACTGCGGAAGGAAAACCTGCCTTTACATGAATGGATAGATGTAGGCAATTCGGCTAATGGGCTGATTTGCGGAACTATCGGCGACCCTTTGGGTATAGGCATATTTTCTTGTGGGGACATTAAACCCTCAATGGTGATGGTGGTTATCAAAGTTTTTAATGTCCTAGTATTAATGGCGGCATCAGTATATTTTGGTTGGTCAATGTTAGCCAAGAGCATCTCGGCGGCAAGTGAGGGCGAATGGTTGGGCAAGAAAACCCATAATGCATGGCTGCCGGCAAGAATGTTAGTAGGCAGTTCATTAATCGTGCCGATATTCAATGGTTTTAGTTTTGCGCAGTTATTGGTGATAACTGCAACAGCAGTAGGGATAGGCTCGGCGGGAATGGCAGTTCAGGGAGCTGAATATATCTTTCCGGGAATTAATCAAAAAGTGGTTATGCCGGTTGATTTACCAAGATTTAATGATGTTTTAGCTGACATTGAAGAAAATCTAAATTGTGTTGCCGGGCTGAGCAAGAAAGCAATATTGAATAATCAGGCAGCAAAAAATCAAAAGCGGGTAGATGATGTCTATTCACGGGAAGTGCAGGGCGATTCGGGAGTGAGCAATGGAATTAATACTAATACTCCTGATGTTTATTTAGTTGCCGAGTCCCGATTAGTTTTTGGGGCAACAACAACTCAAGTTAACTCGCAAATAATGGATGTCGAATTTGGGGCGTTAAGTCCCGACCCTTCGTTAAATCAAGAGGATTGGGGCAGGGCAGCCTGCGGTATTCATACTCAGATGTTTGCAAATGTAAATAAAGAAGATATTAGTATAGACACTGACAATAGTGATATTTCAGCGATGTTGATAAATTTCCGGCGTAATTTCTTTCGTTTGTATTCCCGGACAATCAAAGATTTATCAAGAAATGCGATGAATTTAGGTAGAGCTGAAGCTTTAGGACGGGATTATGATTATCTAAAAGTTATTGAATATTATCAAGAAAACTTTGATAAACAAGTGGAAGCTTATGCAAGAAATGCGGTAAATAGTGTTAATCGTCAACCGCTTGATAAAAGTTCAATAATGAAAGGTTTGCGATTTGGCGAATGGTTAGGGCTAGGTTTTGAAGGGCTTGCGCAAATCCCCAATACCATCAAATCAACTAAAGGCTCAACTGCTAAAACTAAAAAAACTGAACAAACAACTTCAGTAAAGAGCAAGATTAAAAAATTCATAACCTTTGGACTGAAATTAGCTCCGAGTGTTCAGACATTAAAAAAGACAGCTGAAGCAATTGCTGATATTCAGGCAGGGGGAATTGACGGCTTTGTCAACCGCCCGATAGCTCGTAAAGTCAATTTGTTAGGGCAGAAAGTCGGCGGTAGTATAAAAAGTGCCAGTGATAATCCAATAACTGCTTTATCAAATTTAGGTTTGGTAATCTTTTATTGGGGTGGGGGAGCTATGGCGTTGTTATTAGGTATAGGATTTGTTGCGGCATTAGTGCCGACCCTGACTTTATCGACAGTGGTTTTACAAGTTACTTTGTTTTTTATTATGATATTATTGCCGTTATTTTTCTTTGCCTTTCGGGCTATTGTTTATATTCCTTATATCATCGCTTTGAGTTGGCTGACCGCCTTACTAAATTGGGTAGCTATGGTCTTTGAAGGATTTTTTGCCGCACCTTTATGGGCGATGTTGCATTTAAATACCGATGGTGAAGGCATAGCTGAACAGCCGGGAGCTAAAAGAGGGTGGGTGTTCTTAGCCGGTTTGATGTTTATGCCAATGATGATGGTAGGCACTTATTTCTTTATTCAAGGTCTATTAAATGTGATTTGGGCGTTGTTTAAAGATACGGTTGCCAATAATATCTTGAGCTTGGAATATGGGGCAACCGGGACTGAGTGGTTAGTGCCTTTATTAATGATATTAGGAGCAGTGTTTATTTGCATAACTGTCGCTGAGTTAGTGGTAACCTCGTGTGCACAGTTATTGCATGCAGTCCCCAAAGCAGTAATCAGTTGGATAGATGTAACCTACAATCCCGGTGTCTCCCCCTCAGAAATGATAAGAGCCGATGCCGGATTAACCAAAGCTTCAGGGCAAATTGAGGGTAGAGCCGGTGCAGGGGTGCAAGCGATGTTGACTGGGAGAAATCTGCGACCGCAAAAATCGCAAGGGGCGAACATTGCCCCCACGAGCCCGGAAAATCCTAAAAATGCGATAAAATAGATTATGGTAGGGGTAAAGTAAAGATGAGTGCCAAACAACCTCTTAGAATTGAAACGGTGCTGCCGGATGATACAAATTATTCGCATTTTTTAGTTAATTGTGATAATTCTACGGTTTTATCGAATAATTATGAAAATTCAATAAATGAAGTAAAAGACCGTATAAAAGAGGTAATTAACAAACAAATAAAAGTAGATACTGATAAAATGAAGTCATTGGACATTCAACATCGAACTTTACAGAGCAAATTAGATAGTTTGTCTAAAGATGATATAGAATATCCAAGCATAAGTGAGAAAATGCAAAAAATACAGAGTAATTTTTATGATTTAGATTTATTGCGCCGGCATTATCAGATGTTGATACCTAAATAAAAATATGCAAGCAATGATTATTACTGCTCCTTTATCAAATACTCCGGCAATAAGCAAACGGAGGACAAAAAAACATTTTGCTGGGGAATTTAACAATAATAATTATCAGATATATGAATATTATGCTTATATCCTGAGTTTGAGTGATGCCAGATGTATGAGTGTTATAAATGTATGTGATTGTCTTGGACAAGCAAATTTTATGTATCAACTAAAATATCAGAAGCCGTTGGTAACCAACCCAAGAAAGTTTATCAACCTGATACCTGATGATTTGCCAATCAAATTATCAGATGACCAGTTTTTTATGGTGATGAAGCGAAAACCCCTTGACTTAACCAAAGAAGAGAAGTCCTTTCTGCAATTAGGTTATTGTTGGGTATGTGGTAATTCTACAACTGTTAATTAAGGAGTCCAAAATGCAAAAAAATGTAAATAAAGGTTTTACTTTAGTCGAAATGGCTATTGTTTTAGTAATAATTGGACTAATCTTGGGCGGAGTGTTAAAAGGACAGGAATTGGTTGTGCAAGCTAGAGTTAAAAGTATGATTAGCGAATTTAATCAAGTAACCGCCGCTTATTATACTTATTTTGACCGCTATCATCGGTTTCCCGGTGATGACCCCAATGCTGAAAGTCGGTGGACAGGAGTTGATTGTTGCACCGGAGCTAGTTGCGGCAATGGCACTTTAGGAGCAGGGGGGTCGGGTTATGATACCGGCACTGAAAACAAATGTATGTGGCGGCATTTACGCAATGCCGGGATTATCACCGGAGCAAACAGTTCTGATGATTTACCAACGAATGCTGTAGGGGGGATAACCGGAGTTCAGGCGGAAAGTGCCTTTACCAGTGGATTAACCAGTGATGCAATAATTTGCACCAGCAATGTGCCGAATAAACTGGCACAGTTGATTGATTATTCAATTGATGATGGTTTATCTGATGAAGGTATTGTAATGAGTGGGACTTCAGTGACCGGTGCTCCGTTAGGTGAATATAACAGCACGGTAAATTTGATTGTTTGTCGAAGCTTGTAAGTTAATATAATTAGTTTTTTAGGTATTTATGGACAAATATCTATTAAAATATAACTATGTTATATTACCGAAACAATTTATTAAGACCGACGAGTAGTCAATATTTTAAAAGAGATTCCCAATCTTTATATAATACCAATCGCAAATATCAGGTAATTATTATGATATTGGTTATTCTGGTGTTTTTGTTAACTTATTGGTATTGGCAGACCTCTAGAGATGCTCAAATAAAAATACAAAATCTTAATAATCAATTAGCCGATATTGAGTTATGCAAGAAAAAAGAGGATTGATAATTCTTGATAATCAAAAGCCGGGCAAGCGTTTAGATAAAACTCTGGCTAATGTTGTTGAAAACAAAATAGAAATTTGTTTTTACTTTTTATTTCGGGGAATAATCCTGATATTATTGGTTTTTTGTTTATTAGCTATTATTGGTTTTTATCCGTTTTTACAGGAATTAGGCATATACAAACAATTTCTATTATTGGCATTAGTTCTCAGTTTTGTTTTTTTGAGTTACATTTTACAGGTGCATAAGACCATATTAAAAGGTTTTCAGATAATTGGCAGAAAACTCCAAGCTCTTATTGTTAAAACCATATTAACTTTCAGGTCAAGCATTATTAAAATGATAATGACAGTTCTACTGATAAAAAGGTTTAGCAAAAGTCCGCTGGTTTGGATATTTATCGGCTCAGCAATTCTGTCAACTTTTGCCTGCACTTTTTGGTTATTGCCTAATTAGGCAAAAAAAAACCACTAATAAATAGTGGTCTAAAAAATTGCTTTACAATTTTTTTTATTTTTTACCAAATATGAGCATTCCTTCAATATTATATGTATAGTCAAATAAAGAGGAAAATAAAGTATAATATAAAATGGCAGCACAAACACAAACGATTTTATATTTAGGCGATAGCCGGGAGCAACTGCTAAAAGTTCCGGCAAATTCGGTTGATTTGATTTTTACTTCACCGCCTTATTCCAACCAGAGAGGAAAAACCTATGGCGGAATTTCACCGCATAAATATGTTGACTGGTTTCTGCCGATTTCACAGCAACTTTTACGGGTATTAAAGCCCAGTGGGACTTTTATGTTGAATATTAAAGAACAGGCAATTAATGGGGAACGCAGCACTTATGTTTTGGAATTAATTCTGGCTCTGAGAAAACAAGGTTGGTTATGGACGGAAGAATATATCTGGCATAAAAAGAACTCCTATCCGGGCAAATGGANTAATCGTTTTCGGNATGCGTGGGAAAGATTAATCCAATTCAATAAGAACCGCAAATTCAATATGTATCAACAAGAAGTAATGGTGCCAATGGCAAAAAGCACTAAAAGAGGATTAAACAGGCTAAAACCCAATGACTATACCCGTAGAAAATCGCAAACGGGGAGTGGTTTTGGAAAAAATATTTCAAATTGGCTGGGCAAAGAAAAGGTTTACCCAACCAATGTGTTGTATTTACCTACTGAAAATTATAACAGAAAACATAGTGCAGTCTTTCCTGCAAGTTTGCCGCAATGGTTTATAAAGTTATTTACCAAAACTGGTGATATGGTGCTCGACCCATTTATGGGTTCAGGCACTACCAATGTTGTTGCTGCTGATATGAACCGTAATTCAATTGGTATTGAAATAATACCTGAGTATTATGAAATGGTCAAAGAAAAACTATTAAATTAATTAGTAGTTATAATTGTTAAATATTTATTTAAGAGGGTGACAAATTATGCAAACACTATTAAAGTTAACAAATTGCACCATGACTTATAAAGGGAACAAAGTATGACAAACCTAATAAATTTAACAAGTTGCACCATTGCTTATAAAGGTAACAAAGTATGACAAACCTAATAAATTTAACAAGTTGCACCATTGCTTATAAAAGTAACGGGAATATGAATTGTCTGAACAAAACTTTTAATAAAGGTTTTACACTTTTAGAGTTGGGTCTGGTTGTAGGGATTATGGCGACTATTTTTATTGGGGTCGGCATATTTATCTCTGATGTCTCAGAGGATAACAAATACAAGAATATTGCTCTATCGATAAGACAGGTAGGAGAAGCCGCTCAAAGATATATAAACTCAAATTCTGCCAGTCTGATTTCAGCAGCTTCAGCAACCGAACCGGCAGTAATTCCGGTATCGGTATTAACTGCCAATAATCCCGGATTGACTTTTAATCAGTATTTGGGACAACAATTATGTGTATTGGTCTTACAACCTACTACCGGTTATTTACAAGCAATGGTGGTAACTGAGGGCGGCGAGCCGATAAACGACATCGCCTTAGGGGGAATAATGCGGACTTTAGGAGCGAACGGCGGTGGAATTTATAGTAGTGATGTTAATAACATCGTCGGAGCTCAGGGAGGGTGGAGTATTCCTATCGGCAATTTCGCCAATTCTAAGGTTAAATGCAGCGACGGTTCGACTTCCGGCAGTGTAAAATTAGAGAAGGGACACCCGGTTTATGCCTTATGGTTTAAAACCAGCAGCACTGGAGTAAATACCCAAGTTCTCTATCGGAATAATGTTGCTGGGCATCCGGAGTTAGCCACCATGAACACCCCGATTATTATGAATGCAGTCCAGTCTTTGGGCAGTAGTTGTAATACACAAGGAGCGATAGCTAATCTCAACGACGGCACGCCGGTTAGTTGCAGCAGTGGGAAATGGTTAAGAACCGTTGGCACTTTAGCACCTAAGAGTTGTTTTGATGTTGAACAAGACGGGAAGACCAAAATGTTATGTGGGAAAGTCAATATTGAGAATAGCTCAGGTTCAGGCACGGTAAAATTAGTTGACAATGCTGGTAATTCCACGCATTTACAAACTTATAATGGGAAACTACGGGTATTAAACAATGACAAAACTCAAGAATTGTTTAATATTGAGCAGTCGGGAAATGTTTTTGCTAAAGGGAATATAACTACTTCGGGGGGAATTACCGCCAGTGGTAATGTGCAGACAACCGGGTATTTTGTGCCGAAAAATAATAGCTGGGGATTGGTAACGCACAACAGCAGTGGTGTGCAGTATTCTGCTAGAAGAAACCCAACTGCTTCGATACATATCAATGATATGTATATAAGAAGTATCGGCAAATGGGCATCAGAGGTGGATGATTTAGCAAAAGCGGCAATGGTAGAAGCAAAAAAGAAAGGTGGAGGTGGTGGTGTTAGCAGAACTCACCGCAGTTGTAGTGGCAAATCTTCCTGTTCGATGAACCTGCAAAAAGGAAAGTATAGTTTAAACATTCGTTTATCTACGAGTCCGGGCTCTGGTAAGAGTGAATATGTATCACAGTATAAAGGGAGGGTGTTAGCTTCAGGTGTAGCTTCAGCTTGGGTAACTAATCATTATACTTTATGTCCATGTATTCGCTATGAAGTTGATGAAGGAAGATACTGTAGTTCTAGTAAGTGTCGTTATTGTAGATGCAACCCAAAAACTTATCATTACAATGCAAATATAAATGTAGTCAAAGATGGCAGGGTAACATTTTCCCAACAAGCATATAAACGATATGGAAGAAGTCGTTATCCTCGATACAATAATTCTTTTATAAGCAATGTTACTGTAAACGCCAATCCTACTTAATATATCAAATATATGCAAACTTTAACAAAACATTCAAAAGGTATTACCTTACTTGAGGCTTTATTAGCTATTGGAGTATTATCAATAATATTTGTTGGAGTTGGTTACTTTTCTTTAGCTGATAGCAAAGAAAAACAGATGCGAGTTATCGGTGAACAATTACGCAATATTGGTTATGTTTCACAAAAATATATAAATGAAAACTCTGCTGATTTAATTTCAATTGCAACTGCAACTCAACCTGCAGTAATCCCGATATCAGCACTAAGAGACTATGCACCGGGTTTACGAACCACTAATTCATTTTTACAAAATCAATGCATCTTAGTTTTACAGCCAACAGCAGGTTATCTGCAGGCAATGGTGGTAACTGAGGGCGGCGAGCCGATAAACGACATCGCCTTAGGGGGAATGATGCGGACTTTAGGAGCGAACGGCGGAGGAATTTATAGTAGTGATGTTAATAACATCGTCGGAGCTCAGGGAGGGTGGAGTATTCCTATTGGCAATTTCGCCAATGCTAAAGTCAAATGCAGCGACGGTTCGACTTCCGGCAGTATCAAACTGGAAAAAGGTCATGCGGTTTATGCCTTATGGTTTAAAACTAGCAGCACCGGAGTAAATACCCAAGTTCTCTATCGGAATAATGTTGCTGGGCATCCGGAGTTAGCCACCATGAATACCCCGATTATTATGAATGCAGTCCAGTCTTTGGGTAGTAGTTGTAATACACAAGGAGCGATAGCTAATCTCAACGACGGCACGCCGGTTAGTTGCAGTAGTGGTAAATGGAGGCGTTCTATTGCTACCGAATCGTCTTCTTCCTGTTTTAATATTGATGTTAATGGTAATACTACAATGGCTTGTGGTAAAGCAATAATTGAAAACAGAAACAATAAAGGCACTGTTCGTTTACTTGACAATAATGGTAATACTATTTATATGCAAAACAATAACGGTAAATGGAGATTAATCGCCAATGACGGTAATACTACTTTAATGGAAGTTGACCAATCAGGCAATCTCCAAAATAAAGGTTGGATTAAACCGGGTGAAGGATTGATTATTCCTACTGATAAAAGAATTGTCAGTGATGGTAATTTGCTTTTACAATCAACTGGTAAAGGAACGACATTAGTATATGGGCAGGGGGAAAAAGTTTATGCCGATAATAATAATTATGGTATGTATGTTTATGGTAACAACAAAGCTAATGCGGCAAAAAAAGATGTTGACGGCTCAATAAATGTAAATGATACTTATTTTCGTAGTATTGGCAAATGGGCATCAGAGATATGGGATACCGCAAATAAATAAAAGTTGACCATAAAAATCTATGCAAAAACAAAGAGTTAAACAATATAACAAATTATTTTCAGGTTTTACTCTAGTTGAGTTATTAATTGTTATCTCGATTGGTAGTGCAATATTAGCTTCAGTAGGTTATTATAGTTATAATAGTTATCAACAAAGAGATATAAATGCTACAGCAATTCAAATCAAAAAAATAGCCAATGCGGCGAAAAAATATATTAATGAATATAGTAATGCTTTAATCAGAACTGCTAAAGCAGATAAGCCNTCAGTTATTCCTGTCTCAGTTTTATTACAATATGATGATAGTTTAGCAACTAATAACTATGCTGAACAAAATTATTGTGTATTAGTTTTACAACCTAGCGTTGGTTATCTACAGGGCTTAGTGATAACTGAGGGGGGTGAAAAAATAAATGATATTGACCTTGCACAAATAGCGGTTTTAACCGGAGCTAATGGTGGGGGGGTTTATTCAACCAATCTAAATAATATTATCGGCACAAACAATGGTTGGAATATCCCGATAAATAATTTTGCCAAATCAGAAGTTAAGTGTGGTGATGGCACAAGTGCAGGTAAAACTAAAATAGAATCAGGTCATGCGGTTTATGCCTTATGGTTTAAAACTAGCAGAACCGGTATCAATACCCAAGTTCTCTATCGTAATGAAGTTCCCGGTCAACCGGAGTTAGCCACCATGAATACTCCGATTATTATGAATACCACTCAGATATTAGGATTAGCCTGTAATGTTGACAAAGCAATAGCTAATTTGGCTGATGGTTCAACCGCATATTGTTTAGAAGGAAATTGGCAGCGAGTGGTGAATACCGAAGCCCCAGTTTCTTGTTTTAGTGTTGAAGCTGAAGGGGAAACAATAATAAGTTGTGGCAAAGTAGTCTTTAGTAATGATAATAACGATGGCACAATAACTTTAGTTGATAATACTGGACAAAATATTTATTTACAAAACAAAAACAATAAATGGCAGGTCTTAGCTAATAATTATGCAACCAAATTATTAGAAGTTGACCAATCAGGCAATCTGACGACTGA
>Ga0049116_10000018_pt1 | contig 34773 bp, 34 predicted proteins | sample WorMetvacBELIZE2_FD_55049 | JGI IMG/M metagenome (GOLD analysis project Ga0049116, IMG submission 55049) | Marine gutless worms symbiont microbial communities from Max Planck institute for Marine Microbiology, Germany - Olavius vacuus BELIZE.2 | ecosystem: Host-associated > Annelida > Digestive...
GCAAATATTTTTTTGATAGAACTTTACAAATAGCTTTTATCTAACGCTGCAATACCATGAATTATATTGTGAAACCATACTGTGATTTTGCTGAAAATTTGTTAAGAAGGGTCGCTAACTCCTTGCTGTTACATAAAAAATATAGCTTTATGCTATTGACGTCGGGCGTTAAATTGCATAGAGTGCGCAAAATTGTGTAAAAAACGGTAATTTNGGGTAATTAATGTTAANTCATTAAGTTAGTTATGCGTGGTTTGCCTCGTTTGCAGTTGTTGATTGGTATTCGAGAGTGCATGGATAGATTATGAGCGAAAAGGGAAGTACGGTCGAGTTTACAGGTGGGGAAATTATCAGCATCGTCAAGGGCCGAATAGCGTTTCCGACGCGCTACCGTGACGCTTTCAAGGAGGTGGATGAACAGGTGGCGCTGACAGCTGACCCAGCTGGTTGCCTGCTGATGATGCCGCTGGCCACCTGGAAACCAATTCGCGAACGCATTCAGATAGCGGCGCAGAGATCTTCAAAGGCGCGCTGGCGACGTACGGTGATGATTGGTAGTGAACGAACAGACAAGTTCGACGGAGCGGGAAGAATTCTGCTGACGCGTAATTTGCTTGAGCATGCAGGCATGACCGACAGGGTNTATCTGGCNGGAGTGGGGAGCCATTTTGAGTTGTGGAGTGACGCCGGTTGGGCCAAGGCCAATCAGAAGGCAAGGGATATGGACAATGCGGAAGACATAGATGATGAGGCCTTGATTTGAGCCATGGAGATCAAGCATGCGAGCAAGGTGGCAAAGGTGGACGGTATGGGAGCGACGAGCACCGCACGGTTATGCTGGCCGAGGCGCTTGAGGCGCTCAATATACGTACTTTTGGAACATACATCGACGCTACGTTCGGCCGGGGTGGCCATAGCCGGGCAATTCTTCAATGCCTGGGAGAGGAAGGGCGCTTGTTGGCGATTGATTGCGATAACGCGGCGTTACTTAGTCGGCAAGCAGAGGAGTTGCGTCGTGATTTCCGCTTTAGGCTGGTGCACAGTAATTTTGGCAGCTTGCAGAAAGTGGCGGCAGAGGCTGGAGTGGCGTGCGCGGACGGTATTTTTCTTGACCTGGGGGTTTCTTCGCCACAACTTGACGATGCGACGAGAGGTTTTAGTTTCAAGGTTGACGCGCCACTTGATATGCGCATGAACCAGGATCAGGGAGAGACAGCGGCAAGTTGGTTATCCAGGGTTAGTGTTAATGAACTCGAGGAGGTGTTAAAAAGTTATGGAGAAGAGCGGTATTCTTTCAAGGTTGCAAAGAAGATTGTGGCTGCGCGGCATGAGCAGTCTGTCACAACCACCGGCCAACTTGCAGCGCTTGTACGCTCGGCCGTGCGTACCCACGAGGCAGGGAAGGACGCAGCCACTCGTAGCTTTCAGGCTATACGGATCCATGTCAATGCGGAACTGCAACAANTAAGGCAAGTGTTGCCACAAGCCCTTGCCTTGTTGAAACCACAGGGACGTCTGGTTGTGATCGCTTTCCATTCTCTTGAAGATCGCATCGTCAAGCGGTTTATGCGTGACGCGGTGCATCCTGACCATTTGCCCAAGAGGNTGCCGCTCAGGTCAAGCGAATTGCCGCAGGCAATGCTCAAGCAGATTGGCAAACCGCAACGCGCGAGTCAACATGAGGTGCGATCAAATCCGCGTGCGCGTAGTGCCATTATGCGCGTTGCCGAAATGTGCGCGCCGCTATCAAAACCAGGCGAGGCCGGGAAATGATACGACTGATAGGTAATCTGGTCTTTCTGGTTGCCCTGATTGCCTGTGCAATTTCTGTTGTTACCGCGCAACATCGGGCCCGAGGTCTGTTTAACGCCCTGGAGGTTGCCCAGCGACATATTGAAACACTGGAATATGACCATACGGTTGTAGAGCGCGACCTTGCCGTCAAGTATACGCAGGGAAACATCGAACGGCTAGCACGCGACAAGCTTGGCATGGGAATGCCGAATTGGAGAGGCAGGCTGGAAGGTGACCACCGCACGGTAGAAAAGGTGAAACGCTGATGTACGTGATCAGACGTCGCCAAGTTACACGAGCCCGTTCTTTTCACGATAATCGGCTACTGCACCTTGAGTTGTCAATATGGCGCCCACGCTTGGTTAAGGCGATTCTCATGTTTGGTTTTGCCCTGGTTGTTGGGCGCGCATTTTATTTGCAGGTTATCGACACGCATTTCTTGCAAGGCAAGGGGCAGGATCATTATCTGCGTGAAATCGAGACCAGGGCGGCGCGAGGACGCATACAGGACCGTAACGGAGAGCTATTGGCGCTAAGTACGCCGGTTCGCGCCATTTGGGCCAGCACGTACTGGGCCAGGCAGATGAAAGAAGAGCAAGTACGGCAGTTGGCGCAGTTGTTGCAGATGGATAGAAGAAGGCTGAGCAGCAAATTGCGTAGAAAACGTGCTGCGGTTGAGCTGAAACGTAATGTCGACCAGAAGACAGGAGAAAAGATTAGCTCTTTGCGATTGCCAGGAGTCTATCAGGAGCAGGAATATCAGCGTCAGTACCCCTATGGTACGGAAGTGGCGCATGTGCTGGGCATAACCGGACGTGACCACAAGGGCCTGGAAGGGCTGGAGCTGGCTTTTCAAGAAGGCCTGCAGGGTAAGGATGGTAGCCGTAAACTGATCAAAGACAGACGAGGCCGTTTCGTGCAGGAGGCTGCCTTTGTCAGGGAAGCGCAACAAGGTGGCGACATACAGCTCTCCATAGATATGCGCATACAACATATGGCCTACTCGCAATTGAATAAGGCACTGAAAAGCAGCCAGGCTAAGGCAGGTAGCGCTATTGTCTTAGATAGTCAAAGCGGAGAGATACTTGCTCTGGTTAATTTTCCAGGCTTTAATCCGAATGACCGCCGCACCTTGCAAGCACACCGCATGCGCAATCGGGCGGTTACTGATCATTTCGAGCCTGGTTCAACGCTTAAGCCGCTTGTCGTTGCGCTGGCAATAGAGTCACTGCCAAACATCACTCCGAAAACCGTGTTCGACACCAGGCCGGGCAAGATTATGGTCGACGGTAAAACAATCAGTGACTCGCATCCAAAAGGAAAGCTGACGCTGCAAGAAGTCATCATGCATTCGTCCAATGTTGGCATGGTCAAACTGGTAGAGCCTATTGCTCCCCGGGTCATGTGGAAAATGTATGACAAGGTTGGCTTTGGCAGGCGTTTGCAGGTTGGTTACCCGGGCGAGGCTGCCGGAAAACTGCGTGACTGGCGTAGCTGGCGTCCACTGGAAAAGGCCACCATGTCTTATGGGCATGGTATCGCGGTGACGTTATTGCAACTGGCGCATGCCTACATGCCATTTGCCCGCGAGGGTGAAACGTTGCCGCTGTCGGTACTCAAGAGAGAGAAGGCGGTAGCGAGCGGACAAGGCGTCCAGGTCTTCAGGTCCGAGACGGTTCAGGCGTTACGTTCCATGCTTGAAATGGCGGTCAGCGACGACGGCACTGCCCCTATGGCCCGTGTTGAGGGCTACCGGGTTGGCGGCAAAACCGGAACTGCTTACAAAGTGAAAGGCGGCAAATATGTAGAGGAGTATGTTTCCTCTTTTGTTGGTATTGCACCGTTGAGTAATCCACGCCTGATTGTGGCGGTATTGATTGACGAACCCGGTCCCAGGCGCTACTACGGTGGTGATGTAGCCGCGCCTGCCTTTTCGGCCATAATGGAACGCGCCCTGCGTGTACTGGCTGTGCCACACGATAACACGCCTGTTGAGAACAGTGTGCAAAGGGCTACTGCAAGCCGAGGTTGATGTGATGGCCATGAATATTGCCAACGACTCTTGTCAATCTATCCTGCAGCAATTGAATGCGTTTGGCGTACAACCCTCAGGCGTTAGTGAAGATAGCCGGCGTATAGAGCCGAATGATCTTTTTCTTGGTTATTGTGGAGCTGTGAACAGTCGCCCACTCTATATTGCTGACGCAGTGAGGCGTGGTGCTTGCGCAGTGCTTTGGCAACCGGACGATGGCTTTAGCTGGCCGCTGCAGGTAAACGTACCTAATGTAGCGATAAGTGACTTGCGCCAGTGCGCCGGAGAGCTGGCCTATGCAGTTTATGAGCGGCCATGCGAGAGAATTTCGCTGATCGCCATTACTGGAACCAACGGCAAGAGCTCAATAGCAAAATGGCTGGCAGATGCCTATCCCGGTGAGGATGGTCAAGATACGCTAGACGATAAGTCGACATTATGCGCCAGCATCGGCACATTGGGCGCCGGATTTGCCGGGCAACTTGAGTCAACCGGTTTTACTACACCGGAAGCCCCTCATCTGATGTCATTGTTGCACCGTTACGCAGCCGCTGGCGCTAAGGCTTGCGCCCTGGAGGCAAGTTCCATTGGTATCAGCGAGGGGCGTTTAAACGGGGTGAATATCGATAGTGCGGTCTTCACCAATTGCACGCGTGATCATCTTGATTATCACGGCAACATGCAAGCCTATATCGAGGCCAAAAAGAGACTATTTTTGTGGCCGCATCTGCGCCACGCGATTATCAATCTTGACGACCCTGTCGGGCAGGAAATATGGCGAAATAACAGCGCCAGCAAGCACACTGCCTGCACGACTAGTGGTGAAGGCTTGCCGGCTGGAGTGGACATGTTGTCCCATGATTGTGTGTTGCGCGCTGCGGATATTGTTGTAGGCAGGCACGGACAAGAATTTACCTTGAGTGAAGGTGAGGGGAAAGAAACACAGAATGTTAGTACACAGTTGATAGGCCGCTACAACGTTGCCAACTTGTTGGCAGTGGCGGCGGTGCTGCGTGATACTGGTTTGTCGCTGCAGCAAACTGCCAGGCGACTGGAAGGTTTGCAAGCGCCACCAGGACGCATGCAATGTCAGGTTATACCTAACCAGCCGATGGTAGTAGTCGATTATGCCCACACGCCAGACGCACTAGATAACGCCCTGTTGGCTTTGCGAGAGTTAGCGCAACAACGCCGTGGGCAACTGATGTGCGTGTTTGGTTGTGGCGGGGAGCGCGATCAGGGCAAGCGTCCGTTAATGGGCGCCGTNGCTGCCAGACGGGCCGATCTGGTATGGGTTACCAGTGATAACCCGCGTAGTGAAGACCCGTTGCACATTATAGAAGCTGTGTGTGAGGGGTCACCTGCAGCACAGGTGGAGGTAGACCGTCGGCGTGCTATTAGACATTCTATTGCTGCAGCGGCGGTTAATGATGTGTTGCTTATTGCTGGTAAGGGACACGAGACTTACCAGGAGATTGCTGGTCAGTATCTGCCATTTTCAGACTATGAGGTTGCCAGGGAGGCGCTGCTGGCCAGGCAACATGTGGCGCCAAAGGGCGCACAGGCGCAGCCATGAGTACTCCGTTAAGCTCCGCGTTACCGGAAGTTCCAATGCGTTGGTCGGTAAAAGATGTTGCCAGCGTCGCGCAAGGGCAACTGCTCAATCCTNCCCTTGCAGACGGGATTGCAATTAACGCAGTAATTACCGATAGCCGCACAGTTGCCACCGGGCAACTATTTGTTGCGCTGCGGGGCGAAATTCATGATGCGCACAACTTTCTGGCTGAGTCCCAGCAGGGCGGCGCTGCGGCATTATTGATTTGTCGGCCAGAGAGCCTGCCAGACGGATTGCTCAATAAAATTCCGGTTATTGTGGTCGACGATACTGATGAATCACTGCTGCTGCTGGCAGCCGCCTGGCGACGACGCTTTGACTTGCCTGTAATCGCTATCACGGGATCAAACGGCAAGACTACCTGCAAGGAGATGATCGGTCAGATATTACGCTTGTATTTTGGCAAGGTGTTGACGACGCCGGGCAATCTGAACAATGCAGTTGGGCTTCCACTGACCTTGTTGGGGCTGGATGGCGAACGACGCGCCGCCATTGTTGAGTTGGGCATGAATCATCCGGGTGAGATCGCCCGTCTGGCAATGGTTGCGATGCCTGATGTTGCGTTGGTAACCAATGCGCAGCGCGCGCATCTGGAGAGAATGGGGTCGGTAGCTGCGGTCGCCCGTGAAAAAGGCTTGCTATATGACGCCCTACAAGGTCAGGATGGCGTGGCGATTATTAATCTTGACGATCCGCACGCTGATATGTGGTTACAGCAAAATAGAACAGCGGGCAGGCGTATAGCGGGGTTTAGTTTGCACGACCAGAGTGCCGACTATTATGCCGTGGCTAGCACCCGGAACGGTAACACACACCTTGATATCCAGACTATCAATGGCAGGGCGCAGTTGTTATTGCTGCCTCCCGGTTCGCATAATGCCGCCAACGCGCTGGCTGCAATTGCCTCGGCGCAAAGTATTGGTGTGCCGCTTGAGGTGTGTATTGAAGCTCTTGCTTCCTTTGTCGGTGTGCCTGGCCGCTTACAAACTCGCCGCATGAAGAATGGCGCTTTGCTGCTTGAAGACACCTACAACGCCAATCCTGAGTCATTTCGTGCCGCTATTGATGTGTTATCAGCCACGGCAGGGCAGAAGGTTGTGGTGATGGGTGACATGGCAGAAACCGGGGATGCAGCCGCGCAATATCACGATGAGATCGGNGGTTATGCCAAAAGCCAGGGAGTAGATCGTTTGCTGGCGCTGGGAGATTTGGCGCGCCTGGCGGCGCATAATTTTGGCGAGGGTGGCCAGTCGTTTGATAGCCCGGAGGATATCGNGGCAGCTCTTAGCCGCGAAGTCAGTTCTGAATCAACCGTNCTGGTAAAGGGCTCGCGGTTTATGCGCATGGAGCGTGTCGTAGATGCGCTCGCTGCTGTTGCCGCTGCTCCCGGAAATGTTACTGAGAGTAATTAAAAGGAGAGCGGTAAATGTTACTCATTATTGCAGATTGGTTAGCTCAGGTGACCGGTATAAGCGGGTTTAAGGTGTTTCACTACATAACTTTGCGCAGTGTGCTGGCGGCGATTACCGCTCTGTTAATTTCCTTTCTGGCCGGGCCGATGGTTATACGCTGGCTTAGTGCTAAAAAGGTTGGACAGGCAGTTCGCGAAGATGGACCACAAACACACCTCAGTAAAGGTGGCACTCCGACTATGGGAGGCATGCTTATTCTGGTTGCCATTGTCCTGACCACCCTGCTGTGGGGAGATTTGAGCAACCGATATGTCTGGGTTTTGCTGACCGTTACGCTTGGTTTTGGTCTTGTTGGCCTGTACGATGATTGGAAAAAAGTGGTTAACAATGACCCCAACGGTTTAAAGGCTCGCTGGAAGTTTTTTTGGCAATCGTTGTTTGGGCTAGGCGCCGCCCTTTTTTTAGCTTTCTCGGCCGATGTAGCTGCGCAGACGGAGCTGATTGTTCCATTTTTCAAGAGCATCGCCTACCCATTGGGGGTGTGGGGTTTTGTTGCCTTGAGCTGGTTTGTTATTGTTGGTACCAGCAATGCGGTAAACCTGACCGACGGTCTAGACGGTCTTGCCGTCATGCCATCTGTGTTGGTGGCAGCAGGGCTGGCTATATTTGCCTATGTTGCCGGAAATGTTGTTATGGCGAAATATTTGCTCCTGCCTTATGTGCCAGGAGCGGGTGAGCTGTGTATTGTCCTGGCCGCGCTGGCTGGCTCTGGCCTTGGGTTTCTTTGGTTCAATACCTATCCGGCCGAGGTGTTTATGGGTGACGTTGGCGCCCTGGCTCTTGGTGCGGCTTTGGGAACAGTGGCCATTATTGTGCGTCAGGAGATCGTATTGGCGATCATGGGCGGCGTGTTTGTCGCCGAAACCGTTTCTGTTATGGCGCAGGTATCCTGGTTTAAATATACCCGTCACAAGCACGGTACCGGACAACGCTTCCTGCGCATGGCACCATTGCACCACCATTTCGAACACCGAGGATGGAAAGAGACGCAAGTAGTTGTGCGCTTCTGGATTATCACCATCATCATGGTGTTGATCGGCCTTTCAACCTTGAAGATACGCTGAACTTCACACAGCACGAACGATATGAGCGAGCCAATCAGTTTTAANGGCAAACAAGCGCTGGTGGTTGGGCTGGGCGAAAGCGGCTTTGCCATGGCGCGCTGGTTGCATCGCCAGGGAGCCAGCTTGCGGGTTGTGGATACACGTGACAATCCTCCGGCGGCAGAGGGCTTGCGAATGGAGGTGCCACAAGCAGTAATTGAATGTGGCGCGCAATGGAGAGCAGAGATGTGTGCAGGGATCGATTTTGTTGCCCTGTCGCCTGGGGTTGACTTGTTTGATTTGCCGCCATACTCCTGCCCGGTGTATTCGGAGATTGATCTTTTTTCCTGGGGGGTGCAAAGCCTGGCCGCCGGTAGCAAGATAATTGCAGTTACCGGTAGCAATGGTAAAAGCACAGTTGTGGCATTGACCGCGCACTTGTTACTCTATGCAGGTTATTCTGCCGTCGCTTGTGGCAATATTTCACCCTCTGCTCTAGATGCCCTTATGCAGGCGCAGGACAATGGGCAAATGCCGCAATTCTGGGTACTGGAATTATCAAGCTTTCAACTGGAAAGCACGCACACCTTGGCTGCAGACGCAGCGACTTTGCTGAATGCCAGCCCGGATCACCTGGATCGTCACAGAGGTGATTTTGCCACCTACCTTGCTGCCAAAATGCGCATTTTCAATGGTGCTGGGGCCGTAGTGAGTAACAGGGATGACCAGAATAGCAGTTCTGTACAGAGCGATAGGCAGGTAGAAGTCAGCTTTGGTATTGGCAAGCCACCACGTGTTTCTGATTTTGGCCTGGTGGACGATGCAATATGGCAGGGCGAGCGATGCCTGTTACAGATAGACGAGATACGTTTACAAGGGCTGCATAACGCGATAAATGTTATGGCCGCCCTGGCCTTGTGTTCTGTGTTTGACGTGCGGGCGACTCAGGTTTTACCTGACTTGCGTAACTATAAGGGCCTGCCGCACCGGGTTGAGTGGGTGCGAACATTGGACGAAACAATTTACATCAACGATTCGAAAGGCACCAACGTTGGTGCTGCCATGGCTGCTATTTCCGGTCTGCGCCGTCCTGCAGCGGTTATTCTCGGCGGCGATGGCAAGGGGCAGGATTTTACCCCGCTGGTGCCGGTGCTAACCGAGCACGGCCGAGCTGTGGCGCTGATTGGGCGCGACGCCGGGTTAATAGAGGCTGCTATTGAGCCGTGTGCTTTGCCGTGCAAGCGTTGNGCNGACATGCCCGAGGCAGTGAGCTGGTTGAGGTGTCAGGCCAGACCGGGTGATGCAGTTTTGTTGTCACCAGCGTGTGCGAGTTTTGACATGTACAGGAATTATTGCGCTCGCGGCGAAGCCTTTATCGAAGCCGTGGAAGGCTTGTCAGAGCCTGAGTCTGGAATAGTCGGAAAATAGTCATGAGTGCGGTAAACAATCTGTCGCGTTCGAGTAACCAAACGGCTGAGATCGATCCATTATTGCTTTGGGTTACGCTATTGCTGCTGTCCGTAGGGCTGGTTATGGTTTATTCGTCCTCTATAACCATTGCCGCTGAAGGTAAGCATTTTGGCAACCAGAGTACGTTTTTTCTTGTTCGCCAGATGATATTCCTGAGTATTGGTTGCGTGGCGGCGGCGATAGTATTTATGGTGCCCTCCGGCGACTGGAGGCAGTGGGCAGGCCATCTCTTCATCGTCGGCGTAATCCTGCTGACCCTTGTGCTGATTCCTGGTATAGGTAAGACAGCTAACGGCGCGACGCGCTGGATCGACCTGGGATTGTTTAATCTGCAACCGTCTGAGGCGATGAAGCTGTGCGTCCTGATTTACGCAGCCGATTTCAGTGTGCGCAAGATGCAACTGATGGGAAGTTTGAAGCGCACATTCTGGCCGATGGTGGGCACCACCATGCTACTGGTTGGCGGCTTACTGATTGCCGAACCAGATTTTGGCGCGTTTGTGATTATCGTTTCGATTAGCTTTGGCATTCTCTTTTTCGGCGGCATGAAAACCCGCCCGTTTATTATTTTGCTGTTGTTGTTGTTGGTATCTTTTGCGCTGTTGATCTGGTTTGAGCCGTATCGCCGGGAACGATTGTTTGGCTTTATGGACCCGTGGCAGGATGAGTTTGGCAGGGGTTACCAGCTCAGCCATGCATTGATTGCCTTTGGCAATGGCGAAATCTTCGGCTCCGGCCTCGGCGCCAGCGTCCAAAAACTGTTTTATCTGCCGGAAGCTCACACTGACTTTTTATTGGCTATTGTCGGTGAGGAACTGGGTTTTATTGGCGTAGTTGCCGTTGTTGCCATGTTTGCGCTCTTGGTGTTCCGCATATTCGCTGTCGGTTTGGAAGCGCAGGTGATGGGGAGGGTTTTTCAAGCCCTGGTTGCCATGGGCGCTGCAATCTGGTTTGGCGTTCAAGGATTAATCAATATGCTGGTTAACGTCGGCTTGTTACCTACCAAAGGGCTTACCTTGCCACTTATGAGTTTTGGTGGCTCCAGTTTGGTAATGAACTGCGTGATGATAGGTATTCTGTTGCGCATAGACTGGGAAAATCGACAGATGCGCAAGGGGAAATGCGTATGAGCACGCAGCCTTGCTTGCTGATTATGGCTGGTGGTACAGGCGGCCATATATTTCCAGGACTCGCTGTAGCCAAACATGCTTCGGCCAACGGCTGGCACGTTGTCTGGATGGGTAACCCATCTGGAATGGAAGCGCTTTTGGTAGAGAAAGAGAGCTTGTCATTTGAGGCTGTAAGCTTTTCAGCCCTGCGTGGTAAGGGAGTGGCAAGAGCCATGTATTTGCCTGTTAACCTGTTTAGGGCATGCCGACAGGCCTGGAAGGTGTTGCGTCGTGTCAGGCCGGATGTGGTGCTGGGGATGGGAGGATATACAAGCTTCCCAGGAGCCTTGGTGAGTTTGTTGTTGCGGATTCCACTCGTTATACACGAACAGAACTCGGTGCCCGGACTTAGTAACCGCTGGCTGTCTTTNTTTGCCGGACGTGTATTGTGCGCTTTTCCCAAGGCAATATGGCGTGGNATTTGGGTAGGTAATCCGATACGACAGGAAATCGCCGATATTCCCCCTCCGGCCAAGCGTTATGCCTGTCGTAATGGGGTATTGCGCTTGCTGGTGGTCGGCGGTAGTCAGGGGTCGGCGGCTCTGAATGAAACNATTCCAGCCGGTTTGGCGATGATTTTGGAAGATCTGCGCCCTACGGTGGTGCATCAGGCCGGCGAACAGCATATCGAGCAGTTGTCGCACAAATATCAAGCCTTAAATATATCTGCCATCTGCGAAGCCTTTATTGACGATATTCCGCAACGTTATGCATGGGCCGACTTGGTGATTTGCCGCGCCGGAGCCTCCACTATTGCGGAGTTGACTGCGGCTGGAGTGCCGGCAGTACTGGTCCCTTTTCCTTATGCAGTCGACGACCATCAGACCAGCAACGCACGCTTTATGAGCAAGTCTGGCGCTGCGTTTTTTATGCCGCAATCGCAACTGACACCGGATGCCATAGCATCATTGACCCGCTTAGAGCGTTCGCAACTGCTAAACATGGCAAAAATAGCCAGGAGTCTAGCCAGACCGCAAGCGTCTGCCAGCGTGCTTGAGCATTGCGCCAGCTTGTTGGCTAAACGAGGATCGGCCGATGCTGTAAAAACAGCCGAGCCGGAGCAAGAGCATGAAGCATAAAGTGCAGAACATTCACTTTACAGGCATAGGCGGTTCNGGCATGAGTGGCATAGCNGAGGTGTTGGTCAACCAGGGGTTTACAGTCAGCGGCTCCGATATCAACGAGAATGCGGCAACCCGCCGCCTGCGCGAGAGTGGCGTAAAGGTATACATCGGACACGATTCTAGCCATATGGCCGGGGCGCACGTAGTTGTTGCTTCTACCGCCGTTGCAACGGATAACCCGGAGGTAAGCGCAGCGTTGGAGGCCAACGTGCCAGTGGTGCCGCGAGCGCAAATGCTGGCCGAATTGATGCGTTTCAAGCAAGGAATTGCAATAGCGGGCACGCACGGCAAGACTGGCACCACCAGCCTGACCGCTTCAATTCTGGCTGAAGACGGCATAGATCCTACTTTTGTAATCGGCGGCAGGCTTAACTCAGTCAATAGCAATGCCCGCCTGGGTCAAGGCGACTTCCTGGTAGCCGAAGCCGATGAATCAGATGCTTCATTTTTGTTGCTGTCGCCGATTATTGCTGTGGTTACCAATATTGACGCTGATCATATGGGCACCTACGAGCATGACTTTGCGCGCCTGCAGCAGGCTTTTGTCGACTTTTTACAACGTTTGCCATTTTATGGCTTGGCGGTACTTTGCCTTGATGACCAGCGAGTTCGTGAAATAACTTCACTAATTGGCAAGCCATGGGTAGGTTATGGTTTTGCTGCCGACGCGGCGATTCGCGCAGAAAATGTCCGTACCGATGGGCCTCGCATGAGATTTGACGTGATACGGAAAAATGGCAGCGAAACNCGTTTGCCGGTGACGCTAAATTTGCCTGGCATGCACAATGTGCAAAATTCCCTCGCCGCCATTAGCGTCGCCACCGAACTTCAGGTGAGCGACGATGCAATTGTGCGTGCACTGGCTGAATTCAAAGGCGTTGGGCGACGCTTCCAACAATATGGTGATATTACATTCAACTCTGGCAATTTCACGCTAATAGACGATTATGGTCACCATCCGGTTGAAATAGGCAGCACTGTGGTAGCCGNGCGCGGAGCTTATCCACAAAGACGCTTGCTGCTAGTTTTTCAACCGCACCGCTTTACAAGAACGCGTGACTGTTTTGAGGACTTCGTACGGGTGCTGTCAATGGTAGATGCTCTGTTGCTAACCGAAGTATATGCGGCTGGCGAAAAACCACTTGTCGCCGCTGACGCTCGCAGCCTGGCGCGCGCTCTACGCGTAACTGGCAAGGTGGATCCACAATTTGTTGAAAATGTGGAGGATCTGCCGCAAGCGGTACTGGAAAACGTTGAGTGCGGTGATTTGGTGCTGGTAATGGGTGCCGGAGATATTAGTAGCGTAGCGCCGTCCATTGTTGAGTTGGCGCAAACCAGGTCGACGACTTCATCTGCTGATGTCANATGAAACGAAAAAAAAGTAACGCGAGGCATGTACATGAATGCGCAAACTCACAGTCAGCCTGAAGAGACCGGTGTGCGCCTGCGTGGCAAGTGGCATCAGCGCATGGCGCTTGACCGGCATGTGTCATGGCGTGCCGGTGGAGAGGCGGAGCGTGTATACGTACCGACGGGTATTACAGACTTGGCTGAGATGATTGCACAGTTGCCACCTATAGAACCTTTGTTGTTTGTTGGTCTGGGCAGTAATTTGCTGGTACGCGATGGTGGCTTTGCCGGAACGGTTGTGCTAGTGCACCCTGCGCTTGGTAAAACAAGCCTCGTAGATAAAACCTGTGTTTATGCCGAGGCTGGTGTTGCGTCGCCAAAATTGGCCAGTTTTAGCGCCGGTCAAGGGTTGGCCGGAGTCGAGTTTTTAGCAGGCGTGCCTGGTACGGTGGGAGGCGCCTTGACCATGAATGCTGGTTGTTATGGTGGAGAAACGTGGCAGCTGGTCAAGGCGGTGCAAACGGTTGATCGTAGCGGAACCTTGCGCTGGCGTTCACCGGAAGACTATGAAATTGGCTACCGTCACGTGGCCTTGCTCGATAAATCAACGCAGGGTGGTGGGCAGGAGTGGTTCGTGGCGGCCAGATTCAACTTGTGGCAGGACGAGAGAGCTGCAGTGCGCCAACGCATCAAGGTATGGCTGGAGCAACGCGCCACAGTCAACCTCTGGAATTGCCAAACGCGGGCTCTGTTTTCAGAAATCCGCCAGACGACTATGCGGCTCGTTTGATCGAGGCGTCCGGTCTTATGGGTAAACAACTCGGAGGCGCGCGGGTTTCAAACAGGCACGCAAATTTCATAGTCAATACTGGCCAAGCCAGTGCCAACGATATAGAAAGCCTGATCTATGAAGTGCAGGCAGTGGTTAAACAACGTTTTGGGGTGTTGTTGGAAACTGAAGTTCGTATCGTGGGAGAGGCAGCATGAATATAGCTGCTATTGACCCTGGTTCCTACGGCAAGGTGGCTGTCTTGTGTGGTGGCTTTTCCGATGAACGGGATATTTCGTTGTTAAGTGGCAAGGCGGTATTGTCGGCGCTGCAAAAGGTAGGCGTTGATGCTAAGCAATTTGACACAGCACGACAACAAATTAGCGAACTGCAAAAATATGCCTGCGCCTTTATCGTCTTGCACGGACGAAAAGGTGAAGACGGCGCCGTGCAAGGAGCTCTGGAGCTTATGGGGATCCCTTATACCGGCTCGGGTGTGTTGGCTTCGTCTTTAAGCATGGATAAATGGCGTAGCAGGTTACTGTGGGAATCGATTGGCTTACCGATGCCAGCCTTTGAGTTGTTGCATGCCGATAGTGACTTCACCGCAATTGAGGCGCGTCTTGGCTTGCCGATTTTTGTCAAACCATGTCGCGAGGGCTCTTCCATTGGTATCAGCAAGGTCAAGCGGCGAGGTGATTTAAGCGAGGCATACACCAAGGCGGCTGCGTGTGATTCGCTGGTAATAGCCGAGGCTGCCATATGCTGGGATGACGACGACCAGGGTATTGGTGGCGAATATACCGTTTCTATACTCAACGATCAGGCGTTGCCTATTGTCAAGATTATTCCTGCAACCGAGTTTTATGACTACGACGCGAAATATTTTCGTGACGATACACGCTACGTACTTTCGCCCGATCTGCCACCCGCGCTGGTGGAGGAGATTAAACGTCAGGCTCTGCAAGCCTACCGTCTGTTGGGCTGTGAGGGCTGGGGGCGGGTTGATTTCCTTATGGATGACAATGGTCGACATTACTGGCTGGAAATGAATACGCTGCCTGGCATGACAAGCCACTCACTGGTGCCGATGGCGGCGGCGGCGGCGGGTATCAGTTTCGAACAGTTGGTGCTGTCAATTTTGCATCATGGCGTGCATAAAGAGGTGAACAATGTGGCATAGCCCATTATGGATGAGTTTACTGGCCAGGTTTTTGTTCACCATCGGCCTGGTGTTGTTGCTCTATTGCGCTTATTTGTTGTTGTTGTATATGCCAATGGCACCAATAAACAAGGTCGATGTGACCATGCCATTGCAACGAGTACCTGCCTCCCGTCTAGCCACAGAGTTGTTGCCTGTCATGCAGGGGAATTTCTTCAGCATGCGGCTGGACTTGATACAGGTTGCGCTAGAAGATGTGCCATGGATAAGAAAGGCCGTTGTGCGCCGCCTATGGCCACAGACGCTGGAGATTCATATAGAAGAACACCAACCGATTGGCCGCTGGCAGGAGCTGGTCGCTGCAGATAACGGGAATGCTGCCGTGCCATCATACGTCAATAGCCTTGGTGAGCTATTTATCGCCGATATTGCCAAAAGCGAGGCGGCGCGCCTGCCTTTGCTTTCTGGTCCGCCCAACACGGTTGATATTGTCTCGGCACGTTACCTGAAACTGGAGCAAAAACTGAAGCAAATTAGCTTGCGACCAAAGGAGGTGTCGTTGTCGCGGCGACTTTCGTTAAGGGTTGTGCTAGATAACGGTTGCTTGGTCAATTTTGGACGCGAGCGACCAGAGCTGGGTTTCTCCGCCAAGTTGGTTCGTCTTTTGGATACCTACAAGAATATTACGCAGACCCATGGACGTCCAGCGCGTATTGATTTGCGTTATCCCGATGGGTTGGTGGTGGCGTATTGAGGGNAGGAAGATGAGTAAGGAAAACAAGAACATTATCGTTGGGCTTGATATAGGCACCTCAAAAGTAGTGGCACTGGTGGCCGAGTTGATACCGGACGGNGAATTCAAGGTTATTGGCATGGGTTCTCAGGAGTCTATGGGCCTGAAAAAGGGCGTGGTGGTCAATATAAAGCAAACGGTGGAAACAGTTTCGCGGGTGATACAGGAAGTGGAGTTAATGGCTGACTGTAAGGTCAGCAATGTGTACACGGGCATAGCCGGTAGCCATATCAGAGGTTTTAACTCGAAGGGCATGGTGGCGATCAACGATAAGGAGGTTAGTTCTGGCGATGTTGAGAGGGTGATCGAAACGGCCAAGGCTATGCCGCTTTCCGCTGATCAGGAAATTTTGCATATTCTGGCTCAGGAATTCATCATAGACGGCCAGGGGGGCGTTCAGGAACCAATAGGCATGAGCGGTATGCGCCTGGAAGTGCTGGTTCATATCATCACAGGTGCGGTTTCGGCAGCNCAAAACGTGCTCAAGTGCGTACGCCGTTGCGGGCTGGAGGTTGTAGATCTAGTACTGCAGCCACTGGCTTCTAGCTACGCCGTGCTTTCAGAGGACGAAAAAAATTTGGGAGTTTGCCTGGTTGATATTGGAGGAGGCACCACAGATATTGCTGTCTGGACACAAGGCGCTGTTCGGCACGCAGCGGTTATTCCCATCGCTGGCGACCAAATTACCAATGATATAGCCATTGCCTTGCGAACACCGGCGCGTGAAGCAGAAGATATTAAATGCCGTTATGGCAGCGCTAACGCCAACATGGTAGGCAGTGAGGAAGAAATTGATGTGCCCGGCGTAGATGAGCGCCCGAATCGCAAACTAAGGCGGCAAACATTGGCCGAGGTGATGCAACCGCGTATAGAAGAATTGTTTGAACTGGTGCACGATGAATTGCAGCGCGCTGGGGTTGCCGAAATATTGTCCTCCGGCATTGTGCTTACCGGTGGGGCGTCCGTTATACCGGGAATGACTCAACTGGGAGAGGAAATTTTTCATATGCCGGTGCGCATCGGGGTTCCCAAGTACGAGGGTAGCCTTGCCGATGTAGTACAGAACCCACGCTTTGCTACTGCCTACGGATTATTGCTGGAAGCGCAACAACAGGTGCGGCGAGGTTTTGTGCGAGTGCGACGCGGAAGCGACGTCAGGCAAATGTTGGGGCGGGTAACTTCTTGGTTGAAAAAGAATTTTTAGATTAGCGTGCATGGGTTAGCGCAGGTAAGACGGCAGATTTTATTTAGGCAAGCTGGCAATGGTTGAGATGTTTTTTTACAAGGAGCTTTATCATGAGTAACTTTGAATTGGTTGAAAACGAAGCGGATAGTATTACCGTAATAAAGGTAATGGGGGTTGGCGGCGCAGGTGGTAATGCCGTAGATCATATGATCAATGGCAATGTACAAGGGGTTGATTTCCTCGTCGCCAATACCGACGCGCAAGCGCTTGGACGTAACAGGGCAACTCAAAAGATAAATCTTGGTAATACCGGTCTTGGTGCAGGAGCCAACCCAGAGGTGGGGTGCAGCGCGGCCATGGCGCAGCGCGAAGATATTCGCGCTGCCTTGTCAGGGGCGCATATGGTCTTTATCACAGCAGGCATGGGTGGCGGTACCGGCACAGGGGCTGCGCCGGTTGTTGCTGAAGTGGCCCGCGAAATGGGGATTCTCAGCGTTGGCGTTGCAACCAAGCCATTCAGCTTTGAGGGTAATAAGCGCGCCAAGCTCGCTGAGGCAGGGATTATTGAGTTCAGCAAGCAGGTTGACTCGCTCATTGTGGTGTTGAATGACAAGTTGATGGATGTGATGGGCGAGGATGCAGCGGTAGAAGATTGCTTTAAGACAGCTGATGACGTGTTAAAAAACGCGGTCGGTGGTATCGCCGAGATCATTACTCAACCTGGGCTGATTAATGTGGACTTCGAAGATGTGCGTACTGTAATGAACGAGCCTGGACGCGCCATGATGGGTTCGGCAATGGCAAGCGGCGCTGATCGCGCCATGATCGCTGCTCAGCAAGCTGTTGCTTCGCCACTACTAGAAGGTGTGGAGCTGTCGGGCGCGCGTGGTGTGCTGGTGAATATCAGCGCAAGCCTCAGCCTGAAAATGCGCGAAGTGAATGAGGTAATGGAGGTTGTTAAATCCTTTGCTGCTTATGACGCGCACATTATTTTTGGCGCTGTTTTTGACGAAACCATGAGTGACGAACTGCGTGTTACTGTTGTAGCGACCGGGTTAGGCAGCGCCGTTACCTGCCGTCAGGATTTAAAACTGATAAGCCAACAAAAGGAAGAGGAAGAGAGCTTGAAGGCGACCGGTACGCATGATGAAAGCGCAGAGCTGACAGATCCAGCGGGAGCTGTCGACTACAGCGAGCTCGACTCCATACCGGCTGTGATCAGAAAGCGTAAAACCACGGCCGAGGCACTGGTCAGCAACGGTGTAAGTCATTACGATATCCCTGCCTTTTTACGCAAGCAGGCCGATTAGTACCCGGACGGATCTTTAACATGGCGAGTGTTGGCCAAGTATGAATTTTAACTTCTTGCCAGCCTGGCCGCCGGCATTAACACCGTTGATGGCCTTCGGTGTCATGCTGATGATTGGTGCTCTTGGTGGTTTTTTTGCCCACCGTCTACGCTGGTTGCCGAGTATCACCGGCTTTTTGCTGGTTGGTTATGTTTGCGGCCCGGACGTTTTTGACCTGTTGCGACGAGATGTTATTTACGAGTCACAGGTTATTGTTGATATAGCGCTTGCCTTGATCCTCTACCGGCTTGGACTGTCGTTAGATTTAAAGGCGCTACGTGAATCACCGAAGCTGGTGATAATCTCGTTGCTGGAGAGCGCAGCAACTTTCTTCCTGGTGGCAACCACTTTGTGGCTGTTTGACATTCCACCCCTGATAGCGGCCCTGGTGGCGGCGATAACCATTTCTTCCTCGCCGGCCGTGTTGTTGCATGTGGCGCACGAGGTTGGCGCCAGGGGTGAGGTGACAGACTCTACGCAAACCTTGGTCGTTTTGAACAACCTGATATCCTTCATGATATTCACGGCGATTCTGCCTTTGCTGCATTTGTCTTCAGGTTCCGACTGGGTGACGATTACCATGCAGCCGCTGTATCCGTTGGCCGGTTCGATAGTCCTCGGCGCACTGATGGCCATGGTTTTGCATCAGGTGGCCGTTTCCACGCGTCATGCGCCACAATATAGACTGGCGCTGGTTATTGGCACGATCATGGTGACCCTGGGTCTGGCTCTGCAACTAAAACTTTCACCATTGCTGGCCCCGCTGATAATCGGCGTGGCGGTCAAAAACATTGAGCGCAAGAATCTGGTGTCAAAACTTGAGTTTGGTCCGTCTTTCGAACTGTTCTTTATTGTGTTGTTTGTTTTTGCCGGNGCCAGCTTGCACCTAGGAGAACTTATCGAATACCTGCCAGCCGTGCTGGCATTGGTTCTGGTGCGTTTTCTGGCGAAAACAGTCTTTGTTTCCTTGCTTACCAAGTTGTATTTCAGTAGCTTGCGTAATGGTATTGCCAGTGGTTTGCTGCTTACTCCCATGGCTGGGCTGGCGATTGGTCTGGTGCATGCATCCGGCACCTTGTTTCCACAATACGCCGCTTTGATATCGGCCATTGTGCTTGGTTCAGTTACAGTTTTTGAGACCATTGGTCCGCCACTTTCCGCCTTCGCCTACCGTTTTGCACGTGAAGCGCACGAATTCTCGGATGACGATAATGCTCAGCCAGTTGATGGCGAAACGCCTGCGTCGGCGGATGGGGCTGCGCAGGTGGAGGTGCTTCTAGTGAATAATGACAATTCTGACAACAAGCAGGCTTGAGCTTGGTAGTCAAGTCTCATACTTAAGCCTTGCGCGGCATTCTAATAGTTTGCTTTGCAGAGGATAACACTTCCTTGAAAAATAAGCGCTGGCTGTGTATCCTTGGCTGGGATATGCGAGCTAATCGCCACGTTGTTAACTTNTGGCGCAAGCTTGGCTACAACGGTTTGTTACTAGAGAATCAAGCCTGACGCAGGGAAAGTGAAATGAGTGGATGGTAATGTTTGCTGGTCGCAAGAGATCAAGTGGTTTGATTGGCGTTGACATTAGTTCTTCCGCTGTCAAGATGGTTGAACTCGACGGCAGTGAGGATTCGCCCGGCGTCAAGTCGTATGCAGTACAGAGCCTNCCACAAGGTGCTTATGCAGAAGGTAACATAGCACGGATNGAGGATGTAACCGACGCTGTAGAGAACTGCTTGCGCCGCTGCGCGTCTTCAGCCGGATATGCGGCCGTGGCCTTGCCCGCGACAGCGGTAACTACCAAAAGATTTGTTGTGCCCAGTGGCTTACCAGATGATGAACTCGAAGTGAGGGTTGAAGCAGAAGCTAATCAGCACATACCTTTCCCTCTAGAAGACGTTAACCTTGACTATCAGGTTGTGGCAGAAGGTGATGAAGTCACCGATGTATTGATCATAGCTGCCAAGCGAGAACGCATAGATGACCAAGTAGCCGCAGTGGAAACATGTGGTCTGAAAGTAAAAGTCGTAGACGTTGAGTCATACGCTCTGATCAATACCATGCGCTTGTTTGCCGAAGATTACCCTGCTGGACCGGATTCGGTCGTGGCAATGGTCGATATTGGAGCTAACACTGTCACAGTGAGCATCTTCCAGGGCGAAGGGTTGTTGTACAGCCGTCAGCAACCTGCAGGTGGTAATCAGTTGACCAATGATATTGCCAGTCACTTCGGCATGGAGTTCGAGCAGGCCGAGATTGCCAAACTGGAAGGCAACCTCGGTGATGATTATGTTCCAAATGTCCTGACCCCATTCATGGAAAATATGGGGTTGGAAGTTTCACGTGCCTTGCAGTTCTTTTTCGCTTCAACATCGTTTGGCCGTATAGACCTGATTTTACTGGCAGGCGGCTGTGCCATATTACCTGGCCTGGATGAAGTGATTGGCACCAGGACGCAAATTCCCGCCCAGGTGGCTAATCCGTTCGCGCGAGCGCAGATCGGCAACGGAATCAATGTTTCCAGCCTGAAGGTGGATGCCCCGTCACTGGTAACTGCCTGCGGGCTGGCTCTACGTCGCTTTGATCCATCATGATACGCGTTAATCTGTTGCCCTGGAGGGATGAGCTGCGCAATGAAAGGCGCCAAAGGTTTTATATTGCCTGTGGAGCTGTAGTAGTGTTGTCTGTGCTGGTCGGCTATATTGTATTTGCCTCGATCGAACGCAAGGTGTCGGCGCAGTATGCCGTTAATTCAGTCTTGAGTACAGAGATCAACAAGCTGAATAAAGAGATCAAGGAAATAGCTAGGCTGGAAGAGTTGCTGGGAGTTCTGAAAGGACGTAGCGAACTGATTGAGTCGCTGCAAAAGGAAAGAGGGGAAACTGTGCGTGTGTTAAGTGACCTGGTGCACATTGTGCCCGAAGGAGTCGTGTTGACCGGGCTACAGCAAAAGGGTAAGTCGATAAGTTTGTTGGGGGAGTCGTTGTCAAATGCCAGAGTGTCAACCCTGATGCGTAATGTGGAAGCCTCACAACTACTAGATAACCCTGTGCTGATAGAAACGCGGGTTTCAAAAAGAGAGGCTGGTGATCAACGCTTGCAGACTTTTAATGTCAAGGTTTTGATCAACCGTAACAAAAACGAGCCCATCGATGCAGAAGTCGAGGAAAGGAAATAGTGAAGCTCCCGACTGGTGATCTGAAGCTGCCCAAGGTCGACTTTAATCCGCAGAAGATTGTTGAAGACTTCAAGCAGATGCCTTACCAGGATCCTGGCTTCTGGGGTTTGGCGCCGCGCATCGCCGTGTTGTTGCTGATATTTGTCGTAATATGCGTGCTTGCCTATCTGTTGGTGTGGAGTGGGGAGTTGGACAACCTTGAAGTGGAAAAAGGAGACACGGTATCATTAAAGGAAGAGTACAAGATAAAAAAAGTACAAGCATTGCAAATAAATACCCTGAGGGGGAAGCTTAGAGATTCAGAGCGCAAGCTGGAATCCCTGCTCAAACAATTACCAACCAAGACTGAAATGGAAAGCCTGCTGATTGATATTAACCAGGCAGGCGTCGGGCGAGGCTTGGCTTTCGGTCTTTTCAGACCGTCAAAGGATGTGGCGAGCGGTTTGTATGTTGAGTTGCCGGTAGCAGTTAAACTAACTGGCAAATATCATGATTTTGGAGGTTTCGTTGCCGACATTGCGCGTTTGCCACGTATTGTTACGTTCAATGACATAAATATCTCGTCACCAAAACGCAAAGCCAGAAGTAGCCTTAATAAGTCGTCTGACCTTAATTTCTCCTTCACCATAAAGACGTTTCGTTCCCCCGATGAAGCGGAGGCTATGGCGGCGAGGAAGGCAAAAAAGGCAGCAACCAAAGGAAGGCAGTAGAGCATGCTTACATGGTCAATGCCTGGCTTATCAACCGTATCGCGCTGTGTTCTGTTGAGCCTGTTGCTTTTTATTATCTCAGGGTGTGCCACTGATGAGGCGGACATCTATACTTGGATGCAAAATGCAGTTACTCGAACCCCACCGCCGGTTAAGCCTATTCCGCCCGGAGCACCTTACGTGCCAACCCCATATCTGGCAGCCAATGACCCTGATCCTTTCAGGCAATCGCGGTTATATGGCGACGACGGGGTAAAGGTCGAAATTGTTGCCAAGTTAACCGGTCAGCCTGACTTTAAGGCCAAGGAAGCTAGAAACAACATTCTCGAAAGTTATCCGCTCTCTTCGATTAAAATGGTGGGCTATTTGGTGCTGAACAACAAGGTAATGGCGGCTGTGCAGGTTGAAAACTTTCTCAAACAAGTCAAAGTTGGCGACTATATTGGCACCGATTTTGGCGAGGTAAAGCGTGTGGAAGAGCACCAGATTACAGTTTTGGAAAAGGTCAAGGATGTAAACGGTGAATGGACAGATCGTACTGTTTTTATTCCCATGAAAACTGCTGCCAAGAAATTGCAAGATAACTAAACAGAGTGATAATGCAACAGGGCCAATAATTAACAGACGACATGTCAAGATGAAAATTAAATTTGCTAGATTACTTCTTGTAATGGCGGGCACGCTGGGCATGGCTTCGCAGTTGTTGGCGCAACCGGGTTCGTTTGAGAGCCATCGTTTGCAAGCCTTGAATGTGTCTACCCTGGGCAGCAGCGTTTTGGTGCGTCTGGATATGGATAGGCCACTGCCAGGGGCGCCATCTGGTTTCATCATTGCCGATCCGCCACGAGTCGTAGTGGACCTGGAAAACGTCAGCAACGACTTGGGGCGCAGTGCTCAAAAAGTTGGCCAAGGGGCTCTTAGCAGCATAAATATTGTACAGGCCGGCCGACGTGCCCGTCTGGTATTCAACCTGTCAACTGGCATGAACTATGTTACACGTAGTGATGGCAAGGCGCTCATAGTAACCCTGACGCCGACAACGAGTGTGTCTGCTGGCGGCTCGCATCTATCTAGTTCCAGTTCCAGTCTGGATGGTCACCAGGTTAAACGATCTATCCGTTCAGTCGACTTTCAACGTGACAAAGACGGCAACGGCCGCGTATTGATAGGGTTGAGCGATCCGGGCATCAGCGCAGATGTTAAACAACGGGGCAACAAGTTGATCGCCGATTTTGACAATGCCGCCTTGCTGGAATCCCTGCATAAAACGCTTGACGTTAGCAGCTATGCTACACCGGTATACAAGATAACTACAGTTCCCTATGGGACGGGTACTCGCCTGACAGTCGAACCTGATAATGGCAGCTGGGAGTATACGGCTTACCANGCTGATAANCAGTACGTTATTGAGGTCAGAAGAGTTGTTGCTGATCCGCGTCGCTTGACCTTGCGTAGCAAAAAGTTAGGCTATCAGGGCCCCAAAGTAAGCATTAACTTTCAGGATGGCGATGTGCGCGGATTATTGCGCCTTATGGCCGAAGAGCTCGGCTTCAACGTGGTGATAAGTGATACGGTTACGGGCAATATTACACTTGTGCTTAATGATGTGCCTGCTGACCAGGTGCTCGACATAATATTTCAGCAAAGGGGTCTTGACCTGCGTCGTAATGGAGACGTGGTACTCATTGCGCCCCGGCAGGAACTTGCCACCAACGAGCGGCAGTTATACGAGGAGGAACGGCAGCGTGAGCAAGTGGAACCGCTGCACCTGGAAACATTTCAGGTCAATTACCAGAAGGCCGAAGAAATTGCTGCAGTGCTAACCGGTTCAGGAAGAAGTGGGTCGTCATATTCATCATCATCAAGCGCTACCCCCTCCTCCGGGACTCAAGCCAGTCCAGGCTCGCCCTCCCCGTCCTTTGGAAGCGGTGGTGGCCGTGGCGGTGGCAGTGGCGCCAGTATTATCAGTTCACGTGGATCTGTTTCCTCCGACCCACATACTAACCTGCTTTTTGTCAAGGATACCGAAAGTAGTTTACAGGCAGTACGCGAGATGCTGGCGCGCATAGATGTACCGCCTCGCCAGGTTATGATTGAGGCGCGCATTGTTGAAGCAAGGGATGATTTTGCCAAGGCGCTGGGCGTACGAATGGGATATTTTGACAGGGCGTTCGCCCGTACAGGTGAAAGAGTCTATGTGGGAGGGGATCTGGATACAATTACGTACGGCACCCGGCAGCAAACAGATCACACACCAACCTACAACGAAGACGCTCTCAGCGTTAACCTGCCAGGCAATATTCCAAGCGGTGCTAACCTTGGGAGCATTGCCTTCAGCATTTTCAATAAGTCGCTTGTTGAATTTTTAAATCTTGAGTTGACTGCGTTGGAGGCAGACGGTCGTGGAAAGGTGCTTTCCAGTCCGCGTGTTATGACCACCAACCAAAAGGAAGCGATAATCGAGCAGGGGGTGCAGATTCCATACAGTACGACCTCAACTTCTGATGGGGCAACGACAACTTCAGTTACCTTTCAAAACGTGAAGTTGGTGCTCAAGGTAAAACCCTTAATAACGCCGGACAAGAAAGTGCAGCTTGAGATAGAAATAACAAAAGACACTCCGGGCACGCCTACTACTGCCGGGCGTGAAATTGACACAAAGCATATAAAAACCCAAGCCATGGTCGATAACGGTGGCACGATATCGATTGGAGGTATATATACAGACAACCTCACAAACACCGTTAATAAGGTGCCTCTTTTAGGAGATTTACCTTTGATTGGCGCCTTGTTCAGAAACAAGCAGACCATCCATAATAAAAACGAGCTTATTGTTTTTATATCTCCTCGCGTCCTGGAAGACTTTTCGTCTCTGAACTAGTTGCGATGCAGTTTGATGAGGTATCTGGTGAAGCGCCTGTAGGGACGCCAGCGGATGAGACAACGAATATATTCCTTGTAGGAATGATGGGGGCCGGCAAGAGTACCGTTGGACGTAAGCTGGCTAACAGTCTGAGTAAAAATTTTGTTGACGCAGATCAATCAATAGAAGAGCGTACCGGCGTTAGCGTTTCACACATATTTGACATTGAAGGCGAAGCTGGCTTCCGCAAGCGTGAAAGTGCAATCCTGGTTGACTTGTGCGCTTTGGAAAACCACGTCGTAGCTACTGGCGGAGGCGTGGTCATGCAGGACGAAAATCGTAGCCTGCTTCGGCAAAGTGGCTGGGTGGTGTACTTGCACTCGACGCCACAACTGTTATTGGAACGCATGCGCCTCGATCGCAGCCGTCCTTTGTTGCAAGTTGAAGATCGGCTGGGAAAGCTCAATGAGCTTTACGCTGAACGCAATCCTTTGTACTGCCAAACGGCGCATTATGTCATTGACAGTAGCTCTGGTCATGTCAATCGAATAAGCCGCATCTTGCGCGATGGATTTATCAAGGCGTGCCAGAACTAACAGTAGGTTTGGGGGAGCGCGCTTACCCGATACACATCGGTAGTGGGCTTCTATCGCGCAAAGAGCTCTTTGCAGCTACGCTTGCCAACATAAACAAGGCAGTTGTAGTGACCAACAGCACTGTGGCGTCCCATTATCTTACTAGAGTTCAAGCAACGTTGGAACGACTTGGGGTGCAATGTCAAAACATCATCCTGCCGGACGGAGAGGAGTATAAAGACTGGCAAACACTGAACGATATATTTAGTGCTCTGCTGCAGGGGCATTGCGAACGCCATACGCCGCTGATCGCTCTTGGTGGAGGGGTGGTTGGCGACGTTGCAGGCTTTGCAGCCGCGTCTTATCAGCGTGGCATGCCTCTAGTGCAGTTGCCGACGACTCTGCTTGCGCAGGTGGATTCTTCGGTTGGCGGCAAAACTGCTATTAATCACCCACTGGGCAAAAACATGATTGGCGCATTCTATCAACCGCGCCTGGTTGTAGCTGACATTGACACTTTAACTACCTTGCCTGCACGCCAGTTGAGAGCAGGTTTGGCCGAGGTGATTAAGTATGGATTGATACGTGATGCTGATTTTTTTGTCTGGCTGGAAGTGCACGCCGAAGAATTGCTAGCGCAAAAAGCTGAGGTGTTGTGTGAGGCCATTGAGCGTTCATGCCAACATAAAGCTGCCGTGGTCGCAGCCGACGAGCGCGAGAGTGGAGAGCGTGCCTTGTTGAATTTAGGGCACACTTTTGGCCACGCCATTGAAACTGGCGCTGGATATGGTAACTGGTTGCACGGCGAGGCAGTAGCAGCTGGCATAGTAATGGCGGCGCAATTGTCCGCGCAGTCAGGATTGATCGCTCAGTACGACGTAGAGCGGATTAAACAGCTTTTGCGTCGTTGCAAGTTGCCGGTTGAAGGGGCAGCAATGCCACCACAAAGATATCTTGAGCTGATGCGTCATGACAAGAAGGTGCACGCCGGGCGATTGAATCTGGTGTTACTCAGTTCTATTGGCAATGCTGTGGTAAGCAGCTATGCGGATGCAGATGTAAAACAAATTGAGGCAGCGATTATCGCCTGTGGAGGTAGCAAGCTGTAACTGCCGGGGGCAGTGTTGTTGTGTGTGGGGCATGATTAGCTGTAGAAATGCCGACCAAAAAAGCCAGTGAGACGTTACCTCGAGCAGATGTTCTCTGTCAGCAATTATGCTGTGCCAGATCTCTCTGTGCCAGATCTCTTAATGACACCTTGATTTTTCAGTTGGATAGCGCGCCACTAACAAATNTTTTTGATCTGCTCTTGAAATTTGCCATAAGCGGCCTTATTATTAGCACTCGCTTGGGAAGAGTGCTAACAACAAACTAGGGTGACTACCCGACCGTGTGCATGGCGCCCTTCTCTTCTTGTCGGCAGCGCTGTGCTGTTACAAAGGCAAAGTACCACGCCCAGTGACTACTTGCCGATAAAGGCTAAGTGTAGCGATTTTTGTTTGAATTAATAAGTTCCATATTCTGGAGTGTTTGTTTAATTGTATAGAGGAGTTTGATCCATGAAAATTCGTCCCTTGCATGATCGCGTGATCATTGAGCGCGTCGAGGCAGAACGCACTACCGCTTCGGGCATTGTTATTCCTGACTCGGCTGGGGAAAAACCAGACCAGGGCAATGTTTTAGCCATAGGACCTGGTAAACGTGACGACTCTGGCAAACAGGTTGCGCTCGATGTAAAAGTTGGCGACCGCGTGCTGTTTGGTAAATATGCCGGCCAGAGTGTCAAGGTTGAAGGCAAGGAGGTACTGGTGATGCGCGAAGAAGACATCATGGGTGTGATCGAGGGATAACGGTCGAACCCTTTGCATTGTCAATTGCAAGTTGCATTTTGGACAGTTTTTTGTTTTGCAAATCTATCTGAAAGAGGAGAATTCGCATGGCTGCGAAAGAAGTAAAATTTAGTAATCAGGCTCGCACGCATCTGATTGAAGGTGTAAATATCCTGGCGGACGCTGTAAAGGTAACGCTGGGCCCGAAAGGACGCAACGTAGTACTTGATCGTTCTTTTGGCGCACCGACAGTAACCAAGGATGGCGTCTCTGTAGCCAAAGAGATCGAGCTGAAGGATAAATTTGGCAACATGGGTGCGCAAATGCTGAAGGAAGTTGCCTCCAAAACCAGCGATGTAGCTGGTGATGGTACGACAACTGCTACCGTGCTGGCCCAGTCGATTATCCGTGAAGGTATGAAATATGTTACCGCTGGCATGAACCCGATGGACCTGAAGCGCGGTATAGACAAGGCCGTTAGCTCTACCGTTGAAGCGCTGAAAAATCAATCGAAGCCGTGCTCGACATCTAAAGAAATTGCCCAGGTTGGCGCAATTTCTGCCAATGCTGATCCAGACATCGGCCAGATTATTTCTGATGCCATGGACAAGGTAGGCAAGGAAGGTGTCATTACCGTCGAGGATGGTAAAAGCCTGGAAAACGAACTGGATGTTGTTGAAGGCATGCAGTTTGACCGTGGCTATCTGTCACCCTACTTTATTAACAACACAGACAAGCAACAAGTGATATTGGACGACCCATATGTGCTACTCTTTGACAAAAAAATCTCCAATATTCGCGATCTGTTGCCTGTGCTGGAGCAAGTGGCAAAGAACAGCCGGCCACTGTTGATTATTGCCGAGGACGTAGAAGGTGAAGCTCTGGCTACCCTGGTAGTTAACAATATTCGTGGCATACTCAAGGCTTGCGCCGTGAAAGCACCAGGTTTTGGGGATCGCCGCAAGGCCATGCTGGAAGATATTGCCATCCTTACCGGCGGAACGGTGATATCTGAAGAAACGGGCTTAACCCTGGAAAAGGTCGGTATCGAAAGTCTCGGTCAGGCAAAGCGTATTGAAATCGCCAAGGAGAATACAACAGTCATAGACGGCGCAGGTGATACGGACCAAATCGAAGCACGCGTCAAGCAGATTCGCGTACAGATCGATGAGGCAACCTCAGACTACGACCGCGAAAAACTGCAAGAGCGCGTAGCCAAGCTGGCTGGCGGAGTAGCGGTAATTCGTGTTGGCGCGGCGACCGAAGTCGAGATGAAAGAGAAGAAGGCTCGTGTCGAGGACGCCTTGCACGCTACTCGCGCGGCGGTGGAAGAAGGTATAGTCGTTGGTGGTGGTGTAGCTTTGTTGCGCGCCCGTGGGAAGGCTAGTGGTACCAAGGGCGAAAATCATGATCAGGACGCTGGCATCAAGATCGTCGTACGGGCTCTTGAGCAGCCACTGCGCGAGATTGTAGCCAACGCGGGCGATGAGCCATCTGTGGTAGTTAACAAGGTTATTGAAGGCAAGGATAACTATGGCTACAACGCCGCCACAGGTGAGTATGGAGACCTGGTTGATATGGGCGTGCTTGACCCAACCAAGGTGACTCGCACAGCCTTGCAGAACGCTGCCTCAATTGCTGGCCTGATGCTGACGACCGACGCCATGGTCTCTGAACTGCCGGAAGACAAGTCGGCCGGTGGAGTGCCTGGTGGCATGGGTGATATGGGCGGCATGGGTGGAATGGGTGGCATGGGTATGTAAAACCCGCTAATCCCGGTGTATTTCGCCGCAAGCGCCCCGCATGATGCATTCATGACGGGGCGTTTTTTCTTGGGAACTTTATAGATAACTTGCTATCTGGATAAAGACATCGAGTCAGACCGGGCGCATAACTTGCTACACTCACAACATCAGGATATTCCAACTAAATTGAGACGATACAACAAAGGCAAGACATTCCGAATTATTCCTAAAAAACTCTCAACAAATCCCCGCATCGGGGTTGACTTATACACAAAAACCGTGTCCAGAACATGGGGTTGTTTTTTGATATTGATGCAACTCATTGAAACTGGTAGTTTTGTTTCTAATCTATTGATATAAAAGAGGTTATTTTTCATGCCTAGTGTTTTCGCAACCCATTGTTTTAGCTTTGAGAGCAATGAGTTAGAGCATTTTCCAAGAGGCAATCCACAGATTTATCCACAGTTTCTGTGGGTAAGTGCGCCTAGCTGTTTTTCATCAACAGGTTGTCAGCCGAATCGATAGAAAGAGTCTAAGAACTTTTTGCAACTGCGACGCTCTCCCACCAGCTAATAGTGTTATTCTATTATCGACCAGTTACCGCTAGGAGATGCTGTGCATTTGCTCACACCTGGACAACCGGCGCCTCATTTTTGCTTACCAGACGCTTCTATGGAAAGCGTAGATCTGGCTGACTTTAAGGGCAAGAGCAACATCGTACTGTTCTTTTATCCCAAAGACGGTACGCCGTATTGTACGGAAGAGGCAACGGATTTTTCTGATCACGAGGAGGAGTTCGCCGAACACTCTTGCGTGTTGTTGGGAGTCAGTCGCGACGACTGCTTGAGTCATGCTGAATTTTGTGACAGGGCCGGCATCGGCATTCGATTATTATCAGATACTGACGGAAAAGTTTGTCGGCAGTATGGTGTGTGGCATCCGCGCGTACTGGACGGGGTGAAGAAGTTTGTGGTGACTCGCTCGACCTTTGTGATCAATAAAAAAGGGATAATATGTCATGCCCTTTATGAGGTGAACTACAAGGGGCACGCGCGAGAAGTGTTGGATCTTATCAAAGAGCTCAGCTAGTTGTTCAACAGAAAGATGGAACGTTCGGTCACGGCGTAACGTTATCTGGCGTTAGCCTGTCCGGAGTGCCATAACGGAGTTTTTCTATGCAGCAGGCAAGTGGAACGCTGGTAAGCAAGGATCAGGTGGTAACGCTTGATTACAGCGTTGCAGACAGTGATGGAAACGTGCTCGATGAAGGGCGCACGCCGATTTCATATTTACACGGAGGTTACGATGACATTTTTCCGGGCATAGAAGCTGCCCTGGATGGTCATTCGCTACGCGAGACTATAGTAGTCAAGTTACACCCGGAGGAAGCTTTTGGTGATTACGACGCTGACTTGATTCAGGTTGAGCCACTTAGCGCCTTTCCTGCCGATCTGGAAGTGGGCATGCAAGTCGAAGGCATGCTATCACCGAATAACGAAGAAGAAGTGGTGTTATACAGAGTTACTGATATTGCGGACGATAATGTAGTGCTCGATGGCAACCACCCCTTGGCTGGCATGGCGCTGGTTTTTACCTGCACCGTTACAGGCATTCGACCGGCCAGCGTTTCCGAGATTCACAATGGTGGCACCCAGTTGACGGACGACGAGGGCGCAATAACGAACGATGTCGGGCAAGCTTGTTGCCATTAGTAAGTGATCAGCAGGCATGTGTGATATACAACCATAAAGCGCCTGACGTAGCTTATCACTCCAGATTATTGCATTGATATCCAATCCTGAAGAAACTCTTGAGCTGGCGCGGCACACTCTGCAAATAGAGGCGGATGCGTTAAGCGATTTACGGCAACGATTACAAGAACCAACACATGGGCGTGCCTTTGTTGACGCGGTGGATCTCATGCTCGTTTGTCAAGGGCGCGTTATCGTCAGTGGCATAGGAAAGTCGGGCCACGTCGCCCGCAAGATAGCTTCAACGCTGGCGAGTACAGGCACGCTGGCGTTTTTTGTGCACCCGGCAGAAGCCAGTCACGGCGATTTGGGCATGATTGCTGGCGACGATGTTTTTCTGGCGCTCTCGCACTCAGGAGAATCAGACGAATTGCTGCGAATATTGCCGATTATCAAGCGTCAGGGGGCAAGAGTGATAGCCATGAGCGGCAACCCCAGTTCCGGCCTTGTGCAAAATGCCGACGTATTTCTCGATAGCGGTGTAGCAACAGAGGCCTGTCCACTGAATCTGGCGCCTACTGCCAGTACGACAGCAGCACTTGCACTGGGAGACGCACTGGCAGTTGCGTTGCTCACCGCGCGTGGCTTTGGAGTCGAAGACTTCGCCAGATCACATCCAGGTGGCGCCTTGGGCAGAAATTTGCTGACGCATGTGAGTGACGTTATGCATCATGGCAATGAATTGCCAGTGGTTAACGCTGACGCTGGCATAAAAGAAGTCCTAGTAAAGATAGGTCGAGGTGGCCTGGGCATGGTTGCCGTGTGTGATTCTGACGGAAAGGCAATTGGCATATTTACCGATGGCGATTTACGCCGCGCCATGGAAAAAGACGTGGACCTGCAAGGAAAGACCATACGCGCCTTGATGAGCAAGGCGCCTTACTGTATTGAAGTTCAGCGCCTGGCGGCTGAAGCGGTAGCGATTATGGACAAGCATCGTATCAACCAATTACTGGTAGTAGATGGTGACAAAAGACTGGTTGGAGCACTAAACATGCATGATTTATTTCGCGCCAAGGTAATCTAATGACAGACGCTTCCGATGCTGCCCGGGTTAAATTGATGGGGTTTGATATTGACGGAGTNATGACAGACGGCAAGCTTTATTACGCTTCCGATGGTTCGGAACTGAAGGCATTCAATGTGCTGGATGGCTTTGGGATCAACATGCTGCTCGAATCAGGCATCGAAGTAGTCATAATCACCGGGCGACAATCGGCAGCGGTCGAGGCGCGAGCCGACAACCTGGGGGTGCGTTATCTATTTCAGGGGGTGAGCGACAAACAAAAAAAGATGGCCGAGCTGATTGCCAGTCTGGCGCTAGGTTGGAGCCAGACCGGTTTTATGGGCGATGACTGGATTGATTTGCCGCTGCTGGTTGCCTGTGGGTTTGCCGCCGCCCCAGCCAGCGCCGACCAGCGAGTACGTGCTACAACTGTAAACCGTGGCGGCCTGGTGTGTAAGGCGACTGGAGGAAACGGGGCTGTGCGTGAAGTCTGCGAGCATATTCTTGATTGTCAGGGGTTACTGCAAAAGTATCTGCAAAAATATCCGTGCAAGCTTTCCGGAGACAACCCATGAACCGCTCCACTGGTGTGTTATTTCCTGTAGTTGTTTTGTCGGTTTTAGCAGTGCTTACATTCTGGCTAGAGCGTATTGCGCACCCGGACGAGACCGAACAGCAAGTGCAAGGGGACGGTTCGCCTGACAGCGTCGTGGAACAAATGAAACTATGGCGATATAACAGTCAGGGGCAACTTGAATACCGTCTGATTAGTCCTAAAATGCTGGACTACAGTAAACAAAAAAGGAGCGTATTACTCAAGCCTACCTTGATTTATTATGAACCTGATGCGCCTGATTTAACCGTGAAGAGCGATACGTCGTTGCTACGTAAGGGTGGCAAGGAAATTTACCTGTTCGGTAACGTTAACATTTGGCGGCCAGCCAGTGTCGCTACCTTGTCTCTCTCACTCAAAACCGAAGAGCTGACCGTGTATACCGAAGAGAAACGCGCCTCTACCTTGAGCTCTGTAAAGCTGTCACGTGGTGACTCATGGATGGAAGGCGTCGGCATGGAGGCAGACCAAGGTATGCAAACCTTCAGTTTGCTATCTAATGTGAGAGGCATAGTTTACAACCCTCGCGTGCCATGACTGCNTCTTCATTCACTACCCTGACCCGTTTTTCACTTGTCTGCCTGTTCGGATCCTTGTTCGTTACGCTGCCGTTGCCAGGGTCGGCAGAACGCGCAGATCGTGACAAGCCAATCCTGGTAGAAGCAAACCAGATAAAAATTGATGACGCCCGCAAAGTGCAAGTCCTGGAGGGAAATGTCGTCATGACCAAAGGCACCTTGCGGATCAGTGCTGACCGCATAGTCATGACCGAGGATGAGTATGGATTCCAACGCGGTGTCGCCTACGGGTCGCCTGGACGTTTGGCGCGTTATAAGCAAAAACAGGACGACAGCGATGCCTGGTCAGAGGGTGAGGCGGTCAGGATTGAATATGACACGCGTAGTGAAATAGCGCAGCTTTTCAAGCGAGCACAACTAAAAAGTGGCGGCAGCGAGGTACGCGGTAACTACATCTGGTATGACTCGATAACCGGCAAATTTGCCGCTAAAGGCAAGAAAACCGCTCAAGCAGACAGCGACAAACCACAGGAGGGTGCTCCAACTACCAAAAAGACAGGCGACACTGATGGCGAAGGGCGAGTGCAAGCTATTATTCAGCCACGTAATCGCCAACAAGCTTCTGATAATAAATAAAATAATTGTATTATTGTTGCAGTGCACAAAAACTTGTTGACATGCGCGCCACTGGGGTTATAATCCTAGTTATGTTGCAGTGCACAACAGACTTTTTATTGGGGCAACATACCATTTTGGCTTTATCGTTTATTTAATTTAAAGGAGTAATTACCATGTTTGAATCACCTGAAGAATTCNCTTCTGCAAACAAGGTCGCGGTTGATTCATTGCTATCGTTGGCCAATACGGCGCTGGCTTCTGCCGAGCGTATCGCGGCGCTNAATATGGACACTGCCCGTTCAGCTTTAGAAGATGGCGTTGCTGGTAGCAAAGCAGTCTTGTCCGCCAAGGACCCGCAAGAAGCATTAAGTGCTTCTACTGCAATGGCCCAGCCAGGTATTGAAAAGGCAGNTGCCTACTCTCGGAATGTTTANGAGATCTCTGCGCAAACACAGGCGGAAGTCTCAAAGACGCTGGAAAGCCAGTTTAACTCCTTCCAGGAGCAAGTATCAGATCTAATGAGCAAGACAGCCAAATCGGCTCCAGTTGGTTCAGATGTTGCTGTTGCGGCTGTCAAGTCAGGCATTGCTGCTGCCAACACAGCTTTTGACAATATGAACAAGGCAGCTAAGCAAGTGGCTGAAATGACCGAAGCTAACGTTACGGCTGCAACAGAGGCCACGGCCAAGGCTGTTGGCGCTTCAGCTTCCGCTGGCAAGAAAAAGTAGGCTGAGTTTTCNCTACATCAGGTCGATAATATCGACTGCGTTCGTTCATGATTGGCGGGGAGAGGCGAAAGACGTGATCCTGAGCTGATTCCCACCGATCGTGGCGTAAGCAGAGGAAACCTTGGCGTATCACCTGCCCTGGGANCGCCGGGCCGGGAGTGTGGGGGATTGTCCATATACTTCTTGCGATTGTGCGTGATAAATGGAGAGGGCTGCATTGTTCGAAGAGAACCTATACAGACAATATTACGATTATAATGAAGCACGGTGAATTGAAAGTGCGAGAAGACGACTGAGTGTGTTTCAGGTAAAAA
>Ga0049116_10000029_pt1 | contig 29323 bp, 40 predicted proteins | sample WorMetvacBELIZE2_FD_55049 | JGI IMG/M metagenome (GOLD analysis project Ga0049116, IMG submission 55049) | Marine gutless worms symbiont microbial communities from Max Planck institute for Marine Microbiology, Germany - Olavius vacuus BELIZE.2 | ecosystem: Host-associated > Annelida > Digestive...
TTCATCATCTGGCATCGCTATCAGATATTTTCGCTTCTTACGCTCGCCTTCAACCTTTTTCCATTCATAGAATCCGTCGACCAGAACGAGACAGCGATTGTTTATTGCGTATCGGAATGATGGTTTGTGGCTGCTCACGTGTGATAACCGGTGTTCTGGGATGAGCGAAAGCGTTATAATGATCACCGGCCTGGTAGCCTGCCGCGGCGAATTTGGCCTGAAATTGATTTTCCAGTTCGGTAGCTTCTTTGCTCAATCTGAAATGGTAGCACATGCTGTGTTTACTTAGTGTGAGCTACGAATGCTTTATTCGTCTATCTGCCAAGTAAGGATATTGCCGTCCAAATTGTATATATTGCTGTTGCAGAGCTCAGTATTAGGACTCCGAATGGATTTTTGGCACGGAACTTCATATAAACCGTGATTGTTTCGCCGCCGTTATCTGTATACGTAGTTGCTACCTCCCTGAAGCTGCGGGGGTCATTGATTGATTGATTGTTTGACTGTCACTTGAAAATGGGTGCGAATTCCATCCCACGCATTAAAGACCTCTTCAATAGTTTCCCGCCTTTTCATACTAACGACATTCTCAATATAAGGGATATCCAGGCCCAAATCAGAAGCAATACTCTCGTTGGATTTGCCAGATAGGTGGGCTTCATATATTAGCCGGTCTTCCTCAACGTTTATTATTTCAAGAAGTTCATCTGTTGTGGCTACTCCATATTCATAGGGTTCCTTTATGCGCCAGCTTTGAAATCTTCATGTATTCGGGTCTCTTCCTCTTGCGTCAAGGGTTTATTTTGACTAGATGCAATACTGACCACTATTACCACAAGCACTGCCGACCCGATGCTAGCAAGAACGAACACTCATGCTATTCGCGTAAATAGCGGAAGTTTCTTCTTATCCTTATTCTTTCCTTTTCTCATGTCGAATTCCTTACCGACAATATACCACCATGTCCTCTCTTAATGAGGATGTGAATGAACCCAACCGACCACTTTCCCGCAGATCTGCACATTATCTGAATCAGCGGGATACTCTCTGTTGCTATATTTCGGATTTTCGGAAATCACGCACAACTTTTGTTCAATGGGATTAAACTCCAATCGTTTTACATATAGCTCGTTATAAATAGCTAGGACGTAGATCCCATCGCCACGGATGTAGCCATCTACAAAGATTACTAAGTCCCCATCAAAAAGATGAACCCCGGTCATAGAGTCACCTCTAACTTCGACCACTCGCAGTTGGTTCTTGTCATAGAGTCGTACAAGCCGTTCCAGCACAGGAAGTGATTCACCATTTTCTTCTACTGAAGACGACCACTCCTTCCCTGCCCCTGCGCTTATCTTCTGAGAAAGTACGGGCAGCAAAATAATTTTGCTTTTGGGGCTGAAAAGTTCTTCTTTTGACGGAGTGTGAATTGTGACGCTTTCTTGGAGTGAGGTATCTTTCCATTCATCATAATAGGGGTCGTTACCAGTTACTAAGAATTCAACAGTAGTGCCAAGCGCATCGGCAATTTTTACTCCGTCTCTCATTTTTGGGAGGGCGCTTCTGTTTCTTGCGTTACGTAAAGTGCTCGAAGGAATGCCGGTATTTTTAGAAAGAGATTCGTATGAATACTTCCCAGCTAAGCGGTCTACTCTTTCCCAGAAATCCGACTGGGGTGGATTTTCCATGTTAAGGATTATACCTGTCATATTTTATTTTCGACTCATAAGAGACGATAAACCGAAAGTTCAAGAAAAATATTGACAAATAATACATTATTAGCTATAATAGCCATTATGAGACGAAAATAGTGGTTTTGAACTTGTGAAATTTGCTGATAGGAGGTGTTTATATGACCCGGAGTATTGAAGAGGTCCGGGTTATTGCCGGACAGATTGTCCAGGAGTTTCTGAAGGAAAATCCAGACAAGACGGTCATCAGAAATCTAGCCAAGAGGATCGCTCCAGAGCCTGGGTTGTCAGCAAACAACATAATGAATGTTCAGAAGCTGGCTGCGTACCTCCAATGTTCAAGAGCTCAAGTCTACCGCTTGAAAGACGACCAGGGCATGCCATTTCTGCAAATTGGCAGAATGGTTCGTTTCAACCAAAAAGACATTGATGCGTGGCTTAAAACAAAGGAGATACACCATGCAATGCAGAAGAAGGGATAAGGTCGCTCTCTCGTGGCAAAATCCACGAGAGGGATCACAATCCCTGAACCACAAGGCGGGCGCACCGTCGATGTCATCTGGTGGTTTTTTTGCGCCCGCAGTCATCACTTGCCTACTAGGCAGGCTGTGTGGAGGGCCTTGTGCCCGCCGGACCTGTGGCCGGTGCTTTAATCCACGCGGCCTGTCTTCTTTTTCTTACAAGCCGCGCTCTCATGTGTCACGAAGACTAAGGTGGCTCTATGATGCATGAGATTAACAGCTTTCATTTTGAAGGTTCTAAAATCCGAGAAATAACAGATTCCAAAGGCAATCCCTGGTTCGTTGGCCGAGATATAGCCTATATTCTCGGGTACAAGAACACCAAAGATGCTCTTTCTATACATTGCAAGGGGGTCGTGAAATACTACCCCCTTGAAACTACAGGCGGCATGCAAAAAGTCCGCTTGATTTCTGAAGCAGATCTATATCGATTGATAATCAACAGCAAGCTACCAACGGCCCAAGGATTTGAAAGATGGATAATGGGGGAAGTTCTCCCAGCAATCCGCAAAAAGGGTGGGTATCTCTCTCCCGTAGCAGACTTCACGAACCCCGAAATTATCCAGCGCATTCTTGATGGCTGGAAAGCTGATCGAGCTCAGCTTGGAAAAATCACTAAATCTGAAGGTGACATTCTTCCCAGAGAAGCTGGAAAAATCATCAACGGCAAACCTAACACGTTTCTCTCCAAATTAGTCGACGATCGGATTCTCTATAGAGAAAGGGGCAAGCTAATTCCATATCAGCCTTATATCGATCGTGGATATTTCAAGGTGAGAGAATCTTACAGCGAGATGCGGAATCACACATATATACAAACATATGTGACTCCGAGAGGCATTAGATGGCTCTCGTCGAAATACATGCCAACTAACGATCTCAAACAAGAGAGAATTGCTGATACCAAGAGGTAGGAAATCACAAATGCAATACGTAGCTGATGAAGGTGATATAGAGCGGATTGAAAAAAAAGTCGACATGCTAAAGGAATCTATAGATCGTCTCCTTGGAGTAAAGGGCATGAATATAGACCGTGTCACGGTCGCTGATATTGCCAGAGAGCTCGGTGTCTCGCGTGGGCATTTATCCCAGAGTCCCTGGCTGCTTCCTCGCTTTGGCAAAGCAGAGAGCAAACGTTACCGAAGCTGGCCACGTGATGAATACGAAAAGTGGAAAAGCCGGAGTGTTGAAGAGCGAAAGCAGGAGTATTGGATGATGAAAATCAAAGAAGAGCAGGCCGCGAACAGAGAGAGGGACGATGGATGAGTATGCTCTCAATGATTCATTGCAATGCTCGATACGAGAAGGATTTGTAATGAAAGACAGAGACATTTGGAGACAAGGAGAGGCAACATGAAAACCATCCATATCGACCACGCTGCCGATATATTTCATGCGCATCATGGAGACAAAGATGCTCAAAAGCGCGTTTCAATCCTTGAGATGCAAGAGTTTATTTCGATGGAGAACTTTTCCCGGTTCTTAGAGATCAATCAGATCGTCACATTTGGAGATACTGAACGATGCCCAGCTTGATGGGAAAGTCAGAGGGCCGTAGGAGGACTAGGTCGCCTCCTTCGATGCTGCCGGGGTCTAAATACGGGTCAAAGAAGGCTAGAGCTGATGGTATCACGTTTCACTCTAAGAGGGAGCGTGATCGATACCTTGAGTTGAAGGTGCTAGAGAGGGCTGGGGAGATTGCCGATTTAGAAATTCAACCCAACTTTGAGATTCTTCCTGTTGTCAAATACCGCGGGGAGACTCTGCGCCACCGGTGCTATGTTGCTGATTTTAAATATCGGGAAACTGTCACGGGCGAGATTGTCGTCGAAGATGTGAAATCCCCGCCAACGCGGAAGAAAGAGACCTATCGTCTGAAACGGCAGATGTTCCTTCAGCTCTATGGGGATGCCTATAAGTTCATAGAGACCTAAAAAGGGTGTTCGAGTGAAAGACATTGTCATATCCCAAGCTCCAATCAATCTGCCGGACGCGGAGCCTGTCGTGGCCTACGCGGATATCAGTGATGAGGAATGGCTCCGTCTCAGGGAAAGGGGAATCGGCGGGTCTGACGCTGGCGCCGCAATGGACCTTTCAAAGTACGCCTCCCCCTTGATGCTATGTCTCAAGAAGACTGGGAGGCTCGCTCTTGATGATATCTCGGGCGAGGAAGCGGTGAAGATGGGGAATATCTTAGAGCCGCTGATCCGTGAGCACATCGTCGCTCCTTACTTGGATGAAAAGCTCGGAATCGCCGCCGAGGTGATGAATCCAACTCATATGTACCGGAATAAGGCCAACCACTTCATGCTGGCCAATCTTGATGGCTTTCTCTGTTTCGAAGACTGCCGCCAGGTTGGCCTTGAGATCAAAACCGGATCATCCTACGTCCTTCATGAGTGGGGCGGTAGGGATGGTGATGAGGTGCCTGACGCCTACTACGCGCAGGTTCAGCATTATATGGCCGTTACTGGTCTGGATGAATGGTACCTGTTCGGTCTGATCGGGAACCAACGATTGCTTCGTATCATCCCCAGGAATGATGCATTCATCACCAGGCTGATTCACACTGAGAGGGACCTCTGGGAAATCATTAAAAGGAATGATCCTCTTCTTTTTCCGTTGCCAAACGGCTCGGATGCTGATATGAACGCGATTCTGGCTATAGGCTCCCCGCAGGATGAGTTGAGCTCGGAGATAGAATCAAAGAGCTCGATCAAACCCGAAGGAAAACGAAGCAGATAATCCTCTCTGAAATGGGAACGCACAAGTATGGGATGACTCGTACCCATCGGGTGACATTCTCCCGATATACGACTAGCCGGATCGATACAGCCCGACTGAAAAAAGAACGTCCGGAGATTGCCGCGGCGTATTCGAATGAAAGTAAAAATGGCCGGATCACGGTCAAGGAGTTAGAGGTATGAAGGTAGAGGGACCAACCACGCCCGCCGCGAGTGAGCCACAGCCACCCGCGAAGAATGACAGCATCGGAGAACTCATCGAAAAGATGAAGCCACAGATCGGCAGGGCTCTGCCAAAGCACGTTACCGCCGACCGGCTAGCCAGAGTGGCGCTGACCGCGGTCAGAAACAACCCAAAACTGGCGGCTACCGATGGTCTATCGCTGATGGGCGCCATAATGATGGCCGCACAGCTCGGCCTGGAGCCGAATACTCCCCTTGGAGAGTGTTATCTGATCCCCTACAGGGACAACAGGGCAAATCGGACAGACGCGCAATTTCAGCTGGGATACAAGGGAGTATTGGCCCTGGCGCACCGCTCTGGGCAGTATCGACAGATTACCGCTCACAGCGTTGATGAGGCGGATAAGTTCGAGTACGAATATGGCCTCACGCCGAAGCTCGTTCACAAGCCAGCCGACAGGCCCACTGGGAAGGTTGTCAGATACTACGCAGTCTACCATCTGACCAATGGCGGCTTTGATTTTCAAGTCTGGAGCAAGGAGAAGGCCGAGGCCCATGGGAAACGATATTCTAAGTCATTCAGCCGGCAGGATTCTCCATGGAAGACGAACTTCGACCAGATGGCGAAAAAGTCTGTCCTCCTTGATCTTTTGAAGACCGCGCCGAAGTCCGTCGAATTAGCCCGGGCGAGCAGCACTGACAACATGACGCCCCGCTTCAATGATGCGGATGAGTCTATCGACATCAAGGGCGATTTTGAATTTTCCAAAGACGATCTCTCATGAAGATTTGCAACTACACGTACGCGGGCAAGCAGGAATACTCGACCAGCTGCGGCAAGATCATCACTGCTGAACAGATTCGAATGATCGATAAAAAGAACGAGCGGTTTTGCTTGAGGTGTGGGAAGGCGATAGTATGGAATGATTTGATGGAATTCAAGGGGCGGAAGGAGGGGCGCCTATGACCAAGATGGTATACGATCTTGCGGTGAAAGTTGACGAGTACCAGGGGCAGGATGAAATGAAAGCTAAATGGCTCAACGTTGGCGCGGTTATGCAAAGAGATGACGGCGGCAAATTCATTCTCCTTGATCGTTCATTCAGCCCGGCAGGGATTGTTAATCCCCAGAATCGAACGAATGTATTACTCTCCATGTTCCCGCCGAAGGACCGTCAGACAGGCGGATATCAGTCAGAATACACGCGAAGTCAAAGACCGCCGTCGGCGCCATTTGATGATGATATTCCGTTTTAAATGTGGGGAAACAGAATGGCAAAAACTGATATCTGGATGCCGGTATTCGTCGGCGATTACTTGCGAGACACTCAGGAACTCACCGCTGAGGAGCATGGTGTTTATTTCCTGTTACTCATCCACTACTGGCAAAGACAGGGGAATATCGGAGCCGATATCGCACGGCTCGCCGTGGTAGCTCGCTCGTCTCAAGAGACGACCAAATTCATTCTAAATCGGTTCTTTCATCTCATGGATGACGGCTACAAAAACAAGCGGGCGGATGAAGAATTGGCAAGCGCGAGCGTGAGAAGTGAGGCTGCCAGAGCTAATGCACGAAGGCGATGGAACAGGGACATTGATGCGACGGCAATGCGGTCGCATTACGATGGCAATGCTAGCGGTGATGCCAAACCGATGCCAAGCCGATGCTCTTCACCATCACCATCACCATCACCATCAGATATCACCATCAGAGATATTGTCCGGCACCTGAACAGTCGAACCGGCGCGGTCTTCAGACCCGAAGCGAAAAAAACGACACGTCACATCAACGCCCGAATCTCCGAGGGATTCACTCTCGACGATTTCAAAACTGTGATCGATCACAAGAGTGATCAGTGGCTGAAGGACGCGAAGATGCGCGAGTACCTCAGACCTGAGACACTGTTCGGGACGAAGATGGAGGGCTACCTCCAGGAAGCTCGACGGACCGGGCCCACTGAGACTGGGCTTCCTCTCGATGAGAGAAACATCCTGGACATCAAGGAGGCGTGATGAATGAGTTGGCACGATGAGGTGTGTTAAGTGACTGAGACTAGGCATTGCAGTCGACATGGTATTGGCTACTCAGTCGAGGAAAAGAATATCCTCGGAACGCTGGTTATGGTCGGAGTTTGTCCCGATTGCGAGGCGGAGCAGGTCGCTGATCTTGCCAGCAAGATGAGCATGAGACTTGCCAGTCAAAACGCGAGATGCCGAATCGAACCGATGTACCACGAGGCGACACTTGGAAGCTACGAAATCACTACTGACGAACAGCGGAGAGCCGTCACTGCAGTCCAGAGGTTGATCGAATCGGGGTCAGGAAAACTCGTGATGATGGGGGTCAACGGCACAGGGAAGACCCACCTGGCCGTCGCTGCTGTTCGGACCCTGAATGGCCAAATCTGGTCCATGTACGAGATCACCATGCGGATACGCGCAAGCTACAGTCATGCAGAGAGTGAGAATGAGGCTCAAATCCTCGACGAATTGGCCCGCCTCCCCATGTTAGCCATCGATGAAATCGGGCGGACAAAGGGTTCTGATGCCGAGTCCAACTGGCTCTCCTACATCGTCGATAAGAGACATGTCCGGCACCTCCCGCTCATCTTGGTCACGAACAAGCACATCAGAAAGGATTGCCAGAAATATGGATGCCAGAACTGCCTGGAGAACTACATAGGCGATGACATCATGAGCCGTCTGAATGAAGGCGGTCTAATGATTCGGTTCGCTGGAAGAGATTACAGGAGGATTAAAAAATGAGTAATGAAGAGGAGTTTGCGTTACGATGTTTGTTCTTGTGGGGATGAAAGAAGAGAATAAGCTTTTTAGCTCCAAGGGAGTCACGCGAGTATTAGGTTTGAGCATCATCTGCAACCCTACCCCAAGTCCAGCCATCTCTATCGGTTGTTTCTCTTCGCACACGATGGCGTATCCGCTCTTTGCTGCATCCGTGTTTTTCGGATGCCTCAGCGACATTGGTATATTCCCTTCGTTCTTTTCCCCTGGTGCAGTAGATTGATGTTATTGGCCTCGCTAGTACCGCCTCACCATTCTCGTCATATTTCCATGCTTGCAGGACTTCCCAGGTCACATCTTCATCGTTGTTGGTAGAGCATGGAGCGGCTAGAATCTTGATTACCTGACGGCGCCTGAATCCGCGAAAGACTCTTTTCAGAGCTGGTGAGAACTGAAACACTAATTGATTTCCACCAGATGAGCCTACAAAATCCTGTGAGCCAAGCGCATCTATCCTCACTGCCCCCTTCAGTCGTAGTGCGTCTGCCATCATACCCCTCCCTCCCATTACGAGTACAACATAATAATAGTCAAAAATCACGACTATTGCAATTGCACTATTGCCTTTTTCGCGGCATGTGAATCAACTGCCAGGACGAAATTAGAACGCTCCTGTAGATTTCTCATTGTTGGGTTGACTCTTTTCAGACACTGTGAACAATTGTTTTTTATGAGATACGATGATTGGGAACGAATGATCGAAGAGATTAATGGTAGATGGCAACGTATGATCGGACCGATTAATAGTGAGCTTGGTAATATTGCTAATGAACTCAAAAAAATCACTGGGGAATTGAGTATGATTGCTAGTTATTGTTTTGAGCTTCGAGAGAAAGAACGACATAGAGAGAAAAGAGAAGAGGCTAATGACTGATAGATAATCGCCAAGGCTCTCAGGGTGCCTCCACGAGTGACCTAGTGGTTATCGATGAGATATCCTCTCCTGGCTGGTCTAATCGATAATAATCTACTTTGCAACATAAAATAATTAATGCATGTTAATTATTTATTTCTTTGCTATTTATAGAATTAAATAGGTTTTGGGTGATTTCCTGCTATCCAACGCGGGAGACCTCGTGCCTAAAATCCCCGACGTTTTGCAATTTCTGTCAACCAAGAGTGTGTTAGTGGGGCTGATAAAGTTGACTCGGTCATAAATGCAGTTCTAACGTGTAGATATGAGTGTAGTCTCACTGAACGAGGCATCAAAAACAGCACACGCGCCATCTAGGCAGTACCTGGCCAGGCTGGGATTAAGGAATGATCGATTGGCATTCTTGTCTTTGATGGCAAATCTTGGAAGGTGAATATCGACACCTCTGAGTGGCGTAAGTTCCTGAAGCGGCGCGCGGAAAGACTCTCAAAGGGGAATACTAGCCCAACGAAAAAGCCATCGGCAAAAAACACGACTGGAGAGAAGGATAAGAGAACAGTCGATACCGTAAAACTCAGGATACAGGAGCTACAGGAGAGAGTCCGAGAGAAAGAGATCAAGAATGAAATCCTATATTTGCAAATGCAAAAGAACAGTGGAAATGTCATCGAGTATGCCCTGGCTGAGTTTTTATTCCTGGGGCATCTTGAAAAGCTGCATATTGACCTTCTGAGAATAGGGAAAAAGATAGAGCCCATCATCGATAATCTGGTAAAAGAGAGACGCACCCGCGAGATAATCAAGAGGTATCAGAATGAAATCGAAACATCAATACGGGAGGTTAAAAAGGCTAGCGCTGAAGATGTCAAAAAATGGGACAAGGAAAACAAGGGGCGCAAGTCATGAACTCCGCCGAGAGACTGTACAAAGGGAAACAAGCCGGGCAACTTTTAGGCAGAATCAAGGCTCTACCAGAATCAATTGACATTCCCCCTATAACCGACTGGGCGGAAAGGGATAGATATGTACCTCCTGGGACAGCTCCGTTCCCTGGCATGCACTCCAGGGAGACCGCGCCGCATTTTGTGGAGATACTGGAGAGGTTGCATCCGGATGATCCTTGTACATGGGTCGTTGTGATGAAGTCTGTGCAGAGCACCGCGACATATCACGCCGAGTGTGCTATGGGTGCGTGGATTCGATATAAAATAGGGGGCATCGGGTATTACACGGCGACGCAGGAGCTGGCGAAGATCAGAAGTAGTGCGAACATCGATACGATGATTGACGCCTCAGGTATGGCGCACTTGGTGAAGCCTCACTCATAGCGGAGTAATCGAAAGAAAGCAGACAGCACCCTATACAAGGAATTTGTCGGCGGAATAAAACTGACAATGAACTCGTACGGCACCATAGCCGGAATGAAATCAAATACGATTCCCTTCATGATTCTCGATGAAATTGATGAGGCAGATGATGAACTAAAGGGGCAGGGAGATACTATCGGCATACTTGAGGGGCGCACTATTGCGGTGCGCAATCCAAAGATATTTGTGATGTCCATTCCTTCGGCTATGGAGACATCGAAGATCTATAAACTGTTCTTGCGAGGGGACCAGCGGCGCTATTTTGTGCCCTGCCCTCTTTGCGGTGAGTATCAGACGCTCGAGCTAAAGAGCCGTGAAATGAAACACGGTCTGACTTTCTCGCGGGAGAAGGATAAAAAAACCGGCAATCTGAGATTGATCCCCCAGTCTGTCCGATACGTTTGCAGACATTGTGAAAAAGAGTTTAGGGAATCGAAGAAACAAGAGATGCTCCTGGCAGGAGAATGGCGGGCGACTGCGGAAGCGGAAGACCCGCGCCGGCATTCATACCACGTGAATGGGCTATATAGCCCCGAGATGTTTCTTTCCTGGGAGGAGATTTGCCGACAATTCATAGCGTGTGGGTTTGGCAAGGATTTGCTGCGGTTTAAGAATTTCACCATCAACTACCTCGGCAATCCCTGGGCACACATAGAGTCCCCGAAGAGCTGGGAAAAGCTGCGTGATCGCGCGGAAGATTACTGTATGGGCGAGGTGCCACCAGGAGGTCTACGGCTCTATGCCGGTATCGATGTTCAGGGTGATAGACTAGAGATGGCCGTGTGGGCCGTCGGCAAGGCTCTAGAAAAATGGCTTATTGATTATCAAGTTTTTTTTGGAAAGCCAGAAATACTCACCGATTCGAGCTGGCGTGCGCTGCATCAGTATGTTTATGGGCGGAAATTCACAGTTCGAAACGTGAATGTTTCGATATCTCGGGCAGCTGTGGACTGCGGATGGGATCCGAAGGAGAGGCGGGAGAAGGACTGGGATTCAAAGCCTCCTGTGGTTTTTCAATTCGTTGGAATGAGGCAGGATGTATTCGTGGCGGTACGTGGAGCCGGGGAGCTGAGGAGTGCTATTGATATCATCAAGCCGATGAGAATACATGGCGATCATAAACTGACTCGTCGATACGATCTAAATACCCATGTCATCAAGGAGATCATTATGCGGTTTATTGATGAGCGTGAAGGTCCTCAGGCATTGCACTTTCCACGAGAGAAAGAAGAGGCTGGCGCGCGCCGGTATGTGGGTGATGAGCTTTTCAGGGGGTTCCTCTCCGAGCGGTATCAGGAGATTAAACCGGGTGTGATGGGATGGAAGAAGATATACGCCAGGAACGAGCCATGGGACACAACCGTATATGCCATGGCGGCTATGTATCTTGATCCTCTACATAGCTGGGACGATGCGGCCTGGGATCGCTATGAGGTAACTTTGAGCGAATGATGTTTTTTTGCCGGAAATGATGTATTTTTTGCGGACTTCTTATTGCAATGTTCATTAGAAAACCGCATACCATTATCAAGGGACATGATCTTTAGTGGGGTAGCTATGAGACTAAACCTTGATGCCAACTGGTATTACACGCAGCGGAACAACTCTATGGAGCCACAGGCAGCGTGCATGCCCACTTCTCGGGCTATGTATTACCGCGGCAATGGGATTATCTTCAATAATCCTCTAGATATTCCTGATGATGACTATTTCATGAGGGTGTTACGCGGGCATAGCGCGGAGACCTATGTGAGGCTCAATTATCCGTGGGCTGTTGGCGATGATGGAGAACTGCTCTACCCGCCGAATGAAATCCACGGCATGTATAATAAGTGGCTCGATCAGTTGGTATGCGGCCACCGCACTAGTGATTTTCATACCGCACTCACCCTTGAGGACTATATCATCGCAATGGAAAGTGGCTATGTGGTTATGACTTCTGGCGCGTTCGAGGGCCTGCCTGGACACGCTTTCTGCGTGATTGGTTGGGATGGAGAATTTTTTCGTCTGGCTGATCCATGGGGAGATTGGCGCACTGGATACACTGCTGTGCAAGGGTATGATGTGAGAATGAGTGTCGAGGAGTGGGTTGAGCATGTGAAGCCTGTTGGCGCACAGAAGAAATGGGCACACCTCCCACTATCGGAGAGGACATGATGAGTGAGGGAAGAGAAAAAACATCGAATGCGAATGGAAGAAAGTACTGCATTGTGAAGTGGCTCATCTTTCTCTGGTTTCTGTGTTTTGGCAATATCACCTATTTATCACATATGAATAAGCGGGTTCCGCAATCTATAGGCCTAACAATCGTAACAATCACTAGCGGAATCGTGGGGTATATCGGAGTAAATGTGTGGCAGAAGAAAATACAAAGCGGGAGTGGGAATGGAAAGCCGCCGGCCATTAACACGGGGATGGAGGTATGAAAAATGAAATCAAAATCTCGCTTTGGCTCTTTCTTTTTCTTAGCTGTACCACTTTGGCTAGCCTTGTCTTCGGTGCCTGGGCATTGCGAAGAAATTCAAGTGCCCGCCGAGGAATGGCAGAGCTTCAAAGCGAGCTTCATGAGGCTCAAAAGACACAACGAATCATTGCAAATGCAATTGCCAGAACTCATTACGAGATCAGAAGAGCTGGAGAATCAATTGAAGTTGGCACTGATAGAGTTAGAGACGGGGCACACGCTGCTCAGGGAATCAGAATTGCAGCTGAAAGCAGTCTTGAATCAGGCAGAGAGATTGGAAAAGCAACTGATGAGATCAGAGGATTCATTGAACGAATTGAAAAGCACAACGCGCACGAATAAGGTTAAGGCATATGTTGTTGGATTTGGTCTGGGAATACTTGCTGGGTGTCTTATCGGCGCGGGTTTAGCCTGGGGGATATAGTTGTTATTCGAGAGCATCGAGGAATACACAGAAGAGATCGCGGATGTAAGAGCTGATATAAAGCGAATCCGCAAGATTGGCATTGAACATTACAATGATTCAGGCGGCTCTTCGCGTAGGACGAAAGAGGTAGAACTCAGCCAGCTCTTCGCGTACTTATCGCAATTGCAGCGCGAGATGAAAATCCTCGACAATAGCAATGCATCAAACTCTGTCCGAATAGGGAGCGGCTGGTGATTATCATTTATGACTCGAACGGCAATATGATCTCATCAAGAACATCGGCCCAGTACAACGGTGATAAGTTTCCTGGTCAGAATAGCCGTTGGGTTACTTTCGATACGGACGCGAATGCCTTCGTGCGGTATTCATATGATGAGTTAGCAAATCGCTGTGCCGCCCTGTATCACACATGCGGAATCGCGAGAGCATGTGTGAATAAACCGTTCGTATATGCGATTGGTGATGGGCTGATCTTCCGGAGCGCCATTGACGCGGATTTTCTACAGATGGGGGCAGATGAGGCGAAAGAATGGAGTCGTAGGTTCACAGAGCTCGTGCACCTGGAGAAGATCGAGACGAATTATTATGAAAAAACGGGTCTTCTCTACAAGGAGGCCAGCATCACCGGCGACGCCCTACTCTATTTTCTTCGTGAAGCGAATGATGAAAAGCCTTTTGATTTAATCGCGGCAGGCGGGCATACGATCAATCCTGACGCGAATAGTAAAGGGTATTCGCTAGGTGTGAGAATTGATGACTATTCGAGGCGCCTAGGAGTCCAGACACGAGAGGGCAAGGAGATTTCTTTCAAGGACATTGATGGCAATCAAAGCGCTGTGATGTTCATGCTGAAGGAGCGCCCAGGGCAGATTCGCGGTATGAGCCGCTTCTATTCAGAGATTGGCCGTGCAAAATCATTTGATCGGATGTGGGATGCGACTGTTGAGAGGATGGTTCAGGAGGCGGTGCAGCTAGGGTATTACAACGTTACGAGTAGTGATCCGCAGGCGCAGGCTGATGCTATGGCCCGGGCCGCCGCCGGGAAATCTCGGGGTGATGATCTTGAAAAAGTCGCAGGGGAAACGGCATTAACGCCTGGGGCGATGTATACCTTTGGCAATAAAGAAGGTATGACGTTCAACGATCTAAAGATCCCATCAAATAATTTTGGTCTGGGAAACGAGTGGACGGTCAATATGTTCGCGATGGCAACGGGATACGCCCCTGAGTTCATCCTGTCAAAATATTCTACCAGCTACACAGCGCACAAGGATGCGCTGAATGATACCTATAAGAAAATCACGCAAGAGCGCATGAGCTTTATTCGCAATGTCGAGTTCGTGATCAATCTTGAGTATTTGAAGCATTTTGCCAGGACCGGCCAGATTTCGGTGCCGGTGAGATTCTGGGAGGATTACAAAATCCGCAGGGCCATGACAGCAGGATCGTACCTGGGAGTGGTGCCCGGACATATCAACCCGTTCCAAGAAGTGCGTGCTGATGTCGCGGCCGAGGACGCTGGATACACCAGCAAAGAAGCTATTGCCTCGAAGTATGTCAATGATTTCTGGCCGATGATCGATGAGATGCACGCCCAGCGGGGCGCCTGGGAGAGGATGACACCTGATCGACAGGCAGATCAGCTGGCCGGCGATAGTGAGGCTAGAGACAAGGATGGAAGAATAGACAAAGAGGGGCGAGGGACGCCCGCAAATCCAGGCGCCGCTTTTTTGCTTTTAAGGAGGGAAGATGAAAATCAACTATGCGATGGAACCGCGAGTATTGAGAAGATACTTGAATTTCCGTCGATTCGTTCACGAGTGATGACCCGCCCGCCGAATGGATTCGGGCTAATGCCAGGTTCATGTATCTCAGGGGAAATATCAATCATGTCTGTGTCAGTACGGGAACCTTTTAAGAGCTATAGCTATGTGGCATGAATGTTTTGGCGCCTATAAGGATGAGGAGAATTGCAGCAGGAGTATTGAGGTAGCTGAGTGTCTTGAAAAAACAGCCAGCGGCAAGAGGGCCGTGAGCCGAGCGAAAAAGAAGATGGAGCCTGTAAAAACTCCATCAGGTTCAATTAAGAATAGTAAAAGAGGACTGAAATGAGTATCGAAGCCCTGAAAACGAAAAAACAGCAGGTGAAGGACTACTATGAGTATCACCCTGATAGCCAGGAGATCAATCTGATGGGGTATCCAACTGAGAAAGCTGGCAGGTACACGATCAGCAATAAGGTGATGAGGAGAGCTAGTGGTGTGAGATGGTCAAGCTACCCGGTGAATCTATTTGAACGCGGCAGGAAGCTCTCCAGCGGAAAGAAGGAGCCCGGACGGCGCATTATCAGCGTCAAGCTCAAGACCCTCATTGAGGGCAACTTGCAACGCTGGGCTGATGCTGCCGAGCATAGAATCCTAAATAGTGAGATTGATAAGGCATGAACGAGAGTGAACGTCTTGAAGCCGCATTCAACGCTATCAAAAATGCTATTCCGCGGGCGTTATCGTCTGTAGGGCTGGATAACTTTCAGGATTATCTCGATGATACCCCTAACGACGCGGAGAGAATGCAACTTGCAATTTGGCACGCGAAGGGTGAAAATTCTATCTCACGCGAGGCAGTATCCTTCCTGATACGGGCGCAGATGCCAGATGTGAATGATCCCAAGCTTTATCTTTCGGCCATCTGGCTCGCGCTAAAAAAGGCTCTCGATCCATCGATCGTTTATATGATCGATAGAGAGATGACATATATCGTTTGGTACCCTGGTGAAAAGCCAGGGGCGGGAGAATCGTCGATTATTGATTTTGAGGTGGAGTTTTCCCGAAGGCTCGATGATGAGGAGGAGTAATGGAAAAACACGATGCGAAGGTGAACGGCGCAGCCATCACAGTATACGCGAGAGACAGGGCTAAGTTGATTGCAAAATGCAAAGAACTCGGCATCGAATATGACGGTGATCTTAAGGAGATGGCCGAAAACGATTTCAGTAATCAAAAGAACAGAAAGGAGAGAATGAAAAATGCCTAATATCACAAAACAAGGTTCCAAGACTATTGCCTATAAGGCAACGCGTGGCACTGCCGTTACGACTGGAAGCACCACCGCGAGTACCTGGTATGAGATTTTGACTGTGGGAACGACCACTGCCCTGCCTGGTGGAGCATCCGGCGCCATCCCTGGCCGCGTTTTCAAGAGTCCACAGACAGGCGGCACACAGATCAGCTTGGCCTCGGGGGATTCTATCTACCCATTGAGTTTGACTCAAATGTTTAAGACGGACGCGGAAATCTCCGCAGAAGAAGGGACCATTGATGTGACGGATGACTCTGTTACAGGGTTCTCCTCATCGATACTCGATGGATATAAAACGATAAGCGGGACGCTCAATGGGTTCGCGAAGGTTGATGATGCTACAGGCGCTCTTTCGTCTGACACGCTCGAAGTTCTGGGGCGGTTCTTCGACAGGATGACTGATAATGGTAATGGTACCTATAGCTTCACAGCCGCAGAGAACGAAAAGTTCCTGCTGTTCTATTGCCTAAACAAGGATGCGATTGCCACGAACAAGCAGAACTGGCTGATCATCCCTGTACTGCTTTCAAATCTTCAGACCGGCGCCGGCTTGAAGGATTCGCAGAAACGCGATCTCTCCTGGATGAAGGCAGAGGGGCCTGTTTCACTCTATGAGAGAACTGTTTATGCGGCTGATTTAATCTAATGAAGGAGTAGGAAATGAAAATAAAGCTACCGAGTTTTGAGCGTCTCTTTGTGCCCGATGTTACCTTCGATACGGATAAAGGTCCTCAAAAAAACAGAGAGCTTCCTGCAGGTGAGCAAGTACGGGGAGAAATCACGCTGGCTACCAATGCTCAGAAGATGGCCTATCTCGGCTCATACACTGTGATGCCAAAGAATAAAGGCAACGCGAGGAATTACGCGGAGTTCCAGTATGAGAGGTGTGTCCGAAAGCACGTTCTTAAAATCGAAAACCTTGAGGAATTCGGCATTGTTGATGGGCGGACCCTTTGCGAGCACCCTCCAAGTGCAGCTTTGAACGACATGATCCAAGAGTTCTTTTTGAAAGTGTGCGGATTCCACAATGACGATGCCACAGATGAGGGAGTGATTTCTGAGGGGGAAGATGCAGCCTCGGAGTAGTCTATCACATCCTGCAGCTAGAATTATCCGAGGCTTATTTGTCTGATCCTTTGTGGGAGGATGCGCCTGAGTATTTGGCGAATGGCGATGCGATTCTCGTTAGGGATATCAGGAAGGCTATTGAGGGGGAGGATTTCCAGTATTACCCGGGAGGCGAAGGAATGCCTGTGGATATGAAGGGTATCGAACCTGCCGCCTGGGCGTACTATTTTGAATTCTTCGCCTACAGTGAGGAGTTTGGTCTGCCGCATGGCTCTGGCTGGCTGGATGAGCTTCCTTGGGTTACCGATTTTCTACTCTTCATGAAGAGGAAGAAACAGGAGGTTGAGGTGTGGAGAATCCGTAGAGGGTTTTCACCGAGTGAAAAATAAATGGCGAGTATCAGACTAACAGTAAGGAGCAATTTTGAGGAAGCGACTCGGGAGCTGAAGAATTTCGGCAGCTTGATTGAGACAGAAGCGAAGCGAATTGAGAGTTTCCAGAAGAGCTTCAAAACAAAGAAGATAGACTCCTTTATTCAAAAGAACCAACAAGCGGCAGCCGCCGTGAAGGCAATCTGCGGACCACTGGAGACTGCGATAGCAAGACAGGAAGGGCTGCGCCGTGAGATGGAAAGGCTGATACGAGGCGGCATTGACCCTCAAGACGCGGCGATTGAGAAACTCAATAGGGAATACCAGAGGGCAAATAAACAAGCCTATGCCATGGCGAGAGCTCAGGAGTTCAACGCGAAGGCAATCCGCCAGGCGATATTAGCACTGACCGCGATGACCAACACGGCCAGCCAGAATGGTGGAATTTTCAATGATGTTCTTGGCGCTTTCGCGAGTAAATCAGGGAACGCGGAAGAGGCTCTTAAGAGACAGATTGAAGGCTTTGCGGCGGGAGCTTTCACTATAGAGCAATCAAAAATCGCGCTGCAGAATCTTTCAATAGCAATCGGCGGAAAACTCCTGCCAGCCCTAGTGAGCATGGCCCTAAAGCTGATAAATCTGATTCAGGATACTGAGCGATTTCGTAGGGTGATGGATATACTCTTACCAGTTATTGCTGGGGTTGACTCAGGCCTTGCAGGATTCTTGGCAATTTCAAAAATTATCCCAATCATCAAAGGCCTATCTTCTGCCATGGCGGTGTTAAACGCTGTGATGCTGGCTAATCCCGCGCTTCTTATCGCGGCGGCTATCGTGGCTGCTGTCGACCTTACAGTTCTTTTAATCCGAAACTGGGACAAGGTTGTTGCCTTTTTCTCCACTACAATCGAGAAGCTAAAAATGCAATTCGGCAATTTTGCGGGTGCTATGAAGGTTGGCTGGGTTGTCGCTGTTAATACCATCAAGAGTGCTTTTATCAGCCTGGGAGTGCTTATTCTCGATAAAGTGCTTGGTTCAATTCAGCGTCTTCTTGATGTGGCGGCAAGGCTTCCTGGTGTGGGTAGGTTTTTTGCGGGCATTTCGGCCAATGTCGATAGTTTACGTTCCGGCCTGCAGGCGGCGAAAGAGGAAGCGATCGCGCAGAGTAACGCGGTAATTGAATCGGTGAAGGCCGAGCAAACGGCGAGAGCAGAGGAGGTAAAGCGAAACATAGCGGCAATCAAAGCGGAAAGCGAGGCTAGGTCACAGGCACTGAGTGATCGAGAAAAAGCTAATGAAGCGGCAGTATCTAGCGCCAACGTCGCTAGATATACAAACCCGACACAGCTTGATCCTTCAAGGGTTTCTGCAGGAGCAGTAAGCTCAAGTGGCAGCGGTTTAGGGGATAGTAATGCTTCAGCCGCGAGGTCACTTCAGGATCGGCTTTCTGTTCTTCACAATGCCGAAGCAATCGCTTATCAGGATCGACTTTCGACGTTTGGGGAATTTCTAAATGCGCGAATGGAGCAGGAAGGCATCAGCGGCGCCGAGAGAATCCAGTTTCTCCAGGATGAGCTTCTCAGGATAAACGAACTTGAGAGTCTATCCGATGCTGAACGTATCGCCGCGGAAGAGGCGGTGACTGAAAAGATAATCGCGACTGAAACCAAGCTAGCCGAAGCGCGCCGGCAGATTATGCGATCTAGTCTTCAACATCAGGCGAACTTCTACGGCGCGTTATCAGAGCTTATGGAGGCCTTCGGTTCTAAAGCGTATGGCGTGGCTGTCGCGCAAAAGGCATTCAGCGCCGCCAGCGCGGCGATTAATTCGTACCTCGCCTTCACCCAGGTGCTCGCTGATCCAACGCTCATCGGGCCGTTTACACGCATCATTGCAGCAAGCGCTGTTCTGGCATCAGGGTTGGCGCAGCAGATCAAGATACTTCGCACTCCTATTCCGTCTGCCGAAACCGGCGGTCGGTTTGTTGTTCCCAACTCTAGCCGTGTGGATTCTGTCGGCCTCCGGGTCAATCCTGGGGAGACTGTGGATGTCACTCCACGAGGCGATATACCTGAGCGCGACATGTCGATCCAGCTATATCTTGATCGCGAGCTCATTTGGTCGACTGTCCAGCAGGGGGTGGACTATGGGCGAATCGTGATTGATCAGGGAAATAACGTGGCATGAGAATTATACTCTTTGATCTTGTTCAGTTATCCAATGCGCCCGATGCGATCAAATCCCCCTCTCTAGCTGAGAGGTGGATGGGTGATAATCTTGTGATCACTCTGGATCAATCACGCCGATTTGACGCCATTGGCATCGGCAACACGGACGCAACGACTGTCACGATCGATCAATCTCCAGAGTTCACCTTTGATGAAAATGGTCTCTATCTAATCGGCGAGCATGAGACAGACTCCATCTCCATTACAACAAACGGAACACACATTGGTCGAATCGCCATAGGCATAGCTCATCATATCCCCATATCCCCTAGTAGGGAGCCTCGATATGAAGACCCTCAAATCAGAGAAACACTCTCTGGGCAGGTTATTCTTTCAGCTGGAGGTATCTCCAGACGGAAGATCGACATAGATGTCCGGTACAAAATTACCAACTCTATGCTCTCTGATATTCACGCGGCTGGTGAATCCAGGGTCTATCCGTACTTCATACTATTTGACTCCCCCCTGATTCCATGGCGCAGGATTTATGCCCGTGATGAATCTGGTGGCTCCTACCAGTCATCGGTTAACAGGCTGCTGTTTTCAAGGAGATTCAGGTTCAAGGAGTGTTTCTGATGGCAGCAGAGATCAAATATATTGTGCAATTATATCGCAAGTCCAGCCTATCTCCTAACATAGCCATTGGAGCATCGATAGGTAATCAGGGTCGTATCATCAGCGCCATCGAGACGGGTATTCCCGAGCAGGAGACCTACTGGAGTCAGTGGGGAGGCTGGTATGATACACCAACATTCCCGGAGATTATTATTTTCCTGGGAAAATATCTTAGGCGCGTGCCTTCGCTTAATGCTCTAATCAAGGCCGAAGAATCCTACACGGTAGAAGGGAAATATGTATATCTGAACACCCCTAAGTATCCGTGGCAGTATTGGCGTGATGAAGGGAGTATTGAAGTCCAGGAAGCCTATGCGTCTACTGTATCCGATTCGAGAAAACCATCGGATGATACCTACGCGAATGAATTGAATCAGCGGCAGCGATATCCCACCCTTCTGAAGATTCCCCAATCCACACTGAATGTATCGCTCTCTGATCCGGTTAACGGGGTGGTTTTATTCCCGACATTTTCCTTCGAGCTAGAGAACGCGGACGGGCGTTTCGATAGCTACCTCATTAAGGATTTCGCGAATCGACCAACGTACATGCTCAAGACCAATATCGAAAGACCGAGACTATCGAATTTCAATGTTATTAGGAAAGGCTCAATCGAGAACATTAAAACGACGCTTCACGAGATGCGCCTTACAGCTTCTGATCCTTATAGGACTCTGAGTGAGGAGGTATGTCGCCCCTATACTCAGGATGTTTTTGCTAGTCTTCCACCTGAATTGGTTGGAGAAAAGATGCCCGCGGCATGGGGCACGATTAACGATGCTCCAAAAATCGATATGGGCAATAATCGATACGCTCTTTGCGATCCGGTCTATGAGCCGGATGTAAATGATGATTCTATCACAAAAGGCACTGATTTCATATTCAGCCCGAAGGGCCAGGATGAGACCATTTCGTTCACATCGTCGGCTCCGAGAAAAATCGGTCCTATTATCACCTCTGTTATTGAGAGAATCTCGAATATCCCATATGTCGAGGGATTGTGGGATGTAGGCGAGACCGATAGATATGCCGCCATTTGCTCCGAGGTGGGCATCTACTATGCCGGTGGTCAGGTTAGACATCTCGTTGGTGAAATTCTGAAAAACGATCTAGCGTTTCTTTTCACAAAGAACGACGGTCGTCTCACCATCCGCAGGTGGGGCGAGACCTATCAGACGCACGAAATCCCCGCCTGGCAGATCACCCATCCACCTGTGAGAGAAAACAGCGATGCAAAGTATTATCTATCGTCTTGCATCATTGACTATCTCCACCAACAGGAAAGTGACACGTACCAAGGGCGGTATTTTGACAACTCGCAAGAGAGTGACATCTATCTGAGATGGCGTAAGAGAGTGACTAAGACTTTTAAGACGCGACTGTGCTGCGAGAGTGACGCGATAGATTTAGCAGCGCGAATTCTACATCGGTTCGGAAGACAAGCAAACATGATAAAACTGACAACAGGTTTTGATACATCGCAGGTGAATCTTCTAGATAGGGTGGTTACTGATGTCAACATTAATGGGCGGCAATTGACAAGCGGAAGGAATTTTATTGTGCGAGAGGTCAATCCCGCGCAGGATATTTTATTGTTGGAGGAAACAGATGGCGGATGAGTTGGAGATGGTGACACAGAGCGCAGGTGGTTCGACCTGGGTCGATCAGAGTCCTGGCGCCGTGTCCACAGGATACCAAGCGCAGAATACCAGCGCTGAGGCTGCGCGGCTCGGGATAGATCGCAGCTATGTATCGGTGGATAATGATAATATCAAAGTGGAGATATCAGGGCCCATCGATGATAATGGAGTCCTTGTCTCTGTCAAAAGCGAGGTGACATTGACTCCATCTCAACCGGGGAGTTATGTGATTAAACTCGTTGCTGGTTCAGAGTCAAACAAACGTTCACTCGAACTCATCGAGCACTCCGAGGCCGAGTATTCCTCTTCGCGTGGATGCTACATCACTAATAGCGGCGAGCGGGTGCTCGACTGGATGATTATCAGAGGGCCGTTCGCGAATAGGGTCTACAGGATGCCAGCTAGTATGCTGCCACGCAATATAGGTTCCATAGAGCAGAATAGCTTTCCAAATGGCTGTGTCCGATATCAGGACATTCTACCTCAACTTTATCGAGATAGGGATTTGCGGAGATATGTTGGCTATACAAGTTTAAACATACCTCTTCGTGGCTCTTTGGGGCCGAATCATAACCCAAGGGCTCCGATGACGTTTTTAACGGACGATCAGACTGTAGAATTCCTACTGCCCGTGGTGGTGAACAATCGGGGAGAAACAACGTCGTGGGGCAAGACTCAAATGGATATTACTTCCGGAGATAAGGTGGAATCTAACGATACTACCGGTCTGCAAATACGATCGATGTACCTTCATGGAGATAATCTGATTGTTTTACTGGATACTGGTATGGTTCGGGTATACAGTGGCAGAGAGCTTTCAGGTTCATATTCGAGCTTTCAGCTGTCAAGCGATAGAATAGCTATCGATGTACTCGATGGTGATTTAATCACAGCCACGAGTACTCACTTGTATCGACACAACGGTATTTCCTCAGGTGAGACAGAGATAACTATCAGTGGTCTGAATGATGAACGCATCAATGGTGTCACACACATCGGAGATAGAATAATAATAGAGACCAGGGAGCTGACCACCACACACCACTTGCAGCTTGTCTTTGACAAGATACAGCTGGTAGGGAAGAATAATGGTAAATTACATCCGATATTTACATCTACAACATACGCAAGATCAGTAAACGCGGCTCGTGGAGATATCAGAGCTTCCGGCCTTCAAATTGTGTCAATATCAGGTATCTCCGGTAGATTCTACAATACTTGTGCGAAGACTATAAGTGTTGATGTGGTTGATCATCCGATCCCATAAGTTGTGCTCTCATAGATTTCGAACGCATAGTATTTTTTAGGAATCTTGCCTCTAACCTTATCGCCAGTGTAGCTATATTTTCCGGCCATCTTTTTTTGATCAATTTCACGCGGGGATAGCGCTGGTTCGGTGGGTTTTGCGCTTTGTGGCCCTGAACAAGATATCAGGCTGGCTATGATCATCAGCAATAGTATACTAGCTTTCATATAATGAATCTTATCAAAGCATTCTATCGGGGTCAAGGTTGATAGTGAAGCGGTTGACCAGTTCTCTTGAGATGTGCCATGGATTACTGAGGTGAATCTTCTCGGCTGTTTGGATTGCATCTACGGCTCGCATCTTATCCTTCCGAACCAAGGCTTCCATGATTTCCAATCCCCACAAGATGTCGACCCCCTCCTCGGTACAGGCTTTACGAAGCCGTTTATCGTTGGTCACACAGACGAAACCTGAATCCGAGGCTACCAATAGATTAAGGTGATCATAGAAGGATAGCTGACCACGCTTATTGGTGGCGAGTTCCACTTGACGCAGCTCGGGCTCGACGGTTTTGAGACCGAGCTGTTTGCAGGTGTTGGCATTGAAACCTTCCACTTCCTCAAAGGTGGTTGTCAGAACATAAACCTCACTGACATATTTGTTCACCAGTTTAAGGACGTCTAAATTTGACTTCTGATAGTCGATGAGCACATTGGAATCCATGAGCAGGGTTTTTAGTTTTTTCGGCATCGATTATCTTAGCCGACCCAGGATGCAGTCCGTTCACGCATGTCCTGAAGGGATAAGCTCAGTATCTCAGCACCACGCCCAAGGCTGATCTTCTCCTGTTCGATTGCCTTGCGAACAAGTCCGGATAATCGATCCTGGATGAAATCCACTGGGGACAGCATATCGGGCTCATCAGTCGAGCTGTTTTCTAGGACGCTCGCTCGGAAAGCATCCTCGGTGAGAGGGTCCGGCTCGTCATCCCGAAGCAAGGTCTCGTCGGTCCGGCGTATGAAGTCATTCTGGAAACGAACCCAGATATTTCTAGGGTCGTGGTAGCTGGCAGCGAGGCGATATAACACGGTTCTGTAGCTCACGCGGAAAATGCGCTTTACCTTCATGACACGATCGACGAGTGCGAGACCGTAAGTTTCCTTCCATTCTTTCTGAAATGACGCATCAGGCATAAGAAATTCAGCAGCAAAATCATTGGCCTCTTTCTCGTGTTTTTTCTCCACATCGGCTTTATTAACGTCATAGTCCGATTGATGCAGAATCAAGTGACCGAGTTCGTGCGCAGCAGTGAATATCCACCGTTCGACTGAGTTCCCCTTCCAGGTGTTGACAACCACCGCAGGGCCGCCATTATCCGAGGCGACTGAGAGTCCAAAAAAACCATCCGATTCAACTTTCTGTTCGCCGACCTTGATTCCATTAGATTCAAGCAGACCACAGATGTCGCGCACCGGCTCTTCGGTGTTTAATCCGAAGGCTTCTCGTGCTAGGTTCGCGGCTACCTTGCCCCTATTCTCACCGGCTTTGAGCTGCCTTCGGATGTCGTCAAGCTTGTAGGCCATCCGGTCATCGAGAATTTCCTCAATGTCGTCGAAATCACTGAGCCAACGCCCAACGTCCACAAGGATCTGTTCGCGGCTGCGCATGCGCTTGTTCGAACGGAATCGAACGCTGCGAAGTGCGCGAACTGGTTCAACGAGCTGTTGGATGGAAACATCAAGCGCAGTGGCGATGGCCTGTAGGTTGCTGACTCGAGGTTCGGATTTTCCGTTCTCAATATTTCGGTATGCCGATCTGGACAGATTCAATTTTTCGGCCAAGCGCCCCTGGGAGTAACCTCTTGCTCTGCGGAGTCGTTTGATATTCGGGGGAATGGTACTTTCGTTCATGATTTCCTCCTCTTTTAGCTACGAGGAAAAAGTAACAATCACACTGTAGCTCGAAATGCTATTTGTGTCAAGATAATTTTTTGAAACTAACGTTGATCAGCTCTTCTTCAGACCAGCCACCATTCTCCTAAACTCTTTGAGCTTTCCCGCCTCGCTGATGGCCCGGATATCCTCGAATGTGATAACCTCGTGGTTCTGGTAGAGCAAGCCTCGCTGCGAGACTCCGAACTCTTTGCCCTCATAGGGTATTTTCGCTGGTTTCCCTTTCACCCAGAGCTCAAACTCAATCTTCGACATTTCAGCAAAGTTCTTGAAAGTCGCCCTCTTGCCATGTTGTATGACTGCTCTATTCAGGAACATCAGTTTTGTCACGTCCCCTCTCTCGGCAAAGCCTATCTTCTCAAGGGACGAATGATACATCACAAATGCGTCGCCGATCATTTCATATCGCCAGATATCCGAGAGCGAGATGCCTAGGCGCTTTTTGCAGCTGCTTCGATATTTCTCCCATGTTTCATCTTCTGGATAAAGCTTCCTGTCTCTGATATGGACAAACATCAGAGCGATTGCCAATCCTGATACCCGGCGTACTCTTGTCATCTCCGTGATAAAAGCTTCACATTGCCCTAGATGATCAAAGTCTTTATCCGGGATTGATCTGTTGTTGCGAGATAATACATCAGAGAGCAGCCATTGAGTCTTTGCGACTGCCAGTTCCCTGCTATCTTCCATCCATTGCTCCAGTTTGTTCCTTCCATCAGTTGATTGTTTCCATGATATACGTTATTGTTGTTTTGGTCTCTGTAAACATCCTGATATCTCTTAGAAGTTCATTTTTCTGGTAACACTCTGTGGTAACACTAGGAGATTGAAAGAATTAATTATTTACATCATATGGAGTTGCGGGGCGGTTCGATTCCCTCCCGCTCCATTTTCCCCCGCGTTGATCCGTGGGTCCCGTGTTAGGAGTTTTCGCCCAACCCCGTCAGGTCTGGAAGGAAGCAGCGGTAAGCGAAGGATTTCTGTGCATGTCAGGCTCACGGGTAGTGGGGGTTTTTCAGCGGTTTTAGGAAAAGTTCAAGGTTGTCATCTCAGGTTTTCGCGTTAATACCGTGATGCTTGAGAGCGATGTGCGTTTGCGGCTAAACTAGAAGGCCATGGAATTTGAAGTTACTGCTATTCGCAAACGGCCCCGGACGCTGAGTGAAATGGTTGGCCAGGAATTTGTAGTTGCCACTCTGGGCAACGCGTTGAAAACCAACCATGTGGCGCCCGCCTATCTGTTTTCCGGCCCACGGGGAACGGGCAAAACATCGACGGCGAGGATATTGGCCAAGAGCTTGGATTGTGAACAGGGACCAACGGACGCTCCGTGCGGGAACTGTTCTTCCTGTGTGGAAATTGCCAGAGGATCTTCCCCGGATGTCATTGAGATTGACGGCGCATCAAATACTTCGGTGAACGATGTACGGGAGATTAAAGACGAAGTGCTCTATGCCCCCCAGAGTTCCAGGAAGAAGATTTACATTGTCGACGAGGTGCACATGCTTTCCAACAGCGCGTTCAACGCGCTGTTGAAGACGATTGAGGAACCGCCACCCTACATTNTTTTCATTTTTGCCACAACAGAGGTACACAAGGTGCCCGCGACAATACGTTCCCGCTGCCAGCAATTCCGCTTCCGCTTGTTTTCCCCTGAGCTGATTCGGGATAAGTTAGTGGAAGCGGCCGGTGAGATGGGCCGGGAATTCGAGAACGACGCCCTGTTTTGGATTGCCCGGGAGGCCGGCGGCTCAATGAGAGACGCCTATACCCTGTTCGATCAGGTTCTCTCCTTCTCTGAAGAAAAAATCACTCTGGCGGGAATCAGGGAAAAGATGGGACTGGTTGGGATTGAGAGCACAAGTGAATTGCTTGATGCGGCCTCGAAGGGGAACAGACCCAAGGCATTGGAAATTCTCGATAAGGTTTTGCAGTCGGGTATTGCGGTGGAGCAGGTGTTGGTGGAACTGGCGGATTTTCTGCGCAATCTTGCGCTTCTTTCTTATGGCATTGAGAAGGAATCGCTGCTCGGTTTGAGCCCGGATCGATTCCCCAAGGAGCCCCGGAAGGTCTGGGACAGCGACAAACTGGAAATCGCCGTGGACGAGGCTTTTTCTCTGTTCCGGGATATACGGTATTCCTTGAATCCCCGCTACGAGCTGGAACTATTTGTCGGGCGGCTCTGTAGCCTTCATGATCGCATTGTTTCCTCAGAACTGGTAAAGCGAATATCGGCTCTTCGTGGTGAGCTCGCTAAGGGTGAATGGCTGGAAAACCACGGGGGCGCGGCGCGCGAAGAGGTCAAAAAAAAAATCCCCAGCCCCCCCACGCATAAGGCAGGCATACGTGGAATCTCCTGCGCGGTTCCTGTGGATATCGGCATCGAATTTCCAAAAGAGCGCCAGAAATTGTTGATTGATGAGGTGAAGAAAAAGAATCTGACGCTGGGAGTGACTTTGGAAAAAGCAAAACGTTGGGAATGGCGCGATGGGCTGCTCCAGTTGTTTTTTGAATCGACGTACGAATCGGCACTGGTGAAAAATGAGAGTGAGACGCTGCAGAAGGCGGCAGCCGACGCTGGNCTGCCCGCTTTTGCGGTGGAACCCCATACCGACGCGCCTCCATCGAAAGATGCCGAATTCAAAACTAATCCCCGTGTGGAACTGGTGCGCCGTGTTTTCAGGGGTGAAATTGTAGAAAGGCAGATGTGATGAACCCTATGGATTTCATGAAAAATCTCCAAAACATCCAATCTATTATGAATGACATACCAGAGAAAGCGAAGAAATTCAGAGCCCAAGGCAGTGCCGGCGGAGATTTGGTGAAGGTGACTGTCGATGGAATGATGGAAGTAGTCTCAATGAAAATCGACCCTATCGCGGTGGATCCGCGGGATGTGAAAATGCTCGAAGAACTCGTGGGCGCGGCGTTCACCGATGCTGCCCGAAAGATGCGCGAGGTTCTCAAGCAGGAGCTGTCTCAGTTAGCTGGCGGCATCGATTTTCCCCTCGATTTTCCAGGCGGTTTTTAATTGGAGCGCCTGGAGCGGCTGATTAATCACTTTTCTCGTTTGCCGGGTATAGGCAGAAAGAGTGCTTCAAGGATTGCCTACTGGATTTTGGAGACGGATAGAAATTTTGTTGAGACTTTTTCCTCTGATCTCGGCTCAATCCGGAGTCACATTANAAGATGCCGTGAATGTGGCAATTATGCCGAATCTGTTCGCTGTGAAGTTTGTGATTCGCCTGCGAGGGAACGATCAATGATGTGTGTTGTGGAACACTCTCGGGATGTCGCCACGGTTGAAGCCACCGGGGAATTTCGGGGACTGTATCATGTTCTTCATGGTGTTCTCTCACCTCTGGATGGGGTGGGACCCGAAGAGCTGGAATTGGATAGAATGAGGGCCAGGATAGGCCGTGAGGGGGTGAAAGAGGTGATAGTGGCCACCAATCCCACATTGGAAGGCGATACAACGGCACTGTACATCGAGCGAATTCTCTCTGAAGACGGCATTCAGGTGAGTCGCATCGCTTCGGGTATTCCTGTTGGGGGCGATATGGAGTATGCCGACAGAATGAGTGTGGCGCGGGCCCTAAGAGCCAGGCAGAAATTGAGCGGATAAGGTTCTTACGGAATGAGGCTGATTTCTCCGGATTACAGTTTGTCGATGAGCATGGAACATTTTCCCGAAGGTATGGGCAGGGTTTTCTTTTTACCCTCATCGATCAAGTGGATGGAGAAGTAATACAGTTTTTCCGACTCTAAGCGTATTTCCCAGCCGCGGTTGGTCTTGTTGCTGATAATCGTGATACGGTTCCTTTTCAGGGGAAGTTCTTCAATTCCCATTAATTCCAGTGTTGATACAAACCAGTCTACGGTTTTTCGGGGAAGGCTGACGTAGAGACCGACAACATTTTCAATCATCAGGGCCAATGTGGAGAGCCCCGCGTATGCCATGCTGAGCGGCTGATTCCAGGATTCATTTTCTTTCCACTCCGCGGGACCATCCTTAAAGGGTTTGTACGCTTTCCAGAGGCTGCCTTTTTTTT